>ERZ1023189.40-NODE-40-length-44388-cov-29.054294_pt1 | contig 44388 bp, 35 predicted proteins | sample MGYA00380439_ERZ1023189 | MGnify/ENA primary metagenome ERZ1023189 (study PRJEB33173, sample SAMEA4830404) | metagenome | study: EMG produced TPA metagenomics assembly of the PRJEB25223 data set... | reverse complement strand
TCCACAGTGGCTTATTCCAAGTATACCACTTGGGCTTTGGCAGTAGCTAACTGCGTTAAATATAATATAAGGAGAAATATATGTATCTTATTGAAATTTTAAAATCTATCTTCTTCGGGATTGTTGAAGGAATTACGGAATGGTTGCCGATTTCCAGTACAGGTCACTTGATTTTAGCAGAGGAGTTTATCCAATACCAAAATCAAAATGAAGCCTTTATGTCCATGTTTAATGTCGTGATTCAGCTTGGTGCTATTTTAGCAGTTATGGTGATTTATTTTAACAAGCTCAATCCTTTTAAACCGACTAAGGACAAACAGGAAGTTCGTAAGACTTGGAGACTATGGTTGAAGGTCTTGATTGCTACTTTACCTTTACTTGGTGTCTTTAAATTTGATGATTGGTTTGATACCCACTTCCATAACATGGTTTCAGTTGCTCTCATGTTGATTATCTACGGGGTTGCCTTCATCTATTTGGAAAAGCGCAATAAAGCGCGTGCTATCGAGCCAAGTGTAACAGAGTTGGACAAGCTTCCTTATACGACCGCTTTCTATATCGGACTCTTCCAAGTTCTTGCTCTTTTACCAGGGACTAGCCGTTCAGGTGCAACGATTGTCGGTGGTTTGTTAAATGGAACCAGTCGTTCAGTTGTGACAGAATTTACCTTCTATCTTGGGATTCCCGTTATGTTTGGAGCTAGTGCCTTAAAGATTTTCAAATTTGTAAAAGCAGGAGAACTCTTGAGCTTTGGGCAATTGTTTTTGCTCTTGGTCGCGATGGGAGTAGCTTTTGCGGTCAGCATGGTGGCTATTCGCTTCTTGACCAGCTATGTGAAAAAACACGACTTCACCCTTTTTGGTAAATACCGTATCGTGCTTGGTAGTGTTTTGCTACTTTACAGTTTTGTCCGTTTATTTGTATAAGAAAAACCTTGAAGGGGCAACTCTTCAAGGTTTTATACTCTTAGAAAATCTCTTCAAACCGCGTCAGCTTTATCTGCAACCTCAAAACAGTGTTTTGAGCAGCCTGCGGCTAGCTTCCTAGTTTGCTCTTTGATTTTCATTGAGCTTTAAAATCCAGTCAGGGTAATCCCCAATAGGCGGACACCTCTTTCTTTCTCGATTAATTTTTCATAGAGTTGCAGGGCTATTTGGCTTATCTGACTAGCATCTTGTGTTTTTTGAGCAAGACTTTTTCGTTTGGTAAGAGTTGAAAAGTCCTCGTAGCGGATTTTCAAAATGACAATTTTTCCAGCTTTTTCTTGTTGATGTAGATTGAGAGCGACTTTTTCTGATAGAAGAGTCAGCTCTTTTTTGATATCTTCCTCGGCACGGAGAATCTTCCCGTAGGTTTTCTCCTTGCCGATTGATTTACGGATGCGATTGGATTTGACTGGAGAGTTGTGAATGCCACGAGCCTTTCGATACAGATCATAGCCTAGTCTACCAAAACGGTCTATTAGGGTTACCTCAGGAACTTCAAGTAAATCAGCACCAGTAAAAACGCCCATTTGATGAAGACGTTCTACTGTCTTTTTTCCTACTCCATGAAATTTGGAAATATCCATTTGTTTGAGAAAATCCTCAGCCTGTTCAGGTAGAATCACTGTCAAACCATGTGGTTTTTGATAATCACTCGCCATTTTAGCTAAGAATTTGTTGTAAGAAACGCCTGCGGAAGCAGTTAGATGGAGTTCTTGCCAGATATCTTTTTGAATGAGGCGAGCAATTTTGACCGCTGACTTGATACCGAGTTTATTTTCTGTCACATCCAAATAGGCTTCGTCAATGCTCATGGGTTCAATCAAATCTGTATAGCGCTTAAAAATAGCTCGAATCTGGAGTCCCACAGACTTGTATTTCTCATAATTCCCTGAGATAAAGACAGCCTGGGGACAACGTTCATAAGCTTCCTTGGAACTCATGGCAGAATGGACACCAAAAGCTCTTGCCTCATAACTACAGGTAGAAACGACTCCCCGTCCACCTGTTTGCCGAGGGTCGCTTCCAATAATGACAGGTTTTCCTCTGAGTTTAGGATTATCCCTGATTTCCACTGCAGCAAAAAAGGCATCCATGTCAATATGGATGATTTTTCTTGACAAATCATTTAACAAAGGAAAAATCAACATGCCTAGCACCTTTATATACTCTTCTAAGGTAAAAAACTCATTTGTGCAGTGCCATTTTATAACAGCATTTTTTTTTGAAAAAATTCCTAAGTTCTTCTTCATTTTGTGATAAAACTGTTTTGAAAAATCTATCTATATCCATAGTAATCACCTTAAAACCAATTCACTTTTTCATCTCTAAACAATGGTGTTTCACTCTCTTTGTAAGGATTGTAGTTATTACAATTACAGCCAAACTCTTTCAATGCTTTTATCTTATTATCGGCTGTCCAAACAATCAAAGAAATACCGTCAAATTCTTCAACTTTCCCCTCATTCATTTTATTTTTGAAGTGCCATTCTACAATAGTTTGATTATCCTTATGAAAAAATTGCTTTATATCCCAAGCAAGCACTTTTCCTCTTGTATTCCATTCATTAAACCAGTGCTTTACTGTTTGACAATTTTCATACTTAGGACTCCAGCTCTCAATATAAATTACATCATCTAAAAAAATATCATCTATACCTAAGTCTTGTTGTGTGAGCCACATATCAAACCATAAACGAATGATTTTTTCTCTTTCATTCATAAATTTAAGCACCTCCAAAATCAAATAATTATATACAATTATACCATTTTTTCACTTAGTTTTATAGGTCTAACTCATTTCTCTTTACCTGTGATAGTTGTTTTTCTTGTTCCTGTAACTGCTCTATACAGGTCTTAACTTTTTCAGCCTGTTCTACTTCCTCTCGTATTTCTAATATTTGACTATATAGGCTCTTTTTATCTTTCTTCAAAGTGGTAAGTTCCGATTTCCATTTGGATATATTTAAGGTCTTGCTTTCACCTAAATGCTCTTTCAGATATTTATTTGCACTTTCAAATAAAATAATCTCTGCGGTGTGTTCATTGTAGAAAGTATCTTGTTTGTTTTTCTTTAACTTGGTATAAGCTTTGTAGGTGTCTTTATGCTTCAAATATTTTTCGGCTTGGTCAATAAGTTTGGTTTTATCATCAATCTCCTTTTCGGTATCTTTCAAAGCTCTTGTGGTCTTATAATTTTTGTCTCGTAAATCGGTAATACTCTCTTTCAGTTCAGATACGGAAATGATATTTTTCTCTTTTAAGAACTGATAGCTTTCGATGTATTTTCCTAAATCTGTGTTATTGCTATCTGCTTTTTTACGGATAAGATTTTCAAAAACGGATAGCAAATTTTCTTTGGGTGGGAGGGTGGATTTGAGATTATCAATTTCTGTTTTTTCTTCTTTGCGTATTCCCCTTATCCAATTTAGTAAGGCTTTTATTCATCCTGAAATTTCTCTTAAAATCCTGTTTTGATGTTTGATTTCTCGGTTAATATTTCCTCTGTCTGTGGCTATGCCTTTCTTTTCCATTTGGGTGGCTGATACGCCTAAATGAATGGTCGGTATTTGTTCTATACCTTGTCTTTGATAGGAACGGTGATCTACTTTTTCCTGTATGCTATTTTCTTCCAAATATTTGTTTGTAATATCTTCCCATGCTTTTCGCCACTCTTCCGATTTGTATTATTCGTTCCAATCCACTGTATTGATTTTCCTTGTTTTATAATTATAATTTCCATTTTTAAGTTTTACTTTCTCTCCGTTTTCATCAAGGATATATTCTTTTTTTGACTTTGCTCCCCATGTTTTATCTTCGTTTAACGGTCGCATGGTAAGTAGGATATGTGCGTGTGGGTTTCCGTCATTTTTATCGTGTAATGCAATATCGGCACACATACCAACTTTCACAAAATTTTCTTTTACATACTCTCTTACAAGATTTATTTGTTTTTCTCTGCTTAATTCTTTAGGTAATGCTATTTCTCTTGCAAGTTGTGCATTTTTACTTTTTTCTATTTTCTCAACACTGTTCCATAATACAGAACGGTTTGAAAATTCTTCAGGTGCATTTTGTGGTAATAGGATTTCGGTATGTGCTATTCCACCTTTTCTTGTAAAGTCATGGACTATTCCGTCATATTCATTTTTTATCTTTTCACCACTTCGATAGGCGGAAGCTGCTACTGCACTTTTGCCTTTACCTCTTGAGATAATCTTTATGCAAAGATGATATATCGCCATAAGAGAAAACCTCCTTTCGTTTTTCTAATACTTTGATGTGGCGATGAATAAGACTTCTTAAAGAAATCGGATAGCTTTTTATCCGATTTCTTTTGGGAAGTATACAAGGGGTAGGAAATTTATTTTCGTAGGGGAGTGTAGCTCCCCTGTATCAGCGTTAGCTGATATGCCCTCTGCTAAGAGCCTTCGGAGAACGCACACACTCTTTAGGGTGTATAAGTGCGCCCTTGTATACAAGGGACTATTCCTCTGTTTCTATTTCTTCCTCTTGGTTTTCTGTGTTTTGATTTTCGCATTGTTCTCGCTTCTCAATAATTTTTAGGATTTTTTGATTGACTGCTTCTTTGATATTTTGGAATGTAATTAGCTGATAAAATTCATCTTTGGTTAAGTTCTTGCTTTCGGTAAAGATACTTTCAAAGACTCCTCCTTTTTCATAAAGCCGTCTATCTCTTTTTTTTTTCGTTCCTCTTCTTTCTGCTGACTAATGAGCTTTTTTCTTTTGTTTTGTAACTGCTTATTTTCTTTTATTATACCCTTTTTTCTGAAAAAAAGAAAAAAGGACTTTATTTTTTCAAAAATATAATACAGTTTGAAATAAAATATAGACTGTTTTAGAAAAGAAAGTGTAAAAATAGGGATTTTGCACTTGTTGAAATCGGTTACTATATGGTATACTTGTCTCATGAATGTAACAGATGACTGTTACTAGAAAAAAGAGGACATTAATATGGTTGTTAAGACAGTTGTTGAAGCACAAGATATTTTTGACAAAGCTTGGGAAGGCTTCAAAGGCGTAGATTGGAAAGAAAAAGCAAGTGTATCACGCTTTGTACAAGCTAACTACACACCTTATGATGGAGACGAAAGCTTCCTTGCAGGACCAACAGAGCGTTCACTTCACATCAAGAAAATTGTAGAAGAAACTAAAGCACACTACGAAGAAACTCGTTTCCCAATGGACACTCGTCCAACATCTATCGCTGATATCCCTGCTGGATTTATCGACAAAGAAAATGAAATTATCTTCGGTATCCAAAACGATGAACTCTTCAAATTGAACTTCATGCCAAAAGGTGGTATCCGTATGGCTGAAACTACTTTGAAAGAAAATGGATACGAACCAGACCCAGCTGTTCACGAAATCTTCACTAAATATGTAACAACAGTTAACGACGGTATTTTCCGTGCCTACACTTCAAATATTCGTCGCGCTCGTCACGCACACACTGTAACTGGTCTTCCAGATGCATACTCACGCGGACGTATCATCGGTGTTTACGCACGTCTTGCTCTTTACGGTGCAGACTACTTGATGCAAGAAAAAGTAAATGACTGGAATGCAATCAAAGAAATCGATGAAGAAACAATCCGTCTTCGTGAAGAAGTAAACCTTCAATACCAAGCATTGCAACAAGTTGTTCGCCTGGGTGACCTTTACGGGGTTGATGTTCGCAAACCAGCGATGAACGTGAAAGAAGCAATCCAATGGGTTAACATTGCTTTCATGGCTGTCTGCCGTGTGATTAACGGTGCTGCTACATCTCTAGGTCGTGTACCAATCGTATTGGACATCTTTGCAGAACGTGACCTTGCTCGTGGTACATTTACTGAATCAGAAATCCAAGAATTCGTTGATGATTTCGTTATGAAACTTCGTACAGTTAAATTTGCTCGTACAAAAGCTTATGACCAATTGTACTCAGGTGACCCAACCTTTATCACAACTTCTATGGCTGGTATGGGTAACGACGGTCGTCACCGTGTTACTAAGATGGACTACCGTTTCTTGAACACTCTTGACAACATCGGTAACTCACCAGAACCAAACTTGACAGTTCTTTGGACTGACAAATTGCCATACAACTTCCGTCGCTACTGTATGCACATGAGCCACAAACACTCTTCTATCCAATACGAAGGTGTAACAACAATGGCTAAAGACGGATATGGTGAAATGAGCTGTATCTCATGCTGTGTGTCTCCACTTGATCCAGAAAATGAAGAACAACGCCACAACATCCAGTACTTCGGTGCTCGTGTAAACGTTCTTAAAGCCCTTCTTACTGGTTTGAATGGTGGTTACGACGATGTTCACAAAGACTACAAAGTATTTGATATCGAACCAATCCGTGACGAAGTTCTTGAATTCGAATCAGTTAAAGCGAACTTTGAAAAATCTCTTGACTGGTTGACTGACACTTACGTAGATGCCTTGAACATCATCCACTACATGACTGATAGGTACAACTACGAAGCTGTTCAAATGGCCTTCTTGCCAACTAAACAACGTGCCAACATGGGATTCGGTATCTGTGGATTTGCTAACACTGTTGATACATTGTCAGCTATCAAATACGCTACAGTTAAACCAATCCGTGACGAAGATGGCTACATCTACGATTACGAAACAATCGGTGACTACCCACGCTGGGGTGAAGATGACCCACGTTCAAACGAATTGGCAGAATGGTTGATCGAAGCTTACACAACTCGTCTACGTAGCCACAAACTATACAAAGACGCAGAAGCTACAGTATCACTTTTGACAATCACATCTAACGTTGCTTACTCTAAACAAACTGGTAACTCACCAGTTCACAAAGGTGTATACCTCAACGAAGATGGTTCTGTGAACTTGTCTAAACTTGAATTCTTCTCACCAGGTGCTAACCCATCTAACAAAGCTAAAGGTGGTTGGTTGCAAAACTTGAACTCACTTTCTAGCCTTGACTTTAGTTATGCAGCTGACGGTATCTCATTGACTACACAAGTATCACCTCGCGCTCTTGGTAAGACTCGTGATGAACAAGTTGATAACTTGGTAACAATCCTTGATGGTTACTTCGAAAACGGTGGACAACACGTTAACTTGAACGTTATGGACTTGAACGATGTTTACGAAAAAATCATGTCAGGTGAAGACGTTATCGTACGTATCTCTGGATACTGTGTAAATACTAAATACCTCACTCCAGAACAAAAAACTGAATTGACACAACGTGTCTTCCACGAAGTTCTTTCAATGGATGATGCCTTGGATGCATTGAGCTAATCAAGTTTTTGAATAATGAAAAGGAACCCTCGGTCAATCGACTGAGGGTTTTGTGCTTGGGATAGTGTGAGCAATTCCTTCGGCGCAATATGCAATGTTTTTGGGAAGGAATAGTGGACCGAATCTGAAATATAATAGATTGAAACTAGAATAGTACACCTTTACTTCTAAAACATTCTTAGAAATCGATTTGACTGTTCTGATCGATTTGTCCTATTCTTATTTCATTTTACTATAGTTCGCTGAAACGTCTCAAACAGTGCTAGAAATTGACTGGAATTCTCTAAGTGATTTGTTCCGATTTTATTTCATTCCATCATAAAAATAAGACGACTGGCTAATTGACAATCATCTTGTTTGATACTGTTAATAAAATTCGCGAAGTTTATCTTGATTTTCTTTAAAAAATTTTTCTAACCAATCCATACCATAAGCATAACTAAAACCTTCTAATAGAACAGAGAGGTCAATAGTATCAAATCCCATGTCTTTTAAATATTTAAAGGTATCGAATGGTGAATGAAAGTTTTTGTATTTAATAATTGCACCAATATCTTTCAAATCCTGCTCTCTGATACTCATCATCTTCATTCCTAACACATACTCAATAGGGACTACTAAAACGGTCAGATTCTCAAATGAGTACAAGGATTCGCATAAACTTAAGGGAGGTTGTTTGTTCATATTTGCTTTGCAACATGATTGTTGAGCCATAACTCTTCGTGGATGTTAAGATTAAACTGTTTTCCTACACGAGCAATAATTTCATTGATTTTCTGATTTTGGTCATAAAAAGCATCAACATCTTGTGTGGCACGTAAACCATGATATTCTAAGACATAACCATAATTGTTAAAGTCAGATTTTCCTGAATTAATTTCTTATTTAGGGCTTGGAAGACCGGTTTCATTTTATCCATGCTTGTATTTCTCCATCAATTTTTGAACATTGGTTAACTTAGCAGGTTTATTTAATGAAATCACATATTTATGAGTTGGAGTATGCTCTTGAAAGGCATACTTCAAGCTAATTTTTTGAAAATGGGTTAGTTCTTCGGAGTCTAGCAACTTTTCTACATCTTGGTTTGTTAAATAAGAATAGTCTTCAAAAATAACTTTTCGCAAATAGCGAAACCAATGGCTTGCGTTGAATTGTGATTGTTTGGATGCCTGTATCATATAATCGTACCAATCCATTGTCTTCCTCCTATAAAATTTAGTTTATATTATTGTAGTTTATATTCAAAAATGTAGTTTTTCTTAATTAGCTCGTATCTATAGGATGATACTGAAAATCTTCTTGTTGCTTTAAATCACAATCGAAAAATTCTGTTTTCCATCTTAGAAAAGAATGTTTAGAAATGTAAAATGAACCTTTTTTCTTATCCGAAAACCTTGCTAAAGTATATAATTTAGGCAGTCAATTCTGTATGATAATGTTTGTACTATCGTCGAGTTTTTGCTTGATTGCCTAACGAGATAAATTTTAGAAGAGTTTTCGGTGTGATTTGACAAGTTTCTGACTGGAAGGATAGTTACACTAGTATTGTTTATTAAAATGAGCAGATAGAGAAAATTTGGAATCTATTTGCTTATTATCAATCGTTTTTTTAGCTTATTTGTCTTAGATTGGTATAGAACTGAGCTATGGATTAATCTTCTTCTATCTTATCCTGTTCCTAAATATGTTGGTAGAAAAATGAAGCAGTTGTTACGAGTGTCTGTATTGGAAAAAAATTTTGTCTATACAATTCTTTAAATGATATGAAGACTAGGAATGCCAAAACACTGACATATTTCGTTTAAAGCCTATCCAGTCTCTTCAATTGTATTTGTAGAAATGCTATCAGTAATATATTCGCGAACACTATGATTTACAACAGTGTGGTCGTACATCTTTGTACTTTATTATACAACAACCATTTACAGGTGTAAAGTTGAGCAGTGTCTTTAGTAAATTTAGGGACTTGTTTTGTCATAGTTTTGATACCTGTATTCGTTGTTTCATGAGCATTTGACGTTTCTTTTCATGTAGGCATTTCAACAATTAGAATGATATTTTTCCGAGGATGAACTTATATATTGTGACTTTTTAGAGTTATGATGCCTCTTGATTTGACTATCGCTATCAATTTCATCCACTTTTACAGTTTCATGGTTTTATGAACCGAAACATCTAGGTACAGGTTTTAGCATCAATTGATTGTTTTTGAGCCATATGAAGTTGAAACGTGGAGATGCTTTTCTTGTGATAACGCCCTATTCAAAGAGGCATAACCGTTTTTGGAGAGAGTTCAGTACTATGTGGCGCTAAATAATATATGTAAAATAGTATGGTGTAGAGATATTAAACAAGATTTAACTAATACTTTTCGAAAATCTCTTCAAACCACGTCAGCGTCGCCTTACCGTATAGATGTTACTGACTTCGTCAGTTCTATCTACAAGCTCAAAACAGTGTTTTGAGCAGCCTGCAGCTAGCTTCCTAGTTTGCTCTTTGATTTTCATTGAGTATACGGAGAATTGTAAAAACAAAAATGGGGATTTCATATAAAGTTTATTCTAGGAGTATGTATCTTGAATAAAAATTGTTATTTAAGTTCTGGGGGTTATGATGAATGTTTTTATAATAATAAAATGCAGCTAGAAGAAAAGTTATTTTAATATAAATCACTCAACATAGCGAGAAGGCGGTTTCCTATATGGAAGTCGTCTTGTTTTCATATTGTCTAAATACGAGATATCTACTACAGGTTATAGTTGATTTAAACAGGTCTATAGATTTCTAATATATATTAAGGTGAAATAATATCTTGTAATACATTGCTATGCTCTATGAAAAAAGCAACGATAGCTAATGCACAAGCTCCTATACTTCCACGATGTTTGTTGTAAGGTAAAATTTCAATTTCTATATTACGAGTAAAGGGAACGAAGTGGAGCTGGTCTTGGATTTTATCCCTGACTTCATGAGTGAAAGGTTGATAATTAAGCAATTGACTGTTGATATAGATTTTATCAGCAGGATTGATGAGGAGAAGATTTGCAATAGAAGTGGCCAATAAATTGACTCCTTTATCAATTTGTTGGCGTAAAGCGGAGTCGCCTAAATTATAAGCCGTTAAAAGGGTGTCTAAATGAATGTCTTTTTCAGTCTTTACAAGGCTTTTTAGTACAGTTAGTTGGGAATTTTTAAATAATAATTGGGCGTGTTTGATTAACCAAGCATCCGAAATATATGTTTGTAAACAACCTTTTTTTCCGCATTCACAATATTGCCCATTCAATTCGACAATGGTGTGTCCAATTTCTCCGATATAAGGATTTTTAGAGGCTCCTATTTTTTCTTTTGTGAAAAAGGAAGTGTAAATACCTAATCCAGCGTGTAGGAAAATAAAGTTATCGGGGGTATTGTGTGGATTAAAAAGGTATTGTCCTATAGCCATACAATCGATATTATTTTTTACAATAAAAGGAAAATTGAATCTTTTAATTACATTTAATAAATTAAAAGATTCCCATATGGGGTTGTTTGTAATGATACTTCCGGAGTCTTTGTTATAATGTCCAGGTATTGATAAGCCAAATCCAAGTAATTTTGTTTCCAAAGGGACGTACTCTATAGCTGTTTTTATCATATTGGTAATGGTGGAATTGATTTCTGAAATAGGATAATCTTCATTCAAAATTTCTGTCTCGAAAAGAGTTTTCCCTTGCAAGTCACATAGACTGAGAAAGATACCTAGGACGTTTATTTCAATACCTCCAACAACATACGGAATATTATCTGTGATAGAAATAGTTTTTCTACGTCTTCCAGATCCGGAAAACTCGCTAAATTCATCACCAGTTTCGTATATGAGGGACTGTTCGCTTAGCTCTTTTATGATGTTAGTCGTTGTTGCTGGAGTAAGTCCTGTTTCATTAACAATATCTGTACGGGATGTTGCTGGATTTCGATATAGAAACTCCAGTATAGTGGCTCTATTTTGTAAAAAGGCTGATTGTTTTGTAATCATTTGTTTCCTCCTTTGGTTTATTTTATATTAAACATAAGAAAAAATCAATTAAAATTATTATTCTATACAAAGAAAAAAATATTGTAAAAACAACAAAAAATATATTGACAACGCTTTCTGTTAGTGGTATATTTAATTTATAAAAAATAAAAAAAGGAGTTCCGGTGATGAACAATATTTTAGCGTTTTTAGAAACAAAAGTCGCTCCGTTTGGTGAAAAAGTTGGCAACCAACGGCATTTGAAAGCTATTCGTGAAGGATTTATGATGGCAATGCCTTTGATTTTAGTCGGATCTTTATTTCTTATTCTAATCAGTTGGCCTCAAGAGGATTTTACAAATTGGCTGAATAGTGTTGGATTGCTAAGTATCTTGACAACTATGAATCAGTCAACAGTAGCGATTATCTCCTTGGTCGCTTGTTTCGGTATTGCCTACAGGTTGTCGGAAGGATATGGTACAGATGGTCCGTCGGCAGGGATCATAGCCTTATCCAGTTTTGTATTGATGGCACCTCGTTTTTCGAGTATGGTTTATGATAAAAATGGGGAGCAGGTCAAGCAGTTATTTGGCGGCGCAATACCATTTTCTAGCCTGAATGCATCTTCTTTGTTTATGGCGATTACTATTGGATTGGTTACAGCAGAGATTTATCGTATGTTTATCCAGCGCGGAATTACGATAAAAATGCCAAGTGGTGTCCCAGATGTGGTCAGTAAATCATTTTCAGCTCTTTTACCTGGCTTTACTACTTTTGTTTTGTGGGCTCTGGTCTTAAAAGGTCTTGAAGCGGCAGGAGTTGCAGGAGGTCTCAACGGACTCCTAGGTGCAATTGTTGGAACACCGCTTAAGTTAATTGCAGGAACGCTTCCAGGTATGATTCTATGTGTTATTGTAAACTCATTCTTTTGGTTCTGTGGAGTTAATGGGGGACAAGTTTTAAATGCTTTTGTAGATCCAGTTTGGTTACAATTTACTACAGAAAACCAAGAAGCTGTGGCTGCAGGACAAACACTCCAACACATTATTACATTACCGTTTAAAGATTTATTTGTATTTATTGGTGGCGGTGGAGCGACTATTGGTCTTGCGATTTGTCTCTTCCTATTTAGTAAGAGTCGTGCGAATAAAACATTAGGTAAGCTAGCTATTATACCGTCTATTTTTAATATCAATACAGCTATTCTATTTACGTTTCCAACAGTTTTAAATCCGATTATGCTGATTCCGTTTATTGCTACTCCTACAATCAATGCCTTGATTACCTATGTATCAATGGCTGTAGGATTAGTACCCTATACAACAGGTGTAATCCTTCCGTGGACAATGCCACCGATTATAGGAGGCTTCCTTGCAACAGGGGCTAGTTGGCGAGGAGCTCTATTACAAGTTGTTTTGATTTTGGTTTCTGTAGCAATTTATTATCCATTCTTCAAAATTGCAGATAAACGCAATCTTGAAAAAGAAAAAGCTACTGTTGGAGGGAAATAAGATGGTTATCAGAGTATTTGATCAACAGAAAAATACTTATTCTAGCTTTGCCTTAGAGGAATTAAGTTACTATATGAATCGGGTCTTTAAGACTAACATAGAGCTTGTCGAGGAGAAGGAAGCGGATATTTTTGTAGGATTAGTCAATAAAGAGGACAGAAAAGACCATGTTCTTATCTCATTAGACAAGGGTAAGGGAAGAATTGAGTCTAATACAATTGTAGGTTTACTTATTGGAATTTACCGAATGTTTCATGAATTTGGGGTTGTATATACTAGACCAGGGCGCAGACATGACTTTGTTCCAGAGTTACGATTTGAAGATTTTTTAGATAAACAGCTATCTATAGATGAAACAGCCAGTTACTATCATAGGGGAGTATGTATAGAGGGAGCGGATTCATTTGAAAATATACTAGATTTCATTGATTGGCTACCTAAGATTGGGATGAACAGTTTTTTCATCCAGTTTGAAAATCCTTACTCTTTTTTGAAACGTTGGTATGAACATGAATTTAATCCATATCTAAATAAAGAACAATTTTCAAATGAATTAGTACAAGAATTGAGTGATAGGTTGGATAAAGAATTGCAAAAAAGAGGTCTTATTCATCATCGTGTTGGTCATGGATGGACAGGTGAAGTTTTAGGTTACTCTTCAAAATTTGGCTGGGAATCAGGTCTTAGTATTTCAGAGGAGAAGAAACCCTATGTCGCTGAAATAAACGGGAAACGAGAATTGTTTAATACGGCTCCGATTTTAACCAGCCTGGATTTTTCAAATCCAGATGTAGCTGATAAGATGGTAGAAATTATCAAGGATTATACCAAGAAAAGACCTGATGTTAACTACTTACATGTATGGTTGTCGGATGCTCGTAATAATATTTGTGAATGCGAAAACTGTAGACAAGAATTGGTTTCGGATCAGTATATTCGTATTCTCAATCAATTGGATAGGGCTTTAACGAGTGAGGGATTAGATACAAAGATTTGTTTTCTGCTTTACCATGAGTTGCTATGGGCGCCTCAGAAAGAAAAATTAGATAATCCTGAACGCTTTACCATGATGTTTGCACCGATTACAAGAACATTTGAAATGAGTTATGCAGATGTAGATTTTGACAATTCCATACCTACGCCTAAACCTTATCTGCGTAATAAAATTATACTTCCGAATTCTCTTGAGGAAAATTTATCTTATCTTTTTGAGTGGCAAAAAACATTTAAAGGAGATAGTTTCGTATATGACTATCCTTTAGGGCGTGCTCATTATGGCGATTTAGGCTATATGAAAATTAGTCAAACCATTTACAGAGATGTATCTTATCTTTCTAACCTACATTTGAACGGTTACATTTCGTGTCAAGAATTACGTGCCGGATTCCCTCATAATTTTCCTAATTATGTTATGGGGGAAATGCTCTGGAAGAAGACAAGAAGTTATGAAGAATTGATTGAAGAATACTTTTCTGCTTTGTATGGGTCAAATTGGCAGTCTGTTGTTGAATATTTAGAAAAATTATCCAGTTATTCCTCATGTGATTATTTTAATGCAATTGGCAGTCGTCAAAATGATGTTTTAGCGAATCATTATTATATAGCTTACAATCTAGCTGATAATTTTTTGCCAATTATTGAGGAAAATATTTCTAAGTTATTAAATAGTCAAAAGGATGAATGGAAACAGCTCAGTTATCATCGTGAATATGTTGTTAAGATGGCGAAGGCTTTATATCTTCAAGCAACCGGAAAAACAAGGCAAGCTCAAGATGAATGGAGAAATGTGTTGAATTATATCCGTGGGCACGAACTGCTATTCCAATCTAATTTGGATGTTTATCGTGTAATTGAAGTAGCAAAAAATTACGCTGGTTTCCACTTATAAATCATAAGTATAGAAAATGAACCAAGGTATTCAGAGAAGATTGATCCTAAATATTATGAAATTTAAGGATTTTTAAGATATTTAGGGTCGACTTTCTATTTATATCGTAGCGAAGTCATTTTAATAATGATGTGTAAAAGATGGATCAAGATTGAGGAGGAAGAAAGATGAAATCAAAAGAAGAAATAAATATGCTTGGTTTTACAATTGTCGCTTACGCAGGAGATGCAAGGTCAGATTTGATGGATGCTTTGGCGTTTGCGAGAGATGGATATTTTGAACAGGCAAGAGAATTGGTTGAGTCTGCAAACGACTCAATAGTGTCTGCCCATCGAGAACAGACTAATTTATTAGCGGAGGAGGCATCTGGAGATAATTTTGAAGTGAGTTTTATCATGATTCATGGTCAAGATACCTTGATGACAACGATGCTATTGTATGATCAGGTCAAGTTTTTTATTGATGAATATGAACGAATTCGAAAGATTGAAGAACATATTGGTTTGCAATGAGGATTAGTCATGGAAAATTTACAGGTTAAAGCCTTACCGAAGGAGTTTTTATTAGGAGCTGCTACCGCTGCTTATCAAGTAGAGGGTGCAACTAGGGTAGATGGCAAAGGAACAAATATGTGGGATGTTTATTTGCAAGAAAACAGTCCGTTCTTACCAGATCCGGCTAGTGATTTTTATTATCGTTACGAAGAGGATATAGCTTTGGCGGCAGAACATGGTTTGCAGGCTTTGCGTTTATCTATTTCTTGGGTTCGTATATTTCCTGATATAGATGGGGAGCCTAATATATTAGCTGTTCGTTATTACCATAGAGTCTTTCAGTCTTGCTTAAAACATAATGTGATTCCGTTTGTTTCTTTACATCATTTTGATTCGCCTCAGAAAATGTTAGAAACAGGGGATTGGTTGAATAGAGAGAATATTGATCGTTTCATACGATATGCTCGCTTTTGTTTCCAAGAATTTACAGAAGTCAAGCATTGGTTTACAATCAATGAACTGATGTCTCTTGCTGCAGGTCAATATATAGGAGGTCAGTTTCCTCCAAATCATCATTTTCAATTATCTGAAGCAATTCAAGCGAATCATAATATGTTGTTGGCGCATGCTCTTGCAGTCCTCGAATTTCATCAATTAGGAATTGAGGGAGAGATAGGTTGTATTCATGCTTTAAAGCCAGGCTATCCTATTGATGGGCAAAAAGAAAATATTTTAGCAGCTAAACGGTATGATGTTTATAATAATAAATTTCTATTAGATGGAACTTTTTTGGGCTACTACAGTGATGACACGCTTTTTCACTTGAATCAAATATTGGAAGCTAATAATTCTAGCTTTATTATTGAAGATGGTGATTTAGAAATTATGAAAAGAGCTGCACCTCTTAATACGATGTTTGGGATGAATTATTATCGTTCAGAATTTATTCGTGAATACAAAGGTGAAAATAGACAAGAATTTAATTCAACAGGAATAAAAGGACAGTCTTCTTTTAAATTAAATGCTCTAGGTGAATTTGTAAAAAAGCCTGGTATTCCGACAACAGATTGGGATTGGAATATTTATCCTCAAGGGTTATTTGATATGTTGCTTCGTATCAAAGAAGAATATCCTCAACATCCGGTCATTTATTTAACTGAAAATGGTACAGCCCTTAAAGAGGTTAAGCCAGAGGGCGAGAATGATATTATTGATGACAGTAAAAGAATCCGTTATATTGAGCAACATTTACACAAAGTTTTAGAGGCTCGAGATAGGGGAGTCAATATTCAAGGCTATTTTATATGGTCTTTGCAAGATCAATTTTCTTGGGCGAATGGCTACAATAAGCGATATGGTCTTTTCTTTGTTGATTATGAAACACAGAAGAGATATATTAAGAAAAGTGCTCTTTGGGTAAAAGGATTAAAACGGAATTAAGGTTAGCGATTTGACTGATGTTTAATATATTTTAACTATGAGCTTAAATTTTTTACAGGAGGAGTTTTATGGATAAGCTAGTCGCTGCCATTGAAAAGCAACAAGGGAAATTTGAAAAAATTTCTACTAATAACTATATGATGGCTATTAAAGATGGATTCATTGCTACTATGCCTTTAATTATGTTTTCAAGCTTTTTGATGATTATTATTATGATTCCTAAAAATTTCGGAGTAGAGTTACCGAGTCCAGCTATTGTCTGGATGAGAAAAGTGTATATGTTAACCATGGGAGTTTTGGGTGTTATTGTTTCAGGGACAGTTGCAAAGTCATTGGCTGGAAATGTTAATAGAAAAATGCCTCCTGGAAAGGTAATAAATGATATTTCTGTAATGTTGGCAGCCATATGTAGTTATCTGGTATTAACTGTAACGCTTGTAGTTGATGAGAAGACGAGATCTACAAGTTTGTCGACAAACTATTTAGGATCTCAAGGATTGATAACTTCGTTTGTCAGTGCCTTTATTACTGTAAATGTTTACCGATTCTGTATTAAGCGAGACATTACTATTCATTTACCTAAGGAAGTTCCTGGGGCTATATCACAAGCTTTTAGAGATATTTTTCCTTTTTCTTTTGTTTTACTTATTAGTGGTTTGTTAGATATTGTATCTCGGTTTAGTTTAGATGTTCCTTTTGCCCAAGTATTTCAACAACTATTGACTCCTATTTTTAAGGGGGTAGAATCATATCCTGCTATGATGTTGATTTGGTTTATGTGTGCTTTGCTTTGGTTTGTTGGAATTCATGGACCATCTATTGTCTTACCTGCTGTTACAGCTTTACAACTGAGCAAGATGGAAGAGAATGCTCAACTTCTTGCAAATGGGCAGTTCCCTTATCATTCTTTAACACCTAATTTCGGGAATTATATCGCTGCTATTGGAGGAACGGGGGCTACCTTTGTTGTACCATTTATTTTGATTTTCTTTATGCGGTCTAAACAATTAAAATCGGTAGGTAAAGCTACAATTACTCCTGTTTTATTTGCGGTAAATGAACCTCTTCTATTTGGTATGCCTGTTATTTTGAATCCCTATCTTTTTGTCCCTTTTTTGATGACTCCACCAGTAAATGTATTTCTAGGAAAGGTCTTTATTGATTTCTTTGGAATGAATGGATTTTATATCCAGTTACCTTGGGCCTTTCCTGGTCCCTTGGGATTGTTAATTGGAACGAATTTTCAATCTATCTCCTTTGTATTTTTATCTTTGATGTTAGTTGTCGACATATTGATTTATTTGCCATTCTGTAGAGCGTATGATAGACAGTTACTGATGAAAGAAGATGTTGCAAGCTCAAATGATATTATTTTAGAGGAGGAGACAAGTGAAATAATGCCTGGTGAGTTAGATGAAATAAAAAGTAAGGAGTTGAAAGTACTGGTTCTTTGTGCAGGGTCTGGAACAAGTGCGCAATTAGCCAATGCAATTAACAAGGGGCTAACTTAACAGAGGTTAGAGTGATTGCGAATTCAGGAGCGTACGGAGCTCATTATGATATTATGGGTGTTTATGATTTAATTATTCTGGCCCCACAAGTTCGGAGTTATTATAGAGAGATGAAGGTGGATGCAGAAAGATTAGGTATTCAGATAGTTGCTACCAGAGGAATGGAATATATTCATTTAACAAAGAATCCAAGTAAATCCTTACAATTTGTATTGGAGCATTACCAAGCTGTGTAGTAAGTTTTTCCATCTTTTATTTGAGTAAGGACTTTGCTTACAGACAGGCTTGGATTTAAAAACGTTCCCCCTTTTTTAATATAAGAATCCCTCTTTTTACAATTGTAAAAAGAGGGATTTTGTATTTTATCTCTTAGACCAAGTTCTTTTCATAAAGAGAAGGAGGATTGGGTAAATCTCCAAGCGCCCTGCAATCATTGCAAAGGAGAGGAGAATTTTTGAGATGGGACTAAAGATTGAGAAACTAGAAGTGGTTCCTAGAATAGGCCCGATGTTATTGAAACAGCTAAAGACAGCGCTGGTCACGACCAGAAAATCATTGCTATCTAGGCTGACAATAAAGATAAGCGCTAGCAAAATCATAGCATAGATGACAAAGTACTTGAGAATCTTATGCTGGGTATCCTTATCAATCACCGTTTGATTCACATGGAGAGTCAAAACACGGTGGGGCGATAGGATTGACAAAATCTGGTTTTTGGCAATTTTTGAAAGGATGAGGCCTCGAATAATCTTGAGTCCACCTGCAGTTGATCCAGCAGAGCCACCGATTGCCATGAGGAAAAGGAGGATAAACTGGGAGAAGAGGGGCCAGTTGGTAATATCTCCATATCCAAAACCAGTTGTTGTAATGATGTTGGAAACCTGGAAGAAGGTCATTTCAAAGCTCTTTGAAAACCCTGGGTAGAGGTAGAGGGTGTTGAGGCTAATCAAGCCTGTAGAAACCAGTACAATGACCAAGTAAGCCCGAAATTCTTCGTCACCAAAGAAGGCCTTGATGCGACGGAGCATGAGGTAGTAGTAGAGGTTGAAATTTACCCCAAAAACCAGAACTCCGATACTGACCAGATAGGTAATCAGTGAGCTGCCATAGTGGGCAATTCCGTCGTTATAGACGGTAAAGCCTCCAGTTCCCGCTGTCCCCATAGCAATGACAAAACTATCGTAGAGAGGCATACCAGCTAGATAATAGATGATGACAAAGAGGGAGAAGAGAGCTAGATAAAGGAGATAGAGAATCTGGGCAGTGTTTTTTAGTTTGGATACAACCTTGCCAAAAACAGGACCTGGAACCTCAGCCTTCATCACCTCTAGGTGGCTATTTTTGGCATTGTCCATAATAGCAAGTGCAAAAACAAGCACTCCCATCCCTCCAATCAAGTGGGTAAAACTTCGCCAGAAGAGGAGGGAACGGCTGAGAACCGAAACGTCGTTCAAAATACTTGCTCCAGTAGTTGTAAACCCAGAACTAATTTCAAAAAAGGCATCAATAACGCTAGGGATTTGCCCAGAAAAGACAAAGGGGAGACCACCAAAGAAAGACCAAAGGATCCAACAGAGGGCAACGATCAAGACTCCCTCCTTGGCATAAATCCGTTGATTTTTTGGCTTCTGTAAACTCCCTGAACCGCCTAACAATACGAGAATCCCTATGGTCGAAAAGAGGGCTGTAAAGACTTGGCTCGATTCACGGTAATAGACAGCGATAGCCACAGGAACCAAGAGGAGAACAGCTTCAATCAAAAGTAACTTTGAAAGGAGGTAACGAATCATACTTTTATTCATTTCTTACCTCGCAATCAAGTCATAAATCTTGGTGATGTTTGGCAACAAGGTTGTTACTAGGAGCTTGTCTCCAACTTCCAACATATCCTCCCCAGTTGGGAAAATAGTCTTGCCCTTTCGAATAATGGCTGCAATAAGAACCCCTTTTTTCAATTTCAGTTGAGAAAGAGGTTTGGCAGTCATTTTATTGGCTTCCTTGATATGGAATTGCAGGGTTTCGATTTGGCCATTGGCTAGATGGTGCATGGCTTGAAGGTCTGAATACTGGGCATTAACTCGACCACGAATAAAGTGCATAATCGTATCTACAGCGATGCTTTTAGGTGTGATGATACTTGAAAAATCAGGCGCATTGATAATCTCGAGGAGACTGGTACGATTGACCTTAGTAATATTTTTCTGTACACCTACCCTGTCAAGGAACATAGATGTAATCAGATTTTCCTCATCGACTCCTGTTAGAGTCGCAACGGCATCATAGTGTTGAGCACTTTCTTCCAGCAGGATATCTTTTGCGGTTCCATCTCCTTGAACGATGTAGAGATTTGGGAATTTCTCGCTAAAGAAGCTGGCGATTTCAGGATTGATTTCAATGACTTTTGTATCGATACGACTATCTTTGAGAATACCAAGTAGATAATAGGCAATTCTACCTGCCCCAACGATGAGAAGGCTCTTCACGGCGCGTGATTTAAAATAATTATGGAAGAGTATCATATCGACACGGTTACCAGTGACAAAGATTCTATCTTTATCCTGTACAGTCATGTCACCGCTTGGAATGATAATTTGATGATCCCTCTCTATCGCACAGACAATGACATTACCAAATTTTTTACGAAAATCAGAAATGGGCATTTGGCAAAGACCGCTGGTGGACTTGACGACAAATTCCATGAGGCTAACGCGTCCACCAGCAAAGCGTTCGACAGACAGGGCGTTGGGGAAGTCAATGATATTCGCGATAGCGCGGGCAGCCAAGAGCTCAGGATTAACGATAAGAGAAAAACCGAGAATATTCTTTTCCTTGAAATAAGAGTTAGAATATTCAGGGTTCCGCACCCGAACGATAGTTTCTTTAGCTCCCATTTTCTTGGCTAGAACTGCTGCAATCATGTTGACTTCATCGTGCTCAGTCAGGGCGATAAAGATATCACAATCTTGGACGCTGGCTTGCTCAAGAATGGCAAAATCGGCCCCGTTACCAAGGATACCAATGATATCAAAGCGACTGACAATATGATTGAGAACAGCTTCGTCTTGCTCAATCAGCAAAACATCATGCTTTTCTGCAACCAAGGAGCGACAGAGGGCAAAACCAACTTTTCCCCCTCCGACAAGGATAATTTTCATAATAAAACCTACTTTTTCATGATGTAACTATCATACCCTTTTTCAAGAAAAAATGCACCTACTAGCTAATAACAAGAGCTTTTAGTGAAAATTCGCTATAAGGTAAAACTATACCCTAACCAATTGAAATAGCTATTAGCGACTTTCTCTGAAATATGGTATGATAAAGGATATACAAGGAGATAAAATGAATAATAATTTACTGGTATTACAATCAGACTTTGGTCTGGTTGATGGTGCGGTATCGGCTATGATTGGAGTGGCTTTAGAAGAGTCTCCAACCTTAAAAATCCATCACTTGACGCACGATATCACGCCTTATAATATTTTTGAGGGGAGCTATCGTCTCTTTCAGACGGTGGATTACTGGCCTGAGGGAACGACGTTTGTATCGGTTGTCGATCCAGGTGTCGGTTCGAAACGTAAGAGTGTAGTTGCCAAGACTGCAAAAAATCAATACATTGTCACGCCAGATAATGGGACGCTTTCCTTTATCAAGAAACACGTTGGCATTGTAGCCATTCGTGAGATTTCTGAGGTGGCCAATAGGCGTCAAAACACAGAGCATTCTTATACCTTCCACGGTCGTGATGTCTATGCCTATACTGGTGCTAAACTGGCCAGTGGTCACATTACTTTTGAGGAAGTAGGGCCAGAGCTCAGTGTGGAACAGATTGTAGAGCTTCCAGTCGTAGCGACCATCATAGAAGATCATCTGGTGAAGGGAGCCATTGATATTCTGGATGTGCGTTTCGGTTCGCTTTGGACCTCTATCACACGGGAAGAATTTTACAAGCTGGAACCAGAATTTGGTGATCGTTTTGAAGTGACCATCTATCATGCTGATATGCTGGTCTATCAAAATCAGGTTGTCTATGGCAAATCATTTGCAGATGTGAGAATTGGGCAACCCATCCTTTACATCAACTCTCTCTATCGTTTAGGTTTGGCTATCAACCAAGGTTCCTTTGCCAAGGCCTATAATGTAGGTGTCGGTTCATCTTGGACCATTGAAATAAAGAAAATAGAAGGATAAAATAGGAGAATAGTATGGAAATTAAATTTACAATTAAACAAGTTGTTGCTGTCGGAATTGGCGCTGCCCTCTTTGTCGTCATCGGGATGATCAACATTCCAACCCCTGTTCCAAATACAAGCATCCAGCTTCAGTATGCGGTACAAGCGCTACTTTCTATTATTTTTGGACCGATTATCGGTTTGCTTGTCGGGTTGATTGGTCATGCAATCAAGGACTCTCTTGCTGGTTATGGTCTATGGTGGACTTGGATTATCGCTAGCGGACTCTTTGGTTTAGTTGTGGGACTTTTTAGAAAGTACGTTCGCGTGATCAATGGTGTTTTTGACTGGAAAGATATTCTTATTTTTAACCTCATTCAACTACTTGCAAATGCCCTTGTTTGGGGTGTCTTGGCACCACTTGGAGATGTTGTGATTTATCAAGAAGCGGCAGAAAAAGTATTTGCACAAGGGATTGTTGCGGGAATTGCCAATGGTGTATCTGTAGCTATTGCAGGAACTCTTCTCTTACTTGCTTATGCAGGAACCCAAACTCGTGCAGGAAGTTTGAAAAAGGACTAATACTCAATGAAAATCAAAGAGCAAACTAGGAAGTTAGCCGCAGGTTGCTCAAAACAGTGTTTTGAGATTGTGGATAGAACTGACGAAGTCAGCTCAAAACATGGTTTTGAGGTTGTAGATGAAACTGACGAAGTCAGTAACCATACCTACGGCAAGGCGAAGCTGACGTGGTTTGAAGAGATTTTCGAAGAGTATAAAATGATGGGGAAGGCTGGGCAACTAGTCTTTTTCGATGTTTATAGATTAGTTAGGCAAGTAAGCTAAGATAGGAATCTTTTTGGCGCTAAGATTTTAAGAGAAGAGACTGCAAGAAGGGCTTGATTTATGATAAAATAGAAGTCTAAGAAGCGAATGAAGAGAGTAAGATGAAAGAAGCTATAATTGAGTGGAAGGATTTCTCTTTCCGGTATGAAACACAACAAGAACCGACCTTGCAAGGGATAGACTTGACCATTTACAAGGGAGAGAAAGTCTTAATTGTTGGACCATCTGGATCAGGTAAATCTACCTTGGGTCAGTGTTTGAATGGGATTATTCCCAATATTTACAAGGGTCAGACATATGGAGAATTTTTGATAAAGGGTCAAACAGCCTTTGATATGAGCATCTATGATAAGTCTCATCTGGTTAGCACAGTTTTGCAGGATACAGATGGGCAGTTTATTGGCTTGTCTGTGGCAGAAGATTTGGCGTTTGCTCTGGAAAATGATGTGACAGCCCTAGATGAGATGAAAGGTCGTGTTTATAAATGGGCTGAAAAGCTGGACCTTCTTCCTTTACTGGATCAGCGCCCTCAGGATTTGTCAGGTGGACAAAAGCAGCGAGTCAGTCTGGCTGGTGTCTTGATTGATGAAAGTCCGATTCTCTTGTTTGATGAGCCACTCGCCAATCTAGATCCCAAGTCAGGTCAGGATATTATCGAATTGATTGACCAGATTCATAAGGAAGAGGGGACGACGACTCTTATTATCGAGCACCGTTTGGAGGATGTTCTGCATCGCCCTGTGGATCGGATTGTCTTGATAAACGATGGTCGTATCCTTTTTAATGGGAGCCCTGACCAGTTGCTTGCAACTGATTTATTGACTCAAAATGGAATTCGAGAACCCCTTTATCTAACGACTCTCCGTCAATTAGGTGTGGACTTAGTCAAGGAAGAACAGTTAGCGAATCTGGATAACATGTCTATCTCAAAAGGTCAGGTTCAGCTGCAGAATGAACTGGCAAAAGAAACTCCAGAATTGCAGTCACTCTTTAAATTAGAGGACGTGTCTTTCTCTTATGATGATAGACCAATTTTAAAATCCCTACATTTAGATATTAAAAAGGGTGAAAAGATTGCTATTGTCGGAAAAAATGGAGCAGGGAAATCAACTCTAGCCAAGGCTATAAGTAGCTTTATTCAGACGGAAGGACGCTATCTTTGGGAAAAACAGGATATAAAAGGCGATTCTGTTGCAGAGCGGGCGGAACGAGTAGGCTATGTGCTACAAAATCCTAATCAAATGATTTCAACCAATATGATTTTTGATGAGGTGGCTCTAGGGCTCCGTTTGCGAGGTGTGGATGAGAAGGAAATTGAAACGAGAGTCTATGAAACCTTGAAAATCTGTGGACTTTATGAATTCCGTAATTGGCCTATTTCTGCCCTGTCATTTGGTCAGAAAAAACGCGTCACCATTGCTTCAATTTTGGTCTTAGGAGCTGAAATTATTCTCCTAGATGAACCGACTGCAGGTCAAGATCAGAAGAACTATACTGAGATTATGGAATTTCTCGAAGAGTTACATCAAAAAGGGCATACCATTGTCATGATTACCCATGATATGCAATTGATGCTGGATTATTCAGACCGGGTCCTTGTCATGGTGGATGGAGAATTGATTGCCGATACTGTTCCAGCCAGTCTGTTGAGCGATCCTGAGCTGTTAGTAAAAGCCAATCTAAAAGAAACCTCCATCTTTAACTTGGCTAAGAAACTAGATGTGGATCCACTGGATTTAACGGCATTTTACAAAGAAAGGAGAGAGGGATGCAAGCTAAATTAATCGGTTACCAGCATAGAGATACTGTGATTCATCGCTTGTCAGGAGCTGGGAAACTTCTCTTTTTCATTCTGGTATCATTGGCGGCCATGATTAGCTATGATACCAGAATGCTCTTGCTGATTGCCATCTTTTCAGTCTTTCTCCTCTATTTATCAGAAATCCGCTTTAAAGATGTCTCCTTTGTAGCCGTTTTTGCGACGGTATTTGCCGTTTTAAACGTTTTGATGGTCTATCTCTTTTCTCCCGAGTATGGGGTTGGACTTTATGGAGAGAGAAGTGTGATTTGGCAGGGAATCGGTGTCTACACTCTAACCAGCCAGGAGCTCTTTTATCTGCTAAATTTGGCCATTAAGTATCTTTGCACCATTCCTCTGGCTATTATCTTTTTGATGACAACCCACCCTAGTCAGTTTGCTTCCAGTTTAAATCAAATTGGTGTGCCCTATAAGATTGCCTATTCTGTCAGTCTAACCTTGCGCTATATTCCAGATTTGCAGGAAGAATTCTTTACCATCAAGATGTCTCAGGAAGCGCGTGGGATGGAATTATCCAAGAAAGCTTCTCTTATGCAACGAATCAAAGGCAATCTGCTCATTATTACGCCCTTGATTTTTAGCTCGCTAGAACGCATTGATACCATTGCGACTGCCATGGAGCTTCGCCGCTTTGGGAAAGAGAAAAAACGCACATGGTATAGTTATCAGGCCTTGAAAAAAGGAGACTATATTACCTTGCTCTTGGCAATCTTGTTTTTAGTAGTTAGTTTACTACTTATCTTGCAGAATCAGGGACGATTTTACAACCCTTGGAAATAGCTTGAAAAAATTGAAAAAATCAAGTCATTTCTATTGACAATGATTCTGAAAGTGTTATACTAAGAAAGTAGTTTCGCTGATTTACTTCAAACCTGTTGTGAGGTAAGTTAACGATGCCTTAACCACGCTGTTTGCTGAGCTTGACTCCGGGCAGTGTGGCTATTTTTTTGCAATGGTGAAAGGAAGCAAGTCATGACAAATCACATTGTATTATTTGAACCTCAAATTCCACAAAATACGGGCAATATCGCGCGTACTTGCGCTGCGACCAATTCTCCCCTCCACATCATCAAGCCTATGGGCTTTCCTATTGATGACCGCAAGATGAAGCGGGCTGGATTGGATTACTGGGATAAGCTAGAGATTTATTTTTACGAGAGTTTGGAAGATTTCATATCTCAGATGAAGGGAAAACTCTATCTGATTTCGAAATTCGCGGAAAAAGTCTATTCTGAGGTGGATTTATCGACTGACGAGGACCATTATTTTCTCTTTGGACGTGAAGACAAGGGCTTACCTGAAGATTTTATGCGAGAACATCCTGAGAAGGCTCTCCGTATTCCCATGAATGATGAACATGTCCGCAGTCTCAATGTGTCTAATACCGTCTGCATGATTGTCTATGAGGCTCTTCGCCAGCAGAACTTTGCAGGTCTTGAGCTCGTCCATACCTATGAAGTGGATAAATTGAAATAAAAAATGAAAATGAACAAAATGCTTGCGCTTGCAAGCGTTTTTTGTTATGATAAAAGAGTCTTCAGGGCAGGGTGTGATTCCCGACCGGCGGTGACTTTAACTAGGAAATGATCTTTTCCTTTTATACTTTGTTGACAAGCTTTGCCTAACCAGAAGTTATGCCTACAGCTTGTCGCCTAGTCTAAAAGAAAAATCTCTATTTCCTTCTCTTTAAAGAAGTCCGCGAGCGCAAGCTGATGTGGTGAGATTCCACAACCGACAGTATAGTCTGGATGGGAGAAGACGAAAGAATAGCTTTGTCTGTTTTGATAGATTTATAGCCGGATTGTAACCACTTGCTTTGTTTTTCTTTAATAGAGTAAGAGGGAACTTTTGGGATATAAAAAGTGAGAATAGATAGAGGAATCCTTTCCAACTTCTTCTGATTTTATAGAAAATTGGAGGAACCTGTTATGACAAACACACGTCGACTTTCGACCATTGCAATTCTATCAGCCATCTCATTTGTGCTGATGTACTTTGACTTTCCGCTTTTACCAGCGGCATCTTTCCTCAAGATCGAATTTAGTATCTTGCCAGTCCTTGTGGGTCTGGTGGTCATGGATTTGCCTGCTGCTCTAGGAGTGCTCTTGCTTCGCTCACTCTTGAAATTGCTTCTTAACAGCCAAGGAGTGAATACTTACATTGGTTTGCCGATGAATATCGTAGCTTTGGGAGTTTTTGTCATCGTATTTGCTTTGATTTGGAAAAAGGAACGGACAACCCTTCGTTTCCTACTAGGCTCTCTAGCTGGAACTGTTGGTTTAACCTTGGCCATGTTGGTTCTCAACTATGTTTATGCTGTTCCTTTGTACGCTAAGTTTGCTAACTTTGATATTGGAAAAATTTTGGGACTTTCCAACTACCTAATGACCATGGTATTACCTTTTAACTTGATTGAGGGTGTAATCTTTTCCGTTTCATTCTGGTTGTTGTACGTCCTTTTGAAACCAACCTTAAAACACTATGAAAGATAAACAAACATTTTTAATGAAGGGCAGTTTTGCCCTTTTACTTTTCGTTATTCTTGGCTATATGGTCAAATTTTACCCTGAAATGTTGGTCAATTTTGACCAATCGATTCAGACTGCCATTCGAGGAGACTTACCAGATTATTTGACTATTCTTTTTCGAGCCCTCACACGTCTGATTGATATCCCAGTGATTATCACTTGGGTTGTCATTACAGCTTTTGTCTTTTATCGTAAGCGATGGAAGATAGAAAGTTTCTTCATGCTGGGAAATCTGGCTTTGGCAGGTCTTTTAATCGTGACCTTTAAAAATATCTACCAGCGCCCACGACCAGCTATTTTACATCTGGTGGAGGAGAAGGGATTTTCCTTCCCAAGTGGGCATTCTCTAGCTGTAACGCTGATGGTAGGGACTTTGATTGTTATTCTTAGTCAGCGGATTAAAGATCAGGTCTGGAGAAAAATCGTACAAATCGTCCTTGGCCTCTACCTAGTCAGTGTGCTGGTATCAAGAGTCTATCTGGGAGTTCATTACCCATCAGACGTCCTTGCCAGTCTCTGTGTGGGCTTGGGAGTCCTGTTTATCGAGTTTCCCTTTTATGACAAGCTCCGCTTCCAATGGCGATTTAAAGGCAAACAGAAGTGAGTATCGAATTCCCTTGAGAGAAAGAAATGAAAGTCAATATAGCAGATCTTCATCCGACTCAACTATATTTATCAGAAAAGAAGTTGCAAGATATTCAGATGCTTTACCAGTCGGCAGAAACAATCCAAGTCGATCCAATCAGTATTCTTGCCTTTGGAGATTGTTTGCTGATTACAGATGGGCATCACAGGGCTTATCAGGCTTTATTGGCAGGTCGGGATACGATTTCTGCTGAGTGGGATAGAGATGGTGGTGATGAACTATATCATCTCTATGCGCAAGCTTGCGAGGAAAGAAAGATTTACTCTGTTTTTGATTTAGAAGATCGTATCCTAGCTCAAGATGGGTATGAAGCAAAATGGTATAACTGGTGTGATGGTTTTAATCAAGCAGCAACTCTTTTGTTGAAAAGGTAGTGCATTGTGTTTTGTTCCTTATTATAAGGTCAATCATTGTGAGGAAGCTTTTGCTTGGTATCAGGATGTGAACTTGGTTTACCTCGTAGATGGGGTGAAGCTTCCTTACAGTCAAGCGACCTTGGAAGCCATGTATTCCTATTTGGATCGGCATGGTGAGCTTTTTTGGATTGAAGTCAAGGAGAAGGGAGAATGGTTTCCAATTGGGGATATTACACTATCTCAGGATAATCTCCCCATTGTGATTGGGAATTCCGCTTACCAACATCGAGGACTTGGAAAAAAGATTCTAAGTGCTTTGATTGAATTGGCTCGAGTAAAAGGATGGAAAGAATTGAGAGTCAAGGAAATCTACACCTACAATCATGCTTCTAGGAGGTGTTTCAAGTCGCTTGGATTTGTGGAAAATGGAGCAACAGAAAAAGGAAGGAGTTTTATATTGGAATTAGTCTAATCCTGCCACTTTCTCCCCCTTAACCTTTGACTATTCCGCAAAATTATCGTAAAATAAAGAGTAAATGATAAAATGAGGTCAGAGTCTGTTCGCTCTGGCGATAGTAGTATAAATGAGGAGAAACGCTTTGGAATTAGAAGTATTTGCTGGGCAAGAAAAAAGTGAACTATCTATGATTGAGGTAGCGCGTGCTATCTTGGAACTTCGTGGTCGCGATCATGAGATGCATTTTAGCGATCTTGTAAACGAAATTCAAAACTACCTTGGAACATCAAACAGCGATATCCGCGAAGCTTTGCCTTTGTTCTACACAGAGTTGAACTTTGACGGTAGCTTCATCTCACTTGGGGACAACAAATGGGGTCTTCGTTCATGGTATGGTGTGGACGAAATCGACGAAGAAATCATCGCTCTTGAAGAAAATGACGACGATGAAGTAGCACCAAAAGCTAAGAAAAAACGTGTCAATGCCTTTATGGATGGTGATTCAGATGCCATTGACTACAATGCAGATGATCCAGAAGACGAAGATGCATACGAAGCAGATCCAGCTCTTTCATACGATGATGAAAATCCAGATGATGAAAAAAATGAAGTGGAAGCTTATGATGCAGAAATCAACGAAATCGCTCCAGATGACTTGGGAGAAGATGTGGATCTCAACGAAGACGACGACGAGTTTTCAGATGACGACGCTGAAACCAGCGAGGAATAAGAGTTAGCTATTGACAATTATCCTATTTTTAGGTATCATATTGTTTGGGCACCTCTTTTAGAGGTCGGGGCTCCCTAGTTCTTAGGGAGCTATTTTTGTTTTTTCAAGAAGTTATCTTCTTGTATTTTATACTCAATGAAAATCAAAGTGCAAGCTAGGAAACTAGCCGTAGGCTGCTCAAAACACTGTTTTGAGGTTGTAGATAAGACTGACAAAGTCAGGAACACATATCTACGGCGAGGCGACGTTGACGCGGTTTGAAGAGATTTTCGAAGAGTATTAGTTGTGAATCTGGTGCAGTCGTCCCAGATTATTCTTATTAGTAGGGTCTTGTTTTCTATATCCCCTCGTAGTTAACAAGACCTTGAGCATTTTAGAAAGAGGAATCTATGTCTACGAAATATATTTTTGTAACTGGTGGTGTGGTATCGTCTATTGGGAAAGGGATTGTGGCAGCGAGTCTAGGCCGTCTCTTGAAAAATCGTGGTCTCAAAGTAACCATTCAAAAGTTTGACCCTTATATCAATATTGATCCGGGAACCATGAGTCCTTACCAGCACGGGGAAGTTTTTGTGACAGATGACGGAGCTGAGACAGATTTGGACTTGGGTCACTATGAACGTTTCATCGATATCAATCTCAACAAATATTCCAACGTGACAACTGGGAAAATTTACAGTGAAGTTCTTCGTAAAGAACGCCGTGGAGAATACCTTGGGGCAACTGTTCAAGTCATTCCTCATATCACAGATGCTTTGAAAGAAAAAATCAAGCGTGCCGCTCTAACGACCGACTCTGATGTCATTATCACAGAGGTTGGTGGAACAGTAGGAGATATCGAGTCCTTGCCATTCCTAGAGGCTCTTCGTCAGATGAAGGCAGATGTGGGTGCGGATAATGTCATGTATATCCATACAACCTTGCTTCCTTACCTCAAGGCTGCTGGTGAAATGAAAACCAAACCAACCCAACACTCTGTCAAAGAATTGCGTGGCTTGGGAATCCAACCAAATATGTTGGTTATTCGTACAGAAGAGCCAGCTGGTCAAGGAATTAAAAATAAACTGGCCCAGTTCTGTGATGTGGCACCAGAAGCCGTTATCGAATCGTTGGATGTTGAACACCTTTACCAAATTCCACTGAACTTGCAGGCACAAGGGATGGACCAAATTGTTTGTGATCATTTGAAATTAGACGCACCAGCAGCGGATATGACAGAATGGTCAGCCATGGTGGACAAGGTCATGAACCTCAAGAAACAAGTTAAGATTTCCCTTGTTGGTAAGTATGTGGAGTTGCAAGATGCCTATATCTCAGTGGTCGAAGCCTTGAAACACTCTGGCTATGTCAATGATGTAGAAGTTAAAATCAATTGGGTCAATGCCAATGATGTGACAGCAGAGAATGTAGCAGAACTCTTGTCTGATGCGGACGGGATCATCGTACCAGGTGGTTTTGGTCAACGTGGTACAGAAGGGAAAATCCAAGCCATCCGCTATGCGCGTGAAAATGATGTTCCAATGTTGGGAGTCTGCTTGGGAATGCAGTTGACATGTATCGAGTTTGCTCGTCACGTTTTAGGTCTTGAAGGTGCCAATTCTGCAGAGCTTGCACCAGAAACAAAATACCCTATCATTGATATCATGCGTGATCAGATTGATATTGAGGATATGGGTGGAACCCTTCGTTTGGGACTTTATCCGTCTAAGTTGAAACGTGGCTCTAAGGCTGCTGCTGCTTATCACAATCAAGAAGTGGTGCAACGCCGTCACCGTCACCGTTATGAGTTTAATAACGCCTTCCGTGAGCAGTTTGAGGCAGCAGGCTTTGTCTTTTCAGGAGTTTCTCCAGACAATCGTTTGGTAGAAATCGTGGAAATTCCTGAAAATAAATTCTTTGTAGCTTGTCAGTATCACCCTGAACTGTCAAGCCGTCCAAACCGACCAGAAGAACTCTACACTGCCTTTGTTACTGCAGCGGTTGAGAACAGCAATTAGCAAAATCAGAACCTTTGAGAAAAATCTCAGAGGTTTTTTGCACACGATGATATTGCAGTATATCTGAGGTAGGAGTCCTCTGTATGTACCTGCTACCGTTGAAATCAATAGGGACTCCCTCTTGCCCTGTGCTAGTGAATGGATTTATCAGTATATTGAAATGAAATAAAATCTGAACAAATTAATTCGGGAAGTCAAATTAATTTTTAGCAAAGTTTTAGGAACTGGATTGTATAGTGAATTGAAATAAGATGTGAACATCTCTATCAGAAAAGTCAAATTAATTTATAGAAATATTTTATCAGTCAAGATGTACTGTTATAGATTCAATACATTATACTTTTTTAATTTAATCCACTATAGTAAAATGAAATAATAACAGGACAAATCGATCAGGACAGTCAAATCGATTTCTAACAATGTTTTAGAAATAGAGGTGTACTATTCTAGTTTCAATATACTATATATCTGCAGAATACTCTTTCAGTTTCATTCAGCCTAGTCTTGCTTAGGAAAAAGTAAAAAGCCATCCAATTATGATGGATAGCTTCTTGGTTCTTAGATTTGTTCTGCAAAAACCTTTTCAGCAAGGTTCATAGCGTGGTCTGATACACGAGTGTAGTGTGAGATGATGTCGATAAAGTTGACCCCAGCTTGTGTTGAACATTCGCCTTTGTTGAGGCGTTTGATGTGGGTTTTTCTGAGAACACGTTCTATCTTATTGATTGCTTCATGACGTTCTACAAGACTGCGTGCTTTTTCAATATCATTGTTTTCCACACTATCCAGAGCATCTTTGATAAAGTCACTAGTTTGGCGGTAAACTTCCTCTAATTCTTTCAAGGCGGCATCAGAAAATTCAACATTTTTCCGTTGAAGATAGTCAGTCAGATTGAGTAGAGCCTCCGTGTGGTCTCCAATCCGTTCCAAATCACGGGAGGAATCAAGGATATTGGTGAGCACTTCACTTTCTTTTTGGCTGAGAGCTTCGCTTGAAAGGGCAATGAGATAACGTGTTAATTGCTCATCGATGGTGTTAATTGCTTCTTCGGTTTTATGCCCTTTTTCAGCAACTTTTTCATCCAAGTCAATGATGTACTTATAGGAAAGGTCAAAGGCTTTAGCAGCGTAGTTTCCTAAGTGCAAGAGCTCTTTTTTAGCATTTCCTAGAGCGATAGATGGGGCTTGTTTGATGAAATGTTCATCAAGATATAAGGGTTCGTATTTGACAACCTCGTCCTCTCCAGGAATAATCTTGGTTACAAAGTAAGCCAGAGCTCCGATAAATGGAAATTGGACAATGGTGTTGGTAATATTAAAGGTTCCGTGAGCAAAGGCGATGGTCATTTCCGGTGCTAGATTTAGCGTAGCTTCAAACCAATGAATCAGGACAGTAAAAGGAACTAGAAAAATAACGCAGACAACTGTTCCGATAACGTTGAAGGCAACATGAGCTCCTGCTACCCGTTTAGCTGCAATATTAGCCCCTAAAGAGGCAATGATGGCTGTAATGGTTGTCCCGATATTGTCACCAAATAGAACTGGCAAAGCTCCCTGTAGGTCAATTAGATTGCCGGCGTAGAGGTTTTGTAAAATCCCAATGGTAGCCGAAGAAGCTTGAATTAGCAAGGTCAAGCCAGTACCGACAAAGACACCCAAAACAGGATTCTTACTTAGCTCAATCATATAGTCCTTAAAGACCTGTAAATCCTTGAGTGGAGCCATTGCGCCGCTCATAAGATTGAGGGCAAAAAAGATACCACCGACACCAAAGAGGATGCGTCCGATATTATTGACTGTCCGATTTTTCGTAAAAAAGAGACAGACGGCACCGATAAAGAGCATAGGTAGGGCATAGTTACCTAATTTAAAACCGATGAGAAAGGATGTGACAGTTGTCCCAATATTAGCACCCATGACAATCCCGATAGCCTGACGTAAGGTTAAGAGACCGGCACTGACCAGGCTGACTGTGATAACTGTTACACCAGAACTAGACTGAATTAGAGCAGTCATCCCAATACCAACCAGAACTCCAAAGAAAGGATTACTAGTATATTTGTCAATGTAAAAACGAAGGCGATCTCCAGCAGCTTGTTGCAAACCGTCTCCCATGGTCTTGATGCTATATAAGAATAGCCCCAGACCACCTAAAAAGTGAAATAAAATTTCCTGCCAATTAATGGACATTTCTTTTTCCTCCGAAAAATAATCGCGGAATATCTCCTATTCTATTTTAAAGGATAAAAGTAAATCTAACAAGTGTTAATGTCAAGTTTGTAAAAGAAAATTATAATTGATAAGTGTATTATTTTTAAGAGTTTTTAACCTTATTTTAGATTTGTGCAAACAGTTATTGTTTTTTGTCTAAAAATGTTTTAGGATAAAAATGTGATTATCATGGTTCTAGAGTTTGATAAAAAACTACAGAATATAAAGCGCTTTCTTTAAAACAACAAAATCAATCTTTTAGGAGGAGAAAATGAAGAATCCATTTTTTGAAAGACGTTGTCGTTACAGTATTCGTAAGTTATCAGTAGGAGCCTGCTCGCTGATGATTGGTGCTGTTTTATTTGCTGGTCCAGCCTTGGCTGAAGAAACTGCAGTTCCTGAAAATAGCGGAGCTAATACAGAGCTTGTTTCAGGAGAGAGTGAGCATTCGACCAATGAAGCTGATAAGCAGAATGAAGGGGAACATGCTAGAGAAAACAAGCTAGAAAAGGCAGAAGGAGTAGCGACAGCATCTGAAACTGCAGAAGCAGCTAGCGCAGCTAAACCAGAGGAAAAAGTAGGTGAGGTGGTTGCAGAAACACCATCTGCAGAAGCAAAACCTAAGTCTGACAAGGAAACAGAAGCAAAGCCCGAAGCAACTAACCAAGGGGATGAGTCTAAACCAGCAGAAGAAGCTAATAAGACTGAAAAAGAAGTCCAGCCAGATGTCCCTAAAAATACAGAAAAAACATTAAAACCAAAGGAAATCAAATTTAATTCTTGGGAAGAATTGTTAAAATGGGAACCAGGTGCTCGTGAAGATGATGCTATTAACCGCGGATCTGTTGTCCTCGCTTCACGTCGGACAGGTCATTTAGTCAATGAAAAAGCTAGCAAGGAAGCAAAAGTTCAAGCCTTATCAAACACTAATTCTAAAGCAAAAGACCATGCTTCTGTTGGTGGAGAAGAGTTCAAGGCCTATGCTTTTGACTATTGGCAATATCTAGATTCAATGGTCTTCTGGGAAGGTCTCGTACCAACTCCTGACGTTATTGATGCAGGTCACCGTAACGGGGTTCCTGTATACGGTACACTCTTCTTCAACTGGTCTAATAGTATTGCAGATCAAGAAAGATTTGCTGAAGCTTTGAAGCAAGACGCAGATGGTAGCTTCCCAATTGCCCGTAAATTGGTAGACATGGCCAAGTATTATGGCTATGATGGCTATTTCATCAACCAAGAAACAACTGGAGATTTGGTTAAACCTCTTGGAGAAAAGATGCGCCAGTTTATGCTCTATAGCAAGGAATATGCTGCTAAGGTAAACCATCCAATCAAGTATTCTTGGTATGATGCCATGACCTATAACTATGGACGTTACCATCAAGATGGTTTGGGAGAATACAACTACCAATTCATGCAACCAGAAGGAGATAAGGTTCCGGCAGATAACTTCTTTGCTAACTTTAACTGGGATAAGGCTAAAAATGATTACACTATTGCAACTGCCAACTGGATTGGTCGTAATCCTTATGATGTATTTGCAGGTTTGGAATTGCAACAGGGTGGTTCCTACAAGACAAAGGTTAAGTGGAATGACATTTTAGACGAAAATGGGAAATTGCGCCTTTCTCTTGGTTTATTTGCCCCAGATACCATTACAAGTTTAGGAAAAACTGGTGAAGATTATCATAAAAATGAAGATATCTTCTTTACAGGTTATCAAGGAGACCCCACTGGCCAAAAACCAGGTGACAAAGATTGGTATGGTATTGCTAACCTAGTTGCGGACCGTACGCCAGCGGTAGGTAATACTTTTACTACTTCTTTTAATACAGGTCATGGTAAAAAATGGTTCGTAGATGGTAAGGTTTCTAAGGATTCTGAGTGGAATTATCGTTCAGTATCAGGTGTTCTTCCAACATGGCGCTGGTGGCAGACTTCAACAGGGGAAAAACTTCGTGCAGAATATGATTTTACAGATGCCTATAATGGCGGAAATTCCCTTAAATTCTCTGGTGATGTAGCCGGTAAGACAGTTCAGGATGTGAGACTTTATTCTACTAAGTTAGAAGTAACTGAGAAGACCAAACTTCGTGTTGCCCACAAGGGAGGAAAAGGTTCTAAAGTTTATATGGCATTCTCTACAACTTCAGACTACAAATTCGATGATGCAGATGCATGGAAAGAGCTAACCCTTTCTGACAACTGGACAAATGAAGAATTTGATCTCAGCTCACTAGCAGGTAAAACCATCTATGCAGTCAAACTATTTTTCGAGCATGAAGGTGCTGTAAAAGATTATCAGTTCAACCTCGGACAATTAACTATCTCGGACAATCACCAAGAGCCACAATCGCCGACAAGCTTTTCTGTAGTGAAACAATCTCTTAAAAATGCCCAAGAAGCGGAAGCAGTTGTGCAATTTAAAGGCAACAAGGATGCAGATTTCTATGAAGTTTATGAAAAAGATGGAGACAGCTGGAAATTACTAACTGGCTCATCTTCTACAACTATTTATCTACCAAAAGTTAGCCGCTCAGCAAGTGCTCAGGGTACAACTCAAGAACTGAAGGTTGTAGCAGTCGGTAAAAATGGAGTTCGTTCAGAAGCTGCAACCACAACCTTTGATTGGGGTATGACTGTAAAAGATACCAGCCTACCAAAACCACTAGCTGAAAATATCGTTCCAGGTGCAACAGTTATTGATAGTACTTTCCCTAAGACTGAAGGTGGAGAAGGTATTGAAGGTATGTTGAACGGTACCATTACTAGCTTGTCAGATAAATGGTCTTCAGCTCAGTTGAGTGGTAGTGTGGATATTCGTTTGACCAAGCCACGTACCGTTGTTAGATGGGTCATGGATCATGCAGGGGCTGGTGGTGAGTCTGTTAGCGATGGCTTGATGAACACCAAAGACTTTGACCTTTATTATAAAGATGCAGATGGTGAGTGGAAGCTAGCTAAGGAAGTCCGTGGTAACAAAGCACACGTGACAGATATCACTCTTGATAAACCAATCACTGCTCAAGACTGGCGCTTGAATGTTGTCACTTCTGACAATGGAACTCCATGGAAGGCTATTCGTATCTATAACTGGAAAATGTATGAAAAGCTTGATACTGAGAGTGTCAATATTCCGATGGCCAAGGCTGCAGCCCGTTCTCTAGGCAATAACAAGGTACAAGTTGGCTTTTCAGATGTACCGGCTGGAGCAACTATTACTGTTTATGATAATCCAAATTCTCAAACTCCGCTTGCAACCTTGAAGAGCGAAGTTGGAGGAGACCTAGCAAGTGCACCATTGGATTTGACAAATCAATCTGGTCTTCTTTATTATCGTACCCAGTTGCCAGGCAAGGAAATTAGTAATGTCCTAGCAGTTTCCGTTCCAAAAGATGACAGAAGAATCAAGTCAGTCAGCCTAGAAACAGGACCTAAGAAAACAAGCTACGCCGAAGGGGAGGATTTGGACCTTAGAGGTGGTGTTCTTCGAGTTCAGTATGAAGGAGGAACTGAGGACGAACTCATTCGCCTAACTCACGCAGGTGTATCAGTATCAGGTTTTGATACGCATCATAAGGGAGAACAGAATCTTACTCTCCAATATTTGGGACAACCGGTAAATGCTAATTTGTCAGTGACTGTCACTGGCCAAGACGAAGCAAGTCCGAAAACTATTTTGGGAATTGAAGTAAGTCAGGAACCGAAAAAAGATTACCTAGTTGGTGATAGCTTAGACTTGTCTGAAGGACGCTTTGCAGTGGCTTATAGCAATGACACCATGGAAGAACATTCCTTTACTGATGAGGGAGTTGAAATTTCTGGTTACGATGCTCAAAAGACTGGTCGTCAAACCTTGACGCTTCATTACCAAGGCCATGAAGTTAGCTTTGATGTTTTGGTATCTCCAAAAGCAGCATTGAACGATGAGTACCTCAAACAAAAATTAGCAGAAGTTGAAGCTGCTAAGAACAAGGTGGTCTATAACTTTGCTTCATCAGAAGTAAAAGAAGCCTTCTTGAAAGCAATTGAAGCGGCCGAACAAGTGTTGAAAGACCATGAAACTAGCACCCAAGATCAAGTCAATGACCGACTTAATGAATTGACAGAAGCTCATAAAGCTCTGAATGGTCAAGAGAAATTTACGGAAGAAAAGACAGAGCTTGATCGCTTAACAGGTGAGGTTCAAGAACTCTTGGCTGCCAAACCAAACCATCCTTCAGGTTCTGCCCTAGCTCCGCTTCTTGAGAAAAACAAGGCCTTGGTTGAAAAAGTAGATTTGAGTCCAGAAGAGCTTACAACAGCGAAACAGAGTCTAAAAGATCTGGTTGCTTTATTGAAAGAAGACAAGCCAGCAGTCTTTTCTGATAGTAAAACAGGTGTTGAAGTACACTTCTCAAATAAAGAGAAGACTGTCATCAAGGGTTTGAAAGTAGAGCGTGTTCAAGCAAGTGCTGAAGAGAAGAAATACTTTGCTGGAGAAGATGCTCATGTCTTTGAAATAGAAGGTTTGGATGAAAAAGGTCAAGATGTTGATCTCTCTTATGCTTCTATTGTGAAAATCCCAATTGAAAAAGATAAGAAAGTTAAGAAAGTATTTTTCTTACCTGAAGGCAAAGAGGCAGTAGAATTGGCTTTTGAACAAACGGATAGTCATGTTATCTTTACAGCACCTCACTTTACTCATTATGCCTTTGTTTATGAATCTGCTGAAAAACCACAACCTGCTAAACCAACACCACAAAACACAGTCCTTCCAAAACCTACTTATCAACCGACTTCTGATCAACAAAAGGCTCCTAAATTGGAAGTTCAAGAGGAAAAGGTTGCCTTTCATCGTCAAGAGCATGAAAATACTGAGATGCTAGTTGGGGAACAACGAGTCATCATACAGGGACGAGATGGACTGTTAAGACATGTCTTTGAAGTTGATGAAAACGGTCAGCGTCGTCTTCGTTCAACAGAAGTCATCCAAGAAGCGATTCCAGAAATTGTTGAAATTGGAACAAAAGTAAAAACAGTACCAGCAGTAGTAGCTACACAGGAAAAACCAGCTCAAAATACAGCAGTTAAATCAGAAGAAGCAAGCAAACAATTGCCAAATACAGGAACAGCTGATGCTAATGAAGCCCTAATAGCAGGCTTAGCCAGCCTTGGTCTTGCTAGTTTAGCCTTGACCTTGAGACGGAAAAGAGAAGATAAAGATTAAATATCGAAAAATCTTGTGAAATCTTTCCTTATATTTCCAAAGTGTGATATAATAGTTTCGAATAAAATAAATAAAGGAGTTTTTGTAACATGGCAAAACTTACTGTTAAAGACGTTGACTTGAAAGGTAAAAAAGTCCTCGTTCGTGTTGACTTCAACGTACCATTGAAAGATGGCGTAATCACTAACGATAACCGTATCACAGCAGCTCTTCCAACTATTAAGTACATCATCGAACAAGGTGGACGTGCAATTCTTTTCTCTCACCTTGGACGTGTGAAAGAAGAAGCTGATAAAGCTGGTAAATCACTTGCTCCTGTAGCAGCTGACTTGGCAGCAAAACTTGGTCAAGATGTTGTTTTCCCAGGTGTCACTCGTGGTGCTGAATTGGAAGCGGCAATCAACGCTCTTGAAGATGGACAAGTTCTCTTGGTTGAAAACACTCGTTACGAAGATGTTGACGGCAAGAAAGAATCTAAAAACGATCCTGAACTTGGTAAATACTGGGCATCACTTGGAGATGGTATCTTCGTAAACGATGCATTCGGTACAGCTCACCGTGCACACGCATCTAACGTTGGTATCTCAGCAAACGTTGAAAAAGCAGTTGCTGGTTTCCTTCTTGAAAACGAAATTGCCTACATCCAAGAAGCAGTTGAAACTCCAGAACGTCCATTCGTGGCTATCCTTGGTGGTTCAAAAGTTTCAGACAAGATCGGTGTTATCGAAAACTTGCTTGAAAAAGCTGATAAAGTCCTTATCGGTGGTGGGATGACTTACACATTCTACAAAGCACAAGGTATCGAAATCGGTAACTCACTTGTAGAAGAAGACAAATTGGATGTTGCGAAAGCTCTTCTTGAAAAAGCAAATGGTAAATTGATCTTGCCAGTTGACTCAAAAGAAGCTAACGCATTTGCTGGTTACACTGAAGTGCGTGACACTGAAGGTGAAGCAGTTTCTGAAGGCTTCCTTGGTCTTGACATCGGTCCAAAATCTATCGCCAAATTTGACGAAGCTTTGACTGGTGCCAAAACAGTCGTATGGAACGGACCTATGGGTGTATTTGAAAACCCAGATTTCCAAGCTGGTACAATCGGTGTGATGGACGCTATCGTGAAACAACCAGGAGTTAAATCAATCATCGGTGGTGGTGACTCAGCTGCCGCAGCGATTAACCTTGGCCGTGCAGACAAGTTCTCATGGATTAGTACGGGTGGTGGAGCATCAATGGAACTTCTTGAAGGTAAGGTTCTTCCAGGACTTGCAGCCTTGACAGAAAAATAAGATTTTATAAATAAATCAAAGAAGAGAGGGATGAAAGTTCCTCTTTTCTTTTGCTTAAAATAAAAACGCTTCCTCTCAACTATTACTCATAAAAATCACCGATTTATGATAAAATGGAAATAGAAAGTTGAGATTATGAGTTATTTTAAAAAATATAAATTCGATAAATCCCAGTTCAAACTTGGTATGCGAACCTTTAAAACAGGTATTGCTGTTTTTCTAGTTCTCTTGATTTTTGGCTTTTTTGGCTGGAAAGGTCTTCAAATTGGTGCTTTGACAGCCGTTTTTAGCCTGAGGGAGAGTTTTGATGAGAGTGTTCATTTTGGGACTTCGCGTATTCTAGGAAATAGTATCGGTGGACTCTATGCCTTGGTCTTCTTCTTATTAAATACCTTTTTCCACGAAGCCTTTTGGGTGACCTTGGTAGTTGTTCCAATCTGCACCATGTTAACCATTATGACAAATGTAGCCATGAATAACAAAGCAGGGGTTATTGGTGGTGTAGCAGCTATGTTAATCATTACCCTATCAATTCCAAGTGGTGAGACAATTTTGTACGTGTTTGTGCGTGTATTAGAAACGTTTATGGGAGTTTTTGTCGCAATTATCGTAAATTACGATATTGATCGTATTCGTCTCTTTTTAGAGAAAAAAGAAAAATAATGTTACATTTTATAACATTATCAATTGACGTTTGTCTTTTTTTAGACTATAATAGACAGAAAGAAGGAAATTGTAAATGAAGGAAAAAGAATTTCGCCGAAATATGGCTGTTTTTCCTATCGGCAGTGTTATGAAGTTGACCGATCTATCGGCGCGTCAGATTCGTTATTATGAAGATCAAGAGTTGATCAAGCCCGATCGAAACGAAGGAAATCGTCGCATGTATTCCTTGAATGACATGGATCGTCTGCTTGAAATCAAAGATTATATCTCTGAAGGTTATAATATCGCTGCCATTAAGAAAAAATATGCTGAACGTGAAGCGAAATCCAAGAAAGCGGTTAGTCAGACTGAAGTACGTCGTGCACTTCACAATGAACTCCTCCAACAGGGGCGTTTTGCTTCAGTACAGTCACCTTTTGGTCGCGGTTAGGCAACCGCAAGTAGTCATAGATTAAGGAGAAAACTTATGCCAATCACAGCTGCAGATATTCGTCGTGAAGTCAAGGAAAAAAATGTTACCTTTATTCGTCTTATGTTCTCAGATATTTTGGGAACCATGAAAAACGTCGAAATTCCTGCTACAGATGAACAGTTAGATAAGGTCTTGTCGAACAAGGTTATGTTTGATGGATCTTCTATTGAAGGTTTTGTACGTATCAATGAGTCGGATATGTACTTGTACCCGGACTTGGATACATGGACAGTCTTCCCTTGGGGAGATGAAAATGGAAGTGTTGCAGGTCTGATCTGTGATGTCTATACAACAGAAGGTGAACCATTTGCGGGTGACCCTCGTGGTAATTTGAAACGAGCTCTTCGTCACATGGAAGAAGTTGGATTCAAATCCTTCAACCTTGGTCCAGAGCCAGAATTCTTCCTATTTAAGTTGGATGAAAATGGGGACCCAACACTTGAAGTGAATGACAAGGGTGGCTACTTTGATTTGGCACCTACTGACCTTGCGGACAACACACGTCGTGAGATTGTGAATGTCTTGACCAAAATGGGATTTGAAGTAGAAGCGAGTCACCACGAGGTTGCGGTTGGACAGCATGAGATTGACTTTAAGTACGATGAAGTTCTCCGTGCTTGTGATAAGATTCAAATCTTTAAACTTGTTGTTAAAACCATTGCTCGCAAACACGGACTTTACGCAACATTTATGGCGAAGCCAAAATTTGGTATTGCTGGATCAGGTATGCACTGTAATATGTCCTTGTTTGATGCAGAAGGAAATAACGCCTTCTTTGATCCAAATGATCCAAAAGGAATGCAGTTGTCAGAAACAGCTTACCATTTCCTAGGCGGTTTGATCAAGCATGCTTACAACTATACTGCCATCATGAACCCAACAGTTAACTCATACAAACGTTTGGTTCCAGGTTATGAAGCGCCTGTTTACATTGCTTGGGCTGGTCGTAACCGTTCGCCACTTGTGCGCGTACCTGCTTCACGTGGTATGGGAACTCGTCTTGAGTTGCGTTCAGTGGATCCAATGGCGAACCCTTACGTTGCTATGGCTGTTCTTTTGGAAGTTGGTTTGTATGGTATTGAAAATAAAATCGAAGCACCAGCTCCTATCGAAGAAAATATCTACATCATGACAGCAGAAGAGCGCAAGGAAGCTGGTATTACAGACCTTCCATCAACTCTTCACAACGCTTTGAAAGCTTTGACAGAAGATGAAGTGGTTAAAGCTGCTCTCGGAGATCACATCTACACTAGCTTCCTTGAAGCCAAACGAATCGAATGGGCAAGTTATGCAACCTTCGTTTCACAATGGGAAATTGATAATTATTTAGACCTTTACTAATACTAATATAGAAGAAAGATTGCCTGTGGGTAAACAGTCACACAGCAGTCTAAGCCATCAAATACCTATAACCCTTAAAATAGCGATTTCGGTCGCTATTTATTTTTCGAAAAATCCTCTTGACTCTTTTGCGAATTAGATTTATCATCAGACGTGTAGAAGAAAATTAAGGAGTCACTATGGAAAAATTCAATTTCAAAAACAATATCGGGCAAGAAAACAAGTTACTTCAAATCGAAATCTACAAGTTTACTAACTTTTGCAAGCTTCAAAATTACACATCTGTAAATATTTTTTCGAAAGATATATTTGAAGCCATAGTAAATTGAGACTAGAATAGTACACTACATCTGCTAAAAATTTCTAGAAACTAATTTAACTTTCCTAATCGATTTGTTTACATCTTATTTCAATCTACTATATTATCTCAATAAATGATGATGGCGACTGTTTTGTTTGTGCTTGTCGATTTTTGAATCCTGATCGAGCGGAAGAATATTTCTGCCGAGGTTGCCAAGGGGAAAATACTGAAGATATTGAATTTTATGATGAACAATTACAGGCAGAAAAGGTGGAGGTTTTGAATATTCGATTGGAAGTAAAAAATTGAATTATCTACAATCTCATCAACAATAAACCTATTTCAACCCCATTATCTATAGGCGTATTTTTACGCCTTTTTATATACTTGAAGCACATAAGAAACATTATGGGAAGTTTGCTGATGGAAGCACTCAAGAAATTGATGTTCCTTATGATATTCCTGATACTTGGGAGTGGGTGAGGTTTTCTACATTGGTTGAAATTGTCAGAGGTGGCTCTCCACGACCAATCAAAGATTATCTTACTTCTGAAGTAGATGGAATAAATTGGATAAAAATAGGTGATACTGAAAAGGGTGAAAAGTATATAAATAATGTTAAAGAAAAAATCAAAAAATCAGGGCTTAACAAAACTAGATTTGTAAAAAAAGGTACATTTTTGTTAACTAATTCTATGAGTTTTGGTAGACCTTATATTTTGAATGTTGATGGTGCAATACACGATGGATGGTTGGCTATTTCGAACTATGAAAACTCATTAAATAAAGATTACCTATTCTATATTCTTTCATCAAATGTAGTTTATTCTCAATTTCTATCTCTAATTAGTGGAGCTGTTGTGAAAAACTTGAATAGTGATAAAGTTGCTTCTATTCTTATCCCTCTCCCTCCGCTAGCTGAACAACAACGCATAATAGAAGCAATCGAATCAGCTTTAGAAAAAGTAGATGAATATGCTGAAAGTTATAATAGACTAGAACAGCTAGATAAAGAATTTCCAGATAAACTAAAAAAATCTATTCTTCAATATGCTATGCAAGGAAAATTAGTTGAACAAGACCCAAATGATGAATCAGTCGAAGTTTTACTTGAAAAAATACGAGCAGAAAAACAAAAACTCTTTGAAGAAGGCAAGATTAAAAAGAAAGATTTGGACATTTCTATTGTTTCCCAAGGAGATGATAACTCTTATTATGGGAATA
>ERZ1023189.34-NODE-34-length-56594-cov-701.191443_pt1 | contig 56594 bp, 77 predicted proteins | sample MGYA00380439_ERZ1023189 | MGnify/ENA primary metagenome ERZ1023189 (study PRJEB33173, sample SAMEA4830404) | metagenome | study: EMG produced TPA metagenomics assembly of the PRJEB25223 data set... | reverse complement strand
TGACCCCTGCTGGTGCTGCGATTGTGGCGATTGCGGTGGCTTATGCGACAGGTGGTCTTGGGTCAGAACTTTCGGCATCTATTGTGAGTGCGACAAACAGTACAGCATTAGGGGCAGCAGGAAAAGCAGCTTTAATCAGCATCAGTCAAAAAGCCAGCATCAGTCTCATTAACAATCAGGGAAATCTAAAAGCCGTATTTAAAGAGCTTGGAGATGACAGTACAGTCAAAGGCGTTGTTACCAGTGCAGTTACAGCAGGCTTATTAGAAAAAATCGGCGGCACGGACTGGGCAAAAGATTTAGGTAAAAATACCCAAAATGGATTTGATGATAAATTATTTAAAAGCATCATTGATAGCACGGCATCCGCTTTGGTTCAAACAGGCATTCAAGGTGGCAGTCTTGGTAACAACTTAGAATATGCCCTAAAGCTAGGTTTAGCGACAGCTTTACAATCAGAAGCCGCTAATCATATTAAAGGACTTGAAGATACCGACTGGATATTACACAAAATCGCCCATGCTGCCGCAGGATGTGCTGCTGGTGCATTACAAAAAGACTGTGAATCAGGGGCGATTGGTGCTGCCGTTGGTGAGGTAGTGGCTGAACTCATGCCAACACCAGACCCTAATTTACCTAACTTGGAATTTCAGCACATACAGAATAAAAATAGGGAATTGGCTAAACTGGTGACAGGGGTGATTGCAGCCTATGCAGGATACGATGTTGAGACTGCTGTCAAAACAGCAGATACAGCTATTGCAAATAATAGACAACTACACGCCCAAGAAATAGGAATTTTAAAGCAAGAAGCCAAATTGTTTGCACAAAGTAGGGGTATTTCTTCTAATGAAGCTGAAATAGTGCTTTATAGTTGGGTTCACGCCCAGCTTGATACAAAAGCCAATAATGAGCTTAACGCATACTTAACTGAATTAGCCAGTTACATTAGCAGTATTGATCATAACCCAAATTTCAACCCAAGGTCTGATTATGCAAATCTAATAAAACACTTTGAAGCCGCCGATATCGTATACAAAAAACTGATTCAAAAACATGGTGCAAAGCCTCTGACAAATGCTAGCAACCATGTTATAAAGATGAATAATAATCCAGTTTTGATGTTTAAATCAACCAATAGTCAGTTGGATAATTCTGGTGCTTTTGGTGTTCAATTAGGCAATAATCTGGGCATATCAGAAGTTATAAATGGCAATTCTGGAAGAGCAAATAAACTTATTCAAAGCAGTGCCAATAATTACTTTAAATCCAAACTACAATCTTATCAGGCACATCACCTACATACATCAGGTCAGGTAAATCCTGTGTATCCTGAGGATATTTTCGGTGCTGCAAAAGTTGTCGGATCTGTTGGCAGGCTGACACTCACCACATTAAGACAAAAAGGTGCTTCTGTAGCTGGTCGCAATACAAATGTAGTCAAAACAACCTGTACTGTCGGCAATGTCTGCTTCACCGCAGGCACACTCATTCACACCATCCATGGTCTAAAACCCATTGAAACCATTGAACATGGTGATTTAATTTGGTCAAGACAAGAGTTTGGCACAGAATATGACTACCGTCCTGTCATTGCCACCAAAGTCACACCCAATCAAGAAATCTATGAAGTTGTTGTCAAACACAGCAACAACTCCACAGAAACCTTTAAAACCACTAAAGAACACCCATTTTGGGTAGAAGGCATTGGCTGGCTTAAAGCTTCTTTACTAGAACAAGGCATGACCCTACTTGACAAACATGGTCTGCCTAATGTTACAATCCTCAGCCAAACAAAGCTAACCCACACCGATACCGTCTACAACTTTGAAGTACAAGACTTCCACACCTACCATATTGGTGAATATGGGGTGTGGGTGCATAATGATGGGTGTTGTGGGTTATTACAGAAAGGGGGTAATAAAATTAATGGCAATACATCAAAAAAATTAAATGAGGCTTGGGGAACAAATTATACTTCTAGGGATATTGGCAGAGGTTTGGAATCTTTAAAAAAAGAAAATGGTATCCCTGCTAATCATCATGGGAAAATTATGTCCAATGGAGGCTATGTGGGAGAAAATGGAATTAATTATGGAAATATTTTGGATTACATGCCATGAATGATAAAAACAAACACTCTAGAATGACACCAATAACATATGATTATCCATCATGTGGTTATGTTTATGCTGAATTCATTGTTTATTGTAATTTTGATAATATCAAAAATATTAACAATATTACACCCAGTTATAAACAAGTCAAAGGAGACATCATTGAAAATTCTCTTGGGAGAAAAAGGATTGCTAATCTAGATTTATGGAAACTCTCATCGGAGAATAAAATAAAATCAAGAGATGCTAGAAATCATATTGATTACATTCTTGAAAAGATATATCCCAACAAGGAGGTTATCATTCAATTGCAAGAATATCATAAAATGTTTATATCTTGTGTTTGGTTTTCTAGTGGGGATACAGGTGGGCCTGCAATATGGCCAGAACAAATGAAGCTATTAAGTGACTTAAACCTAGAGTTAAGTTTTAGTTTCTACCCATATGAGTGGTAAGATAATTTGTTTATTTTTAGGAACCAAAAGACCCTCATCCACGCTCTACTCCAAAACTCTTCCACACCTACCATATTGGTGAATATGGGGTGTGGGTGCATAATGCGGAGTGTTGTGATGTAATTCAAGGTAATGCAGGTAGTAAAAGACAGTGGGACACCAATCTTAATAAACAAACACTTAATCCCAACACAAGGCATGAAGTGAATAATGGCATCCATAAACATATATATCACACAGATGGTCAAGGCAGGGTTAATAAGGTGGAAGGTCAATTATCTTTAGGTAAAATGCCAAGAAACAGAAGTCAGCAGGTGAGTGTTGGTAAATCCGTCAATCCTACTGGCGATGAAGGTGGGCATTTGATTGCTAGTATACTTGGTGGAGCTGGCGATAGAATTAATATGGTGCCACAAGCACAAAGATTAAATAGAAGTGATTGGAAAAAGATGGAGAATGAATTGGCTCGTGAGCTTAAAGTGGGTAAATCTGTCTCTGTCAAGATTGATATTGGGTATCCACTGGGTGATTCGGTAAGACCGAATCGATTTAAAGTTGTGGCGACAATCAATGGTAAGCCGAAAGAATGGAGATTTCAGCAATGAATAATGAAAATATTTTAGATTTTGCTCAACAATATGAGGTTTTTGCTCAAGAATTACTATATTTTATAGGAATTCAAAAATGGAATAAAGCTTATATTAAATATGAAATATATAATCAAATGATTTCAATCGAAAGATGGTTTATTTTTGAAAATCAGGAATTTTGGCTTGGAAATGAAATTTTAGATGATATTTGGGAAAGTTCTTCTAAATCGGTTTATTACATCAGAGATACAATGTTAGAAAGAACAGGACATCGCATTTGGGGATTATTATTCACCTTATACCCTAATGGTAAATTTAAGATAGAATATGATTATAATAAGCCAGATGATTATGAAGAAAGTGATGAGGTTATCTCAGGTGATGAAATTAACCAATCGTTAAATAAACTGGGAATAAAATAACTTGCGATTTTCACTTTCATACAAAACCCAACTTTTTATCTAAACTCAAATGGGTTGGTTGTAACTATCAACAACCCTTTTTTGGATAACGGTCAAAACAATCAAGGAAACATAGAAGTCCTAGGAATCACTTCACCCCCCCCATTTTGGGTAGAAGGCATTGGCTGGCTTAAAGCTTCTTTACTAGAACAAGGTATGACCCTACTTGACAAACATGGTCTGCCTAATGTTACAATCCTCAGCCAAACAAAGCTAACCCACACCGATACCGTCTACAACTTTGAAGTAGATGACTTCCACACCTACCATATTGGCGAGTTTGGGGTGTGGGTGCATAATGCGGATTGTTGTGATTTTATTATTGGCGGTGATAGTACAGCTGTATCAATTAAAAATATGTCTCAACAAGAAATCATTGGCATACAACGAGAATTAAATGTAACACATATTACTGGCGGAAAATTAGCAAAAATTATCAATAAAAATGGTCATCTTGAGGATATGCCAATTCGTAGTGTAGATGGTAGAATTTTAACTGGTATTGATATCATTGGAAAAAATGGAGAATATATTTCTGTCGGTGGTCCAGCAAAAGGCTCTACACCTGAAAAGTTAGCAGAAACACTAAGAAAATTACAAATTTTAAAGAGTGAGGCGGAAAAGAATGGCACCAAGGCTATGGTTTACTATGAAAGAGGGAATAGTGAGAAATTCCAAAGATTAATTGAAGAATCTAAAAAAATTCTTGGTAAAGAAAATGTAGTAATTTTTGATAAATAGGATTTTTTATATGTATTCTATATATGTTTTTTTAAAAAATGGGAGCAATATTGAACTGTTTTTAGGTTCTGCAACTTCTTTGAGTTTTATATATCAACCAGCTAAATTATTGGAATTAAATCTCATATATGAATTTAATGAAGAGCGTGATTTAAATAGTGTTGATGATTTTTCTGAATTTATTGAGCAGATTAGACAAATAGTTGATTTTTGGAAAGAGGAAAACAACTATATTAATCACAATAGGCCAGATAGTGATTTTATAAATAGATTGTTATATTTTCATAATGGTATTAAAAACCTATCTTTGTATGAAATATCAAGCATATCTATATTTTAATTTTAATCCATAAATAATCGATCAAATAGTTCGCATTTAAACAAGGTGCAAAATGGCGAGAGAAGACCTGCAACCAATCAGGAGTACTCTTTCATCAAGCAATTTTCGGGAAACTAACTTATGTCAGAAGATTATGATCCTTATCTAGATTTATGTTTGGATATATTATCTGAAAAAAAATATGAAAATATTATTTATACAATGATAAGTATGAATAATAAACAATGGATTAGGATGAATAATATTCAGGAGCTGTCGTCATTTCCCAATAATATATATTTTTTATATGATACACTACCAAATCTAGGTGATTTAATCTTTATATTTATCAATATGGAAACACTTGAAATAAATACCGCTATTTATTATATGGATAATAAAGCACGTAGGTTGGTTTGAGCCTGCAAAAACCCAACAATTGATTTAAAATCCATACTTTATAGGTGGTGAGCTGGTATGGACAAGAAATGATGTTACGCTTGAATATGGCTATCGCCCTGTCATCGCTCCAAAGTTACCGACAATCAGCCGATATTTGCCGTAACGGTGAAAAACAAACAAGGAGGCGTAGAAACCCTAGAAACCACATCAGAACACCCATTTTGGATTAAAGACAGTGGTTGGTTAAAAGCGTCCTTACTAGAACAAGGCATGATACTGCTTGACAGAAACAATCAAGAAGTAGAAGTTATAAGCCAATTCCTATTATCAAACCACCCCCAAACCGTCTACAACTTTGAAGTAGATGACTTTCACACCTACCATATTGGTGAATATGGGGTGTGGGTGCATAATGCAGATTGTTGTGGAAACCATATTTCTTCCATTGTAAAACAAGACGAACTACTACTGAGAGAGGCAAGAAAGTTGTCTCAGCAAGAGAGTCAAGGTATCAATCAAATGATGGAACAAATTAAGAAAGGTAATGAAAATCCAGGTATCGGTACCGGTGTTTATCACGGCATTACAGAATTTAGACATAGAAATGGTGGTAGAATATATGCTAGAAAAACCGCTAATGGTTGGGAAGTTTTGGGTTATTCTGGTAAAGGTAACCAAGCTAAAGTTTGGACTCGACTGAAAGAATTATATGGCAGATAATATGGAAATTCTTTATAAAGATAATGAATTGGAAATTCAGTCTTATGATTTTATAGCTGAATATAGTTATGGAATGGTTGATTTCTTTATATATTACAAAGGGATAGGATATAGTTGCTCTGCTTTTTGTCTAAATGATGTGGGGAAAATAATCAGTCAAGAAAGCTTCTTTTGGAGTATTGGATCAATTATTCTTAAAGAAATTACTAAAGAAAGTATTGTAAATGCTGTACTGTGCATAGTTAGCGATGAATCATTGTGCTTAGATGATATTTTTGTTAGATTAGATGATTAATGAGTAAAACTATAAAAAAAATAGGAAATCAAGAAATTTACCTTGAAATAATTTCAAGTACATATTGTAATAATATGGCTAACTTAGTTTTAGTTATTGACGGGCTTAAAATTGGCACTTTAAGTTCACCAACTTATATTCCTAGTTTTATAAATTCATTGGAAAGTTTGTTGGTAGAAGAAATTTATTTTTGCGAAAAAATGGACAAGGACTTATTTCGTGAGATTATCAGAGAAGGAAAATTAGAAAATGAAAATATCTTTACCTTAGAAGAAACATTCGATGATTTTATGAAAAGATGCATAAGAGATAGGGGAAATTTTTATTTTTACTTTAAATTATACGAAGAACATTTTTTTAGTTATGAAAACATAACGGTAAATACACCAATGATAAAGATTGTAAGTATAAATAAATTTGTTGAATTTTTGAATGAATTGAAGTCATATTTCCAATAGTAAAGCCCATCAATCCATTGAAGATGCTCCCAATACCTACCCAACCACACCGATACCGTCTACAACTTTGAAGTACAAGACTTCCACACCTACCATATTGGCGAATATGGGGTGTGGGTGCATAATGCGGATTGTTGTGGGGTTAGAGTAGATGGAACTACCCATGGAAACCAAAGATTTCATGAGCGTGGCTTTACCCAAGAAAAAGTCAATGATATTGTAAATAATTATAGCGAAAAAGGTTATCAGCCAGGAGGTCTAACTGTTTATGTTAAGAAAAAACAAGACAGTTCTTATGATGTGATTATTGTTAATAAAGATGGGCAACTAGTAACAGCTGTTGGTGGAAATGAATCAAAAACCAATCTACCCAACAGGCGAGCAGTGATGCGTATGCTTAACAATAATGGTGGTTTTTCTGGTGTTCCTTTAGATTAAGGTGAGAAATGGCTATTTTAAAAAATAGAGAAAATAATTTAGAACTTATACTTAAACCAATAAAGAAAGATAATTTTGGTTTTTTATGCGATGTATGCTTAAATACAAGTATTATTAAAATTGACTATAAGCATACATCTATTAATGACAAGTATATTTCCCATAAAAATTTAGATTATATTAAAAGAGAATATGAAAATCTTAATAATATTGAAAAATTTTTAGAAGAAACAGAGATTATTTTTGATATCTATCCTGTAGATATGTTTATGACATTAGACGTATATAAGTCAAATTCAGATACACTATGGGTGGAAATAAAAATGCCTACTGGTATATTTACCAATGGAGAAGAAATCGGATATTTTATAGCATTTAATTTTTGGGTAGAATTAGATGATTTTAAATCTTTTATATTAAATTTTATTCAAGAATGTGAAATTCTTAGCATATAGACTGAGTTGAAGCACAAAAAAAGAAATTTTGACAAAATACGCTGGGTATGCCATTGCTAACTTAACCTATGTGTTGCACCCATTAAAAACAAACAAGGACAAGCAGAAACCCTAGAAACCACAGCCGAACACCCATTTTCGATTAAAGACACAGGTTGGCTTAAAGCTTCTTTACTAGAACAAGGCATGACCTTGCTAGATAAGCATGGCAATCCAAACATCACCATCGTCAGTCAAAGTAAACTAGACCACACCGATACCGTCTACAACTTTGAAGTACAAGACTTCCACACCTATCATGTAGGTAGATTGGGTGTGTGGGTGCATAATGATGGGTGTTGTGACTTGAGCAATTTAAAAACCATCAATACAAGACATTATGCAGATAAAGTAACTCAAAAGAGTGTTGCAAAAGAGAAAAATACTGTTGTTAACAGAAAAGCTGTAGGTATTTCTGCCGATGTTCAAGCAATTAGAGATGGAAAAGCAAACATTATAAATAACCAATTCCATGTCAATGGTAGGATTTATGGGCATCATGACGGTACATTGTACCCCATATCTGGCACAGGATTTTATACCTTAAATAGAGCTGAGTACAAAGTATTGGGGGTTTATAATCAATTTGGTAATAGTCAAAAATCCAAGCAGATATTGAGTAATATGGGTATAGATAAAACTACCCAAAATAAAGTTTTAGAAATATTTCAAGAGTTAAACAAATGATAGATTTTTATTCTAACAATAAATACGATGTAAGTAAAGCTAAATATTTAATGCAAAATATTTTTTGTTTAGATGAAGAAAAAATATTTGTTTGTCAACTATGTGAATTAAGTGAAATTTTGATTGATGACGACATAGAATGTTTATGCGTTATATCAGATGTTTGCGGTTCTGTAAAAAGTTTACTTCAGATTTATAGAGCGGAGATATATCTTTCTGTATTCTTAGACAAGTTAAAGCATTTTTCGGAATACCATAATGACACATTTTTTGTTCCATATGATGATTTTAATGGATATTATAAGATATCTGGAAATAGTGAAATTCAGGAAGTATCTTTAAATGAAGAAAAGTCCAATGATGACAAAATTGTATTTTAAATCCTTGATTTTTTCTGATTATGCAAATAAAAAACTGGTAAACTCGACTGATGTGTATTAACCAATCAATCCCTCCAGAACTGGTGCCAAGAAACCATGATAGATGTTACACAAACTAAAACCTATCAACAGGCTTTGGCTCATACCATTCAATATGCCACTTTTAACCAAGAAAGAAAACCTTTAAAACCACTAAAGAACACCCATTTTGGGTAGAAGGCATTGGCTGGCTTAAAGCTTCTTTACTAGAACAAGGCATGACCCTACTTGACAAACATGGTCTGCCTAATGTTACAATCCTCAGCCAAACAAAGCTAACCCACACCGATACCGTCTACAACTTTGAAGTACAAGACTTCCACACCTACCATATTGGTGAATATGGGGTGTGGGTGCATAATGCGGAGTGTTGTGGGGTTGATGTTAAAACATCTCCTCTGCCTGTTGCTGGGGCTAAGAGATCAGATAAAGTTAATGAAATCTATAAGTCAAACCCAAAGCACACATTAGGTCAAACAGGAAATCGTCCGAATGCTGGTATTGAGCCGAAAAATTCGTTTGAGTTATTTGAAAACTCTTTTCAGTCTGGAAATAAAAGATATTCCATTGATTCTGATGGAAACATTCATCAATTTACCCATACAAATAAAGGTGATAATACATGGCATTGGGCTGGTAGAACAGGCAAGGATCAAGCTGTAGATCAGCGATTAAAAGGCAATAACATACCTCAAGATGTTATTAAGCATTTTAATCTAAATCCTAAAAAGGTAAAGAAATTATGATTTTTGGAAACCCCGATAATTTTGCCATCTATGTTGATGAAGTTAGGCATTGGTTAATCGACAAGGAAATTAATGGTATTGTTGGAATTTATATAAATAGCCAGTTTTTTTTAACAAATTACGGATTAATATCGCTTTATAATGACTTCGAAAATATTTTAAAAAAATTAGACAATATACCCTGTAATCAGTATATTTTTAATTTATCAAATATTGAAATTTTGAAATTTATGTTATTAGAAAGATATCCAAACTGGTGTGCTAACTCCAACGATGAATGGGAGGAAAATTTAGATAATTGGAATGATATTGAGGAAAATATTAATTTTGATTTAAGTTTAGAGAGTTTTTCCAAAGGTCATGCTGGGAGTTTTCATTTGTTTGGTATTAAGTCTTTAGATGATAAGATAAAATTAATATTTTATATTAAAAATAATTTGAAAGATTTTTTTGATTTTTCTTCATTGGATGATTCCAATAATTTTTCTGTAATTATTGATTTTAGTGATTATGTTGAGATTGTTCATAAATTAATATTTTTTCTAAATGAAAAAGGTGTTTTTATAAATAAGAAATAGCATTGAAATTAAGCTCTAAGCCAATACCTACCCAACCACCCCAAACTGTCTATAACTTTGAAGTACAAGACTTCCACACCTACCATATTGGTGAATATGGGGTGTGGGTGCATAATGATGGGTGTTGTGGGGTTGATCAGAAATTAATAGATAATCTATCAAAACCGTTGAGTAAATCAACTAAAGATCATATCATTAAAAGGCATGATTACAATGAGATTAGGCAACAAATTGACACAATCATGAATAAAACAGGAAAAAGCAAGCAGGATGCGTTTAATATGTTAAACCTAAGCAATAGAACATTTTTTAATAAAAACTGGGATCAAAACATAATAGTAAAAGCTACTGAATATGCAAAACAAGACGCTATTGGTAAAAATGTAACAAGTGGAAATCATACGGTTGTTTATCGAGGAGAAAAAATTACAATAAATATATCTAATGATAGGAAAGTGTCAACGGCTTACGGTCATTATAAATATAACATTAACGATTTCTGATATAAAAAGGATAATTTATATGAATATGATAAGTATCAAATATAGAATAAATGAAAAGTCTTTAATGGATAACTATGATGACATTCTTAGTAAACCAATTATTTATGGAGTTTTTATTATTGAGAGTGACTTTGAGTTTTATTTAAGAGATAAATGCATGATTGATGATGGATTATTTGAACTATTTAAGTTTAATGATGATTTGTTTGATTGGTTTTTTAATCTTAATAAAATTAACATAGAGCTAATGAGAGACGATAATAAATACATTATGCTTGGTTATGACTTAGATAGTGCATATATCAAAAACTATATTTTGTTCACAAAAAATAATCAATATTTAAAAATTTCAATTATTGAGTGTGATAATCAAGATGGTACATTAAAGTTATTAAGCAAAAAACTACCAGACAATTATAGAATAATCAATGAAATGGCTCCTATCAATATTAACATATGGTTAGAGGAAATTTATAAAAAAACAAAGCAATTTCTTGATGATATAACCAGCATTTATAAGGATTTTGATAATTATATATATATTAAAAAACTCAATGATTTTTTAAAAGTTTATGAAAATAATGTAAAAGCATAAATCTACAAGTCTAAATCCATAAATTTTCACACCTACCATGTTGGTGAATATGGGGTGTGGGTGCATAATGCGGAGTGTTGTGGGGTTGATGTTAAAACATCTCCTCTGCCTGTTGCTGGGGCTAAGAGATCAGATAAAGTTAATGAAATCTATAAGTCAAACCCAAAGCACACATTAGGTCAAACAGGAAATCGTCCGAATGCTGGTATTGAGCCGAAAAATTCGTTTGAGTTATTTGAAAACTCTTTTCAGTCTGGAAATAAAAGATATTCCATTGATTCTGATGGAAACATTCATCAATTTGCAAATTCCAATGATGGTACTTGGCATTGGGCTGGTCGTACAGGTAAAGATCAGCCAGAATCGCAACGCTTAAATTCATCAAACATTCCAAATAATGTCTTTGGCAAATTGGGGACGACTTACAATAAGGTAAAACGTAAATGATATTTGAAATTCCATGTAATAGGTAGTCATCAGAATGCTCCAAAAGGCTGTCTATCATTATAGAAAATTTAGGCTCTGATTTCTTTAGTGTGAATTTTTGCGTGGATATGAATTTCTTTCCGCATTATTTGGCATACAATTTACGTGGCATATTCTTAAAGTCTTTTGACAACAAGGAGATTTTTGAAAACCAAGTAAATGATGATTTTTTTAATCTAGATGATAGAAGGTTAATGATACGCCTCATTCAAGAATCTTTTGTATATATGTATAGAAGAGAGGAAATTATTCAATTGAATTTGTACCCTCGAGAATACGATGACTCATGGTTTGAAAATTATGACTTATTATTTGATAATATTTCAAATAGGGAGGAAAATAGAGATAAACTATGGGAGATTGATTCTATGGAATATACAAACAATGGGTATTTTATTTTTATTGTAAATCACCTTAAAAACACTAAAGTTGTTTTTATCAGCTACAACAAAAATTTAGATGATGAGCTAGGTAGGTTTTGTAACCCAGAAGCCATCAAGAAGGATCCAAAGTTTTTTGATGAGTCTATATGGTCAGTACGAGTGGTAGAAGTGTATACTGCCGAGTTTCTTACGGTGATCAAACGGATTATTAATTATTTATCAATGTCGAATGATGCTAATTCTCAATGCCATCTAAAGCAATAATACACCGACCATCATCGCTTTAGATGGTATGGACATACAAATCCCCATCTCTCAAAAAGAACAAAAGGCAGGTATCACACTACAAGAACAAATTGACATACCCATACAACAGCCTGAGTATAGCTATTTAAACCAGTTTATTGATAGAGAAGATACCACTTGGCAAGAGATTGTCTTAGCAGAAGATGGCTGGGATTATAAGCAAGAAGGGTTGACGCCTGCTGGTGCTGCCATTGTGGGCAGTCAGACCGTCGGAGCAATGGCAGGTGCTGCGTTTAGTTCTCTTACCAACCTAGCCAGTGTTAGCTTGATTAATAATCAAGGAGATGTTGAAGCGATTCTCAAAGAACTTGGCCCCAAAGACAATGTCAAACAACTCACCCTTGCCATCACAAGTGCTGGCATTAGCCATAAGATTGACAAAAGCTTGGGGTTAAAAGGTATAGATATCACCCAAACAGGCTTTGACCAAAGATTGGTAAAAGTCATTGCTAATAGTACCAGTACAAGCTTGTTACAGACAGCTGTCTATGGCAGTGATTTTGAGGAGAATCTCAAAAAGAATCTTAGAATGCAGTTTGCCACTGTCGCCACTCAAGACACTTTCTCAAATATCGTCAAAGACCTTGACGGCGATACACTAAGTGATAACATTACCCACAAACTTGCCGCAGGTTTAACAGGCTGTCTATCTGCCAAAGCAGCAGGAAATCGTTGTGAAGCAGGCAGCATCGGTGCTGTCGTTGGTGAGATGTGGGGTGATTATCAAGTAGATGACCCAAACACCCTAACCCAAGCACAAAAAGACAAACTCATCAATCAAGCCAAACTGATTGCAGGCATCACCGCTGCCTTTGCTGGTGAAGATGTCAATGTGGCTGCTGGTGTGGCAGCGGAGGCGGTGAGGTGGAATCATCTTTCAAGAGGTATTCTTGGGCTTGGCTCAGATGAAGATAAAGAGTTTGTAGAAGAATATATCAAATACTGCGGAGGCCCAGCCACTAGCTGTAGCACCATCATGCAAAAATGGAAACAGGTTAGCTATAAAAAGAATGCTGGTCTAAATGATGTGCAGATTCAAGATTGAGAATCAAGTGTTAATCAAATATACAAACATTATATAGGATATTGCAAAAATACCGATGCATCTTGTAACGCTATATTAAGAATGGCCAAAGACTATTACATGGTTTCTTATGGTGGCATGAAGGAGATGCTAATCCAAATGGAATTAAGCATGTACACCTACCTTAATGGCGGTGTAGCAGCAATCAAAAACCAAACAATTCCATATATTGCTGAAGGTGTAAATGGTGTTGTAAATTTAGGAAAGCCTAGAACAAATGGCGGAGCTCAAGTTCAGAGGGCTACAAATGACGCTGTTCGAAAAAGACGAGAGTCCTATATTCGTTATAGCCCAAATTGGTCTTCGGGAAGCTTCAAGGCTTCTTATAGAAAATTAACACCTAACGCAAAAGGAAAAGTGAGTGATGATAGGGTAAAAACCAGATATATCAGCTCCGATGGTAGATACACCATAATCAAAGATAATGAAAATAACTATTATCGGATATATGATAATAGCAGAGGTCAGTATCTTGATAGCAATGGCAATATTGTCTCAACTGGACATTTACAAGGCAAAGATGCCAAAGATTATGTTCAGCAAAAAACCCATATTAGGAATTTAGATAATGAGTAATACCAGATTATATCCAGTATTTTGTCTTGAGAGGAATATAGAAATTAATGATCTTCCTAAAATGATTGACTGGGCATATGCAAATGCAGGTAGTCAAACTGTTGTTATTCTAAATGAGGAGGAGGTTCGGTATTATGAAAGCACGGGGCTGTGGGGGATAATATCGGAAGAAACAGATAATTGGCTGTTTGGATTACATGAGGATGACTGGATTTTTGATTTCGATATTATGCAAAACATTATTAATGCCATCAATAGCAAGTATATTAAGATAGACCAGACGGTTGGCAAAATATTATTCATATTGGATTATGCTATTGCAAATCAAAAATCAGTGGTGTTTTATTTGTGATGAAGCATGGTAGATACCATCTCTCCCACCCCAAGCCCATGTAGGCTGGGCTCAGTGAAACGAAAACCTAACAAATATTTGTTAAAAATCATCATGTTGGGTTACACTCTCGCTAACCCAACCTAAGAGCTCAAAACATCTTCAAAGACATCATCCATGACATCGATGGTGATACACTAGCACGCAACATCGCTCATAAACTTGCCGCAGGTTTAACAGGCTGTCTATCTGCCAAAGCAGCAGGAAATCGTTGTGAAGCAGGCAGCATCGGTGCTGTCGTTGGTGAGATGTGGGGTGATTATCAAGTAGATGACCCAAACACCCTAACCCAAGCACAAAAAGACAAACTCATCAATCAAGCCAAACTGATTGCAGGCATCACCGCTGCCTTTGCTGGTGAAGATGTCAATGTGGCTGCTGGTGTGGCGGCAGAGGCGGTGAGGTGGAATGCGATCAATATAAATAAAGTTAAAGCAAATGCACCAAAAGCCAATCAGGAAGAAGCTGATAAAATAGCCGTCTTATTCAATACAGGAAACTTGGAGGTTAACAAAGAGAACCTGGATTATCTTTATCAGATTAATACAAATAAAGACCTGACCATATTAGTTGAAGCAGATTATGTTGGTAAGGTTTTGATGACAGGTTTTCGGGAGTCTATTGAAGATGGTAGCGGCAATTTGAAAGTCACTGTAAGACCAATAAATTTGTTGAAATGGGCAGTTTTTGGGACGTTGACCTTGGTAAAAAGAACGAATGGAACTTATGGATTTTATGATGATACTTATAATTTTGAAATACACAATTCTTTAAGACCTGATGAATTACTTAGAAATGCAAACACTAAAATTGGAAGTCCTACTTGCGGATCCCTAAGTGGCTGTATTGGTTTTAACATTTCTTTTAACAAAACCAATTATAATCCAAAAAACATAATCAATTTAAGTGATTGACACCATGTTTAAACTGTTAAAATTATTACCTAAACTATCGCTTTTGTTACTCTGTTTTATACTGCTATGTATCACAATAGTCTTGTGCTATGAAAATCGAGAAATTAATTTGGGGGATGGTTATTATTTAAGTCAGTTTAGCCCTGATGAGAAATGGTATTTTTTGCACTCACGACAATCTAAAGAGCATCAATCCATGCCACCAGTTGGTATAATTGATTATTATAAAACAAAAGATTACTACATACTACATGGACTGTCCATTAAGTTATGTGATAAACAAGGGTTGTATTATTTGTGGTATGCAGACAAATATTATTATGTGATTAATAGACACTCGGACGGTTTGGATATTTTAAAAGGCGATCAGGCATTTGAAATTTTTAGCAATACGCACAATCTAGAACTAAAATCGTTTTCTATACCTGAAGCATTTGTGGAAAAAATCAGGCGTTCTCATGTGAATGCTGGCAAAGATGGATGTTTATATGATGAAATACAATAAAAACTATGCCTATGCAAGGTCAAATGTCACAAGTGCTGGTAGCAGCATCATCAAAACAACAGGTGATACTGCCAACATCACCACAGAAGGTTCAAACCTGTAGTCAGGGGGAGCAACAGCCATTGTGGCGACGGGGGTGTTAGCATCACCGAAGGTCGTGCTACCCAAAGCATGGATACTGCAAGTAAATTCAGTGATAAAGGCTTGGTGAGCAAAAAGACCACTCAAACACCCTAACCCAAGCACAAAAAAACAAACTCATCAATCAAGCCAAACTGATTGCAGGCATCACAGCAGTCATCACGGATAAAGATGCTAATGTTGCATCAGAGATGGCAGCGGAGGCGGTGAGGTGGAATGCGACTGGCAAGCATCCACAGCAACATAGAAAGCCTGACACTGTCACAGTTGGTGATATAATATCAGCAAACAAACAATATATCCTAATTGGAACAACTTTTATTCCTGTTGTCGGTGATATCCAAGGCTTTGTAGAGGCTCAAACTGCTGGCGATTATGTTTTTGCAACCATAGGTCTTATACCTGGTTTGGGGGATGTAGCTCAAAAAGCTCATAAAGCAAAAAAAGCTTATGATACTGCCAAATCCGCCAATGATGTGAAGGGCATAAAAAGTGCCATTCAAGAGGGTGTGGATGTTTTAAAGGCAGAAGGAAGAGCTGAAGCAGTTTCTGGTAGATCTGTTGCTAGTAGAATTAATATTGCTAATGGACGTACCGCTTATACACCTTTAAGAAGCAATGGTCATCCTGTCTCAGCAGGTTTTGATCATGTTCTTGAGGGCCATTTTAATAGCCCTTTGGCAAATAATAGGTCTGTATTTAGCATAACACCTGATGAGCTAAAGAGGATTTTATCTGACAAACATACAATTTCAAGTCCTGTTAGGCAGTTGGATGGAGGTCAATTTGAAAGAGTGGTTAATACTGGTCGGATTGTGGGTAAAGCCAGTCTTAATCAGGGGGGGGGAGGTGATACGACATACATCAAAATTTTAACAGATGTAAAAGGAAACCTTATTACCGTATATCCTATAAAGGGTGGTACACAATGAAAAAATATCAAACTTATAAATTGGTAAAAAAATCACTAATTAATAATTTTATACAGTGTATAGAGAGGTTAATTCAGAATAATGCCTGTAATCAAATTATTGCCGATGAGTTATTGAAATGGATTAATGATAATGAAGTTGAGTTAGTGGGCACTATTTTTGATAAAGTTTATGGTATTTTACAATATAAAGATTTAAATGTTTTGAATTACCCTATTTCTTATGCTAATCATATGGATATTGTACGCAGTCTAGAAAATTGCATAAAATTTAGAGCAAACACAGAAACATTAGCAATGATACTTAGGGATTGCTTGGAGAGTTTATTCTTTTTAGAGACAAACTTTATTTGTGCCAATTGCAAAACGAGTGGCTTAATAGTAGTTAAGGAAAAAGATCTTCTGTATGAATGTAGATCTTGCTCTTTTTTGCAAGATTTGAATGGATATAAATATACGCCCAGTGAGGTATTAACTATACCCACGATTTCAGATTTAAAACAAATTGGTCAATTGATAAAATGAGTCTAAATAGCCATAAGGAGTAGTATAGTCTTACCCTAGATGGTGCTAATTTAAGTACCAAACACCTAACTGGTACAGTTGGCGGTGATTTGATTGTTAAAAGCCGTCAAGACACTTATCAATACGCCCATGATCAAAAACAAGCAGGATTTAGTGCCGATGTTGGCTTTGATGGCAAACCCCATTTAGTATCAATGGTAGTAAAACCAATGTAGATGACTCAAACACCCTAACCCAAGCACAAAAAGACAAACTCATCAATCAAGCCAAACTGATTGCAGGCATCACCGCTGTCTTTGCTGGTGAAGATGTCAATGTGGCTGCTGGTGTGGCAGCGGAGGCAGTGGAGAATAATACTTTTGCAGAGATGTATCCCAATGAATGGGATGAAATCGTAAATAATACTGACGGCTCTTATGGTCTTGAGTTGCATGAAGCCATCAGTCGTAACAAGCAGTACATCTTAATCGGTACTAGCTTTATTCCTGTTGTCGGTGATATCCAAGGATTTGTTGAGGCCAAAACTGCTGGCGATTATGTTTTTGCAACCATAGGTCTTATACCTGGTTTGGGGGATGTAGCTCAAAAAGCTCATAAAGCAAAAAAAGCTTATGATACTGCCAAATCCGCCAATGATGTGAAGGGCATGAAAAGTGCCATTCAAGAGGGTGTGGATGTTTTAAAACAAAATCAAGGCAAGGCAGGCACCCCTGTCGTCAGCCAACCAATCTCAGGTGTTCAAGCACAAAGACAGATACGAAGTGGTCAAGCAAATATAGCTGGCTACACTATAGACAAAAATGGTAGGTTGCACAATAACCGTGGACAGTTTACTTCTGACCCAAATAATCCTAGGGTATCAACCAATCTAATCCGCCCAAACTTAAGAGCTGAATTAAGAAGGCAAGTTGATGCTAATTACATTAGACTACCAAATGGTGATTATGTACACAGAGACGGTACAGTGGTAAGAACACCTGTTCAATACGGCCATACCTATGGACGTGAACACAGACGGCTTGTTCTGGCAGCTGAGCAAACAGGTCTAACCCAAACTCAATTTAATGACTTTATTAATTCTCGTCCTGATTATTTCAGACTTGAAAACGCATCGGATAATATGGGTCATCGCAATGAGAAACCTGGCAGCGATGATTTGAGTGAAATCATTAGACATATGAATCAATTTAAACGCAAAAGAGGTATTAGATAATGAGTTATGATATGAGCGGTGTGGAGATTTTAGATGCATTATGTTTAGGCAATATTACTCTTGCTGAAAATTTATTAAAACAACACCCACAACACAACTTACTCGCTGTCAATAGCGATAAAAAAAATTGGCTTCACAAAGTCACGGATTCTATGAATCCTGATGAGCCACCACCTGTCACCATCAGCTATCTTATCAACCAAGGCATCCCCATCAACGCCCAAGATGTTTATGGTATGACCCCATTACACTATGCCATGCGTTCAAAGAATGCTGATGCTGCTATCGCCTTGCTGGAGGCAGGGGCTGACCCTAATATTCCTAATAGAGACAATGTCATACCCTTGGCAATGATAGGTATGATACCGAAGCGATTAGATGTACTTGAACTGATGCTCAAAAAAGGTGGCAATGTTCATTTTTATAATGGTCATTATGAAGTGTTACAATTATTAGAGTTGTTTTGGAGTCATGACAAAGATTATATCCCTGTTATTGAAATGATGAAACAGTACGCTTGAAAACCTTTTAAAGCCTAATACACAAACACCCATACCCTAAATGCTGTCAAACTGATTGCAGGCATCACCGCTGCCTTTGCTGGTGAAGATGTCAATGTGGCTGCTGGTGTGGCAGCGGAGGCGGTGAGGTGGAATCATCTTTCAAGAGGTATTCTTGGGCTTGGCTCAGATGAAGATAAAGAGTTTGTAGAAGAATATATCAAATACTGCGGAGGCCCAGCCACTAGCTGTAGCACCATCATGCAAAAATGGAAACAGGTTAGCTATAAAAAGAATGCTGGTCTAAATGATGTGCAGATTCAAGATTGAGAATCAAGTGTTAATCAAATATACAAACATTATATAGGATATTGCAAAAATACCGATGCATCTTGTAACGCTATATTAAGAATGGCCAAAGACTATTACATGGTTTCTTATGGTGGCATGAAGGAGATGCTAATCCAAATGGAATTAAGCATGTACACCTACCTTAATGGCGGTGTAGCAGCAATCAAAAACCAAACAATTCCATATATTGCTGAAGGTGTAAATGGTGTTGTAAATTTAGGAAAGCCTAGAGCTAGTGGTAGGGTTCAGATGAGTGGTGGTTCATCTAGAAATAACAGCAATACCCAAAATAATTCATCTTCAGGAGGGTTGATAACAAGCTCTCATGCATCAATAAGAAAGTTACAAGGTCGAAATGTTGGTGTTGCTCAAAACGACTTACAAAGAGCTAGACAATCTGATATTTTTATACAATCTGATGGCAGGTATGTTGTTAGAGGGAAAAATGGTCGTGAGCATATAATTGAACCCCATGGAGAAGTTGTTACAACCATAAATAATCGATCAAATAGTTCGCATTTAAACAAGGTGCAAAATGGCGAGAGAAGACCTGCAACCAATCAGGAGTACTCTTTCATCAAGCAATTTTCGGGAAACTAACTTATGTCAGAAGATTATGATCCTTATCTAGATTTATGTTTGGATATATTATCTGAAAAAAAATATGAAAATATTATTTATACAATGATAAGTATGAATAATAAACAATGGATTAGGATGAATAATATTCAGGAGCTGTCGTCATTTCCCAATAATATATATTTTTTATATGATACACTACCAAATCTAGGTGATTTAATCTTTATATTTATCAATATGGAAACACTTGAAATAAATACCGCTATTTATTATATGGATAATAAAGCACGTAGGTTGGTTTGAGCCTGCAAAAACCCAACAATTGATTTAAAATCCATACTTTATAGGTGGTGAGCTGGTATGGACAAGAAATGATGTTACGCTTGAGTATGACTATCGTCCTGTCATTGCCACCAAAGTCACGCCCAATCAAGAAATCTATGAAGTTGTTGTCAAACACAGCAATAACTCCACAGAAACCTTTAAAACCACTAAAGAACACCCATTTTGGGTAGAAGGCATTGGCTGGCTTAAAGCTTCTTTACTAGAACAAGGCATGATACTGCTTGATAGAAACAATCAAGAAGTAGAAGTTATAAGTCAATACCTACTACCCAACCACCCCAAACTGTCTACAACTTTGAAGTACAAGACTTCCATACTTATCACATTGGCGAATATGGGGTGTGGGTGCATAATGATGGGTGTTGTGGGGTAGCCCTTTCTACGCTTGAATCATATGTTGAGAAATCAGCAAGGGGTATGGGAAAGTTGCATCGTGTTAATGAAAATGAGTTAACACAGTTAATTTTAGATATTGGCTACAATAAAGATGAATTATTAAAAGCCAAATCCATATTGGAATACAGTATTAAAATCAGGAAGGCAGAAAAGGCAAGCCAACCAGGTGGGAGGATTAGATGCTGGTCATCAAAAAAGGGTTGATATGGAACAAAGAATACTTAATAAAATCAATAATATGCTAAGGGAGTTGGAATAAATGCATAAAAAAATAGATAAACACCTGATCCAGGTTCTGTTATCTGAATATGAATTTAATTCTGATTCATATGCTGATTTAATTAATAATTCAATAAGCATAGAACAATCAACAGACGCTTGTTACTTTTTAGGTGAAATGTCAAAATCTAATGATTACGCAGTAATTTTTGCACTATCATTTATTCTTGAGCACGCTTCAAGAGATTTTATGAAAGAAAATAAAAATAAAATAGCCGATATTATTATTGAGGCAATACAGAAAGGTTATTATAGAGCTAATTTTTATTTTGCAGAGAGTTTGTTATATGTGATGAGTAGAGATATAGATTATCTATCTTATGTAGAGTTATTGATAAAATCAAACAATCTAACTGTTCAAGACATTGCTATAACAAATATATTTAGGCTGTCAGATGAAGATTGGAAGATGTTTAATAAGGTATCAAAAGATGTAGACTTTTCTTATATGATGGATGATTTTAGCGAATTTAATAACTATCTATTAATTAAAGATAAATCACACATACCTTTATATCAGAAAAAAATTATTGCTATGGGATACTATAAAAAACATCATAGTAAAAAAGAGTCCTATCATATTTTTGGTGAAAACAACCCAGAATTGTTTGATTTTATTTATTTCTTACCATAGATATATAAAAGCAAATAACAGACACCGCCCCATCTAAAAAACATGGTCTGCCTAATGTTACAATCATCAGCCAAACAAAGCTAGACCACACCGACACCGTCTACAACTTTGAAGTACAAGACTTCCATACTTACCATATTGGCGAATATGGGGTGTGGGTGCATAATGCGGAGTGTTGTGATTTGAGTATCACACCAAATGGGAAAACATTACCCAAAGGTGAACTAATCTTTAATACAAAAGATGGTAATGGTCAAACAATTGCAATCTACAAAGGTAAAGATGGTCAATGGCATCGTACATCAGATTACAATAAAACTGATGCAAGACCTTATAACATTCCAGATGCACCAAAAGTTCAAACAAGGCATTATACTTATGCTAATGACAGAAAGGTAAATGGTGCAAATGTTGGAGATGTATTTAGAACTCCAGATACACATACAGATGACTTTCTTTCTAAAGGAGCCAACAAAATCAATAAATATACAGGCGAGATTTGGCAAAAGAGTCATACATCACATACAGACAAAATGGGTGAATGGAAAATTGGCATAAACGGCAAACCGCCAACCCGAACAAAGAAAATTACCATAGAAATTAGTGATGGAAAATTATCAAAATTGAAAAATAGTCAAATATTTTTAAAGAATATAGATTTTGACAATTTTAGAAATAGTAGGCATTGGGTAGGATATTTTAAGGCAGAGAATATAAATGATCTGCATTTGATAAATGAGTCTACTATGCTACTAATTAACTTTTTTAAAGAAAATTTAACTAATTTTTTCTTATTAAGTACTTTGACAGAAAATCCTGATTATGAATCTTATGGAGATCTTAATAATTTTGATATTCTTTATGATAAATTATTTACGGAAATAAAGAGTTTGAAAGTCATACAAGAATACAATGATGATTTCAAAAATTATTTTGAAAATGACGAAAAGTTAAATATAAAATTAATTAACATACATTTTGATATTGACATATCAACCAAGATTTGTGAGCTCTTAATGTTTTATTATTTTAATAGAATTTGGGGGCAGGTATGCTTTTTGATTAACCCTGTCTTGGGAATAGCTCTTTATCCTCATGAGGATATAGGGTATGGTTGCATATCTTTAAATGGAGACAAAGATTTGTTAATAGGTTTTTTGAAATTTTGTAATGAAAAAGAATATTTTATATCTTATTTTGATGAGGTTTGAACTGTATAAGGTTTTTTAAAATACATTAAATATGTAATTAAATTTTTAACATACTTAGGGGTGAAAAAATGATTTATACAAATCACTTAATGTTAAAATATTTTAAAAATGAAGAATCTAATAAACCTGATTGTGTACTGGATTCTAGTTTAAGATCTATTTTGGATGATGGTTTTATAATTATTGGTGACTGTATATTTTTAGATAAAGTATTATACTGAGATTTTGAAAGAAATTTGAATGACATTGGAAGAATGAAAACAGATTTTTTAGATTTATCTGGAATTGGAAATGCCAATAATAAAATACATATTGATGATTATGTGAGTCAAGAAGTGTTCGAAAAATCTTTTATATTCTTATATTTTTTTAAAACATATTGGTATAAAGAATTCCCTAATATAAGTTGCTTTATTTCATTAAGTTTTCAAGATGACGAAATAGGAGAGTTGGCAACATTTTCATTTCATAAATATAGAAAAAAATGAGATAGTTTATGATGTGGAAAATATACACTCTTACTCTCAGCCAGTTTATTTTGAAATATTTAATTTACTGGGTGAACCCATTAACCAATAAAACTGAACAAATCAACAAAATAACAATGATTAATGGCAAACCACACATCAAAGACCCTTTAACTGGAAAACTTGAAGATGCTGAAAAGTATAAAGTTGCGGTGGATCATATTTTGCCGAAAAGTTATTTTACAATAGCACAGTATATTGCTATATCGCTTGTATTAACAAAACTCAAGCTATTAAGTAAATTTCATAATCAAAATGCACAAAATACCCCAAAATATTATTATTTTGTATCACTTAAAATCATTTTGTGCTAAAATTTGCCAAAACTGATTAAAATGGCAGGTAAGCGACAATAATGACCATAAGACCCTCCAACATCATTGCCCCAACCACAGACCCACAAGATATGCTGGGTGTACTTTGGCTGTCGTATCATTTTAACATACGCTTATGGATAAAGCCTTATGTGATTAGTCAAATTGGCACAAGCCGTCGTACTCTCACAGAAGGGCATTATACCCAAGAAATCTATCCTGCCCGTACCCGTTTGGGCGATAATGTGGCAGCTCATCTTACCTTTTATCTAAAAAATGAAATACCCACCCTAGAATTTTTGGCTAGATTGTTTTATAAGATAGATGGCAGACTTATCCAAGATTGGGTCAATGCTGAGCCAACAGGTCGCTACGCCAGAAGAGTGGCTTTTTTGTATGAGTGGCTGACAGATGAGCGTTTAGAACCGCCGTCTGACATTGGCGGTGGCTATGTCGATATCTTAGATGGCGATAAAGTGGTGGTAGCAAATACCCCCATTAAAGATAATCGCTGGCGAGTGAACAATAATATTGCGGGTACTAAGGACTTTGCTCCAATGGTGGTCAAGACACCAATGCTATTATCCGCCATTGACTTTGATGTTAAGGAGCATTTGACCCAGCTTAGGCAGGAGTTTGGCGAGGATTTATTGGTGCGTGCTTCGGTGTGGATTACCTTACGCGAAAGTCGTGCCAGCTTTGCCATTGAGGGGGAGGGTGGTCAAGAAAGTCGCATTGAGCGATTTGCCAGGGTGATAGCAGAGCAAGTTGGGCAGGGTGAAATTCCCTTATCTAATGAGCGATTGGGTGTACTGCAAGAGGCAATTATTGGTAAAAGTATTAGTATTAAACATTTTGGGCTTAGACAGTCGCCTGTATTTGTGGGTGAGAGTAATTATCGCCACGCTAAAGAGATTGTACATTATATCGCTCCACCTTGCGAAGAGGTACCATCAAAGCTAGAAGGGCTTAATGCATTTTTTAAGGGTACAAAGGGGCAATCCTCTCTGATGAGAAGTGCGGTCATTGCCTTTGGTTTTGTCTACATACACCCATTAGCAGACGGCAATGGACGCATTCATCGTTTTTTGATGAATGATGTATTAAGGCGAGATGGGCAGACAGATGATCCTGTGATTTTGCCGATTTCTAAGGCTATCATTGATAGTCCTACCACCAAGCGTGCCTATGATGCCATCTTGGATGCTATATCCAAACCCTTAATGCAAAGTTTAGAGGATAAGTACCACTTTACCGGCAAACCAACCACTTATGCAGATGGTATCAAAAGCAATCTTGTGGTACAGGCAGACAAAAACACGCAAAGTCTATGGCGATATATGGACTTGACTACTCATACGCAGTATTTATCAGAGCTTATGAGGCAAGTTATTGGTATAGATATGGTAGAAGAGTCAGCTTATCTTAGAACCTACGATAAAACACGCCAAGAGGTTAAAGAAATTATTGAAATGAGCAATCAAGATGCTGATCGTATCATCAGAAGCATTCTTGACAATCAAGGCGTTAGAAGTAATAAACTTGTCAAGGAATACGAACTTTTGGGTGATGATGAGCTATGGGAGCGGTTGGTGGGGGTGGTGAGTGGGCTTGATGTTTAAAAATAAAAACACCGCATCTGGTGGTTTAGGTCAAAATGTGATAATGTTTACCGTAAAAATTTATTTAGGTTAGGATGCTTAATTATAAAAAATCTTCTTAGAGCGTTAACTTTGGGATTTGCCTTTAGTTCGTTTTTTATTATACTTCCAACGATACAGCAAGCTCAGGCAAGACCGTACTTTGCCACCACAACACAGGCGACGGCTAAAGCCAAGCAGTTGGGCTATAAAAAAATTAATGAGTGCTCCAATGGTCAACCAGTTTATCAAGCCACTAAATCTGCCGTTGTCAGAGGCTTGTCTTATATTACGCCAGATGTCGATAGCCATAATGGCGGGGCATGGAAATTGGTACTTATGAAGAAAACCTAAACAGGATTGGAGATTGATTTATGAGTGATATTATAAGATGACTTCGTAAAGCAAACGATAACCAGAAGATCGCAACTTGATTTTATAACGATCTTTGGTATTTGAACCCCTAAGTTTATTTTTTGGAATTTTTGGATTTTCCAAAATTTGCTTAAGTTTCTTTTTAAACTGATCACGAATATTGCTATCTAATTTATCATATTCTTTTTTTGCAGACTCTGTAAAGCTTAGGTTATAGCTCATCAATATTTACCCGAATTCTACGTTCATTTTTTCGCTCCTCTGCAATTTGAGCAAGTTCTAGATCTTCGATGAGATCGATCAAGTCTGCATATCGTGCAGCTGGAACACAATAAAAGGCTGGCTCATTGCGATTAAGGACAGCAACAGTTTCACCGTTGGCATTTTTCAAAGCATCCATTGGGCTTTTTTAAACTCGCTGATGCTTGCAATGTATTTGCTATAGATGGTATTGAGCATAAGTTGGTTCTCCTAAGGCTCATTAAACAATGGACTGCTTAGTCTTGTAACTAAGAACACTGACACATTGCTTGGGTTTCACAATGGGTGAGTAAGTTATCCATGGTATTATTATAATGTTTGTTAATGATACTTTTAATAGTATCATTGGTCAATATATTTCATTGAAATTCTGCGTTTGCGTCGACGCAAATTATTTGTAACTTTGACTTCTTTCCCTAGTGTGCCACATTATTTATCGGTTAAATCCACCTTTGCCTTTATCAGCGATTGTATCAAACCTCTTTTTTACTTAAAAGAACAGCTTCTGCCTGGCTGAATATGACCACCCATGATCGAATTCCAAACTGGCGATATCATCTTTATCAATTTCAACCTGTGTGCGCTTTAAGCACTTTTGACGAGGGATGAGTGCCCAGTCGCCAATCTTATCGGCACAATCCATTGCAGGTTTTACGGATATGCAAACACAGTCTACAAACCCGGCCGTGGGGTGTAAAGCCCCTCATAGACCTGACCTTGTTTGGTGGTTAATTTGACGGTTTGAAAACCGACCACATACCAAGAGTAATTAACTATGCATTACAAACATATTTAAACTTATCTATAATATTACAAAATAGATAGGTTGTTAGCCATGTACAAACCCAAAGAATTTGCCAAAAAATAGGTGTGTCCGTATCTACATTAAGACGTTAGGATAAAGAAAAACGCCTTGTACCACTATGGACTTAAAACCAATCATCGTGTTTATACAGACGATGATATATTTAAAGTCTTAAACCTTGAAAAGCCAAGTAATCAAGGTAAAATCGTTGTCTATTGCCGAATGTCAAGCCATGCACAAAAAGACGATTTGCAATCGCAAATAGAAGCCATGCAAACCTTTTGTTTAGCACAAGGTATAGCCGTTGATGAATGGCACAGTGAAGTTGGCAGTGGCTTAAACTTTAAACGCAAAATCTTTTTATCACTTATGGATAGAATAGAAATTGGCGAGATAAAGAACTTATATGTCGCTCACAAAGACCGTCTTGCACGCTTTGGATTTGATTATTTTAAACACATGGCAAACCGCCATAACTATCAAATCATTGTTGCCAACCAAGAAAAACATCGCCACAGCAAGAGTTGGTTGAAGACATGCTTGCTATTATTCATGGCTTTAGTAACCGATTGTATGGACTTAAAAATATAAAAAGCAAATCAAACAGATGGTTAAAGAAAATCCATGATATTAGGACACACGATAGAACTTGCTCCCAATAACAAACAAGCCACCTACTTTAATAAGGCTTGCGGTGTCGCACGTCTTGCCCATAACTGGGCATTAGCCGAGTGGCAAAACAATACGAAGCGGATAAAAATTATCGTGATGAATGTCAAGCAAACGGCATAGAAATTGACAAAACCAAACTGAACAGCCCAAGTCAATTTAAACGCCACTGTTTTTAAAAAAGGCGGTAAATGGTTTGTATCGGTTGGTGTGGAAATTGACAATCTACCAAAATTAAATGCCAAAACACACAAAAGTGTTGGCATTGATTTAGGGATTACCGATTTAGCCACGTTATCAGACAGCACAAAAATTGGGGCACCCAAACCTTTAAAAACAAACCTTAAAAAATTACAACGACTAAGTAAATCGCTCAGCCGTAAACAAAAAGGCAGTAACAACCGTGAAAAAGCGAAGACCAAGCTCTCACGGTTGTATTATAAAATCTCAAACATCAGAAAAGATTTTTTGCACAAACTCACGACAGACTTAGTAAAACAATTTGATGTGATTTGCCTTGAAAACCTTAACACCAAAGGCATGGTAAAAACCACAAATTAAGCCGTGCCATCTCTGATTTGGGTTTTTATGAATTTAAACGACAGCTGATTTATAAGGCTAATATGCAAGGCAAAACCGTCAAAGAAGTGGATAGATTTTATCCAAGCAGTAAAACCTGTTCATCTTGTGGTTTTGTGATGGCTAAAGAAAACTTGACGTTGGCAACACGTCTATGGACTTGCCCAAATTGTCAAGCAAGTCATGACCGTGATGTGAATGCAAGTTTAAACATTTTAAACAAGGCGGATAAAGTCCTAACTTTATCTTAATATAAACAAGCGGTAGGTTCTACCGTGTTAGTCTATGGAGTTGATGTAAGTCCAAGTTTAAATGAATAAGGTAAACAACATTGAAGTAGAAATTAAACGCTAAATTTGCCTTTGGGTAGGTTTAGATAGGTTTTAAGGAAGAGTAATAGTGCTGCGTCAAATACGCACCACTCCATAAAATAAATGCGACCAAATACAGCTTGAAAAGCTTAAGAATTATTCGTTTCATCCAGCACCCCCTAATATGGGTCAATTTGCCATACAGTTGAACAGCACCCAAAACAGCGCTATCAATAGGCCGTCTTGGGTAAACCGCTGCCCGCATGACGCACGATGGCTTATTCGTCATCAGAATCAGACTGAACCTTATCCCAGTATTTTTGCTTAGGAGAAATATAGCCCATTGCTTCAATCAGCTCACGAACCTCAATCAAAACCTCACCATCTTCAGCAGGAACAATCTCAATACCTGGGTCGTAATCACTCAAATCCAATGCTTCAGCCGCTTCTTGGGTTAAAATCAAATCGCCAGTATAAGGATTAACAGGTAAGGCATTTGATTTGCCAGCTGTGCTACCAGGTGGCACATCGCCCATATTCATGCTGGTTAGCCATTGACCGCCCTATAGCCAGCCGCTATCAATGATATTGTTGGCATACCAAATGGGTAGCTCTTTTGCCCGCATAAACGATTCATCGACACATTCGCCATTGACTACAGGTGCATATCCCCATTTTTCAATCAAATAGGCAATCAAAGGCACATAAGGACGAACCATTAACAGTTGTTCATCAACAGGGCGATCAACCGCCACTTTGCCCGTATCTTCATAATAACGGACCGGATAGCCATCTACTTCTTCAGGACGATCTGGACGATCTACAAAACGCATCATAATAATAGCTCCTCTAAAGTTTAGTGTGATTAAGTTAAATAAGACCAATGACGATCTTCTTCAATGACAGGCACTGCCTCATCAGGACTTTTGCCGTTCAAAACATCATCTGGTTGCAGGCAAATCAAATCCATGATCACCGCATAGCCAAAGTAAACGCCTGATCCTTGTTCAATGGTGCTGTGCGTGACCGGTTTGTACCAGTTAAGGTCGGTTGGGTCACCACTGTCATTAAATTTTTCTTCATCCAAGGTGATCTCACCGTTTGGGCACTCAAGAAAATTGCTAATGCCATTATAAATGCTTTCTGCCACCTCCATCAGCTCTGCTTGCGTCAGTGACAAACCAAATGGCAAAGCAATACGCCTTTGTGCTTTTTGTTGATACAAGGTTTGCAGGTTAGAAAACCGATCATCTCCTGGTGTTTCTTGGCAAATATCTTGGTATCTTTGACGCAGGGCGTTTAGATGCTCATGGATATTTTGCTCAAAGGTTTTAGGCCCAAGCTCATACAGCTCTGCCAGCTCACCATAGACCATATCAGCGATATCTCGGTTGTTAAAGTCATAGAATGTTGTCTGTTCGATAAACAGCTCATCCATCTCAATGTCTTCTTCTTCAAAAATACCTTGCTCCCATTGCGCAACTTTTTGTCGGCGCTGACGAAGCCATTCATCCATTTCGGCAAGCTGCTCAGCTTCGGTCAAATACCCAGATCGCTTTTTGACATTGCGGTAGGGTGTTTTTTGTTGGGTGCGGTCATACTCCCCATGATGAAACTCTAAAAATGCCTTATGATCACGGCTTTGTGGCCAAGCATAATTAACGCGGTCTATCATACCAATCCTACCAAACCACTGTGATATTTCTCTAACAATTTTATCCAATGGCTCATTGTTACGCATTTTAGGCACTTGCTTACCAAACAAGCTGTCAAATTTAACCAATAGTTCCAAGGCATCTTTGAGCATCATTAAATCAAGACCGTGCATTAAGCCTACGCGTGGTTGTCCTGTTTTGCTCCACAGTGCACCACGACCAAATAATCGGAATGGACGAGTGCCACGCTCGGTCATCACTTGCTCAAAGAAAGTCTGAGCAGGGGCTTTTGGGATAATATGATTGTCCCAAGGTGCGATCGTCCAGGCGCTTTCTGGCCCACACTCTTCATCAATCACCCAAACCATATCCTCATTGCTCATCTGTGGTCGATACCCTTGAGGGATTTGATTATATCTTAGCATGTGGCGCAAAATGATGGATTTATTACGCACTCGTGCGTTATTGGCACGAATCTGGGTATATCTTGGATCATTTAAATCCTCCCCAAAGAATACCGTCATTTCAGCAAAACTATTTTCAGAATCAAAGTGTCCTGTAAGATTTGGTAAAAATACCCAAAGTCCAGGGATATAATCATCGGCATTAAGCATAGGGATAAACATTTCGTTGACCGCCCACAAACATACCGCACGCTGAAGCGTATTTAATCCGACATAAAAGCTTGGTGACTCTTGCATTTTATTATATTCGTATTTCGGACTTTGCCAAGCAATGCGACCAGGTTCTTCTCGGCTCATGGTTTCGTGATACTCATGCGTGTAAATCGCACCATTATATTCCCCATAAGCATTGCTGTAAGCCAGTTGTGCATTTTTTGGTAGGCAGTCCACCAGCACACGAATCGACATGGGCGATTGCATGGCCTCGTAATGATAAAGCGACCATCGGCTCATCATTGGCCAAAACCACTGTTCTTCGTACACGGGATGATACGCCCCAAAAACACCGCTGCACGTTGGACGATAAAATGCAGGATATGACTGCTTATCATTCAAGGCTTCTTCCAAAGAGTCGGCATACTCAAATACTTGATCGTGGTATTTTCGACCACGCTGATAATGAAACTCTTCTTTGAAGTCCAAAGTGTGCCGATAACGATATTCTTGTCGCAGGTCGGACAACGCCCACACGGGTGTTGTGAGCATCCCAACGGTGGCATCAATCCCTGGGTGTTTGCCATAGTCACCAGTAAAGATTGCCTCTAGTTCCTCAGCATCTAAATTCAAAGGTTCGTTGAAATCTTTTTTTGGACCCTCTGGCTTTTTTGAGGGTTTTGGATTGCCTCAATAATACGCTCAAGTGTTCTGCGTACCGCCGCATCTGGATCACCAGAATCATAGATTTTTTTATCATCATCGGTGAGTGGTGGTAGCTCAAAGTTTTGGTTTTGGGACATCATCCCTCCTTAGTTGGTTTGCGATATTAGCAACAGTTACGGTTGTATGGTAGCATTGAAATGTTACCTAGTAGGTCAACATAAATCACCCTTATATTCATGGTAACGCCTTTGGCGTTTTTTTGCTTTACATACAAGTCTTTTGATTTTGGATAATGAGATAACCTCTAAAATAAAGCAGTCAAAATTCTTTTTATTATTTTTAATAATTTTCTTCTTTTATAATTTTACAGTAGTTTATTTAATTTAAAATCAATGATTTACATCATAATATGACGAAGTATATGGGGTTAAGTGCGAAAAATATTAATATGTTTCGTTATTTGTGTTACTATAATAATAGATTCGTTTGTATAAAGAGATATTATGAGTAGAAAATTTTCAGATCTTAACGATCAAGAGCAAAGTATCGTTTCATTGCTTATGGACCGCTTGAAAACAACAAAGAGTGCTAATGTAGAGGCTCGATTTAATCTGCTTGATAGATTTGATCTTGATGTTAACGATCCTGTTTTTCTTGACTTTTTGATCAATATGTCAGAATTTGAACAACAACCATCTTCCTCATCTTTAAAGCCTGCAAAAGTCAAAAAATCGGTTAATAAGCCCAACCAAAAGTCTATGACTTATGCCAATAGCAAAGACTTGATTATCATTCAGAATCGGTTATTGCATGCCATAAGCCATTTGACTTTAAATGAGCGGCGACTGATTTTGTTTTTATCTCCAATTGTTAGGAAAAAAATTGAAAATGATCCTGATAACCGCATCTTTTATGTGCGCGTACAGGATTTCGTTGCTGAATATAATATCAAAAGCAAAAATTACTATAATGAATTGGAAAAAATTGCTGATAGTATAGTTAAAAAAGCTTTTTTCTTTTGGTATAAAACGCAAAATGGTAAAGCCAAAAAGGGTGTGAGTTGGGTATCTGAATGTGATTACATGGAAAACGAAGGTCAAATCAAAATAAAACTTGATAGCACCGTCATTGAAATGCTAACAGTATTTGATCAAGCAACAGGTAATTTTTGGACGCAGTATCAAAAAGAATGGATTGTAAATTTGGGGGCTTATGGCATCATTATGCTTGAAATGATTTTGAGTTCGATGGAAAGTAAGGGTTTTTATACCGTTGAGCATTTACGAGAAAAATTTGACTGCATAGAAACTTATAAAAAATTTTCTGATTTTAAATGTCATGTGATTGATAGAGCGATTAAGGAAATCCATAAACATACGCCTATTAAGATTGAATATGAGCAACATAAAACTGGAAAAAAGGTTACAGGTTTAACATTCTCTTATATCAATACCAACCTCAAAGAAGTAGAAAATAAAACAAAGAGTGTTAAAGAAAATAGTCAACCAAATGATCCTTTTGTAAATTTCAAAATGACACATAAACAACTGGCATTGTTTGCAAGTAAAATTAAAAAAGTGCAGGGTGATTCAATTGATGATATTATGGCAGAGCTTTCTAATGTGCATCTGCAGTCAAAACATGTGGGGTTTTTAAAGGTGCTCGATTATGTACCCTCTGGTTGGTACACAGAAGAAGAGATAAGAAGTCATTTGACTGCTGAGCAGATTAAAGAGGCTAAGATGCTTAAGAAGATTGAGGCTGATAAAATACAGGAGGATCAGAAAACCCAACTTGAAGAAGATTACGAGAAAATTTTACAAAATGCTGAAGTGTTTGTGATGGCTAATCAGCATAGAATTCGGCGAAACACAGTGGAGCGGTTTCTTTTTGACGCTGGTGACTATTTAGCCATTATCAAATCTTGGAAAAATGATTTGATGGATGAAAAATCAAGAAAGAATTTTAATAAGATTGATGAAATACTTTAACTAAACATTCGCAATTCTCTATCTATCATCTTTTGAACTAGGTGGAGATATATGCTTAAGCTACCCAATCACGGCATTCTTGTTCTTTGATACATTGTCTAATGGCACCAATCACAGTATCGCCAGTCGTCAGCAAATAATATACTCTAGTCCAAATGATGGGCTGATGGTAAAAGTGAGCCAAATATGCTGCAAATTCCTTCGTAGTAGCCAGGTGGTAGATTTTTTAGATTATATGACCGAGGTCTTTGGTGATTGACCTTGATCCACAAGGTAACGCATCCACACATATTGGATTGAAACATCCATCCGAACTTCCTGTGACAATTCGTGATTTATTGCTTGATGGTTCACCAGCTCGATTGCTTGAAGCTGTACAAGAAGAAACAAACATTGAAGGGGTATCTTTAATTTCTTCATCATTGGCGCTTACAACCGATGAAGATAAAATTAAAGACAATGAGCCACGCCCATTAGAAGTATTAAGTCGCATCATTAAACCCTTGATGGATGTGTATGATGTTATTTTAATTGATACTCCTCCATCTCTTCGCACATTGACTGGAAACGCTTTAGCTTGTGCTACCGATTATATTATCCCTGTATTTAGCGGCTCTCAGTATGGAATGTATGGTGTGGCAGATTTACAAGCTTACATTCAAAAAATCAAGTACATCAACCCGAGCTTGAACTTACTTGGCGCACTTTTGATACGCCATGATAAACGCCAGCTGACTTGTCAGATGATGAAAGAAGAAGCAGCACAGAAAATTGGCAGTATTATTCCTGTTGAAATTCCAAGCAGTACCAATATTGATAAAGCTGCAATCTTAGGTGTCAGCTTAAGAAAGGTTGATGCAACATCAAAAATTGCGCGTCGCTTTAAAAAACTGGCAATGTGGACAGCGCATGAAACACGATTAAAAACTTATTCAGCTGAAGAATTAGTACAGGAATAAGGACAAAATATGAGTAAATTAGCACAGCAACTTAAAGCCAAATTGGCCCAAAATCTAGAAATTCACGCAGCTGCTGACAAGGGTTTTGACGGCTTTGATGTGTACAAAACAAGTCGTTTAGAAAGTATTGCCATTTCAGACATCCGCCCAAATCCAGTACAGCCACGCACAGAATTTGATGCCAAAGCCTTGCAAGAATTGGCGGATAATATTGATAAAAACGGTCTTTTACAGCCGATTACTGTACGCCAAACCGCACAAGGCTATGAAATTGTGGCTGGTGAACGCCGTTTTCGTGCAACTCAACTGCTTGGCAAAACCAGTATTGAATGTATCGTGGTACATATTACTGATCAACAAAATGCATTGCTGGCATTGTCTGAAAACTTAGCTCGCAAGGATTTAAGTGATTATGAAACCGCCTTGGCTGTTGAAAAAATCCAAGATGGCTTTGACAACAAAACCAAATTAGCAAAAGCATTAGGTATCAGCCGTGCCAAACTTTACAAGCTATTGTCTTTTAATGAGTTACCAAAGTCTATTTTGATGCACTTATCTGATAACCCAAGCATCTTATCGGCTGATACAGCTGAACAAATCAAATCTTTGAAAAAAGATTTGAATATTAATAATAAATTGTTTGGCGGTATCTTGCTAAAAGCAGTAACAATGCTAAAATCAGGTGAGCTTAAACAGTCACATATTGCTGACTTTATCATGTCAGAAGTGGTATCAGCTGATGATAGTAAACTGGCAACTGATGCTAAAGCCACAAGTAAAATGAAAACGCCAGCGGTAACTGATGTGAAAAAAATGTATGTCAAAGAAGGCAAACCAATTGGCAAGGTCAAGTCAAATGGTAAGAAATTGATTGTTGAATTGACAGCCCAAAGCCTAACTGCCAAACAAGAACAAGAATTGATGCAGTTTTTGGATAACCTGTTGACCGAATAATCATACTGAATGTGTCCGAATTCGGACACATCAAATTAACACAAGGAATCTTTTAAAATGCATATTCCATACAATGAAGAAAAGCTGAAATACAGACCAATCTTCACAGAAGATGAATTGTTGTACCTTGAAGCATTGAATAAGTATTCAGGTGTTGAACATATGCTAGCACCTAGAAATATTGAAACTTTTTCTATTGAATTTGCGTACACTTCAGCCGCACTTGAAGGAAATACTTATACTTATATCGAAACTGAAATTTTATTAAAAACTGGTAGAACGGCTGCATCGGAAAAGAAGCTAAATGATGCCTTAATGATCAAAAATATGCACGCATCACTTGGTTATCTTATGCAAGAAATAAAGCTTGGCTCTGAAGAAACCCCCATCCATTTGCTTACTTGGTAAAAACGGCACATACATTAGCTTTGGAAATGTTATTGGATAAGTCAGAATATGGTGTGGTTCGTAAAATACCACTATCTATTGGCACATCGTCTTATAAACCATCAGACATACCGTAGCAACTGGAAAATGGTTTTGAAATTATCGCTAGCGAATATGAAAAGATTGACAATACATTTGAAAAAGCAGTTTATGTACACCAAAACTTGGCTTATTTGCAATATTTTCATGACCACAACAAGCGCACAGCACGAAATATGTGTGCTTATACAATGATGGCTGATGGAAAGACCCCAATCATGTTTACAGAACGCAGTGGTGCAGAATACGCCGAAGCTGTGCTTGCGTATTATGAAAGTGATGTGGTTGACTATAGTAAATTTGCTAAATATTTTATAGCGTCTTATGAGAGAGTATGCTCTCGCCTAAATGCTCATGCTGTTGAACAAGCCAAAGCATGGACGGAAAAAGTTAAAATATCACAAACTAAGTCTTTGCAGGTTGGTCACAAATGGTTAAGAAAAGAGCTTTTGGACGCTGGATTAACCAGCAAGCAAGCTAATTTTGTCGAAAAAGCCCAAAGTAAAGGCTTTCAAATCGGCAGTAGCAGGAATGGCGAACACTTGCGCAATAACCAAGAAAAATTGCTAAATTTAATCAATGATGGCAATCTGAACGAAAAAACCATGCGTGAATTTAACTTATCCTGCGTAACTCTCCAGCCATAATCTTCGATTTAGGTGGAGATGTAAGCACAGGCGACCTAATCAGGGCGTTCTTGTTTTTCGATATATTGTCTGATGGTATCAATCGTAGCACCCCTTGTCGTGAGCAAACAAAAACAAAGTAAAAACCATCAAAAACAAAAATTAGCCGTTGCTCGTATTCATGAAAAAGTACGCAACGGGCACTTAGACTTACACCACAAAATCACGCATAGCCTTATCTGTGAAAACCAAGCTACCAGTTATGCGATTGAAGATTTAGCGGTGAAAAATATGGTAAAAAACCGTAAACTTACCAAAGTGATTAATGATGTTGGTTGGGGTCAATTTGTTACCCTGCTTACTTACAAGGCAAATTGGTATGGTAAAAACATTCTAAAAGTCAATCGGTTCTTTGCCAGTAGTAAAATTTGTTCGCATTGTCATCACAAGCTAGATAATTTGCCATTATCTGTGAGAAATTGGACGTGTCCTAGTTGCCAAACACAGCATGACCGTGATATCAATGCAAGCAATAATATACGAAAGCAAGCGTTAGCTGATGCACTAGGACTTAGTGCTGTATAAAGAGTTCCCTCATGCCGATACTATTCAGCGATAGTGGCATGGCGAAAGGTAACAACTCAATCTAAGCCTAAGTTGTTATGGGTCGCAAAGATTCCCCCTACCATAACCGCTAGGTTTGGTGGTGGGAGTATGTCAACTGCTGTTCTAGTTCGGTTAGCAAGGTGTCGTAGTCGTTCATAAAGCTGTTGTGTATTGGTGAAAAAATCCTGTCTTTTTTGTTGAATGGCGTTTAAAGGCTCTACAATGCGTTTTAAGCGTGTTTTTGGTGTGGATGGTAATCATTTACCATTTTTGCTTTTGATAGGGCTTGTAGGCTCTCTCATGGCTTTTATTTGCGTATTTTGATTGTGCACCCACCGTTTTTGTTGGCAAATACTTCCGCTTTCTTGTTTTTGGTCGCCATGTAGTAAAATTTCTCGTCTTGCTGTATGTTGAATTGGTTTAATACTTTGGGCGGTAGGGGCATTTGCTCTATGGTTGCCTGTATTTGAGCTTGTTCGGCTCTCATATCTTTTAAACTCTTGTATGTCCATAGGGCGGTCAATCCCATGACTAAGATTATCGCCAACAGTTGTAGGTTCGTTTGGTGATCGCTGATAGAGTTTGATATTAAACGCTCGCTTTCTCTCAATTTCTGCTGTAAGGATTGTTCTAGTGTCGTCAATTCGTTTTGTACGATTTGTTCGGTAGTTTTGGCTCGCTCGTTTTCTGCTGAATAGTCTTGGCTAAATCTGAAATTGTCTGCATAAATTTCCCCTTTTGGGCGGATATTTCGCCCATTTTCGTTGGTTGGGTCTTTGATACTGATTGAGTTAGGGGTAATTCTCGCCACAGATAGCCCTAAATCGCTCTGTATGGCGCTTAAAACGCCTTGACGGTCTTATTACCCTACCTTGTCCCATTTCGTTCATCAGATAGCCTGTAATCGCTTTCTGTAACGCCTTTTTGTCTTTGGGTAGGTTGTATTGGTCGTTAGTGGTTGGCGATTGGCTGGGTCGTTAGGGTCAGTCAAATCATATTTGACATTGGTATGGTCTTTGAATGCGTTTACCCGCTTTCTGTCCACACTGTCAAAATAAGGGTTTAATGCCTTACCTGTGGTCAATTCAATCTTTGGAATGACAAAATTAAGCTCTAAACGCCCTTTGTCTTTATGCTCAACCCAACAGATATTATATTGGTCTTGTTCTAGACCACACAAAAGGGCTTTTTCAAAGTCCGCCATGATTTCTTTTTTGGTTTTGTCTTCTAGGTCTTTTTCTTCAAACGATAGTACGCCTACGGTATATTTGTGCTTAAAGTTCAGGCTGTCGGCTAATTGCTGTGTTAGCTTAGGGTCGCCTTGCAGTACTTTGGCATGTTCTCTGTTGCCATGTTTACCTAACAAATAGTTCATGGTTGCCAAACAAGTTCCGTTCCCTTTGTTAGGTAAAAACTTAACAATCACTGGTTATGCTCCAAAAGTTTGTCCAGTTGTTCCCTAATGGTGGCTAATTCTGCGGTTAATCTCAAAAGGTTGATAATATCGCCTCTTGCTTGCTCGGTGTTGGCAATGCGTACGATTTGGTTAAGATTACCCCCAATTTTAGCCAGTTGCCGAAGTAGTTCAGGGTCTGCTGTTTTAATTGGCTTTTTCTTTGGGGTTTTGGTTTCTAAGCAAGTATTTCTAATCCAAGTTGCAAGCTCTGCCCCTATTTTTTTGTCCAGTAAAATCTGATGTTCTTGGTCGGTCAATCTGATTTTGACTTCTTTGGTGCGTTTGGGCGATTTCATTGTTAAAAATTCCAATATTGCAAAAGTAATGACAATGCACGCCTATTGTCATATTTTAAAATTTTAGTGTAATGTGCGTGCAATGCGTTACTTTTTTCTTTTGTCTTTTAACTGGGGGTTTGGGGGAATTTCCCCTTACAGGCTTTTAAGTACCTAAAGGGTGCTTAAAGTATGATTTCCCTTTATATCTTTTGTTAATTTTACTATGGCGATCTGTTGAAAAGACAAAAGAAAGAGGATTTTAGTTTAAATTTGAAAATTTTTAATTTTTTAAAAAAAGAAGAATTTCGGTATTGTTTAATTGTATAAATAATATTGTAATATTGTCGGACACCTCAAAGCCTTATGTAGCAATGGATACAGAGCCTAAAAGTGTAGAAGTCTACCACTTCAAATGTAGAACTACATAAAAAGAGATTTACACTATAAAAAAAGTAGTGTTAAAATGAACCAAATTTTATTTTTTAGGGCTAATCATGGAGCGTCTTTTTACTGAAAAAGTAGATAAATCTTTAAGTGTGATAAAACGGTGTGATGCTTACTATGACTTCAATGCTACTTCACGGCTAGCGCAGGAACAACGAACAGATATAGCCCTAAATTCTGACAGATACCATTCAAATGTGATTATTGGCACTAAGCCAAAGCACGGCAATTATGCTAAAATGAAACTCCATATCAAACTAGTGGATAGAGTAGGTTACAGCGAAGAGGGGTCATTTGTCTATTTTCGATTTAGCGATGATGTGATGTATTTGATTGATAATAGTGAGATTGATTACACAGCTTATCCTTACGATAAAACCATAGACATGAATATTACACCCATGAAGCGAATGTATGAAATGGCTTGTAAGTGGGCAAAAGTTGGTACTTGCAAAAAAAGCGTGGACGATTGGCGGCATTTTTTTGGTTTGGTAGATAAGTATGAAAAAATCGCTGAATTTAAAAGATGGGTTATTGAACCTGCGATTAAGGGGTAAATAAACAAGGCGAATTTGAATTAACCCTTGAACAACAAAAACTAGGCAAAACAATCACACACTTAATCGTAAAAATCAAAGATAAAAGACCCAATCAAGCACAAATTGAAAGCAAAGATAAAGACCCCAACATCCCAAGCATTTTACATGGTTTGACCGACAAAGAACTTGCTATCGTCCACCAAAAAGTCGCTGACTATATCGTCCATTTGGAGAGTAAGGGCGAATTAGTGAACGATTTTCATAGAAAAAACATTGAGCAAAAAGCCATTGCCGACCGTTGGGGGCTTGATGAACATTATGAGCAGTTGCAAAAAGCCGAAAATGAACGCCTAGCACGCAAGGAGCAAGCGGAGCGTGAAAAAAGCCAAACTAGCAGAGCAAGCAGAAAAACAACGCCAAGAAGCTGAAAACGCTGAATTCATCGCTTATTTTGAGAGGTTACCCCAAGATGAACAAACTCGGATTATTGATGAAGTTCAAAAACTGATTAACCCTGTTATGCAGTCAATTTTTGATAAAGATACGGTAGGTAACACCGCCTACAAAAATCCGATGGTAAGACATTATTTTAGGCAAGTTATGGGGGTGTAGTAGGCTTGACTACCTTAAATTTCTCTCATATAATTATTCCTTTAATTCAAGAAAAGGAAGATTGATGCGCGAATTATCTTTAAGTGAGATTGGTATGGTAAGTGGTGGAGCAGGAGCTGTTGTTGAAGGTGTAGTAATGGGTACAGGTTTGGTGCAGTTGCTAGGGGGCAAATATTGCCGTAACAGGAGCAAAAAAAAATCATGTCTGACATCTCCACAAATTCTGTGAGAGCAGCAATGGGTACTGGTGCTCTAGCAGGTAGTATTAATGGTTTTACCCAAGCGGCTGTAAAAATATCTCAAGACAAAGCTGGCACAAACTACCAATAAATCCAATTCAAATCAGATAAAAATATAATGAATCAAACGGTTTTTATTTTAATTTCAGCTGTTGTATTTGGCTTGATTTTTTATACCACCTGCACATCCATAGAAAAAATGTTTAATTTTGAAAACCACAATTTTAGAGCTTATATGTGTTTAGTATGTATGGGGTGTATTGTGGCTTCATTTTATCTTTATGAAAATGGTTGGCATTGGTTTATGTTATTTTCTAAATAATACAGATATGAGTAAGAATTTCAATAAGAATGTTTGCTAGGGTCTATTGAGGGCTTACGCCTACCCCCTAGTATTAAGCGAAAAGCCCGCCTTATGGTGGGTTTTTCTTTATCTGCAATATGATAAATCAAAAATTTTAGCAAATACAAAACTTGTAGGGGTAACTAGAAAATCAACGCCCAAAATCCCAATTTTTATCCCCTTATCTAGGGCTTTTGTTATTCCGTGTTGTCAAATTGCCTTTATTTGAATATAATGATAAGAATTTTTATAAAATGTTTTAATTTAATTTAATAGTGATGTATTATATGCACATAGATCTTGGTATGTCATCTCAAGATTTTAGGCAGCAAGTGCTATACCAAGCACCCAAAGTATTCAAGGGCGCAGTCAAAGATTTGAATATTACTTGGAAGCAAATCAACGAATTATATCAGCGAGCCAATCCCACAGATGAGCTTTTTCGCCTTAGAAAGGGTGAAATCGTACCCATTTCTGAGTATGTAGAAAGCTTTGATGACATGGGGCGTACTCGCTATCGTTTTATTAAATCTGCCATTTATCATCATATGAAGCATGGTGCAACCATTGTTTATAATCGCATTAACAATGAACCTTTTGTAGACGGTTTGGCAAAACAAATTTCCCATTTTGTACAAGCGCCAACCGTTGTAAGTGGCTACTTGGCGTTTGGTAGTGATGCTTCTTTTAAAAGCCATTGGGATACTCGCGATGTGTTTGCAGTGCAACTGATGGGCAAAAAATACTGGGCGTTATACAAACCCAATTTTGAGAGCCCGTTATATATGCAACAGTCCAAAGATGTGGATGTACCAGAGCCAACTATACCTGATATGGAGATTGTATTGGAAGCTGGTGATGTGCTATATATCCCACGTGGGTGGTGGCACAATCCTGTTCCAATGGGTTGCAAGACATTCCATTTAGCGATAGGAACATTTGCCCCAACAGGCTATGACTATATGCAGTGGCTAGTCAAGCAAACACCAAACATCCTACCCTTAAGATACAATTTGTCTGACTGGGAAAGTGACAAAGATAATATTATACAAGCTTGCAATGAATTGTCTGCCATCATGACAGACCCTGTGGTTTATGATAAATTCATGCAAGAACATATGGCGAACTATCGCAGCGACAGTGCTTTTAATATGCAGTTGTTTGGTAATGCCAATGCTGACGCAAATGACATTCCTGATGATGCGTTAATTATCTCTAACATTGTAGATGGCAGAACACTTGAAAAAGGCTATGTCATTGCCAATGGCTTAAAGATTAATATCAATGACGATAGTCAATATTTACTTAAGCAAATTATGCAATATGAGCCAATTAGTTTGTGCAATCTTTTGCAGGTAACCGATAACAGTATATCCAATGATGTTAGGTTGGCAATAGCCAAAATGGCTGAGTTGGATATTATTGAATTGGTACTTTAAGTTGTTTTTTATTCACAGGAGTTTATTATGTTTGAACTAAGCATTGAACAAATTAAGATGGTCTCTGGTGGTGGTGCGGCAGATCAGTCTGGGAATAATTATGGGGATAGTTCTAACGATAAAAATGACCCTTGTAGTTGGAAAAATTTTGGCAAAAGTGTAGCAGGTGGAGCGATTACTGGTGCGATAGGAGGGGCTGCATCTGGAGCAATAGCTGCAGGAGTTGGAGCACCATTAGGGGCGGGCGTTGGCGCAGTTGGCGGATCAATCGGTGGTGGAGCTTACCATCTTGCAACTTGTTGGTGGTAATATGACCAAAGCAAAAGATAGTTTATTAAGATTTATTCATATGTTTTTAATATGGATAGGTGTTAATTTTATCATTTTTCAATCTTTGAGCTATTGGAAAACACTATTTGGTGCATTTATATTCTCTGTGATTTATACTACTATTTGGCAATTAATATTCGCAAAAAAACAACATTGATTGTATCTAACATTGTAGATGGCAGAACACTTGAAAAAGGCTATGTCATTGCCAATGGCTTAAAGATTAATATCAATGACGATAGTCAATATTTACTTAAGCAAATTATGCAATATGAGCCAATTAGTTTGTGCAATCTTTTGCAGGTAACCGATAACAGTATATCCAATGATGTTAGGTTGGCAATAGCCAAAATGGCTGAGTTGGATATTATTGAATTGGTACTTTAAGTTGTTTTTTATTCACAGGAGTTTATTATGTTTGAACTAAGCATTGAACAAATTAAGATGGTCTCTGGTGGTGGGTCGGATAGTTCAGGGAACAATTATGGGGATAGTGGTAGCAATAAAACAAATAGCAACTTTTCTTGGGGTCAGGGTATAGGAGGGGCAGTTGGAACTATTGCTGGAGCTTATACTGGACCAGCTGCACCTTGGGCGTCTCCAGCTTTGGGTTTGGTAGGGTCTTATGTGGGGCATAAAATAGTAAATATTGACTATCATCAGTTGGGTGAAAATTATAAAAATTCTGTAGATAGGCAGTTGCAAAATGGGCTATTTCATAATGACTAATCATTTAATATTTTGGTATAAAAAACCATAGCTGTGGTCATAATTTTTTAATTCAGGAAATGCTATGAATTTCAGAAATTATTCTTTTAAAAATATTTTTATATCAGCTATTATTTCTTGTATTTGTATGTATGTGATTTATTGTATATTTTTGCAAAATATAAGCATACCTATATTCATTAATTTTTTTGCACAGTATTTATTGTTTTGCATCTTGATTTTATCTTTAAATAAAATTAGTTATTTTAAAAAATAAAGTAAATTAATATTATTAATTTAATACTTAATTTACCTTTGTTAATAGGAGCAACTTTATGTTTGAATTAAGTATTGAACAAATCAAGATGGTCTCTGGTGGTGCAACAGATCAGTCTGGGAATAATTATGGGGATAGCGGTAATCAGTCTTTGGGATTACCAAAAACAGATTTATCAAAACCGCCTGGTTGGGGCGCTCTAATAGGAGGTATTGCTGGACAAAGGCTTGGTGGAACAAAAGGTATGGAAGTTGGTACAGTTATTGGACATTCTGTAGAAAATTTTGATTGGAAATGGTATCGTAAATATAGAAAAATTGCTGAACCTTACGAATTAGAGTATTCTGGAGGACTACCTTAAATGAAAAAATTATTAAAAAATATTGTTAGTGATTGCGGATGGGTTTCATTCACAGTAGGCTTCTTGATATATATGTTTATTAAATATTTATTTGATTTATCAAATACAAGTTCATGGTTATTGTTTATATTTATAATGATTATTTCTTCTAAGATATCAAAAAAAATGATTAAGACTAAGTCGCAATCTCGCTAATTTTTTTAGAATATTTTAAATTAAGCATAAATCAAGAAATTAAAATCGGCAGCTATCACACGGATTAATATTATAGACAAAAAGATGACAATTATTACTTTAGAAATGTCAGATTTAAATTCTTTTATTTTATCTGTATTGATAACAGAATATGGTAATGGTTGTGGCTCCGCAATAGCGAAACCAAAAATTTTAAGTTATTGGTGCAGCAACAGGCACTGCTATAGCGATGCGACTTGGGCTTGGCCCAGTAGGCACAGCAGTTTTAGCGATTGGCGGAACATACATAGGCAATGATATAGAGAATAGCCCTATTATCAAAGAAGCCATGCAAATGTACCAAAAAACCCAAGAAGTAAATCGTCAGATGGGAATAATTTTACCATAATTAAAAAAAGAGTTTTATATGCAGATAAAAAGTTATGGCTTAAGGCTAATTATTGGTATAGTAGGTCCAGGTGTGACTATTTTGATTTTGCAAAAAATTACCAATTTTGACTCTTATTTGTATTGGTTTATATATGGGATAATGGTTGGTATGGGTATAATGTATATCAGAGAACGCACAAATTGACCAGTAGGTAAATACATGTATGAACACTATGAAGCCATCATGATAATAATATCTATCACTGGCTGTATAAAAAAATATGATAATCAAGACAAATCAGACAATAACTACAGTGATTGATTACTTATGTCTAGTCTATTCCGCCCTGAAGCCCTATCCGCCCAAAAAATAGATTGGGCGGGTAAGGTTGTGATAGTAACGCCGATTAGCTTTGCTTTTTTGACGTTTTGTGCGTTTATGGCAGGGCTTGTACTAATGATATTTTTGGTATGGGGCGAGTACACCAAACGCAGCACAGTCAAAGGTCAGCTGATTCCTGACAAAGGATTGGTGCAAGTCTATACCACAACAGCAGGAGTTATTATAGAAAAATATGTATCAGAAGGTCAGGCGGTTAAGGCAGGAGATATGCTATATAAAATCTCTACTACTCGTCATACCGATGCAGGTAATGTACAAAGTATTATAGATAAAGAGCTCACCTTTAAAAGACAGCTGATAGAACATGAAATCACTCGCACCAAGCAAGCTCAAGCTGCCGAAAAAAGAAATATTGCAAATACTATAGAGCGTCTACAAGTAGACATGGATAAACTACAAGCTCAAATAGAGCTACAAACCCATCAAGTTGCCATTGCCAAAGAGACTTTAACACGATATGAATTTGCTATGCAAAGTGAGGCTGTATCTAAGCAAGAACTAGAATCACAAACAATGGCATACAATACACAGTTAAATAGTCTGACCGCCCTTGAGCGAGAAAAGGAGATGATTGCTAAGCAAATCAAAGAGCAAACCATCGCCTTATCCCGTCTAGAACATGAACATAGAACAACACTTCTACAATATGAACGCACATTGTCTGACAACAAAAGCGATAGCATCCAAAACCAAGCCAACGATACTTTGATTATCAAAGCCCAAGTAGATGGTGTGGCAAGTGTCGCTCATGCCGATGTGGGGCAATTTGTGGATAGTAGTCAGTCACTTGTAAGCATCCTACCTAATGACAGCTATTTGATTGCAGTGATGTATGTACCGAGTCGTGCTATTGGTTTTGTTAAGACGGATGATGAAGTATTGCTTCGCTATGTAGCGTATCCTTATCAGAAATTTGGACATGCCAAGGGGCGTATTATCTCTGTTGCCAAAACTGCTCATGCAGGACAAAATTTACCCACCATTGGCACAGTATCAGCCACTGAACAAATCGCCAATGAACCGATGTATGTCATCAAAGCATATTTAGATAAGCAAACCATAACAGCCTACGGCAAAGAACTACCCCTAGCAGTTGGCATGACCTTGGAGGGTGATGTCATGCATGAAACACGCAAATTATATGAATGGGTGCTTGAACCGCTATATAGTCTCACAGGTAAAATTTAAATCAATCAATTTGTCATAGGTGCAATTGCACCTTTTTTGTTGTCAAAGTTTTTATGGACAATCTTAACCATGGATTTTTTAAAGAATATTAATTTTGGTTTATCAGCCAAACTGCCCGTTATTTTACAAACCGAATCTGCTGAATGTGGTCTAGCCTGTCTTGCTATGATAGCTCATTATCATGGGTATCTTACTGATTTATGGAGTTTGCGCCAAAAATATCCTATTTCTCAAAAAGGTGCAACTTTGCACACGCTTATTAAGATTGCTGGGCAAATGAAGCTTAGTACGCGCCCTTTAAGGCTGAAACTGAATGAGCTTAATCAGCTGCGTACGCCGTGTATTCTGCATTGGGATATGAATCACTTTGTGGTATTAAAATCTGTATCCAAAACTAAAATTACCATCTTAGACCCAAGTGCTGGACAAAGACTAATGACACTTCAAGAGGCATCAGATCATTTTACAGGAATAGCCCTAGAGGTATGGGCGGATAGTGATTTTGAGAAAAAAGAAGATAAGGCCAATATTCGTTTATCCAAACTGATTGGTGAGATAAAAGGACTTTACAAATCCTTAGGTCAGATATTGATTTTAGCATTAGTATTAGAAGTATTTGCACTAACCAGCCCATTTTTTATGCAGTGGGTGATTGATCATGCCATTGTGTCGGCTGACAAGGATTTATTAACCACGCTTGTTATCGGTTTTGGTATATTAATGCTCTTAACACAACTGACAAGCTTGCTTCAGTCATGGATAAGTATGTATATTTCTACTACACTCAACATCCAATGGAAAGCTAACGTTTTTCATCATTTAACACATCTGCCCAGCCAGTTTTTTCAAAAAAGGCATTTGGGCGATATTATTTCTCGCTTTGGAGCAATTGATAGCATTCAGTCTACGCTGACCACAACTTTTTTAACCGTTGTCTTAGATAGTGTGATGACAGTATTTACACTTGTATTAATGTTCTTTTATAGCCCAACTCTGGCATGGATTGCAGTAGGTGCAATGATAATCTATGGACTCCTGCGCTTTCTCTGGTATACACCCCTAAAGCAAGCTACCGAAGAGCAAATTATACATGCAGCTAAGCAGAGTACGCATTTTATGGAGACTATGCGCGGTATTCGTGCTATTAAACGTTTTAATAAGGAAGATATAAGAAAGAGTACATGGCTTACCTTATTTGTTAATACCATCAATGCAGGACTTTATACCCAAAAATTAGGGCTTATGTTTGGATTTATTAATGGTATCATCTTTGGTTTTGAAAATCTCATTATTATTTATTTAGGTGCAAACTTAGTCATTGATGGTACTTTTACAGTTGGCATTTTAATGGCATTTATCGCCTATAAAAACCAGTTTGGTGGACGAGTGAGCAATCTAATAGATAAATTTATTGAAGTAAAAATGTTAAACTTGCATGGTGAAAGGTTAGCAGATATTGTTTTAGAAAAAACAGAAAAAAATGACTATCTATCCCCAATAGAGCCAAAAGATAAACTGGTGTATGATATACAAGTAAACAATCTATCCTTTGCTTATAATGATGACGAACCCTACATTATTGACAATTTAAGTTTTCACATCAAAGATAAAGAATCGGTAGCCATCGTTGGGGCAACAGGTTGTGGAAAGAGTACACTGATGAGCTTACTTATGGGTGAACTTACGCCCAAATCAGGTGACATTAAAATTGCAGGAAAAATCCATCACAGTATGGCAGAATTAAATGCTCGTGGCATTATTGCTAGCGTCAACCAAGACGATACGCTATTTGCCGGTTCTTTAATTGAAAATATTAGCTTTTTTGATGATAAGATAGACAATGAATGGGTGGAACAATGTGCCATTATGGCTGGGATTCATGATGAAATCATGTCAATGCCTATGGGCTATCAGACGCTTGTCGGTGATATGGGTAATATACTATCAGGCGGTCAAAAGCAACGTATTTTTATTGCTCGTGCCCTATATCGTAGACCAAAAATTTTATTTTTAGATGAAGCAACAAGTCATTTGGATGTTAAAAAAGAGTATCAGATTAATGAAATGATTAAATCACTAGGTATCACACGAGTAATGATAGCACACAGGCCTGAAACGATTAAGAGCGCTGATTGGGTACTGAACCTTGGTTAATAAATTATTCAATATATACTAATTACCAATTCTAACATAAAGTTATAAAAATTTAATTAATAACATATGTTGACAGGTACTATTTAATGTACTAAGATTTTACTATGAAATATAAAAAGTTACCCATTGCCTTGGCTTGTAATGGCAACGTTTCTATATTAAATAAGGAATATATTATGCGTGAATTATTATTAGATGAAGTTAGATCAATAAGTGGCGGCAGTCGTTGGTCAGTCAATGGCATAGGTGCAATTAATCCTAATAGATTGTCATATGGTAGTTTTAATATTGGTTATAATGTTAACAACCAAGGGATTAGTGCATCAGCAAATATAAATGTAGCTCGTATTGATGGGAAAACTCATTGGGGAGATAGAGGGATTATGGTTGGAGTTACTAAAAAATGGTAAAGACAATAGGTTTAGCATGGATATTTATTTGTTTAGCAATAGTGGGATGTTCTACCAATCCTGTTCAAAAAAATAATGTAGATCGTTATGAATTGTATAACCCTAATTGTGCACGTTTTGCACAACATATACCCATACCCGATCGGTTAAATAGTGCAGACTATCAAGAAAGAATGGATATCTCCAATTTATGCAAAAATAGTAGCGCAGCTCAATAATAGCAAATCCGAGCACTTTAACAACTTGAATAAGCTTAACTAAGCGATGATGAAGATTGTTTGTGACTAAACGTAATTGATATAACAAAATCACTTAAATGGTTTAATAACCTACCGCCCAAACCCAAAACTCTTGCCCATGTCTAGGATTTTTTGTTGGTTTGCAATAAGCTCATTAGCCTGTTGTTCTCGTTGTTTAATTTGGCGTTCTGTGTCGTCAATCTGTCTATTAGCCTCTGCAATTGCTTGTTCTGATTGGTCAAAGAGTGATTGACTGTGGTTAATTTCTGTATCTGCTCGCTCTGTTTGGTGTTTGTCTCGGTAAGCTCGTTTAATTGCTGTTCTAGTTCGGTTAGCAAGGTGTCATAGTCGTTCATAAAGCTGTTGTGTATTGGTGAAAAAATCCTGTCTTTTTTGTTGAATGGCGTTTAAAGGCTCTACAATGCGTTTTAAGCGTGTTTTTGGTGTGGATGGTAATCATTTACCATTTTTGCTTTTGATAGGGCTTGTAGGCTCTCTCATGGCTTTTATTTGCGTATTTTGATTGTGCACCCACCGTTTTTGTTGGCAAATACTTCCGCTTTCTTGTTTTTGGTCGCCATGTAGTAAAATTTCTCGTCTTGCTGTATGTTGAATTGGTTTAATACTTTGGGCGGTAGGGGCATTTGCTCTATGGTTGCCTGTATTTGAGCTTGTTCGGCTCTCATATCTTTTAAACTCTTGTATGTCCATAGGGCGGTCAATCCCATGACTAAGATTATCGCTTAGGTTATTTAGTTCTCGGCTGCTGTGCTTTCTAGAATGTCGCTCCTAAAAGTGTTTGTCCATCCTTAAATATATAGCGCTGTTGCTACGCTTATAAAGCGGCAAGTTACTATCGATTTTCTTATATACGTAGTCTAACTTTGGTGTAAACCCTTGCCAATTAAATTTCTTGTTTCCTAGGTTAGCGTTAAATTGATACTCATCGTCCTTACGTTTCTTGCCATAAAAGAAATTATTTCCTTTGAAGTCTCGTTGTGCGTAACGAATACTGCTTCTTAAGTTAATTTTCTCTCCAGAGAATGCCATACCGCCGCGTATGCCTTGACGGTCTGATGATTCGGATGGGTCAGCTAAGTTATCGCGCATAAAGTCCGCACCTCCGTAAACTAGCCATTTTGGTTTTGGTTGGTAGAGTAGTATCCATGCTGTGCTATTAGCATTGCCGTTATAGTAAATTGCGGAGTCTTCGTCTTCATATCGTTTTTGTAAGTGCGCTAAACTGCCAGAAATTTGCCACTGGTTTGATATTTTTCGACTGTATTCTAGTGTCGCAGCATAGTTTTGGTTATATCGACTTCCGCCTAGTAAATTTTGCTCAGCTGTTGTTATGAGACCCCATGATTGTTTGATGTCTTTGTAGCGATAGCCTAAATTCGCTTGCAGTGTCAGCTCATTATAATCGTTGTTATCCCAATAGTTCACGCCCCCTAAATTTAAATCTTTATAAATATAGTGATTGCCCTTAATATTTTGCTCTTGTGCAGCACCGATGTTATAGCTTATACCATGTGCGTCTTGCGGTAATGAGTCATTGCTACGAATAAAAGTAGCTTCGCCAATCACCAATTCTTTTAAGTTAGATGCTTGGTTGATGTTATCAGTGGATTCATAACTAAAGTTTAAGGTAGGTTGCCATTTTTGAGATTTTTTTATATTTCCTAAAATCTGGCTTACTAGCCTTTGTAACCCTGGTGCGAGATAGGGCTCAGCTGCTTCAAGTTGAACTTTTGCTTCAGCATAACGCTTATCTTCATATAGCATCATTGCCAAATCAAATCTTGAGTAATGTAGATCTTGTTGATCCTTTAAGATCTGCTGATATAAAGCAATGGCTTCTTTTTGGCGACCCTGATGCCGATACAGTGCCCCCAGTCCATAATTATATAAAATTGAATCAAAGTTAGTTGTTGTACGATATTGAGCTAATAGCTTTTCTAACTTTTGCCAATCTTTAGTGATAATGGCGAAATTGATACTTTCCTCTAGACTACTACCTTCTGGTAGTGGTGCAGCACTTGGTGTATTAATGCTAGGTTGGTTTAGTAATAATTCTGGTTGTATTTGCGGAGTCTTTTCAAAAAAAACGGTTTGGGTTGGTGGTGATTCTTGAGCGATAGCTGGGGCAGATAGTGCAATACAACATGCTATATAGAGCTTTTTTTCATTAACTTTTACCGATATGACAAAAAAACCGTTCGAAATATATAATGAATACTTCAAACGGTTTAATTTATACATTTATATAAGGATAAGCTTTTTATTATTTAGAGATTTCACCACGAGTACCGCCAAAACCAATGGTATCTTTGCCATCGAATATAACCTTACCTGCAATCTCTTCAGCCTTTTTGCCATAGAAGTCTAACAAGTAATTTCCTTTTTGATAACCTTGTTGAGCTGTTGAAGAAATACCAGTTCCTGAGATCGTCCCTTGCTTTAAGTTAACAGTATCACCTAAGCCAGTAATAGAACCAGAACCAGTCCTGTTGGTAAAGTTAACATTATAAGACAAAGTGCCTTCTCTAATTTCTTCAGAAGATGTGTAGGTATTCCAATCGAAAGAGTATTGATAAGTACCATTAAACGCTTTGCCTGTATAGGTAGCATTTCCTAGTGTTGGAATAGCTTCAGACGCAGTCTTCAACCCCTTAACGGTGATGGAGGTATCTCTATTATCATTAAAGATAGCACCAGACTGATTGTTATAGCTTATATTGCCAGAGTAATTACCTAAAACAATGGAGTAAGGTTGGTTATAAACCACAGTTTGAATTCTAGATTCTCTTGTTAGTGCGTTTGAGATAGACCTAGAAGATACGCTAGTTGAGGCTGTAATAGCACCAATTTTTTGTAAGCGTTCTTTCTCAGCTTTTTCAGCATTGTCATCAATGATAATATCCAGCGCAGTTTGTGCCACTTTAGCATCAGCTTCTTTATTGGCTTCAGCATAATCAGCAGCTTGTGCAGCGCTTAAGCCTGCTTTTAGCTTTATCGAGTAAGGCTAGACGATTGGCTTCGATTTTTTGAGCCGCCGACTGATCTGTTAACGGTGCTGTGTTTGGAGATATTTTTGTATGATTACCACCGCTACTACATGCAGCGATGCTTACTGCTAAAACAGTAAGCGCACTCACTTTCGATAGATAAGCTAAAGACATTTAAATCCTTCCAATAAGTATATGTTTGTATATCTATCTTACCATATTGTTTCTATTTTGCATAGCATTAAAACAAATAAGCTGATTTCTGCCGTGCAGAATCTTAGTTTGGTAGAAGTCCGCCTGATACAGCTTGCTATCATAGATGCACGAGAAACAGGTTTGGGTCTTAGTGCCGAAAAACCTTTAACTATTGGTGCTGAACGCTATGCCAAAGCATTCAATGTAAATAAAAAAATGCCTACGAAATGCTTAAAGAAGCCGAGGATACGCTATTTAACCGTCGTTTTAGTTTCATTGATAGCGATGGTAAAATGGTAAAAAGCCGCTGGGTGCAACAAGTGAAATATTTTGATGGGGCAGTGGATTTTTTCACCCAATACCTACTAAGCAATACGGTCAAATTTAAAAGCGTGTATAGCGTGCGATTGTATGAATTGCTTGTTCAGTGGAAAAATGCCGACCTACGAAAAATACCAATGCTTGAATTAGATAAATTAAGGGGTCAGTTGGGAATAGATACAAATCAATATCAGATGATAGCTGACTTTAAAAAGCGTGTGCTAGATAAAGCAATTAGCGAAATCAACGAACACAGCGATTTAGTCGTTAGTTATGAGCAGGTCAAAGAAGGCCGTGTCATTAGTGGTTTTCGTTTTAAAATAAGAGTTAAGCAAGTAGAAAAAGACCAAGATAAACCCATCAAAATGACCAATAAGCAACGAGCGTTTTTTGCCGTGCGTTTGGCTCATCATCCTGAATTACAAGAATTGGCACAGGTTGGCAAGTCAATGGAAGAATATATCGGAGATATTTTTGAACAACTTGAAACACCTAAAGGTCAAGAATTTTACAAAAAATATTTGTTTGAAGTGGGTTTTAAGTAGTCATCACTTTGACTTTAAACCTACAACCCAGTATTAAGCGAAAAGCCTGCTATTTTGGTAGGCTTTTCTATTTTACCAACATCGCACCCACTAAGCACAAGACAGCGCATAAAATAGCCGCCAATGCAATTTTCTTACCCTTTGGCGTACTTATCAACTTGCTAGATGCAAGTATTGACAAGGTGTTGAACAATAGCCACAAATTCCATCGGTAACGCTCCAAATTATCCTTGAGAATTTTCTCAACACGGCTGGTATGCTCGGCTATCTGCTTGCGCATATCATCAAGCAACTGCCTTTTGACTTCAACATCTTGACCAGTGTTCAATGCCTTGGCAATTTGGTTAATGTTCACGCCTAGGCGGTACAGCTCATAGTTGCTTCGTCTTAGGTTTTCCATTTCAAATCCTAGCAACTCATACTTGCCGTATAGGTTGCTTCTCACCAAGCACCACGGGTAGTGCTGGATAGAGCTATCGGTCGATTGTGCAATTTTTTCTAAATTATCATAATCAGCCTGAAGCACGCTAAACTGTATGCGTTTGGTGTCTTTTGAGTTGGTCGATGGCTCGTCTAATTGCTCTTGTTTAACCCTATCAATGACGGTGGCACCATTCATTTTTTCATCAACCAAGTGCAAAAGTGCCTTGGTTCGGCTCTTTGAGCCAAGAATTTTTTGTGCGTATCCGTACAAAAAATCATGCTGTTCTTGGGTTAAGCCAAGCAGTCTAAATTCCTTGCCAGTAGTCATATAAAGTCCGAAATAGTGGAAATTACAGCGGCAGCTGGTCGCCAGTTGCGACACTATAATCATGCCAGTGCCATGATTATAGCACAAAATTGGCTAATTTTGTCGGCGGTAGCCTATCCTGCAATCAAAAATCAAAGACAAATCCGCTCGTTTTATCTCACCCTACCGATCCAAATGGGGCTAAGAAGTTAGTTTGTGGCAATAATGGTCAATTTTGGTCAAATTAAGTCAATTTAAGGTGTTAGAAGTTAAAAAATGGGCAAAAAATTACTAACTACTGCTGCATTCGTCGAATTATCAACTTGCGGTCTGATGAAAATTACAATCACACTTTTGCAGAAATCGCTGTCGAAATTCATAATGAATTTGGCATTGAAGTATCGATGGATGCCATAAGAAAGGCTTACTATAAACACAAAGACACCTTACCAGCACAGCCAGCACAAGTTAAGCCAAAATCAAAATTAGCTGAATTAGTTGAGTGCCGAAAAGCTGAAAAATCAGCACCGCAAACCACATCCCAACCATCACCTACACCAAAGCTGCCTTTGCTGGTGAAGATGTCAATGTGGCTGCTGGTGTGGCCGAAATGTCCGTAAAATGGAATGCTAATAATGAAATTCTCTTGGAGGTGGAAAGGGATATGGCTTGGGAGCTTGCAAATGGTGACAGGGATTTATATTTCAAGTTACTGAGTACTGGGTATAGGCTGGAAATAGTTGCAAATAGCTTAGTTGATCTGCATAATCAGTACAATGATATAACCATTATGAACTTATCAATGGGTGTTAGTGGAGCGACGATTATTATTAACAATAAGAATGGTAAGGTTTTTAGGTCTGTGCATCCCAATATTAATATTTCCAATAAAGCAAGTGTTATTTCTAGACCAAAAGCAAACATCGGATTTGGCTCTGTCCTTGGTAAAAATTCAGCCAGTGATATTGATAAAGCTATTGAAGGTGCTTCATTTGGTTTTCAGGGATGCTATACTATTTGTGTTGGCAAGGCAAGAACAAGAGACGGCGATATTATTTACACTTATGGACTAGGAATACCAGAATTATCATCACAATCAAAGAATGTAAATATTGAAGCAGAAGCATCTACGATGAAGTTTACAGGCATTATTTTGACACAAGAAGAGCTGAAAAAGCTCATAAATATCCAGTAGTGAAATGAAAATAAGAAAATTGAGTCCAGCAGAATGCTTTACCTTGTTGTTTATGGTTATTTTCACATATCTACTGGTTGATGATTGGTTGTTACACCCTATTAATTCTGAAAAAAAACCAATAAATCTGCACGATGTAAAACCCATTATTGATCGACAGATGACAGTAGTTACAGTGGGACTGCAGGGATTTGTGAGTGAGGAAAAATCTTACGAGCCAGTTTCAGGCTGGGTGTCTTACAAGCAAAGATATAGGTATACAGATTATAATGTTAAGCAGCTACTTGTCAATGCGACAGATATAAAGCAGAACAGCTCTTCGATACATAATACAAAAGCAAATAACGAGAATGTTTTGATTTCGTATTGTGATTACAATATATACACTAAAGCCCTTGTTGAAAATCTTGACGATAAAGTGATAGATATCTGGGTAATATACCAAGAGCGTGGAGAGTGTATGAAATAATACCCTATCGGTGCTGTCGTTGGTGAGATGTGGGGTGATTATCAAGTAGATGACCCAAACACCCTAACCCAAGCACAAAAAGACAAACTCATCAATCAAGCCAAACTGATTGCAGGCATCACCGCTGCCTTTGCTGGTGAAGATGTCAATGTGGCTGCTGGTGTGGCAGCGGAGGCGGTGAGGTGGAATGCGACTTATAAGAATAAAGTGCGTAGCATTGCTAGTCTTAGAAGAGAATTTAGCGATAATGACAAGCTGTTGGTTAGCAAAATAGAAAGTGGTGAAATTCCATTTAAGAAAAATGTCGCAGATTATTTATTTCTTATCAATACTGATGAAAATCTGGTTCTACATGTGAAATTTAAAGAACCAATTCGTGTTAAGTTAACCAGAGCGAATGAATCATGGAAAAATAATAAAAGCATGCCAGGAGAAGAAACACACTCTGCTACAACAATGGTAAGGAATGCAGAATGGGCAGTTTTAGGAAATGTAACTTTAAGTCGACCTATTGGTACTGAAGAATACCGTATTGTACCAGATGAATATGATTTTGATATAAAATCATGGCGTGAATATCCTATTAGAAATATAGCAACGATATTAGGTCGCCCTGGCAATGGCAAGAAATTTAAAATTATACCAGTCGGAAAGGTTATTCTGAGGAAGTAACATGAAGTTAAAAATTATTTATGTAATCATATCGATATTTCTTGCACTGATTGTTTTCTATGAATTTGCAGATAGAAAAATTGGCAACTACACTATCACAAAATCTGCTAGTCAGATACCTGTTTTTAACTATGTTTTAAGCGGGTACGATAGAAACAATTACTACATGGCAGAAGATTTTGTTAATGACTACACTGTCGACGATGGTTATTTATACTATACATATATATCAGGTGGATCTGGAGCGAGCGGCTGGTGTTACCTTGATGACAAACTGATTTTATCAAGAATAAATCTAAAAGAGAATATCATTGAAAAAGATATTGATACTATTAAATATGAACACATGTATAAAAAAATAAGCCAGATTCATGACAGGGATAAAAAATGGTTAACAGAATTAAATAATAAATGTATAAAATGATATTTGGTACAAATTTTAAAAATGCAAGCTAAAATGAAACACGATAATGGAAAGATAGTAGTGATATTTGTCAATACAATCATAAGACAAGCAAGACTTTGATGTCAAAATAACTTTGGCTGAATAAAGGCTAAGCATTGCAGGATGAACTGAATCCACCTTATGCTACTGTCTATCTGCCAAAGCGGCAGGAAATCGTTGTGAAGCAGGCAGCATCGGTGCTGTCGTTGGTGAGATGTGGG
>ERZ1023189.29-NODE-29-length-66074-cov-35.657644_pt1 | contig 66074 bp, 60 predicted proteins | sample MGYA00380439_ERZ1023189 | MGnify/ENA primary metagenome ERZ1023189 (study PRJEB33173, sample SAMEA4830404) | metagenome | study: EMG produced TPA metagenomics assembly of the PRJEB25223 data set... | reverse complement strand
AACCAACCAACCAACCAACCAACCAACCAACCAAAATAGTAATGTTTCTGAACAATTAGAACAAATTAATGTTTCAGGTTCATCAGAAAATATTAATATCAAAGAGAAAAAAGTCGGGGAAACCCAAATTTCAGCCAAAAAATTAGCGAAACAGCAGGCATCTGATTCTCGTGATCTCGTTCGCTATGAAACAGGTATTACGGTAGTTGAAACTGGTAGAACAGGCGCAAGTGGTTATGCAGTTCGAGGGGTTGATGAAAACCGCGTAGGTATTATGGTTGATGGACTTCGTCAAGCTGAAACTTTAAGCTCTCAAGGATTTAAAGAACTATTTGAAGGCTATGGCAATTTTAATAATACTCGCAATAGCATTGAAATTGAAAATGTTAAAACAGCAACTATTACCAAAGGTGCTGACTCCTTAAAATCCGGTAGTGGCGCATTGGGTGGCTCTGTTATATTTGAAACAAAAGATGCTCGAGATTATCTGATAGATAAAGATTATTATCTTTCCTATAAACGTGGCTATCAAACAATGAATAATCAAAACCTTAAGACGCTTACATTAGCAGGACGTTCTAAAAAATTTGATATTTTAGTCGTTGATACAAAACGTGATGGGCACGAAATAGAAAACTACGATTATAAAATTTATCCCAATAAACAGGCTGATTTAAGTAAGGTTGGTCCTACCCGTGAAAAAGCCGATCCTTATCAAATTACCCGCCAAAGCACATTAATAAAATTGGGCTTTCAGCCTAATGAAAACCATCGCTTGAGTGTGGCATTAGATGATTCTACTTTAGAAACAAAGGGTATAGATTTGTCTTACGCTCTTAGACCATATAGTCAATCTAAAAGTGAAACATACGGTGAGCGTATTATTAACGATCAATCTAAAAGAAAAAATATTCAATTTAGTTATGAAAATTTCAGTCAAACCCCTTTTTGGGATCATATAAAATTAAGCTATTCTTCACAAAAAATCACCAATAAAGCACGTTCTGATGAATATTGTCATCAATCCACTTGTAATGGTGTACTTAATCCACAAGGGCTGCATTTAGTAGAAGAAAATGGAGTTTATAAAATTGTGGATAAAAATGGGGATGAATTTAAAAGCGAAGAAGCTGGCTGGTCTCGTAAATTTAAGAATAAGAATGGTGAAGATGTTGATAACGATATTGATTCCTCTAAAGGCTCACTTGATTCGGTCGTAATTGATTGCGAAAAATTAAATTGTAACAACAAATTTCGGGTTTTTGTTGAAAAAGATGAAAAGTACGATGACAAATACACTTATGAGAATAGACCAATAGAAGTTGAAACATTACCTAATGGAAAAAAATATGGGAAAATTTCACTGAAAAAGGGAGATCGACTATGGAATCCTGATGGGCCTCTAAAAGAAGAAACCGCACGTTTTTTATTCCCAAAAAGCCATGGCTATAGTACAGACTTCGTCAATGATCGTGATTTAAACACTAACACCCAACAAATTAAACTTGATTTAGATAAAGAATTTAGCCTTTGGCATACCCAACACAGTTTAAAATATGGTGGTTTTTATGAAAAAACACTAAAAAGTATGGTGAATCATCAATACAACACTGCAGCCAATGTGCAATGGTGGGCTGACTACTTTTTCTGCGCTAGAGAAAAGAATGGAACTCTTGGCGGGAACAAAATACCACAACCTAATATCAGCGTAGCTGGTTGTGCCAATGGTACACTACTTCATTCCGATAAAGGCAAAGAGACCTATTTAATCCCTGTTACCACTAAAAATAATGTGTTGTATTTTGGAGATAATGTGCAACTTACCTCTTGGCTAGGGTTAGATTTAAATTATCGCTATGACCATGTGAAATATTTGCCTAGTTATGACGAAAACATTCCAGTTCCTAATGGATTAATTACTGGGCTATTTAAGAAATTTAAGTCAACAGACTATGTTTATGGTAGTGAATATTCAATGCCTAAAAATAAAGGATATACTTATTGCGCTTACGACACACCGTGTTATAAACAAAATTTTAAAGACAATCTTGCCCTGTTATTACGCAAAACTGACTATAAACATCATTCTTACAATTTAGGGTTAAATCTTGATCCCACAGATTGGCTTCGTGTACAGCTTAAATACGCCAATGGTTTTCGTGCGCCAACCTCTGATGAAATTTATATGACATTTAAACATCCACAATTTTCCATTCAGCCTAACACAGATTTAAAAGCGGAAACCTCCAAAACAAAAGAAGTCGCGTTCACTTTTTATAAAAACAGTAGTTATATTACGTTAAATGCGTTTCAAAACGATTACCGTAATTTTATTGACTTAGTAGAAGTAGGCGAACGTCCTATTGAAGAAGGCTCTGTTGTCCGTTATCCGTTCCATCAAAACCAAAATCGAGATCGAGCAAGAGTCAGAGGTATCGAAATTGCTTCACGTCTTGAAATGGGTGATTTGTTTGAAAAACTACAAGGATTCCATTTGGGTTATAAATTCACCTATCAAAAAGGCAGAATTAAAGACAATGGATTAAATCCAAAATATAAAGAATTTTTGGACTTGAATAAAGCTGCACATCCAGAATATGAAGCCATTGCTCGTAAACCTCAACCAATGAATGCCTTACAACCAACCACATCGGTATACAATATTGGCTATGATGCACCAAGCCAAAAATGGGGCGTGGATATGTATATCACTAATGTTGCAGCCAAAAAAGCAAAAGATAGCTTTAATTCTCAATGGACAAGTATGGTTAAACGAAAAGAAAAGATTTATGGCAATGAAAAAGATGCGGAAGCATCAACAGCAAACGGCAAAGAAGTAAAAGATTCTCGCGGATTATGGCGTAATAATCGCTATACAGTGATCGATACGATTGCCTATTGGAAACCAATTAAAAATCTTACATTTACCGCTGGTGTATATAATTTAACCAACAAAAAATATCTCACTTGGGACTCTGCTCGCTCTGTTCGACATCTTGGCACAATTAACCGAGTAGATACAAAAACAGGTAAAGGCTTAAACCGCTTCTACGCTCCTGGCAGAAATTACAGAATGTCTGTTCAGTTTGAGTTTTAATACTATGTAAAAATAATCCGCACATTTTACGTGCGGATTATTATTTAAGATTATTTCTATTTTAAAGCGGTTTGTGAGTGTGTATTTAAACGAGAAAATTTCAATTCATCAAATTCATCCTGTATAACGTATTGGTAAATCAGTACCAAATTACCTTGAATATGGCAATCTCGATAACCTTTCCACTCTCCTACTAATGCGTGATCTTGGTAGCTTTCGGGTAAAGGTAAACGATTTAATAAACAGTGTATTGCAGTAATGTATTTTGAGCCAATTAACACATTGGGGGAACGTTTAGCTAAATCAGTTAAATCTCTTACAAATTGTTTTGAATAGCTCACTTTTAATGGCTTATCTTCTGACATTATTGACCACCATTAAGAATGCGTTTTGTAAATTCTTCGGCAGAATAATTTTCACTAGCTTCAATAAAAAAGCTCTCTGCGTTACCACTATCTAATTCATCAATAGCTGCTAGGGTTTCTTTATTTGGGCGAAGATAATTCAAATCAATAGGGATAGAACGAGTCTTGGCAATTTGAGCCAAAAACATATTGAATACTTGTGATGGGGTAAGTCCATATTGTTCAATAACTTGATAAGCTTCTGATTTTGTTTGCTCAACTGTTCTAAAGCTGATAGAGGAATTCGTAAGTGCCATAATTTTTCTCCTTAGTATTACATTGAAAGACTATTATAATGAAAATGAAGTGCAAAATCTATAGTCTCTCATTTTTAATGTAATTAGGGATTTTGATTGGTATTCAAAAGTTAAAGGATTTAAATATCATTACCCTGTCTAAATTCTGGTTTAAATAATTCTTCTAGTTGCCCAAAATGGAGCATTAAATCCTGCTCTCCTGCTGCGTAAGGGGCAATTTCATAAACATCATAAATAAAATGTACACCTTTTGAATCTAAGTAAATATTGTTCGATAAATTAAAACTATCGGCTTCAATAATAGGTTCATATTCCTTATTGCTATTATTATATTGTTCCCATAAAAGCGTTTTTACTTTCGGTAAATCTTTTTCATTAAATAAATCATTTAATGTCAAAATATGGCGTGTAGTTAGATCAATTGTGAAATAGCGATTACCTTCAATACCGTGCGCGCCACCTTCATAGTCATAAAAACTAATCGCAAAGGTTGCAAGTTTTTCTTTTTGCCCGATAAAATTTGTCCATATAGAATGAGAAATACCAAAAGATGGTGTTTCTTTCGCCTCTTTTTTGTCTTCCTCAAAAGTGGTTTGATAACGTGCTACAAATTGTTCGCGAGAAATAGTTTTCGTTTCTTCGTTTTCAGTCAATTTTTTCCACAATAGATCATTAAGCCAATCAATATTGGTTTTTATTGTTGAAATTGAATACTCAATTTTGGTTTCTTCAGGCTGGTAATCTTCTTTCGATTTAGGATGTTTAATAATTTCAGATTGATTAAATATTTCATCATTTTCCACAAAAATTGCTGGGACTGTTTTTTCTATTTGATCTTTTAATTTGGTATTTTCAGCACTGAGTTGTGCTACTGTTTGATTTAGTTGTTTTATTTTTGCTTCAGTATCTTTATCTTGGCAGCCTGTGAGCAAGATGACAGAACTAATTAATGCAGCAACGAGCGTTTTTTTCATACTTTTTTCCTTTTTAAATCATAAATCAAAAACATTCTTATCGCGTAGAATATGGTCATTGCCTTTGCGACGTAAAAATCCCATTCGGTCGAAATATTCCATCAATTGAACGGTAAGTTTACGTCCGAAATTCAATTTATCACGTACTTCATTTACGGAAACTTTTCCTTGTTCTTCTGCGATTTGTTTGATGAGTCTCGCATAAGCATAGATGGTTTCAGTTAAGAAAAATCTATCTTTCACGATTGGCGTGAGGTAACCCAGTTTTCCCGCTTTATACATAAAATTACGCATAATTGATTCATCAATAGCGAGTGCATTTGCCATATCTCGCACCCAAATTGCTTGACCGTTTGTTTTTTCAAATTCATTCAACACATCCACCCAACGTTTTTGTTCTTCTTGGCTAAATTGGATTTTATGTTCGGGTAAGTGAAGCCAACCTCGAGTTTGCTGTAATCTTCCCTCTTCTAACATTTCATCAATAAAATGATTGATCAAGTTTTCAGGCTGGTTTAAGGCAGTCATTCGATATAATCTGGCTTTGCTTACACCAAGTTGATCATTATGTTGCTCGTGATAAGTATTAAGTGCGGTTAAAATTTGCTGTGTTTTTTCTTGTATGTAATTAGTATTAAAACACCAATCTTGATAACGTACGGCGTCCCGCTCGACGAGTGCTTTATCTAATTGCAAGGAAGTCAGTTGTTCCGTCCACATTAATTGGCGTGCTATTGTCGCATTATGTTTAAGGGTAAGCGCAATACGTTGCGAAGCATTTTCTGCCAATGCTAAATTCGCTAATAAATTTAACCGCACTTCAGTACGTTTATGACGTTTTGGCGAGTTAATTTCCAATACTTGTGCGCCGGCAATTAAGGTTTTTGTATCGCCACTGCGTAAAATAAGTTTGTCTCCGAAAGCCAAGAATAATGGCGAATCTAATATGATTTCAGCTAAAGTGCGGTCATTTTTTGCGGCATTTTTTCCTTGTAATAAGGTGAGTTTACCCGTAGTGCGACTTGCGCCGTGATAAATATGCACAGGTTGGCTTTCATTTAATGGTACTTCAGCCAAAATTTGTACACTAATGCGATCTGTTGGTGGAAGAGGCTCATTCTGCAATAACCAATCACCTCGTTTCATTGATGTGCGGTCTAAATCAGCATTTAAATTTAACGCTAAACGTTGCCCCGCAATACCTTGTTCGCTTGATGTATTTTGTGCGTGAATCGCTTTTATACGAACTTTCTGTCCAGTGGAAAGGTAAATTTCATCGTTTACTTTCACTGTTCCTGAAAAGGCTGTGCCTGTCACGACGGTACCTGCCCCTTTTACGTTGAATACTCGGTCTATTGCGTAACGGAAAGGTTTCTGGGTATCAGATAATTCAGGTAGATTAGCTAAGTAATGACGTAATTCATTAATTCCTTGTCCCGTTTCTGCTGAGGTAACGAAGTAATTAGCACCACGTAAAAAACTATAATTTTGTTTAATTTCTTGGATTAACGATTCTATTTGCTCTAGATTTGTACGATCTGCTTTTGTGATGACAACAATAATTTCGTGGAATTGAAGTTGGCGTAAGATTGCTAAATGTTCTTTTGTTTGCGTTGCAACGCCTTCATCGGCAGCCACAATTAACATTGCATAATGCACACCACCTAAGCCTGCCTGCATATTTGACAAGAATTTTTCGTGTCCCGGTACATCAATAAAGCCAAGCACTTTGTTTTCTAACGGCAGATAGGCATACCCTAAATCAATGGTCATGCCGCGTTTTTTTTCTTCTGGTAAATGGGCGGTGCTTTTGCCAGTTAATGCTTTTAATAATGCTGTTTTGCCGTGATCAACGTGGCCTGAAGTAACAATAATCATAGTTCATCCAATGTATTTAATAATGTTTCAATATCCGCAAGGCTACGTAAATCTAGCCAAATTTTTCCGTTTTCCATTCGCCCAATAATAGGTTGAGAAAGTTGTTTAAAGCGAGCTGAAAGTGCGGAAAGTTTTACGTTTGTTTTTTCTGCAATAGTGACAGCCACAGAAGGGATTCTTTCCATTGGTTGTGAGCCACTACCGATTTGTACTTGGCTAGCTTCAATTTGAATTTCAAATTGTGAATTTAAACGAGATTCTAACCGCTCTTTTAGATGTGCAGCATTTATTTTGAGTTGTTCTAATGGCTGAGTGAGTAATCGCAAAGTTGGTAATTTTTCAGTTAATTTTTCAGGATTTAAATATAAACGTAATGTGGCTTCTAAGCCTGATAAAATAACTTTATCGCAACGTAATGCACGCTTGAGAGGATGGGCTTGTAATTGTTCGATCCATTCTTTTTTACCCACGATAATGCCTGCTTGCACGCCACCAAGCAATTTATCGCCAGAGAAAGAGACCAAATCCACACCTTGTGCGACTTTTTCTTGCACGGTCGGTTCTTTTGGCAAGCCATATTGGCTTAAATCAACTAATGCACCGCTGCCTAAATCAGTTACTACGGGTACATTCATTTCTCGGCCTAGTTTTGCAAGCTCTTCTTCTGAAACAGAAGAGGTAAAACCACAAATTTGATAATTGCTACTATGCACTTTCATTAAAAAAGCCGTATTTTCAGTGATAGCATTACGATAATCTTTAAGGTGAGTACGATTAGTGGTGCCCACTTCCACTAAATGACATCCAGCTTGTTCCATAATATCTGGAATACGAAATGCACCGCCGATTTCAATTAATTCGCCACGAGAAATAATTACCTCTTTGCCCTGAGCAAAGGTCGCTAACATTAACAATACCGCAGCGGCGTTGTTATTCACAATACAGGCAGCCTCAGCACCTGTGAGTTTGCATAATAATTCACTGATGTAATTATCGCGATGACTACGCTTACCTTCATCTAAATCATATTCAAGCGAAACATTTTTTTGCATTGCAGAAAGGGCTGCCTGTTGTGCTGCTTCAGACCAAAGTGCCCGCCCAAGATTTGTGTGTAACACCGTACCAGTCAGATTATGCACCGCTTTGATTTGTACTTGGTTTTGTTTTTGTAGGCGAGAATGAATTTCTACAAAAGTGCGGTCAAAATTAGAAAAATATTCAGGAAGTTGATTATTTTTTTGAATAAATTGACGAGCTTGCGTTAATAATTCTCGACACGTTGCCACGACAGCAGTGTGACCAAATTCGGTAATGAGTTGTAAGCCTTGAGATGTTTTGAGAATTTTATCAACGGAAGGTAGTTGTTGAAAAAGTGCGGTCATTTTTGAATCCGTTTAAAATAACGTTGAACTGCTGATTAATTTACGCTAAAGTAACTGCAATTTCAACCACGGAGGGGCGTCATCTCCGGTGAGGTGGCAGGATTTCAAATCCTGTTGAGGACGCCAGCGTTCTTGGGTGGGTTCAACTCCCATTCCCCTCCGCCAATCCATATAAACCCGTATAAATCCACGTAAACAACCCACCAGCAAAACCCAGTGTACACACCTCTTTATCATTGCGTATGGTGGATAAAGCACCGCAAGCCTTTTAATTTCTAACTACTAGCGATAATCATCTTTCATCATGATCATACGACAGCCAACAGAAACAGAATAAAAGCTTATACATTTTTATACATTAAAAGTATAATTATACAAAGAGAGTATAAAACAATATAAAGAGGCTAAAAATGACACAGGCAGATCCCCTTTATTTCCCCCGTTCTGAATTAGCAGAACGATTACTATCAAGCCTAAAAGATGGAATATTACACGCCATAACCCTTTTTGCACCCCGCAGAATGGGGAAAACCCAATTTTTACTTAATGACGTAAAGCCGAAAGCAGAGAAATTAGGGTTTAATGTGTTCTATTTTAGTTTTATGGATAGGACTAGTAACGAGTTGAGCAATGTTTTTACACGTGAGCTAATACACTTTCTTGATGTGGTGGACGGCAAAACCAATAACTTGTTTGATAAACTAAAAGCCATTGACTTAATGGGCGTAAGCGTTGAATTACAAGATAAAAATCAAACTAAACTTGATGAATTAAGCCTTGTTCAGATTATTAATGCCATTACAGAATCTAGCGATAAACCCGTTTTAATGTTACTTGATGAAGTTCAAGAACTGGCAAGAGTGAGCCATACTATAGGGCTAATCCGTTCATTGCGTACTGGTTTAGATATAAATCAACAAAAGATAAAAGTGATTTTCACAGGAAGTAGCACAAATGGATTGCGGGCAATGTTTAATGACAACAAAGCACCGTTTTTTCATTTTGCACATCCTTTAGATTTCCCAAATTTAGGCAAGGATTTTACAGATTTTCTAGCCGATATTTATCACAGCAGAACAGGGCAAGAAATCGACAAGCATCAATTTTATGAACTCTTTGAACGATTTAATTTTACCCCTCTTTATATGCGTTCAATTGCTCAAGATATGATTATCAACCCTAATCTATCACTTACACAGGTATCAGAATATAGACTTTCTCAAATGACTGAATTAGGCGATAGCGTGAAGATATGGCAAGAATTAAGCTCAATAGAACGGGAAATATTAAAGAGCGTTGTAACTGGCGAAAATGCGCTATATAGCAAAGAAAAACGCGCCGCTTTTGCTAAAGCGTTAGGGATAGAAGATATTAGCCCAAGCACAATACAAGGGAAAGTGCGAAAACTAGAAAGAAAAGAACTTATTACACGTAACGCAAACGGCACAATAAAAATAAACAGCCCATATTTTCAAACGTGGATTAAGGAAAACAGCTAAGGCAAATATCAAACAATAAAGTGCGGTCAAATAGATCGCATTTTTATTTTTTGCTGGTGGCTTTAGATGTTTAAAGTTTGATTTTAGACACTGGCAAATCATCATTTAGGGTTGCTTTCAAATTTGATTAAAAAAATAATCAAAAATCAACGAAAAAAAATTTTTAGTACTATATTTTGTACCATAATTTTAATGCTAAAAAATAATATCCTTATTTTTCATAAAGTTACAACTCAAATTCAACTCCCATTCCCTACGCCAATCCATATAAGCCTGCATAAATCCACGTAAACAATCCACCAGCAAAATCCAGTGTACACACCTCTTTATCATTGCGTATGGTGGATAAAGCACCGCAAGCCTTTGAACTTATCGCTGGGATATAATATTTACCCCACCATTTTCTTTAACTGATACAAATATGCCAAGGCTTGTTTAGGGCTTAAATCATCAGGATCCAGTTTTTCGATTGCCTCTCTCAATGCGTCCGTTTCTTGTTCAAACAATAATTCGCCCTGATTGTGATTGGCTTCACGCAATGCTTGAATTTGTTGATCGGCTGAATGGCTTGAGTTTTTTTCTAATTGTGTCAATTTCTGTTTTGCCAGTTTAATAACGGATTGTGGCACACCAGCCAAAGCCGCTACTGCCAAACCATAACTTTTACTTGCTGCGCCATCTTGTACGGCGTGCATAAAGGCGATGCTGTTGTTATGCTCAAGGGCATCTAAATGAATATTGACTATGCCTTCGAGCTGTTCTGGCAATGCGGTTAATTCAAAATAATGAGTGGCAAATAATGTAAGCGAGCGGATTTTTTTGGCTAACCATTCAGCACAAGCCCAAGCTAAGGATAAGCCATCATAAGTGGATGTGCCACGACCAATTTCATCAATAAGCACGAGACTTTGCTCAGTAGCTTGATGAAGAATATTTGCCATTTCGGTCATTTCCACCATAAAGGTTGAACGCCCCGAGGCTAAATCATCGGAAGCACCAATTCGAGTAAAAATACGATCAATCGGCCCAATTCGCGCACTGTCTGCCGGCACAAAGCTGCCGATATACGCAAGCAATGTAATTAATGCGGTTTGACGCATATAAGTACTTTTACCACCCATATTTGGCCCGGTAATAACTAACAAATGACGGTTGTGATTTAACTCCACAGGGTTGGCGATGAAAGGATCTTTCAATACTTGTTCCACAACAGGATGGCGACCATTTTCAATTTTCACACTCACTTCATCACAGAATGTTGGCATAACGTAATTGAGGGTATTTGCGCGCTCGGCAAGATTGACCAATACATCCAATTCAGAAAGTGCAAGGCTAGCCAGCTGTAACGCACCTAAGTGCGGTAATAATAAATCAAACAATTCATCATAAAGCTGCTTTTCTAATGCTAACGCTGCACCTTTCGATTTCAGTACTTTGTCTTCATATTCTTTGAGTTCAGGAATAATGTAACGCTCTGCATTTTTCAAGGTTTGGCGACGTACATAATGAATGGGTGCTTTATGCGCTTGGCCTTGGCTAATTTGAATGTAATAACCATGCACTGCATTAAAACCGATTTTTAAGGTGTCAATGCCAGTGTTTTCACGTTCTCTTTTTTCTAGGTTTTCCAAATATTGCGTTGCACCATCAGACAGCATACGCCATTCATCTAACTCGGTATTGTAACCTTCAGCAATCACGCCGCCATCACGAATTAAAAGCGGAGGCGTTTCAATCAATGCACGTTGCAATAAATCACATTGCTCACTGAAATCGGCAATTTGGCTGAAAAGTGCGGTTAAAAATAGCGGTGTTTTTTGTTGCACAATCGTGCGTAATGCAGGAATTTGTTCTAAGGCTGTGCGTAAGCGAGTGAGATCACGAGGACGCGCTGAACGCAATGCCACACGCGCTAAAATACGTTCCATATCGCCGACTAATTGCAAATAAGGTTGGAGTTCATCGACTAAATCAAAATTCAGAATTTCCGCAATCGCTTGTTGGCGTTGTTTTAATTTTTCCACATCACGAATAGGCTGATGAATCCAACGTTTCAGCAAACGACTGCCCATTGGCGTAACGCATTTATCCAAGACAGACGCTAGCGTATTTTCTGTGCCACCCGCAAGATTTTGCGTCAATTCAAGATTTCTGCGAGTGGCAGCATCTAACTGAATGCAGTCTTGATTTTGAATTAAGCTAATGCTTTGAATATGGGGTAATGCGGTACGTTGGGTTTCTTTTGCATATTGCAATAAACAACCTGCCGCACTTAAGCCTAGAGGGGATTTTTCCACACCAAAGGCGCGTAAATCTTTTGTGCCAAATTGACGATTTAATAACGTAATGGCAGTGCTAAGTTCAAATTCCCAAATCGGGCGACGGCGTAATCCTTTGCAATGTTCAATCGCAGCCATTTCGTTAAATTCTTCACAATACAGCAATTCCACAGGTGCAATACGTTGCAATTCCGCACGCAATGTTTCTTTATCTGCAGGTTCACAAAGCTGAAAACGCCCAGAAGTCATATCTAAAGTGGCTAATCCAAATTTTTCTTTCTCTTGATATACCGCAGCAATCAGATTGTCTTGGCGTTCTGGCAACAGTGCTTCATCACTGACCGTACCAGGCGTAACAATTCGCACAATTTGGCGTTCTACAGGTCCTTTGCTTGTGGCAGGATCGCCAATCTGTTCGCAAATCGCCACAGATTCGCCTAACTGCACTAATTTTGCTAAATAACCTTCCACCGCGTGATAAGGCATTCCTGCCATTGGAATGGGCTGTCCTGCAGATTGCCCTCGTTTCGTTAAAGAAATATCCAACAATGCCGCTGCTTTTTTCGCATCGTCATAAAACAACTCGTAAAAATCCCCCATACGATAAAACAACAAAATATCTGGATTCTCTGCTTTGAGTTTTAGATATTGTTGCATCATTGGCGTGTGCTGTTGGAAATTTTCTTCAAAAATCATCTATTTAATCCTTTTAATATATTGATTTTAAACAATATATATAAAATTTATTGTATCTAGTAGTTTCATTAGGTTTTATGAAGACTCACTAAATCCTATACTAAAATGTAGGTTTTTTTGTAGGTTTTTATAGCTTATAGTATAATATACATACAACGAAAAAGCTAAAATTGTCAGGTATTTTATGAATTATGAGACTAAAAAGCCACTAACTACAAAAACTATTGAAATGATGAAACCTAAAGATTCAGATAAAGCTGATATAGGTGAGTATTCTGGTTTAAGGGTTACTTGTGGGAAAACAGGAGTAAAGACTTTCTTTTACCGATATTCTAGCCCGATAACTAAAAAGCTAACTCAAGTAAAAATAGGCTCATTTCCTCAAACTAGCCTAGCAGAGGCAAGAAAGCAGCTAAAAGAGCTAAAACATATTCGTTTAGCTGGTCGCTGTCCTGCAACCGAATTAAAAACATTTAAAAAAGAGCAAGCTCAAAAAGAAAGCCAGAAACTCTTTTATGTCAAGGATCTGATTGAGCTGTATTTATCGCAATATATTGAAGATCATTATAGTGAGAATGGTCGTCTAATCGTTGGTGCTAGAAAACCTAAAGGGCAAGATGAAGTTAGACGAACTTTATACAATGATGTAGTCATTCCATTTGGCGATAGATTAGCCTCTTCTATGACAAGAAAAGAAATCGCGGAACATATTACAAATATCGTGAACAATCGAGGTGCAAGCGTGCAAGCAGGAAGTGTTCTTAGAGAGTGGACTGCGGCATATCGTTTTGCTATTGGACTAGATAAATTTGATGAAAATTTTGTGAACCCTGCATTATTAGCAAAAGAAACGTTAAAAATGACAACCATTAAACTCACGAATAACAAAGGAACTAGAGCATTTGATCACCGTGAATTAGGGATATTCCTAAAATGGCTGAAAACATCAAGACTAACAGAAAAAATCCAAAACGTATTTCTACTTACATTACTCACGGGCTGTCGAACAGGGGAAATTTGCGCTATTGCTTGGGATGATATTGATTTAGAAATGAAGACAATTTTTCTTCGAGAAACTAAAACTGGCACATCTCGCTATGTTCAGCTATCTAATCAAGCAGTAGATCTTCTTAAAACATTTGATCGATCAACAAAATACTTATTTCAAATGCGATTACAAGAAAAGCCTATCCAACAAAAATACCTTACCGAAAGAACTTGGGGACTTAGAAAAAGTGGGGTAATGTTAGACATTGAACATTGGTCGCCACACGATCTGCGTAGAACAGTTCGAACAGGTTTGGCGAGATTGGGGTGCCCGAATGAAGTTGGCGAGGCTATTCTAGGACATTCAAAGAAAGGTATTGAAGGTACTTATAATCTACATACTTACGATAAAGAATGTAAAATTTGGTTACAAAAATGGGCTGATTACCTAGATGATTTACTAACAGAACAAAAATAGGCAGTTCCCTGCCTATTCTTTAATTTTCTGTTATGAGTAACTGCCGTTTTCCCATTGATAGCTCAGATACAATACCTTCTGTTTCAAGCTGATCCATAATGTGAGCGGCTCGACTAAAGCTAAGGTTAAATTTGCGTTGAATTGCTGATATTGAAATAGTTTGAGTTTCAATTACCCATTTACGCATAATATCAAATAAGGGATCAAGCTCAGTCTTAACTGGCGAAAATACCTCTTCAGTGAAGATATTTTCTTGATATTGAGTCTGTCCACACAGACGCCAAAGATCGGTTATCGCAACTATTTCTTCATCACTGATAAACGCACCGTGAATACGAGTTAAATCTGGAGAGCCTGATCCAGAATATAGCACATCACCTCGCCCTAACAATGTTTCCGCGCCACGCTGATCAAGAATAGTACAAGAATCTACCGCACTTGTCACGGTGAATGCAATACGACTAGGAATATTTGCCCGAATAACACCTGTAATAACATTGCTAGCAGGGCGTTGTGTGGCGAGAATTAAGTGAATCCCCACTGCTCTTGCTTTGTGTGCAATACGCACTATACATTCTTCCGTCTGCTGACCAGATGTCAGCATTAGATTGGCAAATTCATCAATAACGATCACAATATAAGGTAATGGGCTAAATGTATCTTTAGCAATACCTTCCGCATTTAAACGGCAGATTTTCTGATTATAGCTTTCGATATTGCACACTTCCCACAATGATAAAAGCTGATAACGGCGTTCTATTTCACCAACACTCCATTGTAAGGCTTGAACGGCTTTGTGTATATTGGTAACAACAGGCGTAATGAGATGTGGGATATCATTATAAGGTGATAATTCAACCACTTTTGGATCAATTAACATCAACTTAAGCTGTGTTTCGTCTAATTTTGACAATAGACTGATAAGAATAGTATTGATACAAACTGATTTTCCTGCACCTGTCTGCCCCCCAATCAATAAATGAGGTGTTTTGGCTAAATCAATCACAACAGGCTCACCTTTTGTATCAACACCTAAAGCAACTGGTAATTTGGCATTACTATCCAGAAAGGCTTCGGAACAGATCACATCTTTGAACGAAATCGTATGACGATTATGGTGCGGGATTTCTAAAGAGAGCGTACCAAAACCATCCGGTATCATTCTAACGGCATGCACATTCAATAATTCCGCCCATTTTGTAGGATCTGAAAGTTGATTGATGATGTTTTTTTCTAGGCTCTCTAGCTCTAATTTAATATTGTAAGTCGTAACTACAGGACCAATATCGTAACTGATCTTGGCATTCGCGATACCAAATGTCGATAGCACTCCGTCCACATCAGGCAACTGTGCATTATAATGCTTGGTTAAGAACTCTATCGGCAATAATAAATTATTTGAAAACATAAAAACCTCTAGATAATAGGTTAAAAATCTAGCTCACTTTCCCAAGGATCAACTTGGTTGATATAAATAGTTCGTTCAGTAACTTTATTTACTAGCACACCATCGACATTTGCTGTTTCAGGATCATAAACTAAACCTTCAAAGTACCAATTTTCTCCATCACTCGTGATTTCTAACCACATTGATTCTTCTGTAACATCAGGTTTATTCGATTCTAGCTCTACTGAATAGGGATAAGTGAGAGTTTCTACTATGCCTTTAAACCAAACATAAGTATTGGGTTTATTGCCTTCTTGCACATATTCAAACTTAATGCTTAATTCTTTAGATTTGCTCTCATATTTTATCCAACAAGGGAGTGGTTTACCCCACTCAGATTTACTACTACTATCAGAATACTCTGTATATTCAGCGGTGATATCAAAATCATCTAATAGCATAGCGAATTATTCCTCTTCATCTGAAACAATTTTTAGATCGCCTAAATGCCACTCTTCGCCATCCCAAGAGACAACACTGTGCATACCTTTTTGAGCAACGTGAACGTGATTTATTCTAGGCTCTTCGTCTTTAGTAAACCAATAGTTGATTACCGTCATTGGTCGTGGTTTCAAAACACAGTTTTTTTCATTTAATGGCGCTTGTAAATAATAGGTAAGTAAGCGTTCAGGCTCTTTTAAATAGGCTAAATAAGCCCCGTTCATATGAGGGTAAGGTGTAGATTCAATGATCCCCAACCAAACCTCTCGCTCACTCTCAATTTTCCAATGTTTATGATGTGCTTTAAACCGAGAAGCATAGGATTGCACAGCAATACCGCAGTATTGAATTTGACTTTCCGTATCCTCCTTTCGTTTACCGGTGAATAGGTAAAGCCCTCTCTCTTTCCCCCAGTCTGATTCAATTACTTCAGACAGCTCAAAAGGTCCATACCAATGAATAAGTGTAAAAGAATGTTGCATAATAAAATCCTTAATTAGGTAAAATAGATAAAATATACTATAACCGATATTTTTAAAGGAGTAAAACAGTTACAAAATAGCTATAAAAGATAATTTTAGGGCTAGGTAATGTCGAAACTTTCAGTAACAGAAATCGATAGATTGATAGGAAAGCGGATTCAACAAAAACGTAAAGAGCTTAGATTAAATGCTTCTGAGCTATCTGAACAAATTGGCATAGCTCAACAGCAACTTTCACGCTATGAGCGAGGTGAGAACAAAATCAATGTAGCGCATTTAGTCGAAATTGCTAGCGCATTAAATACGGAAATTAGCTGGTTCTTTATTGATTGCGTATCAGATCAAACAACTGACAATAAACGAAAATTCATTCCTGTTTCAGAAGATAGCGTTAGAAATAGACTTAATACACACTTAGATAGATTAAGTGCGGACAAAAAACGAGGTCTTTTGGTCTTTTTAGAGACTGTTTTGTAGATATTAAAAATCATGCTAAAATATGGATATAAATACATATTTTATATTCAATTATGAAAGCACTGCAACAAGGCGAATTAGATTGTTTATGCGGTGTTTATAGCATAGTTAATGCAGTCTATTTTGTGTCAAATAAAAAAATCAAGCGAAAACCGCTATTTAATGAGTTACTTCTAGCTTATATGAACAACTGGGGTGTTTATGATTTGCTCACTGGTGGTTTAGATCTTCACCAAATGAAGTATTTACTTAATCATGCTACCAAAATACACAAAAACCTGAAAATAGAGTATCCGGACGTAAGACGGAGATCTAGAATCCCTAATCTTATATCCTCTCACTTAGAAAATCATTCCAACGCAATTATTTTATTTTCAACCGACTATCATTGGAGCTTAATAAAAGGCTATGAGAACGGAAAATTATCTCTTTTTGATAGTTGTAGCATAAATAGCATTAAGCTCGCAGAGATATTACCAACTTCTATCTTCTGTATTTCCTCAGTTTCTGAAAAATAGGTAATCAAGCAGAGTTTCGCGAGTCCAGTTTTTTCCCTCAAGGGGATATTTTTCCTCTAATAGCTTTAGTAATTTATCTAATGTCATATCTTCCTTAGAAGCTTTTCTATAAATAGCCTTGAATAATCTCATCTTTTTTTTACTTCTATAAGTATAGACATAGTAAGCTATCGCTAAAGATTTTACCTCTGATAGTCTTATCTTCTCTCCAGCTATTTCAAAGGCTTTTGCTATCTTAGTCTCTCTTTTAGCTATTCTTTCTGCAATATCCTCATAAGTATGGAATGTTAACGTTTTAGGGAAACGTTCTGCAATTGATGCTCTTCTACGCTTTTGTTCTTCACAATTCCTTTTTTGTTCACTCGTTTGCCCTACTAAATCTTTCCGCATTTTTCACTCCTATAAATGACTGACGGTCAGCTATTTTATAAATAAAACTGACAGTCACTCATTTTGAACTATTTATAGCTGACTGTCAGCAAGTTTAAGAGTTAAAAACAGCTAATTTTTCACTTCTGTAAAGGAAACCTCACAAAGGGCAATTCCGCCCTTTGGTAACAAATGAGGTTTTTATGAAACTGATCAAGTTAAGCAACATTATGGCAAAAACAACGTTATCAAAATCAACTATATACCGTCTGATCAAGACTTCCGACTTTCCACCACCAAAGAAACTCTCATTGAGAGCTGTTGCATGGTTAGAAGAGGAAATTGATGAATGGATTGTAAATAGAGGGTGCGTGTGTAATTCAAGTTCTAACCACTCTATTAGCACGCTACAAGCATATTTATTGAATAACACTACTACTCAATAGGGGAATTGTTATGGAAAAGAGCGTATTAGTTAATAGAAATGCAGTTTATAGAGAGAATAACTTTATCTGTGTAGGTACTTTTAAAAAGTACCCTATTTATATGGGAATCGATAAATTATCTTTTATATCAAAAATAACTCCAGCTGAAGGATTTTCATACATATACAAACGTTTTGATGGTTTATTAAGTGCCGAATCTAGAAATTATGAAGTATCCCAAATTAGAGTGAAGCATTATCGGTGCTGTATGAAAATTACTTCTATTGAAAATCCTGATTTCTATTTGTTGTTATCTTATGATTCTCCGAGAAAACTTAATGAACCAGGGGTTCGATTTGAGTTTTCTCCACAATACGCGAGAAAGAATGATATACCTAACGTGATCAAATGGTTAAAAGAGCATATTGGGAGAGATACTATCAATATGTTATTCCAGAATGGCAGAATAACCAGAATTGATCTAACACTGGATATACATAGTAAACGATTCCTTAGAAGTCTCTATTTTTCGCTCCCTAATGCTAAAACAGGACGAAATTTCTTAGATAATGAAGATGATTGTAAGAATAACTACGCTATTGGAGCTAAGCGTTCTCACTCCTACCTTCTAGTATATGAGAAGGTGAAAATTTGGGAAATTGACGATGTCTGTAAGAATAACCTAATAGTCAAGCGAGAGCATATTAAACAGCGAATTACTCGGCTAGAATTGAGAATCAAACCTACACGCCAAAAACCACTTTTACTATCCGAGATATCAATGTTAGAGAACCCATTTAATCGAATTCTCATTTATAGAAGAAAGAACATAATGTCTAAATTTAAGGACTTTCTTCCTCACATTAAACAAGAGAAAAGCTTTCCTTTAGCGATTAACTCTTACTTACAAAGTAAAGAAATCGGTAGCACAAAGGATAACCGCAACTTAAGATTGAAAATAAATAGACGTCTTGAAAAATGTAAAAGTAAGTCTATACTTGAGATTGACTGGACTAAATTCTCGGTAATTATAGCTAACTCTATCGGGTATTTTTATCAAAAACTTAAGAGATAATCTCATTTTTTAGCAAAAAAACTACATAAGTGTAGGTTATTATGTAGTTTTTTATTTTCAAAGCACGCCAACCCTTGCAAATAAACAAACATAGCCTTATGCATCAGAAATTTTCTTCGGAAATCATCTAATTACCTGCTTTGAAACTGAATAAAGATAGGTTTTATGGCGGCTATTTTAGGTGCCGAAAGGGGAAAAAGCCAGATAAAAAAGTGCGGTGAAAATTTGTTGAGATTTTTTACCGCACTTGAGGTTGGTATTTATCCTTTAAAGACAGGCAAATAGTCAAACATTGCTAGAAAATGGAAAATAGCCACAAAAACACCAAATAATACAATAAAGATTATTAAGCCATTTCCACCACAAACTCGGAATGTTGTTGCTGCTGCATTTATTTTGCGAGATTTATAAGCAAGAAGTGCTGGAATTATGCAAGTCCAAATTGTCGCTACTGCGCCGGCATATCCAATGGCTTTTAAGAAACCCAATGGAAATAAAATTGACATAATTAGTGGAGGTAGGAAAGTCACAGCCCATGACTTTGTTCGTCCAATTTTGCTATTATCAAATTTGAAGAAATCAGCGAGATAATCGAATACGCCTAATCCTACGCCAATAAAAGATGACAAAATTGCGGCGATAGAAAAGGCATTAATCATTTGTTTAACCGTGTTAGATTCTATTACTCTACCTAAAGCGTTAAGTAATATATCTAGATTGCCATCACTAGCTATTACAGGTGCAAATTGATTGCGAGGCAAATTTCCGAAAATTGAAAAAATCCAAAGTAAATAAAGAGTAAGAGCAATGGCTGTTCCACCTGAAATGGCATATTTAGCTTTTTTCTCGTCTCCATAATAGGCTCGCATAGTACAAACAGAATGATGGTAACCAAAAGATGTTAATGCAACAGGAAACATCCCTACCGCATATTTTGCATAGTTTGTATCTTTTCCACCAATATCTAATAAAGTATCTAAACTAATATTAGTTGCTAATCCATAAGTACTAAAAATAAAAGTAAACCCCATGAATACAATCAATAAAACAGATATTCTGTCTACAATGCGAGTGGAATGCCAAACAAAGAAGGAAAAGACTAATACAAATACAGTGGAGCAAATTGCCAATGTAGATGAACCAAAATCAATCCACGGTTTAATAAGGTTTTCTAGTATACCTCCAGATGCAGTGGTATAAGCATAAAGTAAAATACCCCCGACAAAATACACCGCAAGATTATTAATAGAATTGATAGTTGAACCGAGCATATCTTTAGTTACGGTACTAAATGATGCTCTTAAATCATAAGTAGAATAGGCCTCAAGTAATAACCAGCCTGATAATGTCATGATTATCATCGTTAAGCAAATTGCTAATGCTGACCATATTGTCCAAGCTCCAGCACCAGATGTTGGTAAACCAAGCATTCCAGCCCCAACACAAACACTAGCAATAATACAGGCACCACCAAAAATGGAAGGTTGTTTTTTCATAGAACATCCTTATCAATAACAAATTATTGAGTTAGCTGTTGATAAAAAAATGCAGTTCAAAATGAACTGCATTTTTCGTGATATTATTCAACTTCTTTTAAACGTGCCGTAAAGTGGCGGAGAACTTTTGGTTCATAAGTAAAGGTTAAACCCTTAATATTCTCCGCATTTTCTTTCACTTTTTGGAACGCCTCAATAATGAAATCCATATGAGTTTGCGTATAAGTTGCACGTGGTACAGTTAAGCGTAAAAGCTCTGCTGGACATGGTAGTTGTTTACCCGTCTTCGGATCTCGCCCTAATAAAAATGAGCCAATTTCTACCGCTCTTATACCTGCAACTTTATAAAGTTCGCAAGAAAGTGCTTGTGCTGGGAATTGGTCGGCTGGAATATGTGGTAATAATTTACCCGCATCTACGAACGCCGCGTGGCCACCTGGTTGTTGGCAAAGCACACCAATTTTTTCTAAGCCTGCAACCAAATATTCAATTTGCGCAATACGATAAGCCAGCCATTCTTGGCGCATACCATCATGTAAGCCAACAGCCAAGCGTTCCATTGCACCACCTTCTAAACCACCATAAGTAGGGAACCCTTCCTGCACAACACAAAGCGTTCTACATTCGTGATAAACTTCCTCCATTGATTTATCTTTAAACGCTAAAATACCCCCCATTGGCACCATCGCATCTTTTTTAGCGGACATCGCTAAACCGTCAGCATAGCGATAGCTTTCATAAGTAATTTGTTCAATAGTCCAGTCTTTATAAGCTTCTTCACGTTGTTGAACAAAATAGGCGTTTTCTGCAAAACGAGCTGAATCCATGATGACTGGAATATCGTATTTACGCGCAATTTCATACATGCCTTTTAAGTTTGCAATAGAAACTGGCTGACCACCCGCAGAGTTACAAGTAATGGTACATACAATGTAAGGTACATTATGTGCTCCCGCCTCTTGAATGCCTTTTTCTAATTTTTCTAAATCGAAATTACCCTTAAATGGATGTTTTGCTGTTGTATCAAATGCCTCTTTTATATAAACATTGCGAACCGTTGCCCCATTAATTTGGCTATGTCCTTGTGTGGTATCAAAGAAATAGTTAGAGAAAACCACCATTTTGCTGCGATCTAAACCTTTCTCACGTTCACGTTTAGCAATCAATACTGGAATATAAATTTGTTCAGCACCGCGGCCTTGATGAGTAGGAATTGTATATTCATAACCAAAAATATCTTTCACTGCTTTAGCTAACGCATAATAACTGCGACTGCCACTATAGGCTTCATCGCCACGTAACATTGCAGCTTGCATATCTTGTGTAACGGCACCAGTACCGCTATCTGTAAGTAAGTCAATGAAAATATCTTCACTATCCAATAAAAATGGATTCATGCCTGATTTTAAGATCGCTTGCTCACGATACTCACGAGTAGTTCTTTTTACTGGTTCAATAACACGAATGCGGAAAGGTTCAGGTAAATGTTTAAAATTTTCCATAGCAAAATCCCCAAAAATTAATTTGCTTAGTTTAAATAAAAAATGATTTTCTAAAATGAAAACACTTTGATGGTTAATAAGAAAGGATTAATAAATTATGGGAAAATAAAAAGATAATCTTGGATCAATAAGAACCCAAGTTTGGTTAGGAGAAAGCAAGTTGAGCATATTAAACTCCTTTTAAGAGAAGAGATACTTAATAAAACTTAACACTGACTTCTAACTACGAAGTATTATCAGAATAATATAAAATTTAACATTGTCATCTATTATTTTTTTATTTTGTGATATTCCTCACAGAATATTTTTAATAAAAAAAGTGCGGTAAAAATTTGTTGAGATTTTTTACCGCACTTTTTACAGGAAGATTAATGTCTTGGTAGGTAACGTACTGGATCCACTGATTTACCTTTATAGCGAATTTCAAAGTGGAGTTTCACGGTATTTGTACCAGAGCTACCCATTTTTGCGATGTCTTGACCTGCTTTGACTTCTTGTTGATCGGCGACAAGAATTTTGTCGTTATGCGCATAAGCACTTAAGAAATCATCATTATGTTTGATGATAATTAAATTACCGTAACCACGTAAAGCATTGCCTGCATACACTATTCGCCCTGCTGCAGCCGCTTTTACAGCTTGTCCTCGTGAACCACTAATATCAATTCCTTTGTTACCGCCATCTGCGCTTGAGAAACCTTGGATGATATTACCTGAAGTCGGCCATTGCCACACAACATTTGAGGCGATTGGCGCAACAACATTGGAATTAATTGGTGTGCTATTCGCATTATTTACAGATGATGTAACCTGTGTTGATGAAGTTGCCACAGGTACACTAGGCGATGTGCCAGCCTCTGATTTAATTGGGCCAATAATAGTACCGTCAGATCCTATTTGAGTACCGTTTGCGCCCGGAGTATAAGTGACTGCTGGTTTAACTGGCGTTGCTGTTGATGCTGTGACTGCAGGTTGTTTTACAGAAACCGTTGTAGTAACCGTTTTTATGTCACAATTAGAAATCTTTAAAACTTGCCCTAAACTTAAATTATAAGGTTCGGACAGGTTATTCAACGCCGCCAATTCTTTTACATCAATCCCCGCCAAGTAAGCGATTAAGAACATTGTATCGCCTTTGTTTACTTTATAGGTATTGCCTTTGTAAGAGCCTTTTGAGATTTTGCTGTAATCTGGCGCATTGGTATTTGGATTACGTGGGATATTAATATGCTGTCTATCTACACAATCAGCGACTGTTTTGGTAACTGTTTTTGTTTGTACTGTCGGTGCACTAACTACGGTTTTCGGAGAGGGTTGAAATGCAGGTTGTGCAGGTGCTGTTGGCATTGTTGGTTGTTGATTAATCGGTTGAAAATTTGGTTGTGGCGTGACCATATTTCCCGTTGTAGGTAATGAATTTTTTTGAATTTCAGGTTGCCAAGCACCACCTACATTACTGCCATTTACAGATTGTATTACACTAGGGGAAAAATTTCCATCTGCATCAGAAATAGGTGCAGGAGAATTAGAGGTACAAGCCGATAATACAACAAGACTCAAAGGGAGTAAGAGAAACGATTTTTTCATAGTTATTCCTTATTGTTCCTTTATTATTTCATTTGTGTTGGTATCGTATTTTTTTGAATTTCTGGCATAAAACTACCGCCAGCAACGGCACCTGAGCCTTCTACTGGTTGCATAATGCCATTTGGTAATGCGTCTGGATCTTTAACTGGTTCAGATGCACATCCAACCAAAAGAAATCCAGCTACTAAAACAAGACTTAATTTGTTCATTTTCTATCCTAATTTTTCAGTATAAAATAAGCGATTACAGCCAGTACAACCACTGACCAGCCAATAATCTCAATAGATTTTCGCAATTTTGCTGCGAATTTTTCACCGCCCCATGCGGCTAATTTTGCCACTAGCAAGAAACGCGCTAAACGTGAAATAAATGCGGTGATGACAAAAGGGAAAAATGCCATTTGCATTACCCCAGAGCAGAGCGTAAACACCTTGTAAGGAATTGGGCTAAACCCTGCCACAAACACAACTAATACACCCCATTGCTCAAACCAATTTATGGCTTTTGCCCAATGCGCACCATATCCCCATTGTTGCACAATGTTTTCCACCCAATCCGTTGCATAAAAACCGATAGCATAACCGATAATTCCACCGATTACAGACGCAATTGCCGTATAAAATGCAAATTTCACCGCACCTTTTGGCTTTGACATAGACATTGGGATCAACATCACATCGGGCGGAATAGGAAAAAATATCGCCTCGATAAAACTGACAAAAGAGAGCCAAAAAACAGCAAAACGATGTTTTGACCATTCCATCGTTTTATCGTACATCATGCCGAAAATTTTCATATTTTTCTCTATTTGGTAAATTCCTGCTCTAACCAATTTTGCAAAGAAAGCAATGAATGATATGCGGTAAGATCCGCTTGAATTGGTGTGATAGACACATAACCATTCTTCACGGCATAAAAATCTGTTCCTTCGCTTTCATCTTCGGGTAATGCTGAAGGGCCAATCCAATAAATCGTTTCATCACGCGGATCTCTTTGTTTAATCACTTCAACGGAAGATGAACGATAACCTAAGCGACACACCTTGTAGCCTTTTAATTCTTCAAAAGGCAAATCAGGCACATTGATATTAATAATTTCACGAGGGTTTAATAATTGATGATGTAATTTAGGAATGAGATCACATACCACTCGTGCTGCTGTTTCATAATGCTGACGACCATCTAACGAAACTGCAATAGCAGGCAGCCCTAAATGGCGACCTTCAAGTGCTGCGGCTAATGTGCCAGAATAAATCGTATCATCGCCCATATTGCAACCTGCATTAATGCCCGATACCACTAAATCTACTTGACCAGATAAAAATCCGTTTAACGCTAAATATACGCAATCTGCAGGTGTGCCATTTACACAATAATCGCCATTATCTAAATGGCGTGGGCGTAATGGCTCAACCAATGTGAGCGAGCTTGATGCTGCACTTCGATTACGATCGGGTGCAACAACAATGACTTCTGCAATTTTTCTTAATTCCGTTGCTAAAACTTGAATGCCTTCCGCGTGAAAACCATCATCATTACTAACTAAAATTCGCATTATATTTCCTTATTCTTCTGTGTAATTTACTAATTCACGAACTAATGCCGTGGCATAACTGCCTGCTGGCAAATAAAATTTTAAACGCAAGCCTTCTGGCTCAAATGCCCAAGAAAACGCCTTTGCTTTCATTAACAATGGACGACGCACTGCTTTCATTCTTTCTTGTTTCATTAAAGGATCGAAAGCTGAATGTTGATTTACGATTTCATTTTCAATCTCACTCGCCACCAAAATATCTTCGCCAATTAAAGGGGCGGTAAGTAAAATATCTTGATTTTCTAACCGCACTTGCAAGGCATTTAAGTCTTCTTTTTCATCCGCTTTGAACCAACTGTGCGAACCTGCTAATTGCACAATATCATTTGGTAAAACTTGATTTGTTGCGCCCTTTGCAATACGCGCAGCCACAACCAGATTAAAAATTTCACTGCGCGCGGCGGAAAGATAAAAACTGCGTTTTTTGCGATCTTTTACCTTGATTTCCCCTTGCGCCCAACGCAATGCTTGCGTGAGGTTATGGCCATCCCGACCAAAACGTTGTTCCGTAAAATAATTTGGGAAACCAAAATTTGCCACAAAATTTAACCGCACTTTAAGCTCATCAGATTCTTCTGCACCACGTAATAAAATATCGAAATAATTTCCCTCAAGGCTACCCGTGCGAATTTTTCGGTTATGTCGAGTAACCGTTAAAATCTCTACGCCATCTAATTCAAATTGACTGAAATCGGGCGTTTCCACTCCTGGCATTTGCAAGCAAAACCATTGTTCTGTCACTGCTCGACGATCTTTCAACCCCGCATATCCCATATTGCGTTCAGAAACACCGGCAAATTTAGCTAATTTTTCGCCAACAAATAAGGTGTTGCAATCTGTTTTGCGTACATACAACGCAACAAACTCTCCATCGCCTGACATTTCATAGCCTAAATGCTCTTTTACAATAAAATCCTCGCATTCAGCCTTTAAAAGTGCGGTGGTTTTTGGCAGTGTTTTTAATGCCAAATAAGGGAGTTGTTCGAGCATAGTTAAGGGGTCTTTTTTATAGAAAATAATTGTGCGAAATTTTATGCGACTTTTGGTGATTTATCCACTAAAATAACCGCACTTTTGTTCTTGTTGAAGGATTTTATTATGTCAAAATTGGCAGAGTTACAAGCAGAAACCCGTGAAATTATCGAAGATTTACTGAATGATGGTAGTGATCCAAATGCCCTTTATATTATTGAGCATCACATTGCGCACCATGATTTTGATTTGTTAGAAAAAATCGCCGTAGATGCGTTTAAAGCTGGTTATGAAGTGTCCGAAGCAGAAGAATTTAAAGATGATGATGGCAGACCAATTTTCTGCTTTGACATTATCAGTGAAGTAGAATTAAAAGCGGAAATTATTGATGCTCAACAAAAAGAAATCCTTCCGTTATTAGAAAAACATAATGGTATTTACGACGGTTGGGGAACTTATTTTGAAGACCCAAATGCCGATGAAGATGAATACGGTGACGATGGGGAATTTTTTGATGATGAAGATGAAGAAGAGCCTCGTGTCCATTAATCCGTAAAGTCTTGCACGCAGAATAATTTTCGTTACAATGATACAGCTTTTTTAACGGATTTTTTATAAGGAAAACATAATGAAAGTAGAAAAAAATGTAGTGGTGAGCATTTCTTACCAAGTTCGCACACAAGATGGCGTATTGGTCGATGAAGCACCAGCGAATCAACCACTCGAATATTTACAGGGACACAATAATTTAGTGATCGGTCTTGAAAAAGCACTTGAAGGTAAAGAAGTTGGCGACAAATTTGAAGTACGTGTACAACCTGAAGAAGGTTACGGTGCATACAGCGAAAATATGGTTCAACGTGTACCAAAAGATGTATTCCAAGGTGTTGATGAACTTGAAGTCGGTATGCGTTTCTTAGCGGATACTGACATTGGCCCAGTTCCAGTAGTGATTACTGAAATCGATGGCGATGAAGTTGTCGTTGATGGAAACCATATGTTAGCGGGTCAAGAATTACATTTCACCGTTGAAGTTGTCGCAGCGCGTGAAGCAACGTTAGAAGAAATTGCTCACGGCCACGTTCACGGTGCACACAGCCACGATGATGACGAAGAAGGTCATGGTTGTGGCTGTGGCGGTCATCATCACGAACATAATCACGGCAGCTGTGGTTGTGGCGGTCACTAATTAAAACAGCTCAAAAATTTACCGCACTTTAGCAATGAAGTGCGGTATTTCTTTATTAAAACCAGACAAAATCTGTTGAAAATCTTGGATCCTGTCGAACTTCTCGGTAGACTATAGGGCAATACATTCAAAACGTTTAGTCCTAAAATGAATAAAACACTGCTAAAACTCACCGCACTTTTTTTAGCATTAAATTGCTTTCCCGCATTTGCTGAACAAACCGTTGATATTGAAGTTCAAGGCATTCGTGGTTTCCGTGCTGTTCGTAATACGGATCTCAATGTTAATTTGATCAATAAAGAAGAAATGGATGGCTCCGAACGCTATCAACATTTGGTAACCAAAGCCGTGGATCGTGGTTTGCGTGTGTTTGGTTATTATGATTCTTCCGTGCGTTTTGAACGAAAACAGCGTCAAGGCAAACGCGATTTATTGATTGCACAGGTTACACCAGGCGAGCCAACAAAAATTGCAGGCACTGATGTACAAATTGAGGGAGAAGCGGTACAAGATGAAAATTTTAATGCATTGCGTAAAAACTTACCGAAAGATGGCGTTTTGGTTGAACACCAAACTTACGATGATTACAAAACAGCGATTTCACGTTTAGCATTAAATCGTGGGTATTTTGATGGGAACTTTAAAATTTCACGTTTAGAAATCAGCCCTGAAACCCATCAAGCATGGTGGCGAATGTTATTTGATAGTGGCGTTCGTTATCATTATGGCAATATTACTTTTAGCCATTCACAAATTCGGGATGATTACTTAAATAATATTCTTAACATCAAATCTGGTGATCCGTATTTAATGAATAACTTATCGGATTTAACCAGCGATTTTTCATCTTCAAATTGGTTTAGCTCAGTATTAGTTCAGCCTAATGTTAATCATAAAAGCAAAACTGTGGATGTGGAGATTATTCTTTATCCACGTAAAAAAAATGCGATGGAACTGGGTGTTGGCTTTGCCACTGATGGCGGCGTTCACGGACAAATAGGCTGGACAAAACCTTGGATTAATAGCCGTGGACATAGTTTGCGTTCAAATCTTTATCTCTCTGCACCAAAACAAACTCTAGAGGCAACTTATCGAATGCCACTGCTTAAAAATCCATTAAATTATTACTATGATTTTGCCGTCGGTTGGGAAGGGGAAAAAGAGAACGATACCAATACGAGAGTGCTTACGTTGTCAGCGTTACGTTATTGGAATAATGCGCGTGGTTGGCAATATTTTGGCGGACTTCGTACGCGATACGACAGTTTTACACAAGCGGATATCACTGATAAAACCTTACTTCTTTATCCAACTGTTGGATTTACTCGCACTCGATTACGTGGTGGTTCCTTTGCCACTTGGGGCGATGTGCAAAAAATTACTTTTGATTTAAGCAAACGAATTTGGCTATCAGAATCTTCTTTTATAAAAGTGCAAGCATCTAGCGCGTGGGTTCGTACTTATGCAGAAAATCATCGTATCGTTGCTCGTGCTGAAATCGGGTATTTACATACAAAAGATATTGAAAAAATTCCGCCTACACTGCGTTTCTTTGCTGGTGGCGATCGTAGTGTGCGCGGTTACGGCTATAAAAAAATTGCGCCTAAAAATAAAAACGGAAAATTAGTGGGTGGTTCGCGATTGCTTACCACTTCTTTAGAATATCAATATCAAGTCTATCCAAATTGGTGGGCGGCAACTTTTGCAGATAGTGGATTAGCTGCCGATAATTACACGGCAAAAGAATTGCGTTATGGCGCAGGCGTTGGTGTGCGTTGGGCATCGCCAGTTGGTGCGATTAAATTTGATATTGCCACACCCGTTCGTGATAAAGATAACAGCAAAAATATTCAATTTTACATTGGACTTGGTACAGAAATTTAAGGTGAATTTATGACAGAACAAATACAACCATCAGAAACTTCACCAAAATCACCTGAGAAACCTAATAAAAAACATTGGGTACGCAAGGCTGTTTGTATCGGAAGTGCGGTCATTTTGGTGCCTGTTTTAGGTGTTGCTGGGGCACTTTCTTTCGATGCAGGGCAAAAAAGTTTAATTCAACTTGCCGATAAAATGCTTGATAGTTTTTCCGTTGAGCAAATTGAAGGCGGATTACAAAATGGCTTGGTGTTAAAGAATGTTCGTTATCAAACCGCTGGGATTGAGACACATATTGCACAAGCACGTTTACAGCTCGATTTTGGTTGTTTGTTTTCACGTGAAGTTTGTTTACGAGACTTCACCTTAAATAAACCGACGATTGCGATTAATACTGCATTATTGCCTCCATCGGCACCTGATAATTCAAAGTCTGGCTCAATGAAGCGTATTTCCTTGCCAATTAGTATCAATGCAGAAAATTTGGTGGTGCAAGATTTATCTGTAAACATTGATCAGACTAGTATTACGCTTGGAAATTTTAAAAGTGCGGTAAGTTTAAATAATGAAAAAGGCTTAACTATTGCGCCGACTGAAATTAACGATATTTCAGTGATTGCAAAAAAATTGTCTGAAGTTAAATCAGAGCCGAAAGCCGAACAGCCGAATAAGCCTGTAGATTGGGCTGCGATTGAGCAATCTTTAACGCCTGCTTTTTTAGGCAATGTATCAGAAATCATTCTTCCTTTTGATTTACATATTCCTGAAATTTCAGGCAAAAACTGGCAGTATCAAGCAGTGAATGAAAAAGGCGAAACGCTTCAATCTGTTGAAATGTCTAGTTTAATTGCACAGGCGGATACCGTCGATAACCAACTGCAATTACAAAAATTAGCGGTAGAAAGCTCGTTGGGTAATCTTTCTTCACAAGGTAAATTACAACTTGATGGCGATATGCCGCTAGATTTAACTTTAAAATCCCATTTGGAACCGTTGAAATCCGCTGGAAAAGAAATTCTGCCCGCGAGTGATGTGGATCTTGCACTTTCGGGATCATTGAAAAAATCCACCGCACTTTCTTTGAAAACAAAAGGCGTGTTAGATGCTGAACTGAATGGCGACGTGCAATTAGCACAAGACAAAATGCCCTTAAACCTCACATTAAACGTGGCAAAAGGACAATACACTTTTGTAAACACAATGACGCCACTCAAAATTAATGATGTGACACTTAAACTCACGGGGGATTTACTAAATTATCACGCTGAACTTAAGGGCGATGTAGCAGGAATGAATTATATTCCCGCATCTCAAGTGGAACTTAATGCCGACGGCAAACTTTATGAAGTCACCGTCAATAAATTGGGGATAGCTTCATTAGACGGTAAAAGTGAATTTGTGGGTAATGCGAATTGGAAAAATGGTGCAAACTGGGATATTCAAGCCGATTTAGAAAAAATGAATATTGGTTTTTTTGTTCCTGTAATGCCTGCAACACTATCTGGTAAATTGCATTCACGTGGTTTTGCAGACTCTCAAGGATGGCAAGTGGAAGTGCCAGTAGCCGATTTAAACGGAATGCTTTCTGCAAAACCTATCAGTTTAAAAGGTTCTGCAACGCTCAATCAAAAGGTACTTCTAACAGTGCCTGATTTACAGATTAGATATGGCGAAAATTATCTTAAAGCCAGTGGCGTATTAGATGATCATTCTGATTTTGCGCTAGATATAAATGCGCCAAATTTACGTGGATTATGGTCAGATTTAAAAGGGCGAGTAAAAGGTCGAGTAGCGATTTCTGGTCAAATTACGACACCTAATCTTGATCTTGATTTAACTTCATCTAATTTACATTTACAGGGTTTTCAGTTAGCCAAAGCAAGTATAAAAGGTCATATAAACAATGCCTCACTCTCGAGTGGAAAATTGAATATTAAAGCAGAACAACTTCATTATGGCGGAAATATTAAACTCCATTTACTTGATCTTGATTTATCAGGCGATGAACAAAATCACAAACTAATCCTAAAATCTCAAGGCGAGCCTGTTGCTGCAAATTTACAAATTAACGGACATTTTGACCGCACTTTGGAACAGTGGAAAGGCACAATTTCACAGGTAAAATTTGAAACTCCGATTGGCGATGTAAAATCCAACCAAGCGATTGCGGTGTCTTACGATAACAAAAAAACAGAAGCCAATATTGCCTCACATTGCTGGCAAAACACCGATGTAGAATTATGTTTCCCACAAGCATTCAATGCAGGCAAGCAAGGCAATATTCCTTTCCAATTTAAACGTGTTAATTTGGATTTAGTGAATAAACTTATCGAACAAGACAGCCTCAAAGGCAATTTACAAGTGCAAGGAAATGTGGCTTGGTTTACGGATAAACCATTCCAATTTACCGCCAACGTAGATGGCAATCATTTAGCCTTCTCTCAAAAATTGGATTACCGTACATTTAAATTGTATATTCCAAAATTAACACTTAATGCCGACATTCAAAATAATAATTTGGTTTTAAAAACAGACATCAATGTGCATAACCAAGGCAGAGTTGTTGGCGATATTCATTTAAACGACCTTGCGAAAAATCGCCAACTTGGCGGTAGCCTTGCGATAGAACGATTAAGTTTGAGTATTGCCAATCAACTACTCACTCAAGGCGAATCTGTAAATGGAGAAGTGGTATCAAAATTGCGTTTCGGTGGGAATTTAGAGAAACCATTATTAAATGGTGACTTCAATATTCGTAATATTCGTACCAAATTAAAATCTATGCCAGTCAATATTACTGATGGCGATATTGCCCTGCGCTTTAATGGTAACCGTTCAACATTGCAAGGGAAAATCAAAACAGTAGATAGTCACTTAAACTTAACTGGACGTGCAAACTGGACTAATATTGAACATTGGACAACAGAATTAAATGCGCAAGCAAATAATTTCAACGTGGATATTCCTTCTATGGCGAAGCTACGTTTCAGTCCAAATATCACGATAAAAGCCAATCCGAAGGAATTGAATTTAAGCGGAACAGTGGATATTCCTTGGGCGCGTATTAAAATTGACAGTCTGCCAGATACTGCTGAGCCAGTGAGCGAAGATGAAATCATTTTAAATGGCCCTCATAAAAGCAAAGAAGAACTGATTAAACGTGAATTTGCCGCAAAAACAAAATCAGGAATGGAAATTCGCTCTGATTTACGCATCAATATTGGTAAAGACGTTAGCCTTGATGCCTATGGCTTGAAAACCAATCTTGATGGTTTACTTTCTGTAAAACAAGATAAAGGCAATTTAGGTTTATTCGGTCAAATCAATTTAACCAAAGGTCGCTATGCTTCTTTCGGGCAAGATTTACTGATTCGTAAAGGGCTTATTAGCTTTTCTGGGCAAGCGACACAACCTACATTGAATATTGAGGCTATTCGTAATCCTGAAACAATGGAAGACAGCAAAATTACTGCTGGCGTGAGAGTGATTGGCATAGCTGATAGCCCAGAAGTCACTATTTTCAGTGAACCAAGCAAACCACAAGATCAAGCACTTTCTTATTTATTAACAGGTCGTTCGTTAGAAAGCAGCGGAGAAGTGGGTTCAACGGGATCAGTTGGTGCAGCATTGATTGGTTTAGGCATTTCAAAGAGCGGTAAATTAGTGGGCAGTATTGGCGAAGTTTTTGGTATTCAAGACTTAAACCTTGGTACATCTGGCGTGGGCGATAAATCCAAAGTGACGGTAAGTGGTAATATTACCAATCGCTTACAAATAAAATATGGCGTAGGTTTATTTGATGGCTTAGCAGAAGTTACATTACGTTATCGCCTAATGCCACAGCTTTATTTTCAATCCGTTTCTAGCACAAACCAAGTGTTTGATTTGCTTTATAAATTTGAATTTTAGGAATGTTATGAACGACGCTATTTTAGAACCCAAACATCGTGGCAATGTACGTGAAATTGCCGCAATTGATCTTGGCTCAAACAGCTTTCATATGATTGTTGCACGTATTGTAAACGGCTCAATCCAAGTGCTTTCTCGCTTAAAACAAAAAGTAAAACTCGCAGAAGGCTTAGATGAAAATGCGGTGCTTAATCAAGAGGCCATCACACGTGGCGTGAATTGCTTAGCCTTATTTGCTGAACGTTTACAAGGTTTTCCTGTTGAAAATGTCAATGTGGTTGGCACTTATACGTTACGAAGAGCGGTGAATAATGACGAATTTTTACGTCAAGCAGCCAAAGTTTTCCCCTATCCCATTAATATTATTAGTGGGCAAACTGAAGCGAAAACCATCTACGCTGGCGTATGCCATACTCAGCCAGAAAAAGGCAGAAAGCTTGTTATAGATATTGGTGGTGGTTCGACAGAAATGATCATCGGCGATGATTTCACGCCGCTTATAGCTGAAAGCCGACATATGGGATGCGTGAGTTTTGCGACTCAATTTTTTACCGATGGCATCATTTCCCCAGAAAACTTTCAACGCGCGCGCCAAAGTGCGGTCAATAAAATCGAAGATTTAGGCCTTGAATATCGCAAATTAGGTTGGCAATCTGTGCTCGGCTCATCGGGGACGATTAAAACTGTTGCGCAAGTCATTGCGACTAATCTCGATCCAAATGGAACCATTACAGCCGAGCGATTAAATGCTCTAATTGAACAAACACTACAAGCCAAGCATTTTACCGAGCTAAATATTAACGGTTTAAACCAAGACCGCGTGGATGTTTTTGTACCCGGTTTAGCGATTTTAAGTGCAGTGTTTGACGTTTTTCATATTCAACAAATGCGCTATTCTGACGGTGCATTGCGCGAAGGCGTCATTTATAGCCTAGAAAAAAACTTCCAAGTTGCAGATATTCGAGCGCGCACCGCTTGAGGGTTAAGTGAGCAATTCAATATTGACCAAGCTCAAGCTCATCGCATTGCGGATAGTGCTAATTTACTCAGTGCGCAATATTTATGGGAGAAAAATTTAGGGCAAGCTAAATACTTGCCCTATTTTTATAATTTGACGGTCTGAAATAACGCTTTTATTTCATCCAATGATAATAATCTAAATGAGCCATTTTCTAATCCATTAATAGATAATAAGCCCATACTCACTCTCACTAATCGTAAAGTGGGGAAACCAATATGCGCAGTCATTCTCCGCACTTGACGGTTGCGCCCTTCACTAATCTTAATTTCTAACCAGCTTGTGGGAATATTTTTCCGTTCTCGGATAGGTGGATTGCGTTCCCATAAATTTGGCTCTGAAATTAACCGCACTTTAGCGGGTTTAGTCACGCCATCTTTGAGTTCAACGCCTTTTCTCAGTTGTGCTAAATCACTTTCTTCAGGAATACCTTCCACTTGCACCCAATAGGTTTTTTCTGTTTTAAATTTGGGATCTGCCAAACGATGTTGTAATTCGCCATTATTGGTTAAAATCAGTAATCCTTCACTGTCTCTATCTAATCGACCTGCCGCATAAACATTTGGAATTGAAATAAAATCTTTCAGGGTAGCGCGCCCTTGTTCGTCGGTAAATTGCGTGAGCACATCAAAAGGTTTATTGAATAACACAACGTTGGTTTCATCCAACGACAACGTTTTGGGTTTTAATTTTGGCTTAAAAGTGCGGTGAAAATTAACCGCACTTTTTCCTTTAGACGGCAATTTTCCTGCTGAAAAATTCTTCTTCATTGAATTAGATTTCTATTTTGAAAGGCTTGCAACATCATAGCAAAACTTCAGGCTGTAGTAATGATGATTACTTGAGTGAACTTGAAAAATTAAAAAGGCTAAGCCAGTAAAAACTGAACTTAGCCTCTCAATTAAATTTTCAAAATCAATATTTAAATCGATCTTTTTAATGGAAAATTATTTACCATCCCAAGCTTGTACTGCATCTAAACGAGCTTTGATTTGGCCTTGTGTATCTTTTTTGAAATACCCTTCAGCTAAACCGCCTTCCCAGCCACCGTAGTTTGCGTTAGGTAACATGATGAAAGTTTTACCAAATTTGCCTTGGTTTTGATCAACGAATGCACGGCGGTCAGCGTTTAATTTGCCATATACGGTATTACCGAAGTCATCTAAGTTATCGCCTACATAAAGTACGATTTCATAGCCTTGTTTTTCAATTTCTGCAAAACGAGCCGCTTTAGCTGATTTGTCTTTTTTCAAATAAAATGCAGATTCTTCCACGCCATTGAAACCTAAGCGTTTCATATCATCGATAGTGCCTGCTTTTTCAGTGCTGTCTTTGCGGTTTGTTACGTAGAACACTTTACCTTTGTGGCTGTTTACATAATTATTAAATTCTACCGCACCCGGAACGGCACGAGATTGACGTGCGTCTACCCAACGAGTCCAATCTTTACCATCGAATGGTTTGTTATTTTGAACTTGCCAGCCAGCATAAGGGCTGTTGTCTAACATAGTTTCATCTAAATCAGCCACAACCGCTTTTTTCTTACCTTTTGCCACTTTTGCGTGATCAAATGCAACTTTTGCCGCATTGTACGCTTGATAAGCTAATGCTCTATATTCGCCAGAATCTTGCATCCAGTTTAATCCAAGCACCGCTTGTTGTTGTAATTGCATATTTGCATGTTCTTCTGATTTCATTTGGTGTGAACCACAGCCAGCTAAAACAAAAGCAGAAAGAGCCGCAAGTGCGGTCATTTTTAACGTTGTTTTCATATTATGTTCCTATTCATTCAGGGTATAGTAAGTCTTTCTGAAAAACACTTTTCAATTGAAAAGTGTTTTTCATCATAGATGGCATTAATAACCGTAAATAAACTTACCTACGGTTATAATAGAAATTATTTTATTCCTTTTAAGAATTCCACGCAAGTATCTGGGAAATCAGTAAATACACCTGTTGCCCCTGATTTATTCAATAAGGCATCATACATTTGATTTACGTCTGTGAAAAACGCAGGTAGTGCATCTTTACGCACGGTGTAAGGATGCACTTCCACATTATATTGTGCAAGTTCTTTTACCAACGGAGTGTACACAATATTATCAGGTTTGGATTCTTCTTTATTAACTAACATATACCAACCTGGGCCAACACCATCGGCATATTTAACCACTTCTGCCATTGCACCAGGTTTAAACATCCAATCGTAATTATAGTTTACCCAATAACCCTTTGGGTCTTTTTCTTGTGTTTCTTTCCAATCTGTATAAGCAATTAATTGAACTAATTTCAAATCCATTCCCATTTGTGGAAGTAATTCCGTTTTGATACGTTTTAATTCATTAAAATCGAAAGTTTGCAAGTAAACCATATCGGTTTTCTTATCATAACCATATTTTTTCAACACTTTGAGCGTTTCAGCAGCAATATCTTTACCATTTTGATGGTGGAACCAAGGTGCTTTGATTTCTGGATAAATCCCTACTTTTTTACCAGTCGATTTTTCTAAGCCTTGGATAAATTCAATTTCATCTTCAAAGGTATGAATTCTAAAATGTGATTTCCAAAGTGGGGACTGAAAATATTTACGAAATAATAGCATAAAACGCCATTTCGGGTTATCCTTACGCAATTTTTTATTTCTCGATAAATTTAAACTAAGGTGCAATTATGAGCGAAAAATATGTGGTAACTTGGGATATGTTTCAAATGCATGCCCGTAGATTATCAGAACGTTTACTTCCAGCTTCCCAATGGAAAGGTATTATTGCGGTGAGTCGCGGTGGTTTGTTTCCAGCGGCTGTATTGGCTAGAGAATTGGGTCTTCGTCATATTGAAACCGTTTGTATCGCAAGTTATCACGATCATAACAATCAAGGTGAACTACAAGTTCTTCATGCAGCCCAAGTGCCAAATGGCGGCGAAGGATTTATCGTGGTAGATGATTTAGTTGATACGGGTAATACTGCGCGTGCCATTCGTCAAATGTACCCTAATGCAAAATTTGTCACTGTATTTGCAAAACCTGCAGGTGCGGAATTAGTGGATGATTACGTAATTGATATTCCACAAAATACTTGGATTGAGCAACCTTGGGATTTAGGTTTAACCTTTGTTCCACCTCTCTCTAGAAAATAATTTTTATACAAAAAAGTGCGGTTAAAATAAAAGAATTTTTAACCGCACTTTTTGTATGAGAATTAATTTATAAATTATTCTTCATCTTCTTTTGCCCATTCTAATGAGCGTTTAACTGCTTTTTTCCAGCCTTTGTAGCGACGTTCACGTTTTTCATTGTCGCTGTCTGGACTGAAGGTGCGTTCTACACGGGCTTTATCGCGAAGCTCGTCTAAATCTTTCCAGAAGCCCGTTGCTAAACCAGCAAGATAAGCTGCGCCTAGCGCTGTTACTTCTTTCACAACTGGACGCTCTACATTTACATCTAAAATGTCAGCTTGGAATTGCATTAAGAAGTTATTGTTTGTCGCGCCACCATCTACACGGAGATATTGTAATCGTTCACCCGAATCTGATTGCATAGCCTCTAAGACATCACGGGTTTGGTAAGCAATAGATTCTAAGGTTGCTCGAACAATATGATTACGGTTTGTGCCGCGAGAAAGACCAAAAATCGCACCGCGCGCATATGGATCCCAATATGGTGCACCTAAGCCTGTGAAAGCTGGAACAACATATACACCATTACTATCAGTCACTTTTTGTGCAAAGTATTCAGAGTCAAAACTATCGTGAACAATTTTGAGTTCATCACGGAGCCATTGGATTGATGCACCCGCGATAAATACAGAACCTTCTAAGGCATATTCTGGTTCGCCTTTTGCATTACAAGCAATGGTTGTGAGTAGTCCATTTTTGGATGTAATAGCTTTGTTACCCGTGTGGAGTAACATAAAGCAACCTGTGCCGTAAGTGTTTTTGGCTTGGCCTGCATGTACGCAAAGATGTCCGTAAAGAGCGGCTTGTTGGTCACCAGCAATCCCTGCAACAGGAATACGCACACCACCTTTACCACCGATATTGGTTTGGCCGTAAATTTCAGAAGAATTACGTACTTCAGGTAACATTGAACGAGGAATATTCAAGATTTCAAGCATCTTGTCATCCCATTGTTTAGTATGGATGTTAAATAACATGGTACGAGATGCGTTGGTATAATCGGTTACGTGCACTCGGCCTTGAGTCAATTTCCATACAAGCCAAGTATCAACGGTACCAAATAATAATTCGCCTCGTTCAGCTTTTTCTCGTGCGCCTTCAACGTTATCCAAAATCCATTTTACTTTTGTACCAGAGAAGTAAGGGTCAACCACTAAGCCTGTGGTATTACGAATATATTCTTCATGACCATCGGCTTTTAATTTATCGGTAATGTCTGCAGTACGGCGGCATTGCCAAACGATCGCGTTGTAAACAGGTGTACCGGTTGATTTTTCCCATACAATGGTGGTTTCACGTTGGTTGGTGATACCGATAGCAGCGATTTCATCAGATGTAATACCCGCTTTTGCAACGACTTCGTTTAAGGTTGAGCTTTGAGTTGCCCAAATTTCCATTGGGTTATGTTCTACCCAACCAGCTCGAGGGTAGATTTGGGTAAATTCACGTTGTGCAATTTCAACCACATTCGCATTATGATCTAATAATACTGCGCGAGAGCTTGTTGTGCCTTGGTCTAATGCAATGATGTATTTTTTGTCTGTCATAGTATTACTCCTTCAAATAATTATTCGCAGCCGCAATTACAAGGTAAATTGCCGCCAATTGCTTTTTTGTATAACCATGCACCAGCTAATGCGCCTAAAACAGGTGCAACCATTGGAACGATAAAATAAGGGATTTCGCGTCCGCCAGTTAAAGCGAGTTCGCCCCAGCCAGCGAGATAAGCAAAGAATTTTGGTCCGAAATCACGTGCTGGATTCATGGCAAAACCAGTTAATGGTCCCATAGCACCACCAATAACGGCTATCAAGATACCGATTAATAATGGGGCAAGCGGACCACGAGGTACTCCGTTTCCATCGTCAGTTAATGCCATAATTAATGTCATAAGAATTGCAGTAATCACGAATTCCACAGCAAAGGCGCCACCAATGCTTAAACTTGGATGAGGATAAGTGGAGAATGTACCCGCAAGGCTTAAACTTTCTTGTGTACCACGAACAATATTGTGGACTGTTTCATAATCGATAAAAACATTGCGGTATAAGGCATAAACTAATGCGGCAGCAAAGAATGCGCCGAGCATTTGTGAAATGATGTAAGGAATTACTTTTTTGCCATCAAAGCAAGCAAATTTCCAAAGGGCAATGGTTACTGCAGGGTTTAGATGTGCACCAGATAAACCCGCTGTTGCATATACTGCAAGTGCAACGCCCATCCCCCACATAATGCTGATTTCCCACAAGCCAAAACTAGCGCCTGCTACTTTTAGTGCTGCAACGCAGCCCACACCAAAGAAAATCAATAAGGCTGTACCTAAAAACTCGCCAATACAGTTCGCTTTTAATGATTTATCCATAGATCACTCCTTAGAAGTGCGGTTGAAATGAAGAGTGTTTTCCCTAAGTAAAGGGAAGAGAATTTATTAAAAAAGAATACGGAGTGTTTTGAAATAGCCTCCTTATTTGAATTCTAGGTTAGAACACCTAGATTGATTATGATGTTACTCTGTTAGAGTAGATTTTTAGTTTCTACGATATAGAAACCTAGTTAACCGTGGGTATGTTTACCCACGGTTGTGAGGGATATTATTTTATTCCTTTTAAGAATTCCACGCCAGTATCTGGGAAATCAGTAAATACACCTGTTGCCCCTGATTTATTCAATAAGGCATCATACATTTGATTTACGTCTGTGAAAAACGCAGGTAGTGCATCTTTACGCACGGTGTAAGGATGCACTTCCACATTATATTGTGCAAGTTCTTTTACCAACGGAGTGTACACAATATTATCAGGTTTGGATTCTTCTTTATTAACTAACATATACCAACCTGGGCCAACACCATCGGCATATTTAACCACTTCTGCCATTGCACCAGGTTTAAACATCCAATCGTAATTATAGTTTACCCAATAACCCTTTGGGTCTTTTTCTTGTGTTTCTTTCCAATCTGTATAAGCAATTAATTGAACTAATTTCAAATCCATTCCCATTTGTGGAAGTAATTCCGTTTTGATACGTTTTAATTCATTAAAATCGAAAGTTTGCAAGTAAACCATATCGGTTTTCTTATCATAACCATATTTTTTCAACACTTTGAGCGTTTCAGCAGCAATATCTTTACCATTTTGATGGTGGAACCAAGGTGCTTTGATTTCTGGATAAATCCCTACTTTTTTACCAGTCGATTTTTCTAAGCCTTGGATAAATTCAATTTCATCTTCAAAGGTATGAATTCTAAAATGTGATTTCCAAAGTGGGAAACGATTAGGATAAACTTGCGCTTGTTTGCCGTCTTTGGTTTCAAAGTTTTCTGTCATTTCTAAACTTTGAATTTCTTTTAAGGTAAAGTCGATGACATAGTAACGACCATCTTTACGGTGACGATGTGGGAATTTTTTCGCAACATCAGTCAAGCCATCTAAAAAGTGATCGTGAATAACCACTAAACGACCATCCTTAGTCATTGCTAAATCTTGCTCTAAATAATCAGCCTGTTGTGCAAACGCAAGTGCTTTAGATTCTAACGTATGCTCTGGTAAATAACCGCTAGCACCACGGTGAGCAATAATGATTTTGTCTGATTTCATTTGGGTATTCGCCATATTTGATGAATGGCTGCTACAACCTGCAAGTACGCCGGTTGCTAATAAAGAAAGGGCTAAAGTTTTAAGTTTCATAAGTATTTTCTCCTTGAGAGTGCGGTAAATTTTTATGAGGTTTTTAGATTTTAGTTACAAAAAAGGCGACTAAGCAATTTGCCCACCGCCTTTTTTAAGCTAATTATTTAGTACCGTAAGTATCGCCTAATTTCGCTTTGTGTTTTCCTTCTTCAACCATTACGATTAAGAGTAATAACACTGCTAATACACCACCGCCGATCATTACGAAGAAACCACCGTCCCATCCATAATGTTGAGCAGCCCAACCGATAACTGCTGATGCAGAAACTGTACCACCTAAGTAACCGAATAAACCGGTGAAACCTGCTGCAGTACCTGCTGCTTTTTTCGGTGCTAACTCAAGCGCATGTAAACCGATTAACATTACAGGACCATAGATTAAGAAACCGATTAAAGTCATTAATACGAAGTCAGTTAATTGGTATGGGTTTTGATACCATGCGCTGTAGTTCGCTAATTCAGCTTCTGGTGTCGCAGGATTCATCCAGTATGCAACAACTGCTGCAGTGGTTAAGATCATGAAGATGAAACCAGTTAAACCACGTTTACCTTTGAATACTTTATCTGATACCCAACCACATAATAACGTACCTGGAACCGCTGCTAATTCATAGATTGTGTATGCCCATGCAGTACCTTTGATGTTGAAGTGTTTCACTTCACTCAAGTAAACTGGAGACCATTTTAATACACCGTAGCGGATTAAATAGACGAACACGTTAGCAATCGCGATATACCATAACAATTTGTTTTTTAATACATAAGTTACGAAGATTTCTTTTGCAGTTAAATCGTTTTCGTAAGTTTTTTCGTTATAGTCATCTGGGTAGTCATTACGCCATTTTTCGATTGATGGTAAACCACAAGATTGTGGAGTATCACGCATCACGAAGTACACAGGAATTGCACAGATCATTGCTGCAATACCAGGGTAGTATAAAGATTGTTGCCAGATGTCTTTTGCTTGCGCTTCAATACCGTGAATGCTGAAGAAAATTGCACTAGCTAATAACACCATTGCACCAGGCACCATACCACCGATATTGTGCGCAGTATTCCAAATTGACACGATAGTACCGCGTTCAGATTTAGACCACCAGTGTACCATTGTACGACCACATGGAGGCCAACCCATACCTTGGAACCAACCATTTAAGAAGATCATCGCCCACATGATAGCGATGCCAGAGGTTGCCCATGGGAATAGACCCATTAAGGTCATACATAAACCAGAGAGCAATAAACCAAATGGTAAGAATACACGAGGGTTAGAACGGTCAGACATACTTGCCATAACGAATTTTGATAAACCGTAAGCAAGACCAGCCGCTGAGCCGATAACACCTAGTTCCGCTTTTGAGTACAAGCCAGCTTGAATTAAACCTGGTTGTGCTAAGTCAAAGTTTGCACGCACAAAATAATATGCAGCATAACCGAAGAAGATCCCTGCAAACACTTGCCAACGTAAGCGTTTATACGTGGAATCAATTTTTTCCGCTGGAAGTTCCGCAATATGCGGAGCGGGTTTGAATGGTCCAAACATAATTTTTTCTCCAACTTTTTAATTATGTGTCATCTAAATTTACCCTTTTGAAACAGTAAGGGATTTGCGAATCATAAAAGAAAATAAAAAATAAGAAAGTAAAAAAAATCAAAAATGTGAAGTGTTTCACAAATCTTTACACCGTTTGAGCGAATGCGAAAATTATTGTGATCAATATCACAAAATCGCTTTCTTTTACACTCAAAATGTTGTTAATTTTGCCGCACTTCTCTACAATGATTACACTTTTTATATTATTTTTTCTTACATTTTGGGAATCGGGGGTAAACAATGGGATTATCGCCTAGTATCTATAAAGATGTTGGAGATCTTTCGTCACTTAGCACTGATGTGATCATTATCGGTGGTGGCGCAACAGGAGCAGGTATTGCGCGCGATTGCGCACTTCGTGGCATTGATTGTATTTTATTGGAACGTCGAGATATTGCGACAGGAGCCACAGGACGTAACCACGGATTATTACACAGTGGTGCGCGTTACGCCGTGAACGACCAAGAATCTGCTGAAGAATGTATTAAAGAAAACCGCATTTTGCGCAAAATTGCGCGTCATTGCGTAGATGAAACGGAAGGCTTATTTATCACTTTGCCTGAAGATTCGCTCGACTATCAAAAAACCTTCCTTGAGAGCTGTGCAAAATCTGGAATTGATGCACAAGCCATTGATCCTGAACTAGCTAAAATTATGGAGCCTTCTGTAAATCCTGATTTAGTGGGCGCTGTTGTTGTGCCAGATGGTTCGATTGACCCATTCCGTTTAACCGCCTCTAATATGATGGACGCCACAGAAAACGGCGCAAAAATGTTCACTTATTGCGAAGTAAAAAATTTGATTCGTGAAGGTGGAAAAGTGATTGGCGTGAATGTGTACGATCACAAAAATCGCAGAGAACGCCAATTTTTTGCACCGCTTGTTGTAAATGCTAGTGGTATTTGGGGACAAGGCATCGCGGAATATGCCGATCTCAAAATTAAAATGTTCCCTGCGAAAGGTGCATTGCTCGTAATGGGTCATCGCATTAATAAACTTGTAATTAACCGCTGCCGTAAACCTGCTGATGCGGATATTCTCGTCCCTGGCGATACAATTTGTGTGATTGGAACAACATCTAGCCGCATTCCTTATGATCAAATTGATAATATGGAAGTAACGCCAGAGGAAGTGGATATTCTTTTCCGTGAAGGTGAGAAACTTGCACCTAGTTTGCGTCATACTCGCGTATTACGTGCTTATGCTGGGGTGCGTCCATTAGTTGCAAGCGATGATGATCCATCTGGTCGTAATGTGAGTCGTGGTATTGTGCTACTTGACCACGCAGAGCGTGATGGCTTAGATGGCTTTATTACAATCACTGGCGGTAAGTTAATGACTTATCGTTTAATGGCTGAATGGGCGACCGACCTTGTTTGTAAAAAACTCAATAAAACGGCTCGTTGTGTTACTGCTGAACAGGCTCTACCAGGTTCGACTGAAAGCCGCCAAGAAACCAATCAAAAAGTTATTTCATTACCAAGTACTATTCGTTATTCTGCCGTATATCGTCACGGTTCACGGGCTACTCGTTTGCTTGAAAAAGAACGTTTAGATCGTTCAATGGTTTGCGAATGTGAAGCGGTAACAGCGGGGGAAGTTCGTTACGCTGTTGATGAACTGGATGTAAATAATCTCGTCGATTTACGTCGTCGCTCCCGAGTTGGAATGGGAACTTGTCAAGCTGAACTCTGTGCTTGTCGTGCTGCAGGACTAATGAATCGTTTTGAAGTGGCAACACCACGTCAATCAACTACTCAACTTTCCGCCTTTATGGAAGAACGCTGGCGTGGTATTGAACCGATTGCTTGGGGGGAAGCTATTCGCGAAGCCGAATTTACCTCTTGGATGTATGCTAGTGTATTAGGTTTAAATGATGTGAAACCGCTTGATGAACAAGCACAACAAGGGACGGATAGCAATGAATTTTGATGTAGCCATTATTGGCGGTGGTTTGGCGGGTTTAACCTGTGCCATCGCCCTTCAACAATGCGGTAAACGTTGCGTGATTATCAACAACGGTCAAGCAGCCATTGATTTTGCATCTGGCTCTTTAGATTTATTAAGCCGTATGCCATCAACGACATATGGGGAAAATCGCACGGTAGAAAATTTAAAAGAAAATATTACCGCACTTCGCAATGAATTACCTGCTCATCCTTATAGTTTATTGGGTGCAGAGAAAGTGCTTGCTAAAGCACAAGATTTTGAACGTTTAGCCAATGAATTACATCTTGATTTAATTGGTTCTACGGAAAAAAATCACTGGCGTGTAACAGGCTTAGGCAGTTTACGTGGTGCGTGGCTTTCGCCAAATAGCGTGCCAACTGTGCAAGGTAATGAACCTTTTCCGCATAAACGTATTGCAGTGCTTGGTATTGAAGGTTATCACGATTTTCAACCTCAACTTTTAGCGGCAAATTTAGTGTTAAACCCACAATTTGAACATTGTGAAGTAACGAGTGGTTTCTTAAATATTCCACAATTAGATGAACTTCGCAAAAATGCTCGTGAGTTCCGTAGTGTAAATATCTCTCAACTTCTAGAGCACAAACTTGCGTTCAATGATCTTGTTAAAGAAATCATTGAATCAGCACAAGGTGCAGAAGCAGTATTTTTACCTGCTTGCTTTGGTTTAGAAAACCAAGAATTTATGACCGCACTTCGTGATGCAACTAAACTTGCATTATTTGAATTACCAACGCTGCCACCATCATTACTCGGTATGCGCCAGCGTATTCAATTACGCCGTAAATTTGAATCCCTTGGTGGTTTAATGATTAACGGTGATAGTGCATTGAGCGCAACATTTGAAGGAAATCAAGTACGTTGTATCAACACTCGCTTGCTTGAAGATGAAGAAATTACTGCAGATAATTTCGTACTCGCTTCAGGAAGTTTCTTCAGTAAAGGACTCATTTCTGAATTCGATAAAATTTATGAGCCAGTTTTTGAATCCGATATTATCGGTGTTGAAGGGTTTAACGATAAAGATCGTTTCACTTGGACTGCTCATCGTTTTGCTCATCCACAACCTTATCAATCTGCTGGTGTGGCAATTAATGCTCAATGCCAAGTGCAAAAGAGCGGTCAGTATTTAACGAATTTATATGCCGTCGGTAATGTAATTGGTGGGTTTAATGCGCTTGAGCTTGGTTGTGGTTCGGGTGTCGCAGTTGTAACTGCCTTGGCAGTTGCTGATGAAATCTTGGCGAAATAAGGGGGAATAATATGGATAATAATATTCAACGACTCATTGATAGTGCAAAACAATCCCTTAATTCACCTGAAAGCCATAAATATATCGACGAAAGTTTTGAAAGCTGTATTAAATGTACGGCTTGTACCGCTGTTTGTCCGGTTTCACGCAACAACCCACTTTATCCTGGTCCAAAACAATCTGGCCCAGATGGTGAGCGTTTACGCTTAAAATCTGCTGAACTTTACGATGAAGCACTTAAATATTGTACCAACTGTAAACGTTGTGAAGTGGCTTGTCCGTCTGATGTGAAAATCGGTGATTTAATTGTGCGTGCGCGTAATAATCACTTAGCGCAGTCTAAAAAACCGTTAATGAATAAATTGCGTGATGCGATTTTAAGTAACACTGATGTAATGGGGAAAATCAATACTCCACTTGCCCCCATTGTGAACACCATTACGGGTCTGAAAGCCACCAAATTTATGTTGGAAAAAACCCTTAAAATCAGTAAAGAACGTACTTTACCTAAATATGCGTTTGGTACGTTCCGTAGCTGGTATATGAAAAATGCGTTACAAGACCAACAAAAATTTGAGCGAAAAGTAGCATATTTCCACGGTTGTTATGTTAATTATAATAATCCACAGCTTGGCAAAGAATTCCTTAAAGTGTTCAATGCGATGAACATTGGGGTAATGTTATTAGAAAAAGAAAAATGCTGTGGTTTACCATTAATGGTAAACGGTTTTCCTAATCGCGCTCGTAATATTGCACAATTCAATACCGATTACATTGGAAAAATGGTAGATGAAAATGGAATAGATGTGATTAGTGAAGCATCAAGTTGTTCACTTAATCTGCGTGACGAATACCATCATATTTTAGGTATCGATAACGCCAAAGTCCGTCCGCATATCCATATGGTAACCCCATTTTTATATCAGCTTTTCAAAGAAGGTAAAACATTACCGTTGAAACCACTTAAACTTAGAGTGGCTTATCACACCGCTTGTCACGTAGATAAGGCAGGTTGGGCACCTTATACTTTGGAAGTGTTGAAAAAAATTCCAAGTTTAGAAATCATTATGTTACCTAGCCAATGCTGTGGTATTGCGGGGACTTACGGTTTTAAATCAGAAAACTATGAAATTTCACAATCTATTGGTAAAAATCTATTCGATAATATTAACGAGGGTGGATTTGATTACGTTATATCTGAATGTCAAACCTGTAAATGGCAAATTGATATGTCATCTAACGTGACTTGTATTCATCCATTAACTTTACTTTGTATGTCGATGGATGCTTAAATAAGAAAAATGCATGTTGTAATTAACGTGCATTTATGATTAATTTTATCTATGAAAAAACCGACTTTATATTGATAAAGTCGGTTTTTAATTCAGTTCAATTTAACATTAACCTGCAACTGCGATACGTTTCATATCTGTCATATAACCACGTAATTCTTGACCGATTAATTCAACAGGGTGGTTGCGAATTGCATCGTTTACATCACGTAAGGTAATGTTATCGACTTCCACTGCTGGAGTTGGCTCGCCCAAATCGCCTTTTTGAAGGTTAGGGATAATTTCTTTTGCAAGAATTGGGGTCGCTACGTTAGAGAATAAGTAGTTACCATATTCTGCAGTATCAGAAATTACCACGTTCATTTCGTATAAGCGTTTACGTGCGATAGTGTTCGCAATTAATGGCAATTCGTGAAGTGATTCGTAGTAAGCTGATTCTTCATAAATACCGCTTGCAACCATCGCATCAAAGGCTAATTCTACACCAGCTTTAACCATTGCAATCATTAATACACCATTATCAAAGTATTCTTGTTCGCTAATTTTGCCATCATATTTTGGTGCATTTTCAAAGGCTGTTTTACCTGTTGCTTCACGCCATGCGAATAAATCTTTGTCGCCATTTGCCCAGTCTGCCATCATTGTTGCAGAGAAGTGACCGCTAATGATGTCATCCATGTGTTTGTAATATAAGAAACCAAGGCTTTCTTTGATTTGTTCAGCCAGTTCAAATGCACGTAATTTTGCACTGTTTGACAAGCGATCCATCATTAATGTGATACCGCCTTGTTTTAACGCTTCGGTAATGGTTTCCCAACCGTATTGGATTAATTTACCTGCGTATGCTGGATCTTTACCATCTGCCACTAATTTGTCATAACATACGATAGAACCTGCTTGTAACATACCGCAAAGGATAGTTTGCTCACCCATTAAGTCAGATTTTACTTCTGCCACGAATGAAGATTCTAAAACACCTGCTTTATGACCGCCAGTTGCAGCAGCCCATGCTTTTGCGATCGCCATGCCTTCGCCTTTCGGGTCATTTTCAGGATGAACCGCGATTAATGTTGGCACACCGAAACCACGTTTGTATTCTTCACGAACTTCAGTACCTGGACATTTTGGCGCAACCATCACAACCGTAATATCTTTACGGATTTCTTCGCCAACTTCAACAATGTTGAAACCGTGTGAATAACCAAATGCAGAGTCTTTTTTCATTAAAGGCATCACATCAGCCACCACTTTAGAGTGTTGTTTGTCTGGTGTTAAGTTTACGACTAAATCTGCAGTTGGGATTAATTCTTCATAAGTACCCACTTTAAAACCATTTTCGGTTGCACGTTGGAATGACGCACGTTTTTCTGCAATCGCTTCAGGGCGTAAGGCATAGCTAATATCTAAGCCAGAATCACGCATATTCAAACCTTGGTTTAAACCTTGCGCACCACAGCCTACGATAACAATTTTTTTACCTTTTAAGAAGTTTGCTTCATCTGCAAATTCTTCGCGATCCATAAAACGACAACGACCTAATTGGTCTAATTTTTGACGTAAATTTAATGTGTTGAAATAGTTAGCCATTTTTTGTCCTTAATTGTGTAAGGTTGATAATTGTATGATGTTGTGTTTGCATATTTTTTTGTTGTGGTTTGATTATAGGATTTTTTATGATTGCGTAAAGTGATATTATGGGAATGTAATGTTGCGATTTGTGCAATTATTTTGTTTTTTGTTAATTGGCATCGTATTTCGCTCGATGAGCGACCTACTTTTTCTTTACTCGTGTAAAAGAAAGTAGGCAAAGAAAACACGCCCCAATTAAATCGCAGATCTTTGCTTTGTTTCAATTTTCTTAACGGAAATTTGCTGAACTCGCTACGCTCAAACAGACGCAAATTGCCTAAAAATTGAAAGTCGCAAAGGCGATTTATATGGGGCATAATTTACCTTGGTGTTATTTAAAAAGTGCGGTTAGTTTTGCATTCGTTTTTAAATTTAAGAAAGAACAAAATGGGTTCCCTTCTTTGCCGCCTGAAAAATTGGAAATTTGTAGGAAATTTTCGTCTGTTTGAGCGTAGCGAGTTCAGAAAATTTCCGTTAAGCAAATTTCCAATTTTTCAGGAAATAAGGCAAAGTAGGGCGTGTTTTCTTTTTGCCTACTTTTGCTTTGCACGAGCAAAGAAAAAGTAGGTCGCCGTCAGGCGAAACCCTGACTTAAATAAAATAGATATCATTATGGACTTCAACGATCTCAACTTATTCATCAAATTATCAGAAACCCAAAATTTCACCAAAACCGCCACCCAAAACCACATGTCTCCCTCTACCCTTTCCCGTCAAATTCAACGATTGGAAGACGAGTTAGGAAAGACACTTTTTATCCGTGATAATCGCCAAGTCAAACTTACTGAATATGGCGAGAAATTTTTGCAATTTGCTAAAACAGAATGGCAAAACTGGCAACAATTTAAACAACAACTGAAAGATCAATCCGATGAACTTTGCGGTGAAATTAAACTTTTTTGTTCTGTAACCGCATCTTATAGCCATCTTCCGCACGTACTTAAACAGTTTCGCCAGCGTTATCCTAAAGTGGAAATTCAACTGACTACGGGCGATCCAGCGTTAGCACTAGAATTAATTCAAGCACAACAAGTCGATCTCGCGCTTGCAGGGAAACCAAATAATCTGCCCTCTAGTGTAGTGTTTCATAAAATAGATGATATTAGTTTGTCCCTAATTGCCCCACGAGTGGCTTGTTTGGCGACACAATTATTGCAAGAAAAACCTATTGATTGGCAGCAAATGCCTTTTATTTTCCCTATTGAAGGGCACGCTCGGCAGCGAATTGAACAATGGTTAAGGGAGAAACAAATTAAACACCCGAAAATTTATGCTACTGTTGCGGGACACGAAGGAATTGTGCCAATGGTGGGATTAGGATTTGGATTAGCAATGTTGCCTGATGCAGTAATTGACAGCAGCCCAATGAATAACCAAATTTCCAGACTTAATCTTGATAAGCCTATTGAGCCTTTTGAATTAGGTATTTGCACCCAAAAAAGAAATCTCGAACAGCCCCTAGTCCGTGCATTTTGGGCGATGTTAGAATAGAATAAATAATGGTTTAAAATAAGGATTTCTTATGTTTAAAGGTATTCTCGTTTCATTATTAGCCTCGTTTTTATTTGGCTATATGTATTATTTTTCTACGTTACTAAAACCTTTGAGTGGCACAGATATTTTCGGTTATCGGATGATATTTACTTTTCCTTTTGTCCTGTTGTCCGTCACATTATTTAAACAAAAAGCGGCTTTAATTGAACGTTTAAAACGCATTCAAAAACGACCGCACTTAGCATTGTCATATTTACTTTGCGGATTATTAATGGGCTTTCAAATGTGGCTTTTTCTTTGGGCACCGAATAATGGCAGTTCATTAAGCGTATCTTTTGGTTATCTACTTTTACCAATTGTAATGGTGGCGGCAGGTCGCGTGTTTTTTAAAGAACGCATTTCAACATTCAAATTTATTGCAGTTATCATTGCAACATTAGGCGTAATTTCTAATATTGTGCTAAAAGGCGGTCTTTCTTGGGAATCCATTGTTATCTGTTTAGGTTACACCGCATATTTTTCTATCCGAAAAGCATTAAAAAATACCGATCTTGCCTCCTTTTGTTTAGAAATGTTAAGCCTTATGCCTGTCAGTATTTATTTTGCTTTACAAACAGATTTCGCGACGGTACAACAAACCAATCCGTTTATTTGGGGGCTGCTTGTCTTACTAGGATTAATCAGCGGTACTGCGTTAATTGCCTATGTAATAGCCAGTAATATGCTTCCTATGAATTTACTCGGTCTGCTTGGTTATGTTGAAACTATTATGATGCTATGCGTATCATTTTTGATCGGAGAACAAATTGATAGCGAAAGCTACCCACTTTTTATTTGTTTAGTCATCGCGATGATTCTTGTTATGGTTGATGGCGTTTACAAACAACACGCAAAAGGAAGTTTATAAATGTCATTTAAAGAAATTACGCCACAACAAGCTTGGGAAATGGTTCAACAAGGGGCTGTGTTAGCCGATATTCGCGATGATGCTCGATTTACCTACTCGCATCCTAAAGGTGCTTTTCATTTAACAAACCAAAGTTTTTTGCAATTTGAAGAACTAGCAGATTTTGATTCGCCTATTATTGTGAGTTGTTATCACGGCGTGAGCAGTCGAAATGTAGCGACTTTTCTCGTGGAACAAGGCTATAAAAATGTATTTAGTATGATTGGCGGATTTGATGGATGGTGCAGAGCAGAATTACCGATTGATACCACTTACTAACCCATTCATCAAAAATATATAAGATATAAAAAAGTGCGGTAAAAATTTACCGCACTTTTGTTGTTATTCTAATTAACTGAAAATTAGTTTTTCGCTGCAGCTGCTGCTTTAACAATTACTGCAAATGCAGGGGCTTTTAATGATGCGCCACCCACTAATGCGCCATCAATGTCTGGCTGAGTAAATAATTCAGCGGCATTTGCATCATTTACAGAACCGCCGTATTGAATAATTACTTGCTCTGCCACGGCTTGTGATTTCGCCGCGATGTGACCACGGATAAATGCATGAACGGCTTGTGCTTGTGCTGGAGTCGCAGATTTACCCGTGCCAATCGCCCAGATTGGTTCGTATGCGATCACTGCACCGTTGAATGCTTCTACGCCTAATGCATTGATGACTGCATCAATTTGACGCGCACATACTTCTTCAGTTTTGCCTGCTTCATTTTCTGCTTCAGATTCACCAATACATAATACTGGCACTAAACCAGCTTCTTTTAATGCACCAAATTTTTTCGCCACAAATTCGTCGCTTTCTTTATGATAAGTGCGGCGTTCAGAGTGGCCAATAATGATGTATTTTGCACCAAAATCTTTTAACATTTCGCTAGAAATATCACCAGTAAATGCACCTTTCACATTGATATCTACGTTTTGTGCACCTAATTGAATCACACTTTTACCGCCACAGCTGCAACCACAACCAGAAAGTGCTGCTTCAGCCGTACCTAAATACATAACGGGGGGGGCAATTGCTACATCACAACCAGTTACATCATGTAATTCCGCTTTTAATCCCTCGATTAATTCTTTCGTGAATGCTTTGCTACCGTTTAATTTCCAGTTACCCATAACTAAAGGACGACGTGCCATTTTTGTTTCTCCATAGTTGATAAAATTAACTTGCTTACTATACCAAAATTTCGCCCCTATTCTTTGCAGAAGATCATAAAATTAAAAAAATTCTCACAGAAAGATGATTATCTTGAGCTAAAAAGCTACAATTACCTGTATGGAACCGATAAAAAATAACCAATTATGAAACTTTTCAAAGCTGAACAATGGAATATTGAAGTGCTTCTTCCTCTTTTTGAAACCTATCGCCAAGCCTATGGGCAAGCAGAGAATCCAGAACGCACTTTGGCTTTTTTAACTAATCGTATGCGTTTTAATGAAAGCCTGTTTTTTATTGCGGTGGATGAGAACGAAAAGGCTATTGGCTTTGTGCAGCTTTTCCCTCGCCTTTCTTCTTTACAATTACAACGCTATTGGCAAATCACCGATATTTTTGTGTTAGAACATGCGCAACAAACAGAAATTTATGCGGCGTTGATTTCTAAAGCAAAAGACTTTGTGCATTTCACGCAATCCAATCGTTTAGTGGCAGAATTAGCGCAAAATCAATATTCAATGTTGGAATCGGAAGGGTTTAAATTGAACCCGAAAGAACGTTTATTTGAATTGAGTTTGTAATGCTAACATCGTTAAATCGTTATTGGGATTATTTGCGGATTGAACGCCAAATGAGCCCTCACACAATCACTAATTATCAACATCAACTTGATGCCATCATCAAAATTTTAGCGCAACAAGATATCCACGCTTGGGCACAAGTGACACCCAGCGTGGTACGATTTATTTTGGCGGAAAGCAAAAAACAAGGCTTAAAAGAAAAAAGCTTGGCTTTACGTTTATCCGCATTGCGTCGATTTCTCAGTTTTTTAGTGCAACAAGGCGAATTGAAAGTAAATCCTGCCACAGGCATTTCTGCACCGAAACAAGGCAGGCATTTACCGAAAAATATGGATGGCGAGCAAGTTCAACAATTGCTTGCAAACGATAGCAAAGAGCCAATTGATATTCGTGATCGTGCGATTTTGGAATTAATGTATAGTTCAGGTTTGCGTTTATCGGAATTACAAGGCTTAGATTTAAACAGCATTAATACTCGTGTGCGGGAAGTGCGTGTTATCGGGAAAGGTAACAAAGAACGAGTTGTGCCGTTTGGACGTTATGCTTCGCATGCTATTCAAGAATGGTTAAAAGTGCGGGCATTATTTAACCCAAAAGATGAGGCATTATTTGTTAGCCAGCTTGGAAATCGCATTTCTCATCGAGCTATTCAAAAACGTTTAGAAACTTGGGGTATTCGTCAAGGCTTAAATAGCCATCTTAATCCGCACAAATTACGCCATTCTTTTGCGACGCATATGTTGGAAGCCAGTTCTGATTTACGCACCGTGCAAGAATTGCTTGGGCATAGCAACCTTTCCACCACGCAAATTTATACTCACTTAAATTTCCAACATCTAGCAGAAGTGTACGATCAGGCGCACCCAAGAGCGAAACGAAAAAAATAAAAGAGCGGTTAAAACAAAAAAAATTTTAACCGCACTTTTAATTAATATTAGATTACTTCGCAGGAATATCGGCAAGTACTCTTGTCAATAAATCCCAATAGGTTTGTACTGTTGCGATTTCCACTTTTTCATCTGGTGAGTGAGCATTTCGGATTGTTGGCCCAACAGAAATCATTTCAATGTTTGGATAATGTTCTTTTAAAAGACCACATTCTAATCCTGCATGAATGACTTTCACTACAGGTTGCTCGCCTAGCACTTCAGCATAATGTTTGCGAGTAACGTCTAAGATAGTAGAGTCATTTACTGGTTGCCAGCCAGGATAAGGCGCAGAAAACTCAACTTTTGCATTTGCTAAGATTGCAAGTGAGCTAAGCATTTCAGTTACGTAATATTTACCGCTTTCAATTAATGAACGAACTAAAATGGTGCTTTTTACAACATTACCTTCTGTTTTCAATACGCCAACGCTTAATGAACTTTCTACGACATTTTTAACTACATCACTATTGCGGATTACGCCGTTTGGCAATACGTTGAGGGCGTTAATAACCGTTTGAGTGCTTTGTGCGGTGAATACGGTAGGGGCTTTTTCTGCAGATTCTACAAAAAGTGTGAAATTAGGTTCTGCAATTGCTAATTCTTCTTTAAGCACAACCGCGAGATTTTCTACCGCACTTTCTATGGTTTTTACATCGCCATTAAAGGCTAACACAGCTGCTGCTTCTCGAGGAATTGCATTACGAATTGAGCCACCACGAATATCAGAGAGAGCAAAGTGCGGTTGATTTTGAGAGAGTTTTGCTAATACTCGCGCTAACACTTTGATTGCATTTGCACGCCCTGTATGGATATCGCCGCCAGAGTGACCGCCACGTAAACCTTTAAGGGTGATTTGTGCACTGTGCTCAAACGTATTGGTTTCATATTGAACGGGAATTTCAAAGTTTGCGTTAATCCCGCCCGCACAACCAATGTAAATTTCACCAATTTCTTCGGTATCTGTATTGATTAAAATTTCAGATTGTAACCAGTTATGACGTAAGCCTTTTGCGCCATCCATCCCTGTTTCTTCTGTCATTGTTAAAAGCACTTCAAGAGGTGGATGGGCTAAATCATTGCTTTCTAACACCGCTAAAGTAGAGGCTAAACCGATACCATTGTCAGACCCTAATGTTGTACCTCGTGCTTTTACCCATTCTCCATCAATATAAGGTTGAATTGGATCTTTGGTAAAATCATGTGGATTGCCTTCATTAGCCTGTGGCACCATATCTAGATGGGCTTGTAGCACAACAGGCGTGTGATTTTCCATTCCTTTCGTCTCGGGTTTACGAATGAGAATATTCCCCACTTCATCGCGTTCAACAAAAAAATGCTTTTCTTTTGCCCAATTTACAATAAAGTTAGCTAACGTATCTTCATAATGAGAAGGATGAGGGATTGCACAAATTTGATCGAACCATTTCCATAATAATGAAGGTTGAAGTGTTGTAATTTCAGACATAGTTGCTCCTTTTTACTGAAAATATTTACGAAATAATAGCATAAAACGCCATTTCGGGTTATCCTTACGCAATTTTTTATTTCTCGATAAATTTAAACTAAGGTGCAATTATGAGCGAAAAATATGTGGTAACTTGGGATATGTTTCAAATGCATGCCCGTAGATTATCAGAACGTTTACTTCCAGCTTCCCAATGGAAAGGTATTATTGCGGTGAGTCGCGGTGGTTTGTTTCCAGCGGCTGTATTGGCTAGAGAATTGGGTCTTCGTCATATTGAAACCGTTTGTATCGCAAGTTATCACGATCATAACAATCAAGGTGAACTACAAGTTCTTCATGCAGCCCAAGTGCCAAATGGCGGCGAAGGATTTATCGTGGTAGATGATTTAGTTGATACGGGTAATACTGCGCGTGCCATTCGTCAAATGTACCCTAATGCAAAATTTGTCACTGTATTTGCAAAACCTGCAGGTGCGGAATTAGTGGATGATTACGTAATTGATATTCCACAAAATACTTGGATTGAGCAACCTTGGGATTTAGGTTTAACCTTTGTTCCACCTCTCTCTAGAAAATAATTTTTATACAAAAAAGTGCGGTTAAAATAAAAGGATTTTTAACCGCACTTTCTTTCATTTTATCGTTTTTCCTAATTTTTCACGGTAAACAGGTTAAAATTTTACTCACAATAAATATCCGTATGCGACTTCTTATTTTAATCCTTCTTTCAGTATTAGTATTGTTTCAACATGATTTTTGGTTTGGCAGTAACGGTTTTTTAGATTATCGTCAAAATGCTGAGAAAATTAAGGAAAATCAAGCAGAAAATGAAAAGCTATCTCAACGTAATCAGCGTATTAATGCAGAAATTCAAGGATTAACAAAAGGTTTTGAAGCGATCGAAGAACGCGCACGAATGCAACATGGCTTAGTGAAAGAAAATGAAGTGTTCTATCATATTGTAAAAGAGAGTAAATAATGGCTCGTTCAATTATTGCGGTCTTGCCCGCGGCTGGCGTGGGTTCTCGAATGCAAGCGGATAAACCGAAACAATATTTAACGCTGCTTGGCAAAACACTGCTTGAACATACACTCGATGTGATGCTTTCTTATCCTGCCGTATCTAAAATTATCTTGGCGGTAAGCAAAGATGATCCTTATATTTCTACACTATCGCTCGATCCTAAAATTCAGTTAGTGGAAGGTGGCACAACGCGAGCTGAATCTGTCTTAAATGGTTTAAATGCAATTGCGGAAAAAAATGCCTGGGTGCTTGTTCATGATGCTGCTCGCCCTTGTTTACAACATGCTGATATTGATAAATTGTTAGCTATTGAAGATAAACAAGGTGCGATTTTGGCAATCCCAGTAACAGATACGATTAAACGAGCGGACAATCAGCAATGTATTGTAAAAACAGAAGATCGTAGCCAGCTTTGGCAAGCAATGACACCGCAGTTTTTCCCAGTAGATATATTAAGAGATGCGCTTTCCACAGGAATTCAACAAGGTGCGAATATAACAGATGAAGCATCAGCAATAGAACTTGCTGGATTTCGACCGCACTTAGTGGCTGGACGTAGCGATAATTTAAAAGTGACTCGTCCAGAAGATTTAGCATTAGCAGAATTTTATTTAACAAGGAATAAATTATGATCAGAATTGGACACGGCTTTGATGTTCACGCTTTTGGCGAAGATCGTCCATTAATTATTGGTGGTGTAGAAGTGCCTTATCATACGGGCTTTATTGCGCACTCAGATGGCGATGTGGCATTACACGCATTAACTGATGCAATCTTAGGGGCTACGGCTTTAGGCGATATTGGAAAACTTTTCCCCGATACCGATATGCAATATAAAAATGCGGATAGTCGAGGCTTACTGCGTGAAGCGTTTCGTCAAGTACAAGAAAAGGGATATAAAATAGGTAATGTTGATATTACCATCATCGCTCAAGCACCTAAAATGCGCCCACATATTGATGCAATGCGTGCCAAAATAGCTGAAGATCTCCAATGCGATATTGAGCAAGTTAATGTAAAAGCAACGACTACCGAAAAATTAGGCTTTACAGGAAGACAAGAGGGGATTGCTTGTGAAGCCGTTGCTCTTTTAATCCGACGATAATTTACTATTCTTATATTCTTAAAAGTGCGGTGAAATTTGAAAAGAATTTCATCGCATTTTTATTAGTGAAATAATAAGCGATTGCTCGTTATTATTAAGTGACCATTGGTGAAAGGAAACGCCCATTTATGGGTGAGGGAGCAATGGAGGGCTTCAGTCCGCCTTTTTGCTTACCAACCTTGTTGTTAGGTAGTATATGGTTCATTATTAATTGATGGAATTTATACGCTTTAACGAGAATATTCCATTAACTAAACCATTTAATAAAACAAATGTAAAACAGTGAGCTTATTGCCAACTTAGATTTTCTTGTTATACATTTAACCAAAACGTCACAGGCCCATCATTTGTTAAGCTCACTTGCATATCCGCTGCAAATTGCCCTGTTGAAACAGGTAATTTCTCTGCGCACTTTTGGATAAAGTATTCATATAATTCATTAGCCAATGCTGGGGACGCACCTTTTGAAAAACTCGGGCGTAAACCTTTTTGCGTATCCGCTGCTAATGTAAATTGCGAAACGATAAGTAATTCCCCCTGCGCTTGTTGAACATTTAAATTCATTTTGTCATTTTCATCACTGAAAATTCGATAATTAAGCACTTTTTCAGCAAGTTTATCCGCTTTTTCTTGGTTATCTTCTTTTTCTACACCAAGCAAAACTAACAAACCTTTGCCAATTTTCCCTATTGTTTCGCCCTTTACATCCACTTTTGCTTGAGACACACGCTGAATTAGGGCGATCATTTCAATCCCTCAATAAAACTCGGTAACCATTCTTCAGCATAACTTTCTTGATCATCCACGTTTAACACGTCAATTTTTAAAGTCTCACAAATTTTTACCGCACTTTTTGCTTGAAGTGTTTGCTCCACTTTGTCCGCTGCATAGCAAAAAGTATCATAATCAGAACTACCTAATCCAACGACCGCAAAGCGAACATCTGAAAAATCCTTTTGGCTATTCGCTAATTCATCAAATAGAGGTTTTAAATTGTCTGGCAATTCGCCTGCACCATGCGTTGAAGTCACAACAAGCCAAATTTTCTCGTTTTCAATGTCAGATAAATTTGGTCCGTGAAAAAGTGCGGTGGAAAAACCTTGAGTTTCTAAAACATCGTTTAAATGCTCGGCAACATATTCCGCACCACCTAAAGTGCTGCCTGAAAGAATGCAAATGTGCATTTTATTATCCTATATTTATTTTTTCTCAAAGAGAAAAGAAAATTATTCAAATGATTAAAATAAAAAGGCTTAGAAAATCTAAGCCTTTTACTACGATTAAACGTTATCAAACTTACCAAGTAATGAACGAATATGCTCTTGCCAATTACGATGTTCGTTTTTCAGCTGTTCATTTTCAGTTTGTAAGTTTTCGATATTTCTTTGAGATTCTGCGTTTTTCTCTTTTAATTCTTCAACTTCTAATTGAAGTAATTGGATAGTTTCTACCGCTTGTTTAATTTTTTCTTCAAGCTGGTCTAAAATTTCTAAAGACATAATGATTTCCTTTTAAATATGGGTAAGTTTGGGGGTATTTTACCCAGTAAATTTACCTTTTTAAAGCATTGAATAAAAATTTATTATGCAAACGATTACTCAGTGATAGAATGATGCTATTTTTACCATAATCTTGAAAAATAAGCAGAAGGAGAATAATAATGAATCGAGCATTAGCCATTGAATTTTCACGAGTAACAGAAGCCGCCGCTCTAGCAGCTTACACGTGGCTTGGTCGAGGAGATAAAAATGCGGCAGACGATGCAGCGGTAAAAGCGATGCGTTATATGCTGAATTTGATTCATATGGACGCTGAAATCGTTATAGGAGAGGGCGAAATTGATGAAGCCCCAATGCTTTATGTTGGCGAAAAAGTCGGTTCTGGCTTAGGGGAATTAGTTTCTATCGCAGTAGATCCTATTGATGGTACACGTATGACCGCAATGGGGCAATCTAATGCTATTTCTGTCTTGGCTGCAGGTGGCAAAAATACCTTTTTAAAAGCACCTGATATGTATATGGAAAAATTAGTGGTGGGTTCAAATGTAAAAGGCATCATTGATTTGAATTTACCACTGGAACAAAATCTTCGCCGCATCGCATCTAAGCTAGGAAAATCCCTTTCTGACCTTACCGTAATGGTATTAGCAAAACCACGTCACGATGCCGTAATTAAACAAATACATAACTTGGGCGTGAAAGTATTGGCAATTCCTGATGGCGATGTAGCAGGTTCTGTACTTTGCTGCTTACCAGATGCTGAAGTCGATCTTCTTTATGGAATTGGTGGTGCGCCAGAAGGTGTGGCAGCAGCTGCAGCCATTCGAGCATTAGGTGGCGATATGCAAGCTCGTTTAATCCCACGCAATGAAGTAAAAAGCGACACCGAAGAAAATAAAAAAATTGCAGCTAATGAAATTCAACGCTGTGCAGCATTGGGCGTAAAAGTGAATGAAGTGTTAAAACTTGAAGATCTCGTGCGTGATGACAATCTTGTATTTACTGCAACAGGCATTACCAATGGCGATTTGCTTAAAGGTATCTCCCGCAAAGGCAATTTAGCCAGTACTGAAACCATTTTAATTCGAGGAAAATCCCGCACAATTCGTAAAATTCAATCTATTCATTATTTGGATGACCTTTATAAAATTTTGAATATTTAGCTCAAGCAAACAACATTTCAATTAATTTAATCTGCTCTCCAAAAAGCTGAACAAATGACTTACTAAACAGGGAGCAGATTTTAAAATGTCATTTTTAAATAATTAAATCATTTTTTCTCAAAAAAATATCAAAAAAGATATTCTAAAAACAAATATATTCATATATGATATGAAAACATTTTATTAAAAGAAAAAGTATCAAATATGAATAACCTTAGTACGCAATTAGAAAATCAAATTGATGAATTAAAAAAGCTTCAGCAAGCTGTCATTACCTATGAGCAATCGCAAAGACAACAACTTTACGCAGGGAAAATTACCGATCTCAAAGCCTTTGGAAAAATGCTCAATGACAAGCGTAAATCACTTGGTATTGAGCTTAGTATGCTAGAACTGCAAACTGGCGTGTCTATTTCTACCTTGAACCGATTATTTCAAGATCCAAGCCAAGTGAGATTTACAACCGTGTTTCTTGTTGCTCAAACATTAGGGGTTTCACTATGCGCGATTTAGTCCGCTCGGGAAAAGTATTTCTCTACGGTGAATTTATTGGCTTACTTAGAGAAGATCATCATGGTTTTCATTTTTCTTACAACCCCGATTATCAAGGAATACCGCTCTCTCTCAGCTTTCCTATTGAGCAAAGCCCTTTTCATTCTGACACCTTATTCCCTTATTTTGCATCGCTAGTCCCAGAAGGCTGGCTAAAACACAAATATGCATTTCATCAACGAATTGATGAAGGTGATATGTTTCGCTTTTTACTTAATAATGGTGAAAATATGTTAGGTGCAGTGCAAATTCAGGAGGAAAAACAATGAATTTTTGTCGTATTTTATTAAAGCCATTAAAGAAAAATGAAGCACTTTCAGGTTACAGTGCTGAAGGTTTGCATTACCTTACAGGCAATAAACATTTTAATCCTGAATTACCTTTTTCTCGCCAAGAATTTATTACAGTGAAACCCCAAAAACAGCAAGGAATGAGCATTTCAGGTTTTCAACCAAAATTACAGCTTATTATCGAAGATGATCACTTTAACAGCATAAATCAACAGGGAAACTATATTTTAAAGCCCTCTCCAGAAGAGTATCCTTTTTTAGCTGAAAATGAACACGCCACCATGCGCATTATGAAAGAATTAGGGTTTGATGTGCCAGAAAATGGTTTAGTTTCTTTTGCTGGCGAACAAAATCATAAAGAATTTGCTTTTGTTATAAAGCGTTTTGATCGTGATGAACAGCAAACAGCGATTCATCAAGAACAACTTGATGGTGCAATGAATATTCGAGACAAGTATGGAAAAATAGGTGCTGATAATGAGCAATATGTGAGTTATGAACAAATTGCTAAGTTTATTTTGCAGCACACTGAAAATCATTTAGCTCAGCAACAAGAGATTTTCCGTCGAATTATTTACGCTTATTTATTAGGAAATAATGATCTTCACTTACGCAATTTTTCATTTATTTATCCCAAAAACAGTCATCCAAAACTTGCTCCAATTTATGACTTTGTATCGGTGTCGCTCTATCCTGAAATATTTAATTCAACACTACTTGCTTTGCCATTGTTAGCGAGAGAAGAGGGTAATGCCACACTCGCCAAAGGATTTAATACTCAATACGGTGAATATATCGGCGATGATTTTGTCGAGTTCGGGGAAAATATTGGATTAAATAAAAATGTGATTATTCAAAAATTAATTCCTGAAATTACACAAGAAAAGGAAAAGGTGGAGCAGATTTATTCACAATCCTTTATGCCGCAACCACATATTGATTGCGTACTGAAAACTTATCGCAAGCGTTTAGCATTACTTAACGTATTACATGAACCTGAACTATAAAATCCAAAGGGAATTTGAACCGCACTTTTTCCCTCCAACAAAAAAATCGCACCTTTAACCGTGCGATTTTTTGTTGTCTTAGTTTAGGACATTCTGCCGTTTTCTATGCCAATCACCTGATCACAAATTGCCATAGTGGATTGTCGGTGGCTGACGAGAATAATCAATTTTTCAGCTTTAACATTGAGTAATGATTTCAAAATCATTGCTTCGTTTAAGCTATCCAAATTGCTAGTTGGCTCATCAAGCAAGATAATCGGGGCATTATGCAAGAATGCTCGTGCAATACCGATACGTTGTTTTTCTCCGTCAGAAAGATTGCCACCCAATTCGGTCATTTTTGTTTGATAGCCTTGTGGTAAGCTTAAAATAAAGTCGTGAATTGAGGCTTTCTTCGCGGCTTCCATAATTTCTTCTAAGGTTGCATCGCGGCGCGCAAGGCGAATATTTTCCTCAATGGTTTCGTTGAAAATATAGGTTTGCTGAGTAATGTATGCCATATTGTCACGCAAGCTACGAGTGTTAATATTCGGTAAGGTTTCGCCGTTAATTTTAATGCTGCCTGATTTTGGATCGTAAAAACGCATAAGCAGTTTTAACAAAGTACTTTTACCGCTGCCACTTCTGCCGTGAATACCTAAGATTTCCCCTTTTTTCACAGATAAGCTGACATCCGATAAAATTTGTTCTTCGCCGTAAGCGAAGTTTAGGTTCTCTACATCAATGCGAGAAACCTCTTTTAAATCCACCGCACTTTCTACGTCTTTTAATTCTGGCTCTTCCGCTAATAAACTTAATACTCGTTCGCCAGAAGCCAAAGTTTGTAATAAGTTGCTTGAAAGGTTACTTAAGGCGATAACTGGCCCATAGCTCGACATTAATAAAATCACGCCAATTAAAAAGGCAGCAAAATCAATTTTATCTAAGCTAAATAAAATTAAGCCAGTAAACAGCATAATAATGTTGAAAACGGATACTGCCACTTCAGTATAAACACGAACTTTTGCTTCTTGGTCTTTAATACGCTCAAAAGCCGTATCAATTTTTTGGCTGCGTTGTTGGATTTCTGCTAAACGTTGTTTTGCGTAGCCGAAAAGCTGAATTTCTTTCATACCACGCACACTGTCGAGGAAGAAGTCATTCATTTCGCCGACTAATTCACGATAGCGTCTGCCATCTTCACGAGCTAATTTGGTGGTAATAATCGGTAAAATCACGCCCACAGTTAAATAAGCGGCTAATGCCACAAGCACAAACCAACCAGAAAGATGCGCAAAGACCAACAATAAAATCGCAGAGGTAAAGAACGCAATCATAATTGGTGCAATGGTGTGTGCATAAAATACTTCGAGCAATTCAATATCATTGGTTACTAATGACACTAATTGCCCTGCTTGTTTATCTTGCAACTTCACAAAAGCCAAACGACGCAAAGAAGAAAACACTTTGTCACGCAATAATGCGAGTAATTTAAAAGCAATATAATGCCCAGACATTTGCTCTAAATAACGCAATACGCCACGAGCCACCGCCAATACGATAAGTGCGGTCAAAATGCCAGAAAAACTTAAATGGGTGTCAAAATTTAAGAGATTTACTAACCCCATTGCACCAAACACCATAATAAATATGGCAGCAAGGAAACCGAGCGTTCCCATAGTAATGGTAAACGCCATAATGTGCGCCAGTGGAGTCACTAATTTCAACAAATGCCCCATTACAACAAAACCATTTTTACGCATTTGCCACCTCTCTAATTTGTTCTAAATCTTTTTGTTGTTGGAACATTTCAGCATACGCACCTTGTTTTGCCATTAAGATTTCGTGTGTGCCTTGCTCAATCAATTTGCCTTGGTCAAGCACGTTAATACAATCCGCATTAACCGCATTTGCCAAGCGGTGGGAAATCATCACAATGGTTTTTTGTTGTTTAAATTGTTGAATGAACTGCAAAATAATTTCTTCGCTTTCTACATCAATATTACTGGTCGCTTCATCAAAAATATAAAGCTCGGCATTGTGTAATAAAGCACGCGCTAAGGCTAAACGTTGAATCTGACCGCCCGATAAATTTGTGCCACGGCTTAACAGCTGCATATCTAATCCACCATTTTCGCGTACAAATTGGGCGAGATTCACTTGTTCTAAACACGCATAAATTTGCTCATCTGTAGCATCAATTTTCGCCATTGTCATATTTTCACGCAGTGTGCCTTTAAACACATAACTGCTGTGGCTTACTAATGATACTTTTTGATAGAAAGAAGTGCAGTCAATATTGAGGGCGTTTTGTCCATTAAACAAAATCTCACCTTGTTGCGCTTGATTAAAGCCCATCAACAACGAAACTAAGGTTGATTTACCGCAACCACTTTTACCCACAAATACCGTAAGCTGATTTGGTAAGATACTCAAATCTAAACCTGTAATTGCTGGTTTTTCTTCACTATAAGAAAAATGCAGATCTTTAATTTCCACTTGAACGTTATTTTTTGCTTCAAAATCCACCGCACTTTGTTGGGTTTCCACTGGCGTATCAAGTAATGTAAAGATCTTATCTGAAGCCGCTTTGCCATTCATCGCCACATGGAAGAATGAACCAAGCAAACGAAGGGGAATAAAGAACTCGGAGGAAAGGAGAATAAATAAAATCACGCCTAACACGCTGAGTTGTGCATTTTGGAATTGCAATAGTGCGGTTAAAATCCCGATAGCTGTGCCACCATAAGCGAGTAAATCCATAAGAGAAACAGAGTTAAGCTGCATAGTAAGCACTTTCATGGTAATTTTGCGGAAATGCTCAGCCTCTTTATCCATCGCTTTCGCTTTATAAGCATCATCTTGATAGATTTTTAGCGTAATTAAACCTTGTAAGTTATCTAAAAAGCTGCTGCCTAATCCCACATAAATCGACCAATATTTTGCCAAGAGTTTTTTCGCAATTTTATTCACTGCAATGATCGACATAGGGATAAGCGGAACACAAATCAACAAAATCACGGCAGTTTTAAAACTGAAAAAAATCAAGAAAACAAAAAGAGTAAGCGGTGCAAGCAAGCTATAAAAAAGCTGCGGTAAATAACGCCCAAAGTAGATTTCAAGCTGTTCTACACCTTCTGATGCCACTTGAATAATGCTTGAGGTGGATTGCTGGTTCACTTGGTTAAGCGGCATAGAAGCCAATTTACGATAAATAAGGCTACGCAATTCATGCTTCACTTTTGTACTGGCAAAATAAGACGCCTGCACAGATTTTTTCCCTGCAAAAGCACGCAATGCCAATGCTGCAATCAAAAGGATGCCAAAAATGACCGCACTTAACAGGCTTAATTCGTGAAAATAAGCCGCCTGTAAAATATAAGAAAACACAACGGCACTAATAATCCCGCCAACTAACGCCACCCAATTCCACAACACTGTGACGCCAATCCATTTTTTGCTGTCAGCCACCGTGTTAATTAGGCGTTTATCTATCATCATAATGATTACTCCTAAAATAAAAAGAAGTACGCATAGAATTATGCGTACTTAATGTAGGGTGGACTTCAGCCCACCAAAATATCTTACGATTGTTTGATGGTGGGCTAAAGCCCACCCTACAATTACTGAAGCCCACCCTACAATTACTAATATCAACAATCAACGGCTCGCATTATAGGAAACAAGCTCGTTTAAATACAGCAAATAATGAGAATAGTTTTTATTTCTTGATTTTGATCAAAAATACACTTTTAGTATTGTGAGAAAATACTTTCTCCTATAATATATTTGAGAATTATTATTATTTTTTTTATGGGATTAAATATGACCAATTTTAGATTAAACGTGCTTGCCTATTCCGTTATGCTTGGGCTAACGGCAGGTGTTGCTTATGCAGCTCAACCAACCAACCAACCAACCAACCAACCAACCAACCAACCAACCAACCAACCAA
>ERZ1023189.22-NODE-22-length-84073-cov-28.907246_pt1 | contig 84073 bp, 75 predicted proteins | sample MGYA00380439_ERZ1023189 | MGnify/ENA primary metagenome ERZ1023189 (study PRJEB33173, sample SAMEA4830404) | metagenome | study: EMG produced TPA metagenomics assembly of the PRJEB25223 data set... | reverse complement strand
ATAATTGCCCTCAAACTCTCCATTTTTTGGGGACATAATCACTTTCGATTGACAGGGAATTGGAAGATTTTTTATTTGTGTCTTAAATCAGGTCTTGCGTGACATTTTCTGCTCTCCACATGCCATCGTTGATTAACAGAACACCAGAATTAAAATTATGTGTATAAAAATCATCTCTAACTGCAGCTAAGGGTATAGCCGTCAAGTCCAAATCCCACAGCTCATCTATCGATTTTCTTACAACAATATCTGAATCCAAATACAGTACACGAGACTCGCTTACATACTTTGGAATAAAATACCTAAAAAAGCCGCATATGAAAGTCCCTCAAAGGGGAGACGATAACCTTTCAGAATATTACTGTCAATCTAAACATTCACAATCTCACTATTCAAAGTCTCTAGTCTTTTTTCCATCAATTGGAACCATTCTCGCGGAAGGTCATCATTAAAAACATAAAACTTAAGATTATAATGATGAACACAAAGAGATTTTATTGTTGTTTCAACTTTATCCATATAAGCATTATCTGCACCTAAGACAATCGCTTTTTTCTCTTCTTTCACTTTTTATCTCATTTCTTTTTATTCCCATCATATGTTTCTACGTAACCATTATTTTCGCCTATTCGTTCGTAAAACCATACCAGTGGAGATTTTAGATGAAGTCCCATTACGGTTTACAATTTTTACATTACGACACGGAGTTTTACAAATCGATTTCATTTGCCAAACGTAGTTAGTGAGGCAGTTAGCTAGTTCGCCAAATAGCGACTAGCGTCCAACAATTTGGAACTTTAGTTCCAATTGTTGGTACTGAGTCACATCTTCTCCTCTAACTCTACGTCTGGATACTTGTCCGCAAACCAGCGGAGGGCAAAGTCATTTTCAAAGAGAAAGACTGGTTGGTCAAAACGGTCTTTGGCTAAGATATTGCGACTTGACGACATCCGTTCATCCAAGTCCTCAGGCTTGATCCAACGAACGGTCTTTTTACCCATTGGGCTCATGACCACTTCCGCATTGTATTCGCCTTCCATACGGTGTTTAAAGACTTCAAACTGGAGTTGACCAACAGCTCCCAGCATGTACTCACCTGTTTGGTAATTCTTATAAAGCTGAACGGCTCCTTCTTGCACCAATTGCTCAATCCCCTTGTGGAAGGATTTTTGCTTCATAACATTCTTAGCAGAAACTTTCATGAAAATTTCAGGAGTAAAGGTTGGCAGTGGTTCAAATTCAAACTTGTTTTTTCCAACCGTCAAGGTATCCCCAACCTGATAAGTACCGGTATCGTAAACCCCGATAATATCACCTGCCACGGCATTGGTCACATTCTCACGACTCTCCGCCATAAACTGGGTAACATTAGATAGTTTAGCCCCCTTACCAGTACGAGGGAGATTGACACTCATGCCGCGCTCAAATTCGCCTGATACGATACGGACAAAGGCAATACGGTCACGGTGACGAGGATCCATGTTGGCTTGGATTTTAAAGACAAAGCCTGAGAAATCCTTGTCATAAGGATCCACAATTTCACCGTCTGTTTTCTTGTGACCATGTGGTTCTGGAGCAAACTTGAGGAAGATTTCAAGGAAGGTCTGCACACCAAAGTTTGTCAGGGCTGAACCGAAAAAGACAGGCGTCAATTCTCCAGCCAGAATAGCTTCCTCTGAAAACTCATTCCCAGCTTCATTTAAAAGCTCAATGTCATCCTTGACTTGCTCGTAGAAAGGATTGCTACCAAAGAGTTTGTCCCCGTCTTCTAGACTGGCAAAACGCTCATCCCCTTTATAAAGCTCTAAACGTTGGTTATAGAGGTCATACAAGCCCTCAAAGGCTTTCCCCATCCCGATAGGCCAGTTCATAGGGTAGCTAGCAATGCCCAAGATTTCTTCCAATTCTTGCAAGAGATCCAAAGGCTCACGACCGTCACGGTCCAGCTTGTTCATAAAGGTAAAGACTGGAATGCCACGATGTTTCACAACCTCAAACAATTTCTTGGTTTGAGCCTCGATCCCCTTGGCAGAGTCCACGACCATGACCGCAGCATCCACCGCCATCAAGGTACGATAGGTATCTTCTGAGAAGTCCTCGTGCCCTGGCGTGTCTAAGATATTCACGCGCTTGCCGTCGTAGTCAAATTGCATAACAGATGAAGTAACAGAAATCCCACGTTGCTTCTCGATATCCATCCAGTCAGATTTAGCAAAAGTCCCTGTTTTCTTCCCTTTTACCGTACCAGCCTCACGAATCTCACCCCCAAAGTAGAGTAACTGCTCAGTGATGGTTGTTTTCCCCGCGTCCGGGTGGGAGATAATGGCAAAGGTACGACGTTTCTTAATTTCTTCTTGAATATTCATAAGTTCTCTTTCTTTGATTCTCTATTTTTCTTGTTTCAATAGCTGAGAATGATTTTTACATTGGATTTTACCATTCCTTTCAACACTCCATTATATCGGATTTTAGCATTTTTTTCAATTTCTATTTCTTTTCACTTCCCCCTCCCTTATTTATGGGAAAATATGGTAAAATAGAACAGACTAAAAATCATCATTTCACGAAAGGATGCAAGATGAAAATTACGCAAGAAGAGGTAACACACGTTGCCAATCTTTCAAAATTAAGATTCTCTGAAGAAGAAACTGCTGCCTTTGCGACCACCTTGTCTAAGATTGTTGACATGGTTGAATTGCTGGGCGAAGTTGACACAACTGGTGTCGCACCTACTACGACTATGGCTGACCGCAAGACTGTACTCCGCCCTGATGTGGCCGAAGAAGGAACAGACCGTGATCGCTTGTTTAAAAACGTACCTGAAAAAGACAACTACTATATCAAGGTGCCAGCTATCCTAGACGATGGAGGAGATGCCTAATGACTTTTAACAATAAAACTATTGAAGAGTTGCACAATCTCCTTGTTTCTAAGGAAATTTCTGCAACAGAATTGACCCAAGCAACACTTGAAGATATCAAGTCTCGTGAGGAAGCCCTCAATTCATTTGTCACCATCGCTGAGGAGCAAGCTCTTGTTCAAGCTAAAGCCATTGATGAAGCTGGAATTGATGCTGACAATGTCCTTTCAGGAATTCCACTTGCTGTTAAGGATAACATCTCTACAGACGGTATTCTCACAACTGCTGCCTCAAAAATGCTCTACAACTATGAGCCAATCTTTGATGCGACAGCTGTTGCCAATGCAAAAACCAAGGGCATGATTGTCGTTGGAAAGACCAACATGGACGAATTTGCTATGGGTGGTTCAGGTGAAACTTCACACTACGGAGCAACTAAAAACGCTTGGGACCACAGCAAGGTTCCTGGTGGGTCATCAAGTGGTTCTGCCGCAGCTGTAGCCTCAGGACAAGTTCGCTTGTCACTTGGTTCTGATACTGGTGGTTCCATCCGCCAACCTGCTGCCTTCAACGGAATCGTTGGTCTCAAACCAACCTACGGAACAGTTTCACGTTTCGGTCTCATTGCCTTTGGTAGCTCATTAGACCAGATTGGACCTTTTGCTCCTACTGTTAAGGAAAACGCCCTCTTGCTCAACGCTATTGCCAGCGAAGATGCTAAAGACTCTACTTCTGCTCCTGTCCGCATCGCCGACTTTACTTCAAAAATCGGCCAAGACATCAAGGGCATGAAAATTGCTTTGCCTAAGGAATACCTCGGTGAAGGAATTAACCCAGAGGTTAAGGAAACCATTCTAAATGCCGCTAAACACTTTGAAAAATTGGGTGCTATCGTCGAAGAAGTCAGCCTTCCTCACTCTAAATACGGTGTTGCCGTTTATTACATCATCGCTTCATCAGAAGCTTCATCAAACTTGCAACGTTTTGACGGTATCCGTTACGGCTACCGCGCAGAAGATGCGACTAATCTTGATGAAATCTATGTAAACAGCCGTAGCCAAGGTTTTGGTGAAGAAGTGAAGCGCCGTATCATGCTGGGTACTTTCAGTCTTTCATCAGGTTACTACGATGCCTACTACAAGAAGGCTGGACAGGTCCGTACACTTATCATTCAAGATTTCGAAAAAGTCTTCGCGGATTACGATTTGATTTTGGGTCCAACTGCTCCAAGTGTTGCCTATGACTTGGATTCTCTCAACCATGACCCAGTTGCCATGTACTTAGCCGACCTCTTGACCATACCTGTAAACTTGGCAGGACTGCCTGGAATTTCGATTCCTGCTGGATTCTCTCAAGGTCTACCTGTCGGACTCCAATTGATTGGTCCCAAGTACTCTGAGGAAACCATTTACCAAGCTGCTGCTGCTTTTGAAGCAACAACAGACTACCACAAACAACAACCCGTGATTTTTGGAGGTGACAACTAATGAACTTTGAAACAGTCATCGGACTTGAAGTCCACGTAGAGCTCAACACCAATTCAAAAATCTTCTCACCTACTTCTGCCCACTTTGGAAATGACCAAAATGCCAACACTAACGTGATTGACTGGTCTTTCCCAGGAGTTCTACCAGTTCTCAATAAAGGGGTTGTTGATGCCGGTATCAAGGCTGCTCTTGCCCTCAACATGGACCTCCACAAAAAAATGCACTTTGACCGCAAGAACTACTTCTACCCTGATAATCCCAAAGCCTACCAAATTTCTCAGTTTGATGAGCCAATCGGTTATAACGGCTGGATTGAAGTCGAGCTAGAAGACGGTACGACCAAGAAAATTGGTATCGAACGCGCCCACTTAGAGGAAGACGCTGGTAAAAACACCCACGGTACAGACGGCTACTCTTACGTTGACCTTAACCGCCAAGGGGTACCTTTGATTGAGATTGTATCTGAAGCCGATATGCGTTCGCCAGAGGAGGCCTATGCTTATCTGACAGCCCTCAAGGAAGTTATCCAGTACGCTGGCATTTCTGACGTTAAGATGGAAGAAGGTTCTATGCGTGTGGATGCCAACATCTCCCTTCGCCCTTATGGTCAAGAAAAATTCGGTACCAAGACTGAATTGAAGAACCTCAACTCCTTCTCAAACGTTCGTAAAGGTCTTGAATACGAAGTCCAACGCCAGGCTGAAATTCTTCGCTCAGGTGGTCAAATCCGCCAAGAAACACGCCGTTACGATGAAGCTAACAAAACAACCATCCTCATGCGTGTCAAGGAAGGGGCTGCTGACTACCGCTACTTCCCAGAACCAGACCTACCCCTCTTTGAAATTTCTGACGAGTGGATTGAGGAAATGCGGACTGAGTTGCCAGAGTTTCCAAAAGAACGTCGTGCGCGTTATGTATCTGACCTTGGTTTATCAGACTACGATGCTAGTCAGTTGACTGCTAATAAAGTCACTTCTGACTTCTTTGAAAAAGCTGTTGCCCTAGGTGGTGATGCCAAACAAGTCTCTAACTGGCTCCAAGGGGAAGTCGCTCAGTTCTTGAATGCTGAAGGTAAAACACTGGAACAAATCGAATTGACACCAGAAAACTTGGTTGAAATGATTGCCATCATCGAAGACGGTACTATTTCATCTAAGATTGCCAAGAAAGTCTTTGTCCATCTAGCTAAAAATGGCGGTGGCGCGCGTGAATACGTGGAAAAAGCAGGTATGGTTCAAATTTCAGATCCAGCTATCTTGATCCCAATCATCCACCAAGTCTTTGCCGATAACGAAGCTGCTGTTGCCGACTTCAAGTCAGGCAAACGTAACGCCGACAAGGCCTTTACAGGATTCCTTATGAAGGCAACCAAAGGCCAAGCCAACCCACAAGTTGCCCTTAAACTACTTGCACAGGAATTGGCGAAGTTGAAAGAAAACTAGACAGAACAAAACCAGCCCTAAGGTTGGTTTTTTCTTCTCTACCAACTCCCAATAACTATTTTGGCTTTATTTCCAGAGTATTTTATGGTAAAATGAAGAGTAATAATATTTATTAAAGAGGTAAAAACATGATTGAAGCAAGTAAATTAAAAGCTGGTATGACCTTTGAAACAGCTGACGGCAAATTGATTCGCGTTTTGGAAGCTAGTCACCACAAGCCAGGTAAAGGAAACACGATCATGCGTATGAAATTGCGTGATGTCCGTACTGGTTCTACATTTGACACAAGCTACCGTCCAGAGGAAAAATTTGAACAAGCTATTATCGAGACTGTCCCAGCTCAATACTTGTACAAAATGGATGACACAGCATACTTCATGAATACAGAAACTTACGACCAGTACGAAATCCCTGTAGTCAATGTTGAAAACGAATTGCTTTACATCCTTGAAAACTCTGATGTGAAAATCCAATTCTACGGAACTGAAGTGATCGGTGTCACCGTTCCTACTACTGTTGAGTTGACAGTTGCTGAAACTCAACCATCTATCAAAGGTGCTACTGTTACAGGTTCTGGCAAACCAGCAACGATGGAAACTGGACTTGTCGTAAACGTTCCAGACTTCATCGAAGCAGGACAAAAACTCGTTATCAACACTGCAGAAGGAACTTACGTTTCTCGTGCCTAATCTCTAGAAAGAGGTCATTCTATGGGAATTGAAGAACAACTTGGCGAAATCGTTATCGCCCCACGTGTACTTGAAAAAATCATTGCTATCGCTACTGCAAAGGTAGAGGGTGTTCACTCTTTTTCAAACAGATCAGTGTCTGATACCCTTTCAAAACTTTCACTCGGCCGTGGCATTTATCTTAAAAACGTGGACGAAGAACTCACAGCAGATATCTATCTCTACCTTGAGTACGGAGTAAAAGTTCCTAAGGTAGCGGTTGCTATCCAGAAAGCTGTCAAAGATGCCGTCCGTAATATGGCTGATGTAGAACTCGCTGCTATCAATATTCACGTTGCAGGTATCGTCCCAGATAAAACACCAAAACCAGAATTGAAAGATCTATTTGACGAGGACTTCCTCAATGACTAGTCCACTATTAGAATCTAGACGCCAACTCCGTAAATGCGCTTTTCAAGCTCTCATGAGCCTTGAGTTCGGTACGGATGTCGAAACTGCTTGTCGTTTCGCCTATACTCATGATCGTGAATATACGGATGTACAACTTCCAGCCTTTTTGATAGACCTCGTTTCTGGTGTTCAAGCTAAAAAGGAAGAACTAGATAAGCAAATCACTCAGCATTTAAAAGCAGGTTGGACCATTGAACGCTTAACGCTCGTGGAGAGAAACCTCCTTCGCTTGGGAGTCTTTGAAATCACTTCATTTGACACTCCTCAGCTGGTTGCTATTAATGAAACTATCGAGCTTGCAAAGGACTTCTCCGATCAAAAATCTGCCCGTTTTATCAATGGACTGCTCAGCCAGTTTGTAACAGAAGAACAATAAAAAGAAAAAGTGTTTGATAGATATCAAACACTTTTTTCTTTGCCTCCCACTATCTAAAAAAATGATAATAGATATAATTGTAAACAAAAATCCAGATAGGTTTTGCATGATTGAGAAAGTTAAAAAAACTATTGCAGAGAATCGTTAATCTCAGATTGTCGGTAGAACGATAAACAAGGGCAAAAAAGAAACCAATCAGACTATAATATAATAAACTAATTGGATCTCTGTGAGATAGTATCAAATGGCTAATCCCAAAGATAAGGCCTGATAAGATGACATCTAAATAGTACTTTGACTTAGGAAAGAAGGTATTCATAAAATACCCTCTATCAAGAGTCTCCTCAAAAACAGGACCGATGATTACAAGCAGGACAAAAGATAAGATAGTCGATAAAAAGGTTGGTTGTCCATTTGAAAGAACCACGGTAAAATACTCATCATGAATATTCCTATGGTTAATCAAATGAGCATAGCGTGCCTAAAAATTACCGAGAATCTGATAAACCACATACGTTGCAAATAAGTAGAAGACAAATGACCAGTTCCAGCTCTTTTTTTCAAAGATAAAGAGCATCTTTTTCTTTTTTAACCTCCAAATTAATAGAAGGAAACTTCCCACTAATACCATTGTTAAAATAAGAGAATAGACATCAGCTCCTAACCCTAAAATGATCGTCACATACAATCCAATTGTTTGTGGTAAATAGGTAGATAGTAAAATAATAAGCAAAAATATTCCAAATTGTCTTAGTTTTTTTGTGTTTCTCATCGTACTTTTTTGAAAGATTACCCTGCTCGGAAGCCGTACTTCCAAGCATCTATATAAGAATTAAGTGCCCCTTGCCTCATATAAGGAGCAAATTCTCTATAATATAACCATCTACTATATCCATCTTCCCAAACAGCAAGACCACCTGAAGTTTGCTCCAAGTCCTCAGTTGAAATAACTGTAAATGTTTCTGTAGCTGTCATTGCAAGTACCTTCTTAAAATATAGTGATTTGAAATAAGATGTGAACAACTCTATCAGGAAAGTCAAATTAATTTATAGAAATATTTTAGCAGCCAAGGTGTACTGTTATAGATTCAATACACTATAAATTTTTGTAAGCTTACATCTACAGTATACATCTTTTTTGTCTATTTTATAGTCTATCTCCTCAACTGTCAATTTTTCAACCTGAATTGCATTTTTCCATAAAAAATGAGACCTTTCTAGTCTCATTTAGTCATTCTTAGTATTTTCTAAATCGTTGATAGCGTTCTTCCAGCAACTCTTCTAGCGGTTTTTGTGAAAGTCTAGCCAGCTCCGTTTGGAGTTCTTTTTTGACACTCTTAATCAGTTCTTTACTAGAAAGTCCTACTTCAGAAATCACCTTATCCACCACGTCCATTTCTAGCAGCTCATGCGAAGTGATTTTCATCAATTCTGCCGCTTCCATGGCACGACTGCCATCCTTCCATAGAATGGAAGCAAAGCCTTCTGGACTTAGAATGGCATAAATAGAATTTTCCAGCATCCAGACACGGTCCGCGACTGCTAGAGCCAGAGCCCCACCTGAACCACCTTCACCGATAATGATAGCAATAATCGGAACTTTCAGGTCACTCATTTCCATGAGATTGCGAGCGATAGCTTCCCCTTGACCACGTTCTTCCGCTCCGACACCAGGATAAGCACCTGCTGTATTGATAAAGGTCACAACTGGACGGCCAAATTTCTCAGCATGTTTCATCAACCGCAGTGCCTTTCGGTAGCCTTCTGGATGTGGTTGGCCAAAATTCCGTTTGAGGTTGTCTTGCAAACTCTTGCCTTTTTGGATACCAACCACTGTTACAGCTTGATCTCCAAGCCAACCAATACCACCAACAACTGCACCATCATCACGAAAAGAACGGTCACCATGTAATTGGATAAATTCATCAAAAATGCCTGTCGCAAAGTCCAAGGTTGTCAAGCGACTCTGCTCACGCGCTTCTCTGACTATTTTTGCAATATTCATCTAGGACTCCCTCCATGCAATCTGACTAGGCTAGCAATCGTATCTGGTAAGTCTCTTCTTTTGACAATAGCATCCACAAAGCCATGTTCTAATAGGAATTCTGCCTTTTGGAAATCCTCAGGCAAGCTTTCACGAACCGTATTTTCAATCACACGACGCCCAGCAAAACCAACCAAGCTCTGTGGTTCAGCCAGAATGATATCGCCTTCCATAGCGAAAGAAGCTGTCACACCACCAGTCGTTGGATCTGTCAAAATGGTCAGGTAAAAGAGACCAGCATTTGAATGACGTTTAACCGCCGCAGAGATCTTAGCCATCTGCATGAGACTCATGATTCCTTCCTGCATACGGGCTCCACCAGAGGCTGTGAATAGGACAACTGGCAATTTTTCGACAGTCGCATACTCAAACAAACGAGTGATTTTTTCACCTACAACCGTACCCATAGAAGCCATGATAAAGTTAGAATCCATAATCCCGAGAGCCACAGTCTGACCTTTAATAAGAGCAGTTCCTGTCACAACGGCTTCATGCAGACCTGTTTTTTCACGCATAGATGCCAGTTTCTTTTGGTAACCAGGGAAATGCAAGGGATCCTTGCTTTCAATCCCTGTAAACAATTCTTTGAAGGTTCCCATATCAATCGTCAAAGCCAAGCGTTCTTGGGCAGAAATACGAAAGGTATAGCTACAGTGCGGACAGATACGTTCACTTCCCAGATCCTTCTGATAGATGGTATGCTTACAGCCTGGACACTGGGAAAATAATTCATCTGGAACCTCTGGCTTAGCTTGAGGTTTTTCCCTAACCGAACGATTGGGATTGATTCGAATATACTTATCTTTTTTACTAAATAGAGCCATTGATTCCCCTTTTCGGTTTAAACTCTTAAAGTCATTTTATTCTTTTTCTTGATATTTAGGTAAGAAGGTTTCCATCAAGAAGGAAGTATCATAATCCCCAGCAATGACATTGCGATCTGAAATGAGGTCAAGCTGGAAATCTGCATTGGTCTGCACTCCTTCAATCTCTAATTCATAGAGGGCACGTTGCATTTTCATCAAGGCGTCAAAACGATTTTCGCCGTGTACTATGATTTTGGCAATCATACTATCATAATAAGGCGGAATGGTATAACCTGGATAAACTGCTGAATCCACGCGCAAGCCAACTCCACCACTTGGCAGATAGAGATTAGTAATCTTACCTGGACTTGGAGCAAAGTTAAAGGCTGGGTTTTCTGCATTGATACGACACTCGATGGCATGACCGCGTAGGACAATATCTTCTTGCTTAACAGACAAAGGCTGACCTGCCGCAATGCAAATCTGTTCCTTAACGATATCAACACCTGAAACAAACTCTGTTACTGGATGTTCTACCTGAACACGAGTATTCATCTCCATGAAATAGAAATTGCTACTTGCTTCATCAAGAAGAAATTCAATGGTTCCTGCATTCTCATAGCCAACAAACTCTGCCGCTCGAACAGCAGCAGCACCTATTTCATGACGCAGCGTTTTTCCGATTGCAATCGAGGGACTTTCTTCCAAAACCTTTTGGTTATTCCTTTGAAGAGAACAATCCCGCTCACCCAAGTGAATCACATGTCCATGCTCATCACCTAGGATTTGAACCTCAATGTGCCGAGCTGGATAGATAACCCGTTCTATGTACATGGCACCATTGCCATAATTGGCCTTGGCCTCACTAGAGGCAGTTTCAAAGGCAGAAACGAGGTCATCTGGTTTTTCAACCTTACGAATCCCTTTACCACCTCCACCTGCTGAAGCCTTGAGCATAACAGGATAGCCAATTTTTTCAGCAACAATCAAAGCTTCTTCAGAGTTATGCACTTCTCCATCTGAACCTGGTATAACAGGCACACCTGCTTTAATCATCTGAGCACGCGCATTGATCTTATCCCCCATCATATCCATAACATGACCAGATGGACCGATAAACTTGATACCTACTTCTTCACACATGGTCGCAAATTTGGAATTTTCACTGAGAAATCCAAAACCAGGGTGAATAGCTTCTGCCTCAGTCAAGACTGCAGCTGATAGAACTGCATTAATATTGAGATAAGACTCTGTTGCCTTGCCAGGACCAATACAAACTGCTTCATCTGCCAAAAGCGTATGAAGAGCTTCCTTATCAGCAGTTGAATAAACCGCTACCGTCGCAATCCCCAATTCACGTGCCGCACGGATAATACGAACCGCAATTTCACCACGATTGGCAATTAAAATTTTTCGAAACATGGAGAACCTCCTTAGTTCCCAATTGCAAAAGTAAGGATACCACTGGCTGCAAGCTTGCCATCCACTTCAGCCTTTGCTTCAACCACAGCTATGGTGCCACGACGTTTTACAAAAGTCGCTGTCATAACCAATTGGTCGCCTGGTACAACTTGCTTCTTGAACTTAACCTTGTCCATACCAGCGTAAAAGACCAGTTTTCCTTTATTTTCAGGTTTTGATAACTCCAACACACCAGCAGTTTGCGCCAAGGCTTCCATAATCAGAACACCTGGCATAACTGGGTATTGAGGAAAGTGGCCGTTAAAGAAAGGTTCGTTAATGGTCACATTTTTGATAGCAACAATGGTATCCTCGCTCACTTCCAAGACACGGTCCACTAGAAGCATAGGATAACGGTGGGGAAGAGCTTCTTTGATTTCTTGAATATCGATCATTTGATACGTACCAATCCTTTACCAAACTCAACCATTTCTTCGTTAGAGACGAGAATTTCCGTTACCACACCATCCTTAGGAGCTGGGATTTCATTCATGACTTTCATGGCTTCGATAATTACCAATGTTTGACCTTTTTTGACACTATCACCAACTGTAACGAAGGCAGGTTTATCTGGTCCAGCAGCCAAGTAAACCACTCCAACAAGTGGACTCTCTACAAGATTTCCCTCAGTAGCCACACTTGCTTCAGCTGGAGCTGGAACTTCTTCTGCTACAGTCTCTGCTGGAGCAGATGTAGGAGCTACTGGACTCGGTGTTGCTAGAACGGGTGCTGGAGCGACTTGAGTTGCAACTTCAGGCACAGGTCTCGCTTCATTCTTGCTAAACTGCAACTCATCCGTCCCATTTTTATAAGAAAATTCTCTCAAACTTGACTGGTCAAATTGAGTCATCAAGTCTTTAATATCGTTTAAATTCATACTTATCTATTCTCCCAACGTTTGAAAGCAAGAACTGCATTGTGGCCTCCAAAACCAAAAGTATTTGAAATAGCGTATGGAATTTCTTTCTCCAAGCCTTGTCCATAAACGACATTAGCTTCGATATAATCTGATACTTCACTTGTCCCAGCTGTCATTGGTACAAAGTTATGACGCATAGCTTCGATGGTGACGATAGCTTCTACTGCACCCGCAGCCCCCAGCAAATGTCCTGTAAAAGACTTGGTTGATGATACAGGTACTTCCTTACCAAGAACAGCTACGATAGCACCACTTTCTCCTTTTTCATTGGCAGGAGTTGACGTTCCGTGAGCATTGACATAGGCTACTTGCTCTGGAGAAATCTCAGCTTCTTCCAAGGCTAGTTTGATGGCCTTGATAGCTCCCTGACCTTCTGGATGTGGAGAAGTCATGTGGTAGGCATCACAAGTATTTCCGTAACCAACCACTTCAGCCAGGATAGTAGCTCCACGTTTTTCAGCGTGTTCAAGACTTTCTAGAACCAACATCCCTGAACCTTCACCCATAACAAACCCATTGCGATCCTTATCAAATGGGATCGAAGCACGAGTTGGATCCTCTGTAGTAGAGAGAGCTGTTAAGGCTTGGAAACCAGCGATGGCAAAAGGTGTGATAGAAGCTTCTGTTCCTCCCACCAACATCACATCTTGGAAACCAAACTTAATGGAGCGGAAGGCATCCCCAATCGCATCATTTGATGAAGAGCAGGCAGTATTGATAGATTTACAAACACCGTTTGCACCAAAACGCATGGCTACATTCCCAGAAGCCATATTTGGTAAAGCTTTTGGAAGAGTCATTGGTTTGACACGTTTGGGTCCTTTTTCATGAAGGCGAAGTACCTGATCTTCAATTTCCTTGATTCCACCAATACCAGATGCAACGATAACACCAAAACGATCCCTATTAAGAGCCTCTACATCAAGATTGGCATGGTTTACAGCCTCTTGGGCTGCATACAAGGCATATAAAGAATAGTTATCAAAACGGTTGGTATCTTTTTTTACAAAGTATTTATCGAACGGAAAATCTTGGATTTCTGCCGCATTATGCACATCAAAGTCACTATGATCAAATTTTGTAATGCCACCAATGCCGATTTTCCCAGTTGCTAAACTATTCCAAAATTCTTCTGGTGTATTTCCGATTGGAGATGTTACTCCATAACCTGTTACCACTACTCGATTTAGTTTCATTCTTTTCACCTCTAGCTTTCGCTACATACTTAAGCCACCATCAATGGCAATCACTTGACCAGTTAGATAATCTTGGCCTGCTAAAAATACTGTCAAATCTGCAACCTGCTCTGCCTGCCCAAATTCTTTCATCGGAATCTGAGCTAGTGTAGCTTCCTTAATCTTATCTGATAAGATAGCGGTCATATCAGACTCAATCATTCCTGGAGCAATCACATTGACTCGTATATTCCGACTAGCAACTTCGCGTGCCACAGACTTGGTAAAGCCAATCAAGCCAGCCTTAGAAGCAGCATAGTTAGCTTGACCAATATTCCCCATCAAACCAACAACACTAGACATATTAATGATAGCACCTTCTCTGGCTTTCATCATCGGTTTCAAGACTGATTGTGTCATATTAAAGGCACCAGTCAGATTGACCTTGAGCACTTTTTCAAAATCTGCTTCTGTCATCTTAAGCATAAGAGTATCTTGGGTGATCCCTGCATTGTTGACCAAAACATCTACTGAACCCAGTTCTGCAATAGCTTGATCAATCATACGCTTAGCGTCTGCAAAATCTGATACATCTCCTGAAATGGGAACCACCTTGATACCATAGTTTGAAAACTCAGCGAGCAATTCTTCTGAGATTGCCCCACGACTGTTTAAGACAATGTTGGCTCCTACTTGAGCAAACTTGTGGGCGATGGCAAGACCAATTCCACGACTCGAACCTGTAATAAAGATATTTTTATGTTCTAGTTTCATTTTTTTCCTTTCAAAACTTCTGCTTATTTTAGTCTATTTCTCTAAAAGTGCTACTAAACTCGCTTGATCTTCCACATGAGCTAAGTGAGCAGTTTGATCAATTTTTTTAACAAAACCTGACAAGACTTTCCCCGGTCCAATCTCGATAAAGTTGCTTATGCCTGCTTCTTGCATGACCCCAATACTTTCATAGAAACGAACGGGTTCCTTGACCTGACGCGTCAAGAGCTGAGCAATGTCCTCTTTTTGCATCACAGCAGCTTCTGTATTGCCGACTAGGGGACAAGTAAAATCTGAAAAACTTACCTGAGCTAGAGTTTCAGCTAGTTTCTGGCTAGCTGGCTCAAGGAGAGCGGTGTGAAAGGGACCTGACACCTTAAGAGGAATCAAGCGTTTGGCACCTGCTTCTTGCAAAAGTTCAACCGCTCGATCAACTGCAACCACTTCTCCAGCAATGACGATTTGTGCAGGTGTGTTATAGTTGGCTGGAGTAACCACTCCAAGTTCAGAAGCTTTTTGACAGGCTTCTTCAATGACCTCTACTGGCGTATTGAGAACTGCTACCATCTTGCCAGAGTCAGCAGGAGCCGCTTCTTCCATATAGGCTCCACGCTTAGCTACCAAGGCAACCGCATCTTCAAAATCCAAGGCGCCGCTTGCCACCAAGGCAGAGTATTCTCCAAGAGACAAACCAGCAACCATATCAGGCTGATAGCCCTTTTCTTGCAATAAACGGTAGATAGCAACCGAAGTCGCTAGAATGGCTGGTTGCGTATAGCGGGTCTGATTGAGTTTGTCCTCTTCCGTATCGATGAGATAACGTAAATCATAACCGAGCACCTGACTCGCTCGATCAATCGTTTCTTTGACAATCGGATACTGATCATAGAAATCCCGTCCCATCCCTAGATACTGGGCACCTTGACCAGCAAATAAAAAGGCTGTTTTAGTCATTTCTTACAACTCCTGCCCAACGAGAGGCTTCTTCTTGAATTTTCTTAGCGGCTCCGTAATACAAATCTTTTAGGATTTCTTCAGCTGTTTCTTCTTTAGAAACAAGCCCTGCGATTTGACCTGCCATGACAGACCCACCCTCCACATCACCGTGAACAACTGCTTTGGCTAGGGCACCTGCTCCCATTTGTTCAAAGATTTCTAAATCAGGATCTTCCTGCTTAAAGGCATCTTTTTCAGCCAGTTCAAAATCTCTAGTCAACTGATTTTTAATAGCACGAACAGCATGACCAAAGTGCTGAGCTGAAATCGTAGTGTCAATATCCCTTGCTTTTAAAATTTTCTCCTTGTAGTTTGGATGGGCATTCGACTCTTTTGCAACTACAAACCGTGTCCCCACCTGTACAGCCTCTGCACCTAGCATAAAGCCAGCCGCAGCACCTTCACCATCCGCAATTCCTCCTGCAGCAATAACAGGAATAGATACAGCTGTGGCTACCTGTCGCACCAAGGTCATGGTTGTTAATTTACCGATATGCCCCCCAGCTTCCATTCCTTCTGCAATAACAGCGTCTGCACCGATTTTTTCCATGCGTTTAGCTAAAGCGACACTAGGAACGACAGGAATAACGATTATCCCAGCTTCATGGAAACGTTCCATATACTTGCTTGGATTTCCTGCTCCTGTTGTGACAACTTTAACACCTTCTTCAATAACGAGATCCACGATATCTTCCACAAAGGGAGATAAGAGCATGATGTTGACCCCAAAGGGTTTATCAGTCAATGATTTGATTTTATCAATATTAGCCTTGACAACTTCTTTCGGGGCATTTCCCCCACCGATAATTCCTAATCCTCCAGCCTTGGAAACAGCCCCTGCCAAATCACCATCAGCAACCCAGGCCATCCCTCCTTGGAAAATAGGATAGTCAATCTTCAATAATTCTGTAATACGCGTTTTCATAGTGCCTCCAACCTTCCTTGCTTACGTAATAGTTCGATTTCACCATAATTTGACAGTCAAACTATTACCTAAACAAGAGGGAGTGGGTTTCTCCCTACTCCTTCTACTAATATTCTGCTTATTTTGCTTGCTCTTCAACGTAAGCAACCAAGTCACCAACTGTTTTCAAGTCATTTTCTGCTTCGATTTGGATATCAAAAGCATCTTCGATTTCTGAGATTACTTGGAACAAGTCCAATGAATCTGCGTCCAAATCATCAAAAGTTGATTCAAGTGTTACTTCTGATGCGTCTTTTCCAAGTTCTTCAACGATAATTTCTTGTACTTTTTCAAATACTGCCATGATAGGACTCCTTTAAAATAAATAGTTTTTTTATAACAATGTGTTCACCACATGATTACCTAAATTGTAAGAATGAGCGTGCCCCAGGTCAAGCCTCCACCGAAGCCTGATAGAAGAACAGTCTGGCTACCATCTAAAGGGATGAGACCTTGTTCTACACACTCTGAAAGTAAAATCGGGATACTGGCTGCACTGGTATTGCCATATTCCATCATATTGGCTGGAAGTTTGGCTCGGTCAACACCAATTTTTCTAGCCATCTTATCCAAAATACGGTCATTGGCTTGATGAAGTAGCAGATAATCCAAGTCTGTCACCTCTATAGGAGATTCATCAATAGTCTGCTTGATAGACTTGGCTACATCTCGAATGGCAAAATCAAAGACTGTGCGTCCATCCATCTTCAAAAATGAATCTGCACTTTCTTGATCTGAAAATGGAGAATGCAAACCTGAATGCCCATAAGTTAAACACTCGCTGCGACTTCCATCGCTATTGAGACTCTCAGCTAAGAAATGCTCTTGCTCGCTAGCTTCTAACAAGACACCACCAGCACCATCTCCAAACAACACAGCTGTTGATCGATCCGACCAATCGACTGCCTTAGAGAGGGTTTCACTACCAATCACCAAGCCTTTTTGAAAGCGACCAGAAGCGATAAACTTTTCAGCAGTTGAAAGAGCAAATACAAATCCACTGCAAGCCGCGGTTAAGTCAAAAGCAAAGGCTTTATTAGCACCAATATTAGCTTGAACACGAGCAGCTGTAGAGGGCATCATCGAATCTGGAGTAATGGTAGCTAGGATGATAAAATCCAGTTCTTCTCCTGTTATTCCAGCTTTTGCCATCAGTTTCTTAGCAACCTCTGTAGCCAAATCACTGGTAGATTCTGTTCTTGAAATATGCCTTTGTCGTATTCCCGTTCGACTTGAAATCCACTCATCATTGGTATCCATAATCTGAGCCAAGTCGTGATTTGTAACCACTTGCTCTGGCACATAATGAGCAACCTGACTTATTTTTGCAAAAGCCATTATTTCAAATCCTCCAAAAATTGGTAAAGATTAGTCAAGCCTTTACCCATGACAGCAATTTCTTCCTCGCTCATGCCATCAATAATTTTTTCTACCATGGCCTTGTGGAAGCGTTTATGCAGTCTATGAATCAAGCGACCCTTCTTTGTCAAATGCAGATGCACCACACGACGATCCTGTTCTGACCGAACTCGCTCAATGTAGCCCTTACGCTCTAAATTGTTCAAACTTGTCGTAACAGTTCCAAGAGTTACCATCAACTCTTTTGACACTTGACTTGGAGTCACATCTGGAGCCTTACCGATGACATCAATCGTATGCATTTCTTTGATGGAGATATCCTTAAAACGACTACCTCTCAAGTTCACTTCCTCAATTACAAGGACATTGTTAAATATAGATGTTAAATATTCATTGATTCGTTGGTAGTCCATTTTTCATATCCCTCCTTCTTCAAAAAACTTTTACAATCAAAACATTTGACAGAAAGAATTATATCAAAATTCAAAGAATGATGCAAGTATTTTTTATTTTCCTGTAAATTTAGGTCTTCTTCTCTCCGAATGAGCTCGCACTCCTTCTTTGAAATCCTCTGTTTGAGCTAAGGATTTCTGTAGGTTCAGTTCTAAAGTAGCGTAACCCTGCCAGTCTTTAAATTGGCTCTCCCAAACCAACTTCTTAATGGCAGCATAGGAATTACTTGAAGCACGTCTTAATTTTTTAAGAAGCTGTTCTCTCGTCTTTTCAAGTTTTTCAGCTTCAGAAACGCGGTAAACCAACCCCCATTCTAGGGCTTTTTCTGCCGTTAAAGCCTCTCCTGTCATAGCTAATTGAGCAGCACGCGTCACACCGATACTGCGGCTCAAGAGATGAATTCCCCCTGCATCTGGAGCCAAACCAACACCAACAAAGGCTTGGATAAACTTAGCCTTATCCGTCGCCAAACAGAAATCTGCCGCAACAGCCATATTCGCTGCGGCACCTGCAACAGCACCGTCAACTTCCATTAAAACAGGTTTGGCTATTTGCTTGATTTTATAAGAAATCGTATTGACCAACTCTGCGATTTTTGTCAATGATGGAATATCATCCTCATCCACTGCCCGCTTCATCTCTACCAAATCTCCCCCAACTGAGAAGACCTTTCCATTGGCATTGATTAAGATAAAATGCACAGCTGGATTTTCTTCTGCCAAAGTCAGAGCTTCTAAAATCTCCTCACACATGGGAATATGAAAACCATTTGCGACCTCAGGACGGTTCAAGGTAAGGATTGCCAAGTCCTCTTCAAGCTGATAAATAATGTGTTCCATCAGGGCTCCTTTTTATTTTATAAGCAGTTTATACTCTTCGAAAATCTCTTCAAACCGCGTCAGCTTCCATCTGCAACCTCAAAACAGTATTTTGAGCTGACTTCGTCAGTCTTATTTACAACCTCAAAGCAGTGCTTTGAGCAGTCTGCGGCTAGCTTCCTAGTTTGCTCTTTGATTTCATTGAGTGTTAAATTATTTCACTGTCAAAGTATATCTTTTTTAGGAGCAGAAAGCAAGAAAAAATCGACTGAAAGTGTCTCAGCCGATAAGAAAGGCTCGCTTTAGGCTAGAAAGCATCTTATTTTCTTCATTGAAAAAAGCCTTTCTTTCTGCTATAATCGTATAAAATACTTACTTTAGGAGTTCTTATGAAAGTTGTTAAATTTGGAGGTAGTTCTCTTGCCTCTGCTAGTCAATTAGAAAAAGTTTTAAACATCGTCAAAAGCGATTCAGAGCGTCGTTTTGTAGTCGTTTCTGCGCCTGGTAAACGCAATGCTGAAGATACTAAGGTTACGGATGCCCTGATTAAATACTACCGCGACTATGTTGCGGGTAACGATATTAGCAAGAGCCAAAGCTGGATTATCGACCGCTATGCTGCTATGGTTAGTGAATTGGGACTAAAACCAGCTGTGCTAGAAAAAATTTCTAAAAGCATTCACGCCTTGGCCACTCTTCCTATTGAAGAAAATGAATTTCTCTACGATACTTTCCTAGCAGCCGGTGAAAATAACAATGCCAAATTGATTGCTGCCTACTTTAACCAAAATGGTATCGATGCACGCTATATGCACCCTAGAGAAGCTGGGATTGTGGTCACAAGTGAACCTGGTCACGCTCGCATCATTCCATCAAGTTATGACAAGATTGAAGAATTGACAAACACCAATGAAGTCCTTGTCATTCCTGGTTTCTTTGGTGTCACTAAGGAAAATCAAATCTGTACTTTCTCACGTGGAGGTTCTGATATTACAGGTTCTATCATTGCTGCTGGTGTCAAAGCCGACCTCTATGAAAACTTTACGGACGTTGATGGTATCTTTGCAGCCCACCCTGGTATTATCCACCAACCACACTCGATTCCTGAGTTGACCTACCGTGAAATGCGCGAGTTGGCCTATGCAGGCTTCTCAGTCCTTCATGACGAGGCTCTTCTTCCTGCCTACCGTGGAAAAATTCCTCTGGTTATCAAGAATACCAACAACCCTGACCATCCAGGTACTCGTATCGTTCTAAAACACAGTAATGATGAATTTCCAGTTGTGGGAATTGCTGGTGACTCAGGCTTTGTCAGCATTAACATGTCGAAATACCTCATGAACCGTGAGGTTGGATTTGGCCGCAAGGTTCTGCAAATCCTGGAAGAACTTAACATCGGTTGGGAACATATGCCAACAGGTATCGACGATCTTTCTATCATTCTCCGTTCTCGCCAACTAACTCCCATCAAGAAAGAAGAAATCCTGCGTCAGTTGGTTCAAAAGGCTAAAGTAGATCATGCAGAAATCGAACACGACCTTTCTATCATTATGATTGTTGGTGAAAAAATGAAGAGCCATATCGGAGTGACTGCTACTGCGACACGCGCTCTATCTGAAAACAAAATCAACATCCAGATGATGTCTCAAGGTTCTAGTGAAGTTTCTATTATGTTTGTTGTCAATAAAGACCAAGAGAAAGCAGCAATTAAAGCCCTCTACAATGCCTTTTTTGGAGAAAGTAAGGAAGACTAAGCATGGCTCAATCACTTAACAAAACAGTACTCCTCAGTACGACAGGCACTTCCTACCTCTCTATAGCTGGGAAAGTTGGGAAATTCCTTGTCGGAGATCAGGCTTTGGAATTTTACCCAGATGTCAATGTCGAACAATTTATCCAGATTCCTTGGAGCCATATCAATCAGATTGGAGCCAATGTCACTGGACGCAAAATCAGCCGCCACTTCGAAGTCTTTACAGACAAAGGAAAATTCCTCTTTGCTTCAAAAGACTCAGGTGCCATTCTCAAAATTGCACGCAAAAAACTAGGCAATGACAAGGTCGTCAAACTTCCGACCCTGATTCAGACAATTAGCCAAAAATTTAAAAATCTATTTGCAAAAAAGTAGAAACTTTAGTATAATCATAGCAACGGATAAGTAGGTTATCTTCTTCTTTCAGAAAGTCTGCGGGTACTGCGAGCAGATAGGAGGGATAGGTGAAATTCTACCGTTAGTAACAATTACATACACAATCAAGTGCACACCTGTGAAGTTGGATGGAACCGTGGCCCTGCCACTCCAACGTTTTGTCAGGCGTGCTTTTTTCATAAAGGAGTTCTTATGTTAGATATCAAACGTATTCGTACAGATTTTGAAGCTGTCGCAGAAAAATTAGCTACACGTGGTGTAGATGCTGCTGTCTTGAATGAAATGAAAGAAATCGATGCTAAACGTCGTAACATCTTGGTCAAGGTTGAAACTCTCAAAGCAGAACGTAACACAGTTTCTGCTGAGATTGCCCAAGCTAAGCGCAACAAGGAAAATACAGATGACAAGATTGCTGCCATGCAAAATCTATCTGCTGAGGTTAAAGCCTTGGATGCTGAATTGGCAGAAATCGATGCTAAATTGACAGAATTTACAACGACTCTTCCAAATATCCCAGCTGACAGCGTTCCTGTTGGGGCTGACGAAGACGACAATGTGGAAGTTCGCCGTTGGGGTACTCCACGCGAGTTTGACTTCGAACCTAAAGCTCACTGGGATCTCGGTGAAGACCTTGGTATCCTTGACTGGGAACGCGGTGGTAAGGTAACAGGCGCTCGCTTCCTCTTCTATAAAGGCCTCGGTGCTCGTTTGGAACGTGCTATCTACAACTTTATGTTGGATGAACATGGAAAAGAAGGCTATACTGAAGTCATCACACCTTACATAGTCAACCATGATTCTATGTTTGGTACTGGTCAGTATCCAAAATTTAAGGAAGATACTTTTGAACTCAGCGATACCAACTTTGTCTTGATTCCAACTGCTGAAGTTCCTCTGGCAAACTACTACCGTGATGAAATCTTAAACGGCAAAGATCTTCCAATCTACTTCACTGCTATGAGTCCGTCATTCCGTTCTGAGGCTGGCTCTGCCGGTCGTGATACGCGTGGCTTGATCCGTTTGCACCAATTCCACAAGGTTGAAATGGTCAAATTTGCCAAACCAGAAGAATCTTACGAAGAATTGGAAAAAATGACAGCCAACGCTGAAAACATTCTTCAAAAACTCAACCTTCCATACCGTGTCGTTGCTCTCTCTACTGGAGATATGGGCTTCTCAGCTGCGAAGACTTACGACTTGGAAGTGTGGATTCCAGCACAAAACAATTACCGTGAAATCTCAAGCTGTTCAAACACAGAAGATTTCCAAGCCCGTCGTGCCCAAATCCGTTACCGTGATGAAGCAGATGGCAAGGTGAAACTCCTTCATACCTTGAACGGTTCTGGACTTGCAGTTGGACGTACAGTGGCTGCAATTCTTGAAAATTACCAAAATGAAGATGGTTCTGTGACCATCCCAGAAGCACTTCGTCCATACATGGGTGGAGCTGAAGTCATCAAACCATAAAAAATAAGGTTTAGCTATTTCTAGCTAGACCTTTTTTCGTAACCAAATCAGATAAGCACCTAGTACAAAGAATAAAATAGTTAGGCATATAACGGTTTCAGCCAATACCAGGTAATCCAGAAATGGAAGTTTCAAAATTCCCTGAGCCATCTTGAGCGAGGTCGCTGTGATAATGGTTGGGAAGGTGAGGGCTGAGAAGGCTGGTTGAAAACCTTGTTTTAAAATGTTGGGCAGACGAGTTAAAACAAAGAAAAAGAAGGATTGAGAAGCCAAAATCATGACAATCAAGACCCAAGTCGGCAGGCTGGTTCCTCCTACTCGAACTAGAGAAGCCAAGAGTAGAGAGAAAGGAGCACAGTAGATTCCTTCTTGTCCAAGCAAGGCTAGTGGGAGTGGATGTTTCTTTAAATCGCTATAAATAAGGGGATAGAGATAGAAGGTCAAGAGAAAACCAAAACTCAAGGTCGCATAGGCAATTTCGATAATACCTACCAGAGGATAGGTCAAGGCAGCCACTGCTATCCCCACATAGAGAACCGTCCAGCTTGGAGTGGCATGAACCCTCCGCCCTGGACAAGCAAACTTGATGGTAAAACCAGCAATCAAGGTCAAATCCAAGAGAAATGAAAACCACCAAATCCCTTGTGCTACCAAAGGAAGATAAGAGAATACGCGAAAGACATAGGTCGATAAAATCATCCCAGCCATAGGAAAGGTTGCCATTCCTGACAAAAGAGGGGGCTTGGTCAATTCTTGCTTGGTTTCTTTCCAATTAAAGAGATGCAGAATTAGAAAGTAAATCCATAAAACCAAACCAATCAGACTAAAAAGATGGGATAGAACCGGCAACGTATCTAAAATAAGATTTCCAGCTCCTGCCAAACCTAGCAAACAACCTGAAAATACTAAGGGGAGTTTTTTCATCCTAACCTCCAATAATCATGTTAGTTTCAGTATAACATAAAAGCGCTTAAATGAGGATTTAAAAAAACGAAGTCCGCTTATTTCAGACTTCATTTTACTCAGATATGAATTAGGCATAAGGTTGCAATTCTGGATTAATTGGTGTATTAGCTAAGTTGTTGGCATAGTTACAGAGGATTGCTAGGCTGACACCAAAAACCACATCCAAGGCATTTTGTTGAGTGTAGCCAGCTTCTAAAAACTCAGACAAGGCTTCATCTCCTACACGACCCTTGGTATTGATAACTGCCAAGGTAAACTTAGCTAGGGTATCCAATTTAGGATCTGTTTCAATTGGAGTACGATTGCGAAGAGCTTGAATCAAGTCATCATTCATCTGGATTTGTTTGATGGAAAAGGCTGTGTGACCTGCGACACAGAAGGCACAACCATTGGTCACGGCTGCCGTGATTTGCACCACTTCACGCTCAACGGGTGTCAGGCTGTTGCGACGGTGGATAGATGAGACAATTTGGTAGGCTTCTAAAACAGTCGGGGCATTGGCCAAGAGACCGATTAGGTTGGGAATATAGCCATTGTTGTCTTTTTCTACTGTTTCAAGAATTTCTTTCACTTCTGCTGGTGCTGACTCTACTGTATGGATAGTAAATGTTGTCATAAGATACCTCTTTTCTTATTATTGACACTAATATTATTGGAAAATCTTATAAAATCCTGATTCCTAAGTTTATCTAAGATAAAGCTTTATTCTCTCATAAGATTTTCGTTGTTATATTAGTTTATCACACTTCCAATCACTTGCATAATATATATTATATATCAGGCTGATAAAAATTATTTATAGGCAAAAAAATCACACGAGCTGTGTGATTCCATTATTTGTCAAAATACTTTTTAGTTTCAGCAATAACGACTGGCGACAAGACCAAGAGGGCAATCAAGTTTGGCAGAGCCATCAAGGCGTTAACGATATCTGCGATAATCCAGACCATATCCAACTCGATAAATCCTCCTAACAAGACCATGAGCACAAAAACCACACGGTAGAGCCAGATAAAGCGAGCCCCAAAGAGGAACTCAAAACAGCGTTCTCCGTAATAGTTCCAACCTAGAATCGTTGTAAAGGCAAAAAGTACAAGGAAGATGGTCAAGAGGGCAGGCCCAAAGTGTGAAAAGACTGTTGAGAAAGCTGACTGAGTCAAGGCAACCCCATTCAAGTCACCACTCCAAACTCCAGTTATCAAGATGGTCAAACCAGTTAGAGTACAAATGATGAGGGTATCAATAAAGGTTCCTGTCATGGAAATCAAACCTTGCTCTACTGGTTCATTTGTCTTGGCAGCTGCAGCTGCAATAGGAGCAGAACCCAGACCAGATTCGTTTGAGAACACACCACGCGCCACACCATTTTGAATAGCCATCCGAACGCTAGCACCAGCAAATCCACCTACCGCAGCAAGGGGACTAAAAGCTGAGGTAAAGACTAAAGCGATTGTGCCAGGGATTTTTCCGATATTAAAGAAAATAACTGTAAGAGTTCCTAAGATATAAATGAGGGCCATAAAAGGAACAACAGTAGTTGAAACCTTAGAAATAGACTTGAGTCCACCAAAGACTGCAATCGCTACAAAGACAGACAAGACGAGAGCTGTGATGGCTGGCGAAATCGTCGTTGTATTTTGGATAGATTCTGTAATCGAGTTGACTTGGGTGAAGGTTCCGATTCCCAAGAGAGCAACCAATACTCCTGCTACTGCAAACAAAACAGCAAGTGGTCGCCACTTTTCTCCCATCCCTAGAAGGATATAGTGCATGGGACCTCCCGCTACTGCACCATGGTCGTCCTTGGTGCGGTATTTGATGGCCAAGAGTCCTTCCGCATACTTGGTAGCCATTCCAAAGAAAGCCGCCATCCACATCCAAAATAGAGCTCCTGGTCCACCAACCTTGATAGCCGTCGCAACTCCTATGATATTTCCTGTTCCAACAGTTGATGCCAAGGCTGTACACAGAGCTGCAAAACTGGATACATCACCATGTCCCTTATCCTGGATAAAAATAAGCTGAAAGGCCTTGGGCAGACGCAAAACCTGCAAGAGTCCTAGCCGCATGGTTAGGTAAATCCCTGTTCCGACCAATAAAATCAAGAGGGGCGGTCCCCAAGCAAAAGCATCGATTGATTTAAGCAATTCTAACATTTCCTTCTCCTATCGTTTCAACCCCAAAAGAAAGAGCACATGCAAGATACATGTACTCTGGAATGCTTAGATAAATGCTAAAAAGCGGTCTATCCTAGCTCTGTCCTTTTACCTGAGAGTTTGAGCAGTTGCCTGCCTTGCCCCTTCGGTGCCTTTACGGTCTCTCCAGAGTTCCGTCCATTTACAGTCATGGAAAATCAAACGATTCCCCACTTCTATTAAACTTCATTCGGTGTTGGTATTTAATTGATTCTAATTTTACAAAAAATGTTGGCTTTTGTCAATGTGTTTATTAGTAAAAATTAGTTCAACAGTTTTTACTTTATAAAGTCCAGAATACTGCTATCCTTTAAAAGTGACAATAGTCGCACCACTGCCTCCAGCATTTTGTGGGGCATAGCCGAAACTCTTGACATGTTTGTTTCTTTGCAAGTATTTGGTAACTCCTTCACGGATGACTCCTGTTCCGATACCATGGATGATATCAACTTGAGCCATATTGTTAAGCAAGGCTTGGTCGATGAAGGTATCTAGCTCATTCATGGCTTCTTCATAGCGCTTGCCTCGAAGATCCAGTCTAGCTTGAGGTCCTCGCCCAGAAGTTCGTTTCACAACATTGACCTGTTTCTTCTTGACTGGTTTTTCTTGCTGGGCTTGAACAAGATCAAACTCTTTCTCTTCCAAGGTCATCTTAATCAAGCCAACTTGGGCTTCCCAGCGACCGTCCTTGAGTTGACTGGTCAAGGTACCACGCTGACCATAACTGAGAACCACGATATCATCTCCCACCTTTGGAGCTCGTTTTTTCTTGGCCTTTTGAAGGACCTTATTTTTAGACAAGTCCACTTTTTCAGGAGCCAATTTTTTCAACTTGGCCTTGGCTTCAATGATTTCGTGGGGCTTGAGTTGGGATTTACTGTGGAGATTTTTGAGAATCTGGTCACTTTCACTTAGGGCCATATCCACAATCTCAGCAGCCTGTTCACGCGCCTTGTTAAGCTCGGTTTCCTTTTCACGATTAAGCTCGTTGTAGAGTTTTTTTAGCGCACGGTTCATCTTGAGATTTTCTTGCTCCACCTCACGGATATTGTCCAAACGTTTGCGGCTTTCCAGCGTCTGCTCTTCTAATTGCTCAATGATACGATTGACGTCATTGTCCTGATCGATCTGCTGACTGGCATCTCCTACGATAACTTCAGATAGGCCTAGACGTTTGGCAATTTCAAAGGCATTACTTCGGCCAGGAACACCCTGCATAAAGCGATAGGTCGGGCGAAAAGTTGCAGTATCAAACTCCATACTGGCATTTTGCACAAAGGCTGTCTCAATACCGTAGGCCTTGAGTTCTGGATAGTGGGTCGTCGCCATGGTCTTGATTTGACGCAGGCGAAGGTCCTCCAGAATAGCCATGGCAAGGGCTGCTCCCTCTTGGGGATCAGTACCAGCCCCCAACTCATCCAAAAGTAAGAGTGAATGTTGGTTGACCTTGCCAAGAATATCCACGATATTGGTCATATGGCTAGAGAAGGTAGACAAGCTCTGCTCAATAGACTGCTCATCTCCAATATCAGCAAAGATTTCTTCAAAAATACCAACACGACTTCCCTTGTCTGCTAAAATCGGCAATCCTGACTGGGCCATGACCTGTGTCAAGCCCAGAGTTTTGAGCATGATGGTCTTCCCACCTGTATTGGGACCTGTAATGACAATAGCTGTTAAATCTTGACCAAAATAGACATCATTTGCGACGGCATTTTTGACCAAAGGATGGCAGACATGGAGCAGTTGAATCTCTTGATTTTCTGACAGCTGAGGCACGACTGCTTGTCTTTCTTGGATAAATCGAACCTTGGCACGAATCAAGTCCAGATGACCGATAATCCAAGCGTCATTAGCAATCTCAGCCGCATGAGGGCGGACACGCTCAGAAATTTCTTGGAGAATGCGAAGCATTTCATAGCGCTCATCTGCTCGCAGACTAGCAATTTCTTCGCTCAGTTTGACTACCTCACGTGGTTCGATATAGACGGTGTTTCCACTAGCAGAAATATCATGAACGACACCTGCAATCTTATTGCGGTAGGTGTTTTTGACTGGTAAAACCTGACGGCCATTTCTGCTAGCAACAATTCCTTCCGTCAACATCTGCGCTTTTTGCTTGAGTAAGTCTTGTAAAACATCGCGCACCTGACTCTCGCTATCATGTATTTTTCGACGGATTCGCGCCAATTCTTCACTGGCAAAATTTTCAATGAAACCCGCATCATTAAAGGCCTGAAGATTTCCTTGTAATTGCGGAAAATCATGTAATTTCTCAAACCAAAGGGCTAATTCTTCCAAGCTGACATTTTCCAGATTGGCGTAAAAATTTTGAAGTTCTCGGCTGGCAAGAAGCACGCGTTTCAAGAGTAGGAACTCCTCGATATTGAGATCCGCTCCCATCTCCAACCTCTTGCAGACTCCTGCAATTTCCTTAGTTGAGAGAATAGTAAAATGCGGTTGCTCGACGAAAAGAGCCTGCATTTCCTTCATCTCAGCAAAAGCCTGTTTGATTTTATCTGCTTTGGCAGTCGGAGCCAGCTGTATCAATTGCTCCAAGCCCTGCTCGGTCAACAAATGAGGCTCAAACAAGGCCTTGACCTTATCGAACTCTAATGTTTCTAATATTTTCTTATTCATCTTTATTTCCTTGTCTTTGAATGTCTAGGTGTGGTAGCTTTTTACATTCTGATAGATTCGAGTCAAATCTGTAAACAAAGGGCTAGGAAAACTCCTGCCCTTTTTATCCGATTAAATTTGTCACCCAGATTTGTTTGAGCCAACTGGTTGTTATCGGTATGCTCTGGATGATGTGTTTTGCGACGATACTCTTTTCAAGAGGATTTTGTATAACTGCCATGGGGATGGTCGCCAAGATTGTCAAGGCCATTTGCAAGACAAATAAGGTCACCAACATGGACAAGATACCTGCTGAAACTTGGAACAACTTACCACCCAGTTTTTTGCTAGGAATCAAGTGTAAGAGAAGACCAAGCAAACGACCAATGCTATAGACAATCCCAAATACAAGCAAGTAGCCGATACCTGCATAAAAGACCTTATCCAGCTGAAAGAGTTGATCCGATGGGAAAAAGAAAGTCCCCTGACCTTCCTGCGAATTTGCATAAGGGAGCAATAAATGGAATTGCTCTCCAAGCCCCTTATAAAACTGGCCAGCCATAAAAGCCGATGCCATGGCTGAAATCAGGTAATAAACCTGTAAGAGCAGGCCTCTCCGATAGCCGATATAAAATCCCCAAACCAAGACCAATAGAAGAAGGAGTGAAATCATAAGGAATCCTCAATCTTGCTCTGTTCTTGCTTACAAGTCACAAGCTTGTGACGGAGTTCTTCTAGCTCTTGCTCCTTATCGTCAAATTCAATCTCACGGCTGAGCTGAGTTGATAAACAGTTGACTGCCAACAAAAGAGCGATTGTTTCATCATCTGCGCTAGGCATTTGTTCTTTAATTGCTTGGTATTTTTCTGTCGCAACCTTAGCGATTTCCTCCATAAAAAGGTTATCATGTTCGCTTGTCAAGGTTAACGATTTTTTCCCGAATGTAAATTTGAATCGATTTAGATTTGCCATAAAATTCACCTCACGATATTATACCAAAATTCGCTAATTTTGTCAGTTTTTACAAATTTTACTGCTTTTGTGGTACAATAGAAACTATGGCAAGTATCACACTCACACCAAGCGAAAAGGATATTCAGGCTTTTCTTGAACACTATCAAACCAGTCTGGCTCCTAGCAAGAATCCCTATATCCGCTACTTTTTGAAACTACCTCAAGCAACGGTTTCTATCTATACTTCTGGAAAAATCTTGCTTCAGGGTGAAGGGGCTGAAAAATACGCCAGTTTCTTTGGCTATCAAGCTGTAGAGCAAACCAGCGGACAAAATCTTCCTTTAATTGGGACAGATGAGGTGGGAAATGGTTCCTACTTTGGTGGGCTTGCAGTTGTGGCTGCCTTTGTCACACCTGACCAGCACGACTTTTTACGAAAACTCGGTGTGGGAGATTCTAAGACTCTGACCGACCAAAAGATTCGTCAGATTGCTCCTACTCTCAAGGAAAAAATCCAGCACCAGGCACTCCTTCTCTCACCCAGCAAGTACAACGAGGTCATCGGAGACCGCTACAATGCTGTTTCGGTTAAGGTTGCCCTCCATAATCAGGCTATCTATCTCCTCCTTCAAAAAGGTGTTCAGCCTGAGAAAATTGTGATTGATGCCTTTACCAGTGCTAAAAATTATGACAAGTACTTGGCACAAGAGGCCAATCGTTTCAGCAATCCTATCAGCTTAGAAGAAAAGGCTGAGGGCAAATACTTGTCTGTCGCAGTTTCTTCTGTCATTGCGCGTGATCTCTTTCTGGAAAATCTTGAAAATCTGGGACGAGAACTGGGTTATCAGCTTCCAAGTGGAGCTGGAACGGCTTCTGACAAGGTGGCTAGCCAGATTTTGCAAGCCTATGGTATGCAGGGACTCAATTTCTGCGTCAAATTGCACTTTAAAAACACTGAAAAAGCGAAAAAACGCTTAGAAAGGTAAGTTATGAATTCATTTAAAAATTTCTTAAAAGAGTGGGGACTGTTCCTCCTAATTCTGTCATTACTAGCTTTAAGTCGTATCTTTTTTTGGAGCAATGTTCGCGTAGAAGGACATTCCATGGATCCGACCCTAGCGGATGGCGAAATTCTCTTCGTTGTAAAACACCTTCCTATTGACCGTTTTGATATCGTGGTGGCCCATGAGGAAGATGGCAATAAGGACATCGTCAAGCGCGTGATTGGAATGCCTGGCGACACCATTCGTTACGAAAATGATAAACTCTACATCAATGACAAAGAAACGGACGAGCCTTATCTAGCAGACTATATCAAACGCTTCAAGGATGACAAACTCCAAAGCACTTACTCAGGCAAGGGCTTTGAAGGAAATAAAGGAACTTTCTTTAGAAGTATCGCTCAAAAAGCCCAAGCCTTCACAGTTGATGTCAACTACAACACCAACTTTAGCTTTACTGTTCCAGAAGGAGAATACCTTCTCCTCGGAGATGACCGCTTGGTTTCGAGCGACAGCCGCCACGTAGGTACCTTCAAAGCAAAAGATATCACAGGGGAAGCTAAATTCCGCTTCTGGCCAATCACCCGTATCGGAACATTTTAAGAAACCTAAGAGGCCGAGAATCACCAATCTCAGCCTCTTCTTCTATCGTGAGAAAATGATTGGTAACTATCTAAACTTACCAGAACAGAAACACCTCAACTCTCACCTATTCATGCAAAGGAATTTTATGGAAGTTTATTTTTCAGGAACCATTGAACGGATTATTTTTGAAAATCCCAGCAATTTTTATCGCATCCTCCTCCTAGAAATCGACGATACGGACGCAGAGGATTTTGATGATTTTGAAATCATTGTCACAGGAACCATGGCTGATGTAATTGAGGGCGAAGACTATACTTTTTGGGGGCAAATTGTCCAGCACTCCAAGTATGGAGAACAACTGCAAATCAGTCGTTATGATCGCGCAAAACCAACTAGTAAGGGCTTGGTCAAGTACTTTTCAAGTAGCCATTTCAAGGGGATTGGTCTCAAGACAGCTCAGAAAATCGTGGATACCTATGGCGAAAATACCATTGACGAAATTTTGCAACACCCAGAAAAGTTAGAAGGCATCACAGGACTCTCTGCCAAAAATCGCGAGGCTTTCGTCTCCACTCTCCGTCTCAACTACGGAACGGAGATGGTTTTGTCCAAACTAGCCAACTACGGCATTCCCAACAAACTAGCCTTTCAGATTCAAGACTTTTACAAGGAAGAAACCCTTGATGTGGTTGAAAATTATCCCTACCAGCTGGTTGAGGATATCAAGGGTTTGGGCTTTACAATTGCTGACCAACTAGCTGAGGAACTAGGCATCGAAAGTCAGGCTCCTGAACGCTTCCGCGCCGGTCTAGTTCACAGTCTTTTTCAGGCCTGTATGGAAACAGGAGACACCTATGTTGAAGCACGGGATTTGCTGGAACAAACCCTTACTCTCCTTGAGTCTTCCCGTCCCGTAGAACTAGACCCCAGCCAAGTTGCCCAAGAGCTCTCCTACCTGATCGAAGAAGACAAGGTTCAGCAGATTGATACCAAGATCTTTGACAACAGCCTCTTTTTCGCTGAGGAAGGCATCCGCAGTCACTTGGTTCGTATCCTTGAAAAAGGAAAACAGAAGAGTCATGATTTAGAAACCATTCAAAAACATATCACTACTATCGAGGAAGAGCTGGGAATTGAGTATGATAACATTCAAAAACAGGCTATCTGTGATGCTATCCAGAATAAGGTCTTTATCCTGACAGGTGGACCTGGTACTGGTAAGACAACTGTTATCAATGGGATCATCGCTGTTTACGCCCTGTTAGAGGGACTTGACCTCAGGAAGAAAAGCAATCTGCCCATTCTTCTTGCTGCTCCAACTGGACGAGCCGCTCGCCGCATGAATGAATTGACAGGTTTGCCTAGCGCGACCATACACCGCCACTTGGGAATGACAGGTGACGATGATACCAGTCATCTGGAAGATTACCTAGATGCTGACTTTATCATCGTGGATGAATTCTCTATGGTGGATACTTGGCTGGCCAATCAACTCTTCTCCAATATCTCTTCTAACAGTAAGATCCTCATCGTAGGTGACAGTGATCAGCTACCTTCTGTCAGTCCTGGACAGGTTCTAGCGGATCTGCTTCATATTCCTTTGATTCCTCAGACTCGCTTGGAAAAAATTTATCGACAAAGCGAAGAATCAACCATCGTCACCCTAGCTAGTCAGATTCGACAGGGCATCTTGCCAGCTGATTTCACCCAAAAAAAAGCTGACCGTTCCTACTTTGAAATTGCTAGTGGCCATATTCCTGCCACCATTGAAAAAATCTTAGGTGCCGCCCTCAGAAATGGTATTCCTGCCCGTGATATCCAAGTTCTGGCTCCTATGTACCGAGGGACGGCAGGGATTGATGCTATCAATCAGCTCATGCAAGACCTGCTCAATCCCCCACAAAAAGATCAACTCAGTTTTGAAGCTCCTCAGTGCCACTATCGTAAGGGAGACAAGGTCATTCATTTGGTTAACGATGCTGAAATCAATGTCTTTAATGGGGATTTAGGAGCTATCACAGACCTGATTCCTGGTAAATACACCGAATCGAAACAAGACGAGATTGTCATTGATTTTGATGGTAATGAAGTCTCTTACCCCCGTAACGAATGGTACAAGATTCGCTTGGCCTATGCCATGAGTATTCATAAGTCTCAGGGAAGTGAGTTCCCAGTTGTCATCCTACCGATTACTAGTGCTAGCCGACGTATGCTGGAGCGAAATCTCATCTACACAGCCATTACACGTGCCAAAAGCAAACTCATCTTACTAGGCGAATTACAAGCCTTCGACCATGCTACCCAACACATCGGAACTGCCCGAAAAACCTATCTGATTGAACGCTTCAGTGATCTACTGGAGAATGTTGAAGAAAAGCAACAAGCTGTCTCTGAAACAGTCACATCAAGTGCCTCTGAACAATCCTACATCCTAACCGAAGAAAACTGGGACAGCATCCCAGCCATGATTGGGATTACAGACACAGACCTCAAAGAGATTTTTGGAAAATAGTACATCAGAAAACCCACCAATTCAGGTGGGTTTTCTGTTTATTAAGATTATTTTACTGTTGCTGTGCTTGTAATCAATTCAACAGCTTTTTTGATAGTGATATCATGTTTCAACATGTCAGCTGAAAGCAAGTTTTGAACTTGTGCAACTTCCATGTTGTAGTCTGCTGCCAATTGCTCAACTTCTTTTTGGATTTCTTCTTCTGAAGCATCAAATTCTTCAGCTTTGGCAACTGCTTCGATAACAAGGTTAGTCTTAGTACGTGACTCAGCTTCTGCTTGGTATTGGTTGTGAAGGTCTTCTTGAGTAGTTCCAGTGATTTGGAAGTACATGTCAGGGTTGATCCCTTGACGTTGCAAATTCCCAAGGAATTCATTTACTGAACGGTGAACTTCTTCATGGATCATTTCTTCTGGAAGTTCTACGATTTCAGCGTTTTCTACAGCTGTATCAATTGCTGCACCTTCAACTGCATCTTTGTAAGCTTCTTCTTTAGCAGCAGCCAATTCTTTGCGGTATTTTTCTTTCAAGTCAGCAAGTGTTTCAACTTCTTCATCAATGTCTTTTGCAAGTTCATCGTCAAGAGCTGGAACTTCTTTAGCTTTTACTTCGTGGATAGTTGTCACGAATTTAGCTTCTTTACCTGCAAGGTCTTCTGCTTGGTAGTCTTCTGGGAATGTTACGATAACATCAACGGTTTCGCCAGCTGAGTGACCTACCAATTGGTCTTCGAAACCAGGGATGAATTGACCTGAACCAAGTCCAAGTGAGAAGTTTTCACCTTTTCCACCGTCAAATTCAACACCGTCGATAGAACCAACGAAGTCGATCACAACAGTGTCGCCGTTTTCAGCAGCAGCTTCCTTGATAACCAATTCAGCCAGGTTGTTGCGTTCGCGTTCGATACGCTCTTCAACATCAGCGTCAGTTACTTCTTTTTCTACATCAACTGATACTTCAAGGTTTTTGTAGTCACCCAATTTTACTTCAGGTTTTGTAACGACTTCAGCAGCGATAACCCAGTCTTGACCTTTTTCCATTGAAGTTACGTCAATTTTTGGTTGGGCAACCACTTCAAGACCAGCTTCTTTTACAGCTGCTTCATAAGCGTTTGGCAAAAGAGCGTTCATAACGTCTTGGTAAAGTGATTCTTCACCAAATTTTTTATCGAAGATAGGACGTGGAAGGTGACCTTTACGGAAACCTGGAACATTAAGAGATTTCTTCACTGACTTGAAGACACGGTCCAATTCTGGTTTGATTTGGTCTTGAGAGATAGTGAAAGTCAAGACACCACGGTTTGTTTCTTTGTTTTCAAATGATACAGACATTCTGTCATTTCTCCTTAAAATTTTTTAAATACAGTCTATTATAACATTTTCTATAAATAAAATCTAGACTAATGCAGACAATTATAGACAACAAGCCTTTTTCCTAACTAAAACACTCATAAAGTATAGACAATTTTAGACTACTTTGGATATCTTTTGGTTAGTCATTTTCCAAAACTAATTTATCTAATTTTTAAGTTATATTTGACTTCATCTTCTCAGTAACATGAGTATAAACACTTAAAATCTTTGTTTCATTAGTATAATCTACACGATCCATTATCGCTGTTATAGGTACTTCCAATTCAGCAAGCAAACTTATATGCGAATATCTAAAAACATGAGCAGTCAATACAAAATCATCTTTCTTAATTTCACTTTTCCTAAACCTGTTTTTCAAAAAGTAATTGAAACAAGTTATCATTAAGGGAGAACCATTATTTGTAAATATATAATCACCTTCTTCTAAAAGAAGATATTCTTTTAAAATTTCTAACACTCTATCACTAATACCAATTACTCTATATGAAGCTAAACTTTTCGGACTATCCAAAAACACTTCGTTATTGGACGATTACATTATAGTAAAACGAAATAAGAACAGGACAAATCGATCAGGACAGTCAAATCAATTTCTAACAATGTTTTAGAAGTAGAGGTGTACTATTATAGTTTCAATCTACTATACAAGACGAAATTGAAGAAATCTTTCCATTATAAAACGCATATTATCAAGGTTTTTAAACACCTAATAATATGCGTTTTTTCCTATTTTAAAGACTTTTATCCACCTATTATACAAAGTTAAGTATCCATCACAGTTTACAATTAGCCTTCATTACCTAACCCATTCACCATCCTTCAAGAGAGTAACCTTTAAGAACCGAATAAATAAATGGCAAATTTCGTTCATTTAATTTAACTGCACTGTTAATTTGATTAGCTCCATCTCCTAAAGTATGCACTCCTACTACGCGGTTACTAGCATCATAAACTGTAGATCCACTAGACCCCTCTAAAGTATCAACTTGGTAGTCCAAGAACATGCCATCATCACTTAAAACTTGTTTTTTATCTGTATACATTTGATGAATTTTAAAATTATATGATGGATAGCCTGTGATAGTCACAGTTATTCCTGTCAAATTTTTTTGACTAGTAGGAAGACCCAAAGTCCCTAATTTTGCACCAATGGGCTCTTCTAGAATTAATAAAGCCAAGTCATATTCCCTTGCATCCTTAGAATTTAAATTTCTAAATTCCTTCAAATAACGAACTTCTTTTACTTTTATCCGACCAAACGGCACACTATTTGGAGTACGAGCAGGAGTAACATATAGTTCTTCTGCATCTTTACCAAACTCATGTTTATAAATATTATGAGCAGCAGTAATAAGGACATTATCCTTTATAAAATTGGCACTCCCTCGATAAGTTACATCTTTACCATTTTTCACACCACGAAATTCTGACTCTACATAAGCTGATGTAGAATAAGGATATTGTAAAGTATTTTTTACCTTAACTAAATCATTTTTACCAATAATGACTTCTGACTGATTTGTATAATATTGACCATAAGTCGGTGAAACATTGGGAAGTGAAAAATTATTAGTTCCTGGACCTTTTTCTAGTGTCTCACTTACCTCATATTCTTCACCTGTACTAGAAATAACACTCAAAGCAGATACTGTCGATAACTGGCTAGCCAATAAAGTACTCGCAATAATTGAAATACCCAATTTTTTATAAACAGTTTTCTTCATTATTGTATCCTCCTAATGTAATTATAGCGTACTATTCTAAATTTCTTAATCTACTATAGAATCAAGAAATCTACCACCTTCTTTAAATACCCTCCATTATCACATAAACAGGTAAACTTTTCAATTAATGACTGCGCTTTTCAATCACGCTAGAGGTACTTACTTGCTTCTTTGATACTAAGTTCAGCCATTCTTTCCTTGTTTTTCTCAATAAAGCATGTTACCCAAGTGGGATTCGTTTTGGAGTAGTCTCGCAGAGTCCAGCCAATGGCTTTATTGATAAAAAATTCTGTTTGGTTCAAGTTATGAAGTAGAATCATTTCCATTAATTGAGTATTGGTCTTCTCTTTTCTTAACAACTGGTGGTCAATAGCGACACGTCTCAGCCAGATATTATCTGATAGGCTCCATTTTATACTCAATGAAAATCAAAGAGCAAACTAGGAAGCTAGCCGCAGATTGCTCAAAACACTGTTTTGAGGTTGCAGATAGAGCTGACGTGGTTTGAAGAGATTTTCGAAGAGTATTAAGATTATTTCTTCTAGTTCAGGGTGTTCATACACCAAACTCCCTACTACTCGATCTAGGATATCTACCGTGTCCCACCAGGATTTTGTCACGACTAACTGCTCTAGCTTAGGCAAATCGGTTTCCTTTAGATAAGACTGCATTGCTTTCAAATAGTTAGCAGCCACATATTGGTATTTTCTAGGCTCCTTTTCCCAGCAAGTGTCTGCAAAATCCCAATCGATAATCTTTGTTTTTTTCGCTTCTAGTAAATATTTTTATAGAGTTTATTTCTTTCAGGCACCGCAATACCTAGAAAAGAAAATTGATGGCGCATATAGGCTTCCATGGACCTTGCTTTTTTAGAGTCTTTTGCTGCTTCTAGCTCCTCAAGTAAATCTGCTAAACTCATCTAAAACTCATCTTGCCCCACCAAATGGTGCTGAAAGGCATAGACAGCCGCCTGGGTACGATCGCTGACTTCAAGTTTGGCAAGAATGTTGGACACGTGGGTCTTGACCGTCTTGAGAGAGATAAAGAGGTCATCTGCGATGCGCTGATTTTCGTAGCCCTTGGCGATGAGTTGGAGAACATCTCGCTCACGCGCAGTCAATTCTTCATGAAGTTCCATATGATTGCGGTGGTATTCAACCTTCTTGCTAACCTCTTGCTCAATGGCCAGCTCGCCAGCAGCTACCTTACTGACGGCATGAAGCAATTCATCTGCACTAGAAGTCTTGAGCATATAGCCTTTGGCACCAGCATCTAAGACTGGCATGATTTTTTCATTGTCCAAATAAGAGGTCACAATCAAAATCTTGGCTTCAGGCCATTCTTTAAGGATTGCTAAGGTCGCGTCAATCCCATTCATCTCAGGCATGACAATATCCATGACAATGACATCTGGACGCAGTTCCAAGGCCAAGTCAATCCCTTGAGACCCGTTGGACGCCTCACCCACAACTTCTACATCGTCTTGGAGGTCAAAGTAGCTTTTCAAGCCCAAACGGACCATTTCATGGTCATCTACTAGTAAAATTTTCATCTTTACTCCTTTATCATTCCTTATCTAACAGGGGAATACGGATATCAACTGCCAGCCCTTGCTTGGGAGCTGTTAATAACTGAACCGTCCCTGCCATATCTTCAACCCGCTCCTTGATATTTCGCAGTCCATAACTCAAGTCGTCTAAGCTCCCTAACTGGAAACCAATCCCATTGTCCACCACCTTCAGTTGCAATTCAACATCTGTCTGATAGAGGTAGACATCTAGGCAAGATGCCTGGGCATGGCGGAGGGTATTGCTAATCAACTCTTGCAGGATACGGAAGATATGCTCCTCGATTTTCTTAGGCAATTTCGTCATATTCTGCTTGAGACTAACCCTAAGATCACTCTTGTCCTCAAGCTCTTTTAAGAGAATCTGAATCCCTTCTATCAAGCTCTTCTGCTCCAGTTCAACTGGTCGCAAATGCAAGAGCAAAACCCGCAAATCCTTCTGGGCAGTTTCTAAAATAGCTGTGACACTCTGCAACTGGATCTGCATCTTTTCTCTATCCAATTTCAAAGCCTGCTGACTGATACCCGATAAAATCATGTGGGCCGCAAACAACTCCTGACTGACTGTATCGTGCAAATCCCGAGCAATTCGCTTCCGTTCTTTCTCGATGATTTCCTCTTCCTGAGCAAGGCTATGATTTTCAGCTTTTTGAAGAGCTTCTGTCAAAAGGTTAAGTTTACCTGATAAGGACTTGAAACTGGCATCCAAATCTGGATCTGCAACCTGAACCACTTCTTGCCCTGCTAATAAACGCTTGAGATTAGCCTGCATTTTTCTTAGAGAAAGCTCTTCGATCCCTCGCCAAAACAGGGCTAAGAGACAGGTCATGGACATGCTGAAAACCAACAATAAAAAGACAAATTTTTCTGTTTTTTCGACATCGTGCAAAAAGATAGACCAGTCAAAATCAAGTATTTCCAGCAAGCTGTGGGAGAAAAAAAAGACAAACAGGAAGGAGGTGAGAGCAATAATGACATAGGCTTGTTTTTTCATCCTCTAACCACCTCCACATCACCAATCATAGTGGTCAAGAAAATCTTGACACTCTTGTTACTCTTGAGATAGTCTTTTGTTTCTTGATGATAGTGTTCATTGCGGAGGGCTCGCTTGGGCTGGTTGAAAAAAGTCAAATCCCCATAGAGACAGTTAACGCTGAGACTGACTTCCACATCTACAGGTACGATGATTTTGGTCGTTCCTACTATCTTTCTGAGGATAATGACATTGTCATGATTGGTTAAGATGACCCTCTCCAGATGAATAGTGTCCTTGCCCATGAAGCGAAAGAGATTGATATCATCGAATTGGCAAGTCTGGTAGCTTGAAAAATGATGAAGATTTCCAAACCAACGATTTTTCTCCTTCTTAACCGTCACGACCTCTTCAAAAACCAAATTGGTCTGCTCTTTTTCCTGGTTCATCATCGGGTAAAGAAGAAAGAGGCTATAGATAACCGCAACAAAAATAGCTAGAATCACAAAAGGATTGAGCATAACGATGAAAAAGAAGAGAATGGTTGCCGCTACTAAAAGAAGATTATTTCCCTCTTTACCAGTGTAGTAGCGAATCAAAAGCAAAAAGAGGAATAGTATCAGCAGAAAACGCGAAAAATGCTCTGATACCATCAAAATCAGAGCTCCTGTCAGAAGACAGGCTTCGATAAATAAAAAGATTTTAAATTTTCTCATAGGTTCATCCTCTCCCTTCTATTTTATCACAATTCAAAAAAGTCACCTCAGTCTGAAGATGGAAAAAAAGGCGCTGGTTACGCCTTTTTCATCTGATCATTTGCTTCTTTTAATTTTCCATAAAGAAGATAGTCTACTTTTTGTAGATCTGCTATGGTGGCACAGTTAAGGGAACACATAATCAAGCGTAGATCTGCTTTCCAGCCTTGGACAATGCCAATCACTTCTTCAACTGTGTAGGTTTCAACCAATTCCAGAACGGTTCGTGACAATCCCACAGCCTTAGCACCAAAAACCAAGCACTTAATCATATCCAGCGGATTCCGAACCCCTCCACTAACCAAGAGTTCGACCTTATCTTTCCATTCTTGGGCATTGAGAAGGGCCTGCATGGTAGACTGACCCCATTGATTGAGGTAATCACGCTGGCCACTACGACGGTTTTCGATATAGGCAAAGCTGGTGCCACCACGACCCGATAGGTCCACTGTACGAACACCGAATTCATAGGCTCTTTCGATTGTCTTGGCATCCATTCCAAAGCCCACTTCCTTGAGGACAATAGGAACGGGAATTTGCTTGCTATAATCTGCTAGATGCGATTGCCAGCTTCTAAACTTCCTTTCTCCCTCGGGCATGAGTAATTCCTGCATGACATTGACATGCACTTGCAATAGAACAGGATTCATCTCTTCTACAGTCTGAAGTCCTAACTCGACAGGCTTGTCCAATCCAATATTGGTTCCAAGGAGGAGATTGGGATGACTAGACTTGACAGAAAAAGAATCATCCGTTGGATTTTTGAGGGCTGCGCTATAAGAACCCGTTACAAATAAAATACCACAGGATTCCGCCACCTGAGCCAGCTTTTGATTGATTTCTCTTCCCTTATTACTTCCACCAGTCATGGCATTGATATAAAAAGGAAAGTCCCACTTTCGACCAGCAAACTCTGTCGAAAGATTGATTTCATCCAGATTGTAAAGAGGCAAGGAAGAATGAATCAGCTCCACCTCATCAAAGCTATTATAGGAACTTTTCTGCTCAAGGGCATAGAGGATATGCTCGTCCTTACGATTTGTCGTCATGTCCTATCCTTTCTTGATATAAGAGCTCAATTCCCAGATCGGCCCAACGATTTTTTAAGGTTTTGGTTGATTGCGCATCAAAACTCAGGGCGATGCCACAGTCACCACCACCAGCACCACTACTCTTGGCAACGGCCTGCAAATCTTGACTGGCTTCTTTCAACTGTCTAAGCAAAGGCGTGTAAATATCTGTACTCAAGCCTTCTAAAAGCTTGCTGGCTACTTCTACTTGCTCGATAACTTTTTCTGATTTCCCCTGTTCCAAGGCTTCGACCAAAGAAACCACCGTTTCTTTTGAGGAAGTTAAAAAATTTTGATTGATATTTTGCTTGATTTGCTGGACCATGTGACTCGATACAGCCACTTCCTTGGTCCATCCCACTAAGAAATCACATTCTAAAGTTGGTTTCACTTGTGAAATTGAAAAGCCCCAATCACGCTCTAAAACAGTCGCCAAGTTTTCTTCTTTCAACCAAGCAGCTATCTTCTGGCGATCAAATGACTGGTAGAGAACCAAATCCTCTGCCACAATACAGGCAAGGTCGCCCATGGAACCATTGTCTCCTCGCTTGAGCAAGACAGCGCTAGTCAGCTTGAACAAGAGATTCTGATCAACCGAAAGATTATAGAGAGCCAGTAAAGCCTTGACAACCAAGACAACGACGCTGCCACTAGAACCTAGACCAAACTTTTTCCCTTCTCGTTCCATTTTGCCACAGATTTCTAGGGAAAAAGGTCTTAAATTCTGACCGCGAACAGCGAAGAAGTCTCCCATCAAAGCAATCGTTTCTTGAATCAAGCTGTAGTCAGGATTGGGCCTTAAGTCCACTGCGAAATCAAACATATCTGAATAGATACGGTAGCTGTCAGAAAAAGCAATATCAGCCCTCATATAGATGGGAATATCCTTTATCAAAGCTAACTGCCCTGGCTCTAAAATAGCATATTCACCTGCCCAATAGAGTTTTCCGCAAGTTTTAACAGCAATCATCTTGACTCAAATCCTTTGTTTTTGACACAATCAAGCGATAACGCTGACCGAAAATTTCTGATAAATGCTCCAAGTCTTTCTCCTGACAGAAGACCTTAACATTGGGACCAGCATCCATGGTAAAGTAGCAGGCCTCTCCTTTCTCACGAAGCTGGCGAACAAAGTCCATAGCCTCATAAGAGGCATCCGTCAGATAAGAAAAGGCTGGACTAGCAGTCTTTGTCGTAGCATGCATAGCCAGGGCATTTTTCTCCGTTAATTCTCCAATCTTGGCAAAATCATTTTCCTTGAGATAAATCAGCATATCCTGATAGTCCTTCTCAGACTGACGAACCCAGTCGTCAAAAGTCGTCGAGGTTTCCACACAAAGTTTCATCCCATCACGGCTAGAGATTGGTTTTTTCTTGTCCTCTAGCACCAACATAATCATAGCTAGTTTCAAGTCTGTCTCTACAGGGTAAATTTCTCCACTATCCTTATCCCAGGCTCCTAGTGGTCCATAAAAACTCCGAGAAGAAGAGCCTGAGGCAAACTTGGCTTCCTGCGCTAACTGACTTCTATCCAATCCAAGCTTGAAATAAGCATTACAAGCCTTGACCAGGGCGGACAAACCACTAGAACTTGAGGACAGGCCCGCTGCCGTAGGCATATTGTTTTGAGTATCGATACGGACAAAGCCCTCACCAGCTGGACGATAACGGTCAATAATCTTACTCATCTTGGCATGCTCGACCTCATTTTGTAGCTGACCATTGATGTAAAATTCGTCAGCTGTTACATTGGCTGGTAAAGGCGACAAGGTCGTCTCTGTATACATATTTTCCAAAGTTAGAGAAATACTGCTGGTAGCAGGCACCATCTCTTTTTCTTTTTTCTTTCCCCAATATTTGATAATAGCAATATTTGCGTAGGAACGTACTGTTACAGGCTCTCTATCCATGTCTGAACAGCTCCTTTCTCTTCTAATCTTTCTGCTAGTTCTTGTGCGTGTGTCAAATTGGTTACCAAGGCTATGATACAACCTCCTAGCCCACCACCGCTCATCTTGGCACCCAGAGCACCATGGCTAAGAGTCGTTTCAACCAAAAAGTCTGCCTCAGGGCTACTGACTCCAATTTCTTTTAAATGTAAATGCGCTTGACTGAGGATTTGTCCCAGTCCTTCAGCATCTTTTTGTGAAATCGCAACTTCTGCTTGCTGGGTTAATTCTCCCAAGGCATGCAAAAACGGTAGGGCATCCTTGCCCTTATTTTGAACCACTTGGATGGCTTCACGAGTATGACCATAAACACCCGTATCGGCAATCACCAAATAGGCGGATAAATCCATCTCAAGTTCTGTAAATCCTACGTTCTTGATAAAGCGAATAGGTTGGTCACTGAGACAGGTCTTAGCATCCAAACCACTAGGATTCATATGGGCAATCATTTCAGCTCGATTGACCAAGATTTCTAGTACATCATGAGGCAGAACAGCCTGATAGTAGTCAAATACCGCACGAATGGCCGCTATGCTGATAGCCGCTGACGAACCCATCCCCCGTTTCTCAGGGATAGCCGAGTCAATCTCACAACGAATGCAGGCTTCTGTGATATTCAAATACTCCAGTGAGGCATAAACCGCCATGGACAAGGTATCCTCCTCATAAAGGCGCCAAGGACTCTCTGCAGGAACTACCTTACAGGTCACCTCCACCTCCAAAAGAGGCAGGGAAATGGCAGGATAACCGTAAACGACCGCATGTTCCCCTATTAAAATTATCTTACTATGTGCCTGACCGACACCAACTTTTTTTGTCATTTTTTCCTTTTACTAGACGAAAAAACGTCTTATTTTTCATACAAGTATTAATTCTTTCCTATCTATTTTATTATATTTTCACAAAAAAAGCGATTGTTTCCATTCACAATCGCTTCTTTCATTATTGAACCCATTCGCCATTATAGTTGACAGAATAGCCATCTACGGTCGTATTCACTGCCAAGGCACCTGAGCTATAAGCGTAGTACCATCTGCCATTGACCTGGAACCAACCTGTCGTCATAGAACGACGAAAGAAACTCCATACCATTAAGTAAAGAGGAAAGTCGTGAGGGAGCATGCGCCATTGACAACCTGTTTTAGTGACGTACAAAGTCTCATTAACAAGTACTCGTTTCGGCCATTTATAGGTGCGGTGTTTGGAGAAATAGGGTTCAATCTTCGCCCATTCTTGATCGTTTAAATCAGTATCATATGCTTTGCGTATCATAACTCTAGTTTAACATTTTTTTGTGAATACAGGTTCTAAATAATCGACCACGAAAATTTCTTAAGTGGAAAACGCCTTATGAAGTATGCTACGGGAAACTTATGCACTTAATTTGACAATTCAAGATGTAAAAATATATACTATAGTAGATTGAAACTAGAATAGTACACCTCTACTTCTAAAACATTTTTAGAAATCGATTTGACTGTCCTGATCGATTTGTCCTGTTATTATTTCATTTTACTATGATATTTGATAAGTTATCCTAAAAGTGTTATTATGTTGTTGTGTTATAGATTGATTGAATCTAACTAAAGGATCCTATTCAATTACTAGAACTATCACATACTCAAGGTCAGCTCACAGATGAGCAACTATTTTGGTTACAATGTCTACTAAATTTAAGTCAAACAAATAATTTAGTCAAAATTAAAAAAATAGAGGAACATAAATATGATTACAAAACAGAATGTAATAGTGTTCTACGATTTTTACTAGATAAAACTGTAAATTCTGAAGGAAGGATCACTTCTTCAACAGAATTTGGAAATTTCGTAAGTAATTTATCATTCCAACACGGAATAGCTGGACTACTGTTTCCTCTAAATAAATTGTACCCCCCAGAACTGGATTCTAAAATACTCTCTATCATCAAGAAGGCAGTGACAATTAGAACGACACATACATATGAATATCAATACTCACTGCTATTTGGTGATGCAGGCTATCTATGGTTACTCCTACATTTATTTTCTATCAGTAAAAATCAATACTATCTACAATTAGCAAACGTCACCGCTAAAAAATTAATAGAGAATTATGATACTCTAGAGGAAATAGACTTTGCATTGGGAAAATCTGGTGTCCTATTATCATTAATAAAATACTATCAATTTACCAATGACAATACTCTTAAAATTTTCATCCACAATAGTATAGGGGAAATTTATCATTATTTCCTACAAAGAGATACAGCCAAAGAAAGCATTTTAGACTATAGCTTTGCTCATGGATATTGTGGAATTGCATATGCTTTATTTGCCTATTCTAAAGTCTTAGAACCTTCTATGTTCTATAATGATCTCCATACATTCCATACTGAATTAAAAAAATTATTAGAAAAAGTTACTTCTAATACTGAAAATTTAGGAAATTTACAACTTTCTTGGTGCAAAGGAATTTCCGGAATAATCTTATATCTTTGTATGTACGATTGTGACGGAAACAAAGATATTATTAGTAAATATCAAGAATTTGTTTTTAACCATCATCTAAAAATGATGACAGGATATTGCCACGGAATAACTAGCTTACTACAAACCACTGTCTACAATCAAAACAAATTACTGATGAAAAAAATCCAACAGGTAATTTTAGCATGTTCTGAACGAGATGATCACGGTTTACTGATGTTTCAAGGAGATAGTGGTAAAGCAGATTTGTTTGACTTCGGAATAGGAAGCATGGGGTATATTGGTGTCTATTAAATAATAAATTCCCATTCGATGTGCAGACATAAGGAGAAAAGTATGAAATTATTTTGGACAAACAACATATATAGACAGTTGCTGCTAAACAGCTGTTTTTCATCATTCGGCGACAGTATTTTCTACCTCGCCATTATCAATTATGTGGCTCAGTACAATTTCGCTCCGCTAGCGATTTTACTGATTTCCATTTCAGAGATGGTTCCCCTACTATCGCAACTCTTTCTCGGGATTCTAGGAGATTTTCAAGAAAATAGAGTCAAACACGCACTCTGGATTGCCAAAATCAAAATCCTGCTCTACGCTATTTTGACAGTATTTCTCGTCTTGTCGCCCTTTTCATTAGTTTCAGTCATTATGATTGTCATCATCAACCTCATCTCTGACACCTTGAGCTACCTGTCTGCCTACATGATGAACGCCCTCTACATCAGTGTAATTAAGGACGACCTGCATGATGCCATGGGGTTCAGGCAGTCTCTGATGAGGGTTGTCCGTATTGTCGCCAATCTGGCTGGCGCATTCCTTATCAATGTTATAAGTATTCAAACTATTTCCCTTATCAACACTCTGACTTTTGTCATTGCCTTTTTGGGCCTGTATGTTATTCGACATACCTTGTATGAGGTTGAAAAAAGAATTGAAATGTCACATACAGCACTGAGTTTTAAGAAATATTTTCAACATCTTAAACAGTCGCTGGCTGTGCTCCTGAGGTTAAAAGATACCGTCATACTACTGTTTCTGACGACCAGTATGATTGCCATCTTGGATGTGTCCCCTCGGCTGATTGCCCTCCGCTTCATCCAACAGACACTAGCACAACTGAGCATTGGGCAACTCCTCGCCCTGCTCTCCATCATCATGTCTTGTGGAGCTATCCTTGGCAATATGACCAGCAGTAATCTATTTAAAAATATCCGTTTCACGCACCTCTTGGTTTTCTGTGAGATTTCCCTATTGACTCTAATAACTAGTATCCTTTGTCAAGCCTATATCGTAATTTTCATGACCAGTTTCATCAGTTCTACGATTATCGGCATTCTCAGCCCTCGCCTACAAGCAGCTGTCTTTGCCCATATCCCCAGTGACAAGATGGGGACGGTGGGCTCTGCTCTGAGCACAGTGGACATTCTCGCCCCGTCCCTGCTCTCCCTATTAGCCCTATCCATAGCATCGGGCGTTTCGGTGCAGTTAGCATTGATATTTTTGTATCTTATTTTAATTGCTCTTATCTTTTGTCAATGGTTAGTCAAGTTCAACACTCATAACTAACGAAAAAGCATGTGTAGATTTCACATGCTTTTAATCTCCCCAATCGTCAGGTCAAGTACAACAAAGTCACTTCTTTGATTAAGCGAGTGTTCTAATATAATTATAAGCGCCCTGTCATTACCGAACCCATTCGCCATTATAGTTGACAGAATAGCCATCTACGGTCGTATTCACTGCCAAGGCACCTGAGCTATAAGCGTAGTACCATCTGCCATTGACCTGGAACCAACCTGTCTTCATGTCTCCATTACCTGCATTTAGGTAATACCAAGTTGAGTCATCTTTCACCCAGCCAGTCACCATGGCGCCTGACGAACGGAGATAGTACCATTTGTTCCCAAGGTTTTGCCATCCTGTTTTCATATCGCCATTTGGCTGGTCTAAATAATACCAAGTGGTACCTTCCTGATACCAGCCAGTGGCCATTGCTCCTGAGGAACGGAGGTAGTACCACTTATTACCTAGATATTGCCAACCTGTTTGCATAATACCAGTTGTTGGATCTAAATAGTACCAAGTCGAATCATCGTTTATCCACCCCGCACGTCTTTCACCACCAAGGTAGTTTTCTCCATTAATTTCCGTCTTAGCTAGATAATACCAGTTAGACTGATCATAAAGCCAACCTGTCTCTAAAGAATGATTTTGATTAAAGTAATAGTTCGTATAATAACGTTTCTCTTCTTTATCTTCTGAATCTTCACGTTTTTCCCCGTACTTTCTTCCAACACTGTCTTTAGTTTTAATCTCTAATGTTTTCCAACCAACAAACTCTTGTAGCACTCCATTTTTATCGAAGTAGTACCACTCTGACTTTGGAAAACCTTCTAATCTGATACCATTTGGGTAAGGACCAATTGTACTACCTTTAGATGGAAACGGGATATATTGCCAGCCGACAACCATCTCTCCAGATAGAGAATCAAAATAATAGTACTTACCATCAATCACTCGCCAGTAGGTTTCTTTGAGGTCCCCCTTTTTGTAATAGGTTCTACCGTTTTCTTGGACAAACTGCCATACTTCAGAGTTATCTGCAAATACTGTATTCGTAGCTAGCAAACCAAAGAAAATTACTGTTAGTCCAGCTTGCATAGTTTTTTTCAAAAGCTTCATTTTATATATCCTCCAACATTAAATCCACTCACCAGATGAAGCGAAGTTATAAACTTTACCATCGATAGTTTGACTACCTGTAACCATTGCTCCAGAGGAATTGAGATAATACCATTTTCCATTTACTTTTGTCCAACCTATTTTCATATCACCATTTTCAGCATCTAAATAGTACCAAGTTGAACCATCTTGATACCAGCCAGTTACCATAGCTCCTGATGAACGGAGGTAGTACCACTTGTTACCAAGGTATTGCCATCCTGTTTTCATATCACCATTTTTATTATCTAAGTAATACCATTTGCCTCGTACATATTTCCAACCTGTTGCCATAGAACCAGAGGAGCCAAAATAATACCATTTTCCGTTTACTTTTTGCCAATCTGTAAGCATCTTACCTGAAGCATCTAGGTAGTACCATGGAGCAGGTTTGCTTCTATCAATGTCAATAGTAACATGAAAATCTTGAGTCCAACCCTTAGCAACTTCACCAATTGGTAGTGGATTGTAAGAATCATCGCCAAAATTTCCTAGCTTATTTAAATAATACCAATTGCCGTCTTCATAAATCCAGCCTGTCTTTACAGCATAATTATTATCAAAATAATAAGTTTTCTTTTCAGCAGATAGAGGATATTGTTCACCGTATACTTTTCCTGTATTTTCAGACGTTTTTGCCTCTAGTACTTGTTTATCTGTTTGTTCTAGCAAAGCACCATCTTGTCCAAAATAGTACCACTTCTCCTGAAGGCCAATTTCGAAGACTGGACGATTATCAAATAAATCATCACGATAACCTGTTCCATGAATTTCTAAGTATTGCCAACCGACAACCATCTCTCCAATATCACCAAAATAGTAAGTTTTACCGTCTATTTTATGCCAATAGATTGCTTTATGATCATCTTTTACATAATATTTTCTATTATCCTTATCAACAAATCGGCCACCCATGGTATCTGCAAATACTGTACTTGTCGCTAGCAAACCAAAGAAAAAGACTGCTAATGCGATTGGCATCATTTTTTTCAAAAGCTTCATTTTATATATCCTCCTAAAACGATTGTAGTAAAAACTAGATTGTATGTCAATATATAAAAACTCCTCAAAAAAGCAGTTACACAACTGCAACTGCTTTTCTATTCTTGCATGGTGTAACCAACACCACGCACGGTTTTAATGTAGCTTTTTTGGCCTTTAACATCAAGCTTGCTCCGTAGATAGCGGATATAGACATCTACGATATTTGTCTCGGTCGCACTTTCATACTTCCAAACACTTTCCAACAATTGCTCACGAGTCAATACTTTCTTACTTCCCATAAGTGTCGCCAAAAGGTCATACTCACGGCGGGTCAGAGCAATCATCTCTTCACCACGATAAACCGTGTGATGTTCAACATCTATCCTAAGATTGCGGTAGGTCCTTGGAACTTTCATCAGACTGCAGTGTTGATCAATGAAGTCCCGACCTCGGAAGATCGCCGAAATACGCGCTACCAGATTTTCGATAAAGACTGGCTTATAGATGTATGAAACTGCAAAACGCTGAACAACTTCCAGCTCTTCTTGCAAGTCTTCCCAATGATCTAAAATCATGATGACTGAGGCAGGTTTAGTTCGACTCAATTTTTCTGCAAAATCCTGAGCCATCATATCTCCCAGATTAACGTTCAATAAAATCAAATCATAGTCTGTCTGAAGAGCCATGTAAAGGGCTTTTTGCCCCTCCTCTACCAGATCAACCCGATACTGCTCTTTCTGGAGTTCCAAACTTAAAAAATGAGCTAGATTTCGTTCTTTCTCAAGTAATAAAATCCGTTTCCCCATGGCTGACCTACTTATTTTTCGTCATACCAAGAGTAGTGGAAGGTTCCTTCTTTGTCTTTACGTTGGTAAGTGTGAGCACCAAAGTAGTCACGTTGTGCTTGGATCAAGTTAGCCGGAAGGTCAGCTGAACGGTAGCTATCAAAGTAAGTAATAGCTGCTGAGAAAGTTGGCACTGGCACACCAGCTTGAACCGCAAGAGCTACGATATCACGCACTGCTTGTTGATACTTAGCAGTAACATCCAAGAAGTACTCGTCCAAAAGAAGGTTGGCAAGAGCTGCATCGCGGTTGTAAGCATCTGTAATCTTTTGCAAGAAACGAGAACGGATGATACAGCCATCACGCCAGATAGATGCGATATCTGCAAATGGCAAGTTCCAGTTGTTTTCTTTAGAGGCTACACGCAATTGAGCAAATCCTTGTGCGTATGAAATGATTTTTGAGAAGTAAAGGGCTTGACGGATTTTTTCAATCAATTCAGCCTTGTCTCCTTCAAAGTTGAAGGCAGCTGGTTTTGGAAGCACCTTGCTAGCATGTACACGTTCTTCTTTGTAAGTTGAAATGTAGCGTGCAAACACTGACTCAGTAATCAGTGACAATGGTACACCAAGGTCAAGAGATGATTGGCTCGTCCATTTACCAGTTCCCTTGTTACCTGCAGCATCAAGGATGTAGTCTACGATTGGTCCATCTTGGTCTTCATCGTCTTTACGGCTCAAGATATCAGCTGTGATTTCGATCAAGTAGCTATCCAATTCACCCTTGTTCCACTCAGTAAAGATTTCAGCCATATCCTCTGCAGAAAGGCCTAGCAAGTGTTGCATCAAGTCATAGCTTTCTGCGATCAATTGCATATCACCGTACTCGATACCGTTGTGAACCATTTTCACATAGTGACCAGCTCCATCAGGACCGATATAAGTCACACATGGTTTGCCATCTTCTGGTGCTTTAGCTGAGATTTCTTCAAGAACATCCGAAACCAATTCGTAGGCCTCTTTTTGTCCACCAGGCATGATAGAAGGACCTTCAAGGGCACCTTTTTCACCACCAGAAACTCCAGTACCGATAAAGTTGATACCTGAGTTTGCCAATTCTTCATTACGACGGATAGTATCTTTGTAGAAAGTGTTTCCTCCGTCAATCAAGATATCACCCTTGTCAAGGTGTGGAAGAAGGGCTTGGATAGTAGCATCTGTACCAGGTCCAGCTTGAACCATCAGCATGATACGACGAGGTTTTTCGATTGAGTTTACAAAACTTTCAACGTCATAGCTTGGTACAAAGTTCTTTTCAGGATGGCAAGCAATCACATCTTCCGTTTTTTCTTTACTACGGTTGTAGATAGCAACTGTGTAACCACGAGATTCAATATTAAGGGCAAGGTTACGACCCATTACGGCCATACCTACAACACCAAAGTTAGCTTTTGTCATTTGACACTCCTCTTGTTTCATTTGTTTTATTTTATCATTTTTACTTTTGAAAAGAAAGAATTTTGTAACGACTGCTTAGTAGTCCAAGTCATCCGCATGACCAGCGCCATTTCCGACAAAGTAGCCTGTCTTACAGTTAAGGGTAAAGAGATAGGTTCCATCTGGCTTATAGAGGTTGTAATAACCATTGCCGTTAACGATATTGACACGTTCAAGGATATATTGGTCTCCAGTGATATAGCCACGTGAACGTGAAGTCGCTAGAATTTGTTCCAAGACACCATCCGCAAAATCCCAGGCAGAGTTATTACTATCATCAATAGCAGACTGATTATAGGCAACACGACTGGCACTTCTTTGAACAGCAACCCCTGCACTCGAGAGACCCATATTGACTTCACTGCGACTACTTCTAGTCTCATTTGAACTACTTGGTTTTGGCTCACTTGTCGTATTTGAGCTTGCTTGACTAGAGCTTGAGCTGCTAGTTTGACTTGAACTTGAGCTAGAAGTACTTGTTTGCTGGCTCTTACCAAGACTGATAGCCTTATCTAGCACTTTATCAAGCTCCGTATTCCCAGTTTTAATATCTGTAAATTTAGCATCCGATTTAGCTTTGGCATTGGTATCCAACACACCATCCACAATAGCTGATTTTTCAAATTGTGCATTGACATCTTGAATAGCCTTGATTTGCGTTGCTAGACTATCATATTTAGATTTGGCAAGCGTATGTTCACGACTACCTTCCAGCTTATCAAGCAAGGTTTTGAGTTGACTCAGTTTATCAAACTGGCTATTTTTCAAAGCCGTTTTATTGCTATCTGTGTAAAAGGCGTCATAAAGTGTATTAAAATCATCCACATCTGATTGATTGGCTGTAGTTGATTGAGAAGTTTCAATTTCCTTGGTCGAGCGATTCACTTGACGGTAGACATAATAAGCACTGACACAAATAATTACTGATACAAGCGCCAAAACGGTCAAAATAAAGCCTTTTTTACTTTTCTTTTCTGAGTCCTCTTGATCCAGACGAGAAAGGTTTTGCTCCTCTTCCACTTCTTCAGTCATTTCTGTTGGATTTTCATCATCTAGCAATAGAGGATCCAAGCCTTGCTCCTCATCGTCCAGAGGCAAGGGTAGTAAGATGTCTTCAGAAGATGGAACTTCCTCCGAAGAAGCTTCTGACTTCTCTACAGCCTCACGCATCTCTTGAATTAAATCATCCAGACTCTGAGTTTCAACGAACTCCTCTTTTTTGTATTGACGAGTCGCAAACTTATCCGCCTCAATTTCATCTCTGTGTTGCTTAACATACTTGTCCAAAATGGAATCCTCAGGCAAGACTCCTGCTTCCACTTCTTCATTTTTACGAATAGCTTGACCAACTGTTAGCTCTTTTGCTTCATCAAAATCAAATTGCGGTTCTTGACCTTCTTTTTTATGACGATTTCGTCTTTTTTTACTCATGAGTATCCCTTTCTATTTTACCTCTTGCCGTTTGACACGCTGACCAAAATATTGATATAGATCCACTTTCAAGGTTCCGTTGTATAACTTACGCTTCTTATCTGCTTGGCTACCATACTTGCTTTCAAAAGCTTCATCACTAGTCAGGATAAATTTGCTCCAAGTTTTCAGCGGTGCAAATACTTGCCCCATCTCAGCATAGAGCTTGGTCACCCCTGCATCATCTGACAAACGTTCACCATAAGGCGGATTGGAAATGATTACTCCATTGATTTTATCGGAACGTAAATCCTGCACGCGCATCTGCTTAAAAGTAATGTCTCCTGCAACACCAGCTGCCTGAGCATTGGCCTTAGCAATTTCCACCATGCGAGCATCAATATCACAGCCCATGATATCCAGCTCAAGCTCACGGTCTACTTTTTTAGCCGCTTCTGTGCGCACTTCTTGAATCAAGCGATCGCTGATCCAGTTCCATTCCTCAAATGCAAAAGAGCGACGAAGACCTGGCGCCATCTTTCTAGCAATCATAACTGCCTCAATACAGAAAGTCCCCGAACCACAGGTCGGATCAATCAAAGTCTTGTCTGGATACCAATTAGAAAGTTGTAAAATGGCTGCTGCCATATTTTCCTTGATAGGAGCGCCACCTTTTTCGGTACGATAACCACGTTTAAAGAGGCTAGACCCGGTCGTATCAATCATGACAGTTGCCACATCTTTGAGAATAGAGACCTCAATCTTAAACTCTGGGCCATTCTCCATCAGAGGAACCCCTTCTGGGCGAGCATAGTGTTTCTGCAATTTCTTGACAACAGCTTTCTTAGAAATAGCCTGAACACTGGGCTCATTGTGAAGTTTGGACTTAACACATTTAGCTTTTGAAATCGGGAACCGAGCTCCAAGTGGTAAATAATTTTCCCAATCCAAAGCGAAAACTCCCTGAAATAGCTCTTCAAAAGTCTTAGCTGGGAACGTTCCTACGATAATTTTGATACGATCTGCTGCCCGAAGCCAAAGGTTGGTTTCGATAATAGCTCTCACGTCTCCTTGAAAACGAACACGTCCATTTTCAACCTGACAATCGTAGCCCAACTCTCGCACTTCACGACCAACGACAGCCTCAAGCCCTGCTGCCACAGTTGCAATTAAATTAAATTCTTTTTTCATGTTACAGTCTTGCAAGACCTTTCTATATGTCCACTTTAAAAAATGAGGTTGAGAAAATTTCTCAGCCCCAACCTATATGCAATTTTCTATAAGCCATGTTTTGTTCCAGAAGTGACTAGGACCACTTCCTTCGATAATCATCTGTCTACCACTAACAGCTCTAGCTGATAGCAGTCAGAATACTACGTTCGTTTCCGCGTACTCCATGCCCCGACCAAAATTTGGGTTGCTAGCTTGAGGGGTTTACCGCGTTCCACTCTCTCTGTTTCCAGAAAGACTCCGTCACTGTGGCACTTTCAAGCCTACTCTGGCCTATCCAAGGACTTAGCCATTTCAACTGCCGTAACGATTCCTCGTCCCTAGGCTTATGGTTTCGCCTAGCACAAACACTACAGGCATCACAGCCTGTGCTAGCATGGACTTTCCTCATGAGAAGCAATTCTCCTCACGCGATTATCCAAAAATTGCACATCTCAAATAACTACTTAAAAATCTGAGTTATCTAAAATTTGTTTACCAAAAACTTCTTTTTCCAATCTATTCAGGCGTTTCAAAATATCAAAATTCGTCATAGAACTTGTAATTGCCGCTTCAAGGGGTTCTGCTTGAACTGGTGAAGGTTTCGGTTTACGAGTTAATTCTTCCTTCAAATCCGCAATTTCCTGACGAAGTGACTTGACCAAGGCAGCATAGGTTTCATAGTCCTTGATGACATCGTCCAAAAACTCGTCAACTTCTACTTTATTATAGCCACGGACTTCACGTCCAAACTCTTGTTCAAAAATATCTTTCGCTGAAAAAATAATACTTGCCATGTCTCTCTCCATTCTCGCTTGCTAGTATTATTATATAAAAAAAGGCAAACAAAAATCAAGGTCAAAGCTTCAATTTTCGGAAAAATTTTCAGCAAGTTCATTTAATTGATCAAATGTTAATCTCTTTATAAAATAGTCCTCTTGATTTTTCATCTTTTGGTAAAAATAAGCTAGTTTTGTTTCATTTTCTTCATCATAAAAAAGATAAGAACTAGTCGTGTTTTCCAGCAAAAACTGCTGGTAATCTCTTAACTGCCCCTTGTGTTCATAGCGAGGATAAGCATATTTGACAAAGTCTACCTGCTTAAAGCGACTCAGTTTCATCTGATTGCCTTCATTCCAATTTTCCCCATGGGTTTCAAAAGCAAAAATGGTGGCCAACTGGAAACCGTATTCGGTTTTCATCTCCTGAGCAACCTCTAAAACCCAATATTCAAAACCCAAACTTCCTGTAAACACAAGCCAAGACACCCCATCTGCTGCCATAGCCTCTAAATCTTTACGTATCGCTTTTTTAATCAATTTAAGACGAGGATCCTTATCAGAAAATAAACCCAAATCAAAAGCAGAATAGCCTAAAACCAAAGCTGTAGCCATTTTTAACCCTTTCTGTGCAAATTATGGTATAATAAAGTGATGTTATTGTACCAATAAGGAGAATTATGGTCAACTATCCACATAAAGTTTCATCACAAAAAAGACAAACATCTCTTTCTCAACCCAAAAATTTCGCAAATCGAGGAATGTCTTTTGAAAAGATGATCAACGCTACCAACGACTACTATTTGTCTCAGGGCTTGGCTGTTATACATAAGAAACCAACTCCTATTCAAATCGTACAAGTGGACTATCCACAACGAAGTCGTGCCAAGATTGTTGAAGCCTATTTTCGACAAGCTTCAACGACGGACTATTCTGGCGTTTATAATGGATATTACATCGACTTTGAAGTCAAGGAAACAAAACAAAAACGTGCGATTCCGATGAAAAATTTTCATCCACATCAGATTCAGCATATGGAACAAGTCCTTGCCCAACAAGGAATCTGCTTTGTCCTTCTTCACTTTTCTTCTCAGCAAGAAACCTACTTATTGCCGGCATTCGATTTGATTCGCTTCTATCATCAAGATAAGGGACAAAAATCAATGCCACTTGAATATATTCGAGAATATGGATATGAAATCAAGGCTGGTGCCTTCCCTCAAATTCCTTATCTCAATGTTATCAAAGAACATTTATTAGGTGGTAAAACAAGATGAACAAACCAACGATTCTGCGCCTAATCAAGTATCTGAGCATTAGCTTCTTAAGCTTGGTTATCGCAGCCATTGTCTTAGGCGGAGGAGTTTTTTTCTACTACGTTAGCAAGGCTCCTAGCCTATCCGAGAGTAAACTAGTTGCAACAACTTCTAGTAAAATCTACGACAATAAAAATCAACTCATTGCTGACTTGGGTTCTGAACGCCGCGTCAATGCCCAAGCTAATGATATTCCCACAGATTTGGTTAAGGCAATCGTTTCTATCGAAGACCATCGCTTCTTCGACCACAGGGGGATTGATACCATCCGTATCCTGGGAGCTTTCTTGCGCAATCTGCAAAGCAATTCCCTCCAAGGTGGATCAACTCTCACCCAACAGTTGATTAAGTTGACTTACTTTTCAACTTCGACTTCCGACCAGACTATTTCTCGTAAGGCTCAGGAAGCTTGGTTAGCGATTCAGTTAGAACAAAAAGCAACCAAGCAAGAAATCTTGACCTACTATATAAATAAGGTCTACATGTCTAATGGGAACTATGGAATGCAGACAGCAGCTCAAAACTACTATGGTAAAGACCTCAATAATTTAAGTTTACCTCAGTTAGCCTTGCTGGCTGGAATGCCTCAGGCACCAAACCAATATGACCCCTATTCACATCCAGAAGCAGCCCAAGACCGCCGAAACTTGGTCTTATCTGAAATGAAAAATCAAGGCTACATCTCTGCTGAACAGTATGAGAAAGCAGTCAATACACCAATTACTGATGGACTACAAAGTCTCAAATCAGCAAGTAATTACCCTGCTTACATGGATAATTACCTCAAGGAAGTCATCAATCAAGTTGAAGAAGAAACAGGCTATAACCTGCTCACAACTGGGATGGATGTCTACACAAATGTAGACCAAGAAGCTCAAAAACATCTGTGGGATATTTACAATACAGACGAATACGTTGCCTATCCAGACGATGAATTACAAGTCGCTTCTACCATTGTTGATGTTTCTAACGGTAAAGTCATTGCCCAGCTAGGAGCACGCCATCAGTCAAGCAATGTTTCCTTCGGAATTAACCAAGCAGTAGAAACAAACCGCGACTGGGGATCAACTATGAAACCGATCACAGACTATGCTCCTGCCTTGGAGTACGGTGTCTACGATTCAACTGCTACTATCGTTCACGATGAGCCCTATAACTACCCTGGGACAAATACTCCTGTTTATAACTGGGATAGGGGCTACTTTGGCAACATCACCTTGCAATACGCCCTGCAACAATCGCGAAACGTCCCAGCCGTGGAAACTCTAAACAAGGTCGGACTCAACCGCGCCAAGACTTTCCTAAATGGTCTCGGAATCGACTACCCAAGTATTCACTACTCAAATGCCATTTCAAGTAACACAACCGAATCAGACAAAAAATATGGAGCAAGTAGTGAAAAGATGGCTGCTGCTTACGCTGCCTTTGCAAATGGTGGAACTTACTATAAACCAATGTATATCCATAAAGTCGTCTTTAGTGATGGGAGTGAAAAAGAGTTCTCTAATGTCGGAACTCGTGCCATGAAGGAAACGACAGCCTATATGATGACCGACATGATGAAAACAGTCTTGACTTATGGAACTGGACGAAATGCCTATCTTGCTTGGCTCCCTCAGGCTGGTAAAACAGGAACCTCTAACTATACAGACGAGGAAATTGAAAACCACATCAAGACCTCTCAATTTGTAGCACCTGATGAACTATTTGCTGGCTATACGCGTAAATATTCAATGGCTGTATGGACAGGCTATTCTAACCGTCTGACACCACTTGTAGGCAATGGCCTTACGGTCGCTGCCAAAGTTTACCGCTCTATGATGACCTACCTGTCTGAAGGAAGAAATCCAGAGGATTGGAATATACCAGAGGGGCTCTACAGAAATGGAGAATTCGTATTTAAAAATGGTGCTCGTTCTACGTGGAGCTCACCTGCTCCACAACAACCCCCATCAACTGAAAGTTCAAGCTCATCATCAGATAGTTCAACTTCACAGTCTAGCTCAACCACTCCAAGCACAAATAATAGTACGACTACCAATCCTAACAATAATACGCAACAATCAAATACAACCCCTGATCAACAAAATCAGAATCCTCAACCAGCACAACCATAACATTTATCATCCAGATTTTTCTGGGTGATTTTTTCATAGCACTATTGTATTTATGTGCTTAACAAAAGCCTGAGAAGATATCTTCTCAGGCTTTTTCTGTACTATAAACCTCATTGGAAAAGATAGAGACTGCTTCCGTAATCTTGTTAAGAGGTTTTACTAAATACTAGTCTTTCTTCGTTTTTACTACAAAGAGAGCAGATAGGGCTAGGCTAACACTTGCTAGGAAGAGGGCTGTGTCAGATTGACTCTCACCTGTTGCTGGCAAGATTTGTTCAGGTGTTTCTGGTCTAGCTATTTCTTGCTTATAATCTGGCGTCTTACCTTGCTCGGAAGCTAAAGAGCTAAGTTTAAACTCAGGTTTCTCTACAGTTGGAGCATCTGGTTTCGTAGCAGAATCTTTTAATTGGTTGAGATAATCTGCAAAGTATTCCACCATTCTTTCCGTCAAGAGATGGTTATCCGTCGCATATTTCATGCTTGCCTGAACGCTAGCTACTTCCTCTTGATTGTCTTTGTCTGTTAATTTCTGAGCCTTAGCCAAAGCTGCTTCATAGCCTGACAAGTCAAGAGGTGTTTCTGCTACCTGTGGACGAGTAAAGATAAGTTCCGCTGCAGATTGGTATTTATCGCCACCATCTCCGTAAGTCTTAGTACCTGTAAGGACAATTTTCTTAGCCTTAATTGTCTTACCAAAATCAATGTCTTTTGGCTTATTGTTATCTGGCCAATCAGTTGCAGTAAAGGTATGCTCCTTGCCAGACTCATCTGTCACAACAAGTTTCACATCACGCAAGTTACCATTTGAACCCGATCCACGTGGAACGTAACGAAGTCCAGTGATTTCAGTTGGTTCTTTCAAGACCATGGTTGCAGGCTTGCCTACATCTCCACCATTCCAAGATGTATGCCATAGACTAGACACATTGCCATCAAAAGCATTCTCTAGGTCTTCACCTGGTTGAGCTGGCGCATCCAAACTTTCAAAGTCTTCTGCTACCAAAGCCGTTTTCTTCTGAACCAAAGCATTCTTCAAAGCTTCAATCTTGGCAATCTCTGCACGCGCTTCTTCCACACTGATATCATCATCGGCCTGACTGAGGTTAAAGACCGCCTCTTTCAAAGCATCCATAGACTCTTTGGTGTAGTTAGCCATGGCAACCGTTGGCAAGTAGTTCTTCAGAGCATTTTCTGTCAACATCTTACCTGTTAGGGTAATTTCTTCGATTTGAAGATTATCCATCATGAAGTCGTTATAACCACGGAAGTTGGCATTTCCACCAGAATCACCACGAGTATTACTTGCATTTCCAGTTGAGTAGATACCTACCCAAGTATCGCCTGTTTCTGCACCTGTCACAAGGAAGGTTGCCTTCTTGGCTTTCTTAGAATCTGTCCAAGTATTTGGCAATTCATGCATTTCCAAGTTGCTTGCTTGAGTACCACGACGACCTGACTGGAATTCTCCCTTACCGACTACAAAAGCATAGGTATTGTCTGATCCTGCTTCGTATTCAAAGGTTACACGGTAGGTCTTACCTGCTTCAAAACGGAAGTTTTGTGGGATGGTTTGGTAAACCAAGTTACGACGGCTCACTAGTCCATTTGTCTTGAGTGACCAATTTCCTTCGATAACATCATCGACTTTCTTACCATTCCAACCACGTTGTGTATATGGATTGTGTTTTTCAGACAAGTGAGTGCGGTTATCTTCAACACCTTCGACACCACCCACTACAAATGGGAAGATACCCTGAGCAACATTTTCAAAGTCTTGCTTGAAGGTGCCTTTACCTGTATCATGCTTGTCTCCGTACATGCTTGAATTGTTTTCAAAGGTACGAATTTCATCAAAGTAAGTTGCTTGATCACCAGCTTCACGACTCAATGTCAGAGTAACATTTGAGACGTCCGCTCCAGTTGTAAAGAAGGCGTACATGTTTTGGAAGTAACTTGTATCGTCAACTGTAGCATTGTCACGACGTGTATTGTGGGCGTAGGCCTTAACATAGTTGAGCGCGAGAGACTTATTGGTATAAGTAGTCACTTCTTTTTCACCAGTATTCACAGTGATACTTGCCTTGGCATTACTACGGTTATCTACACCAACATAAACGGCATACTTGGTATTTGGTTTCAAGCCAGTTAATTTCTGAGTGAGACTAACTTTTTCTTTGTTTCCTTGAATACGAAGCATATCGTTTGCCCCTTGAGACTTGACAATTTCTGCCTTAGAAGCATCGCCTGAAATGGTCCAATGTTTCAAGGTACCGCTATTAAATCCTTGGTCATAGATGTGCATGCCTTCACTCCATGACATTTCAGGATTAGTTTGTTTCGAACGATAGAGAACGTATGGTTGATTTGCTAGAAGATCTAGGGTAATTTTACCATCTTTTACAGTTAGTTCTTGCTCTTCTGTCTTACCTTGGTCAGTTAGCTTGTAAAGGTAAACCTTGCTCTTTGCCCAATCGCTTGGAAGGGTCCAAGTTGTTGCACCGGCCTGCGTATTGAAGTAGTACATCTTTTCCTTATCAGTAGAAAGTTTCTTACCATTTGCATCCCAGTTCCAAGGAGTCAAGTAAGCTGAACCATCTTGGATGACACGTCCGTTGAGCGTTACTGTACGTTCGCGATATTGTGGGCTATTGACATCATTTGACTTACGAGTTACAACTACTTTATTATTGTCAGCATCTACCAATTCCACTCGCATTTCTGGAGTCCATTTATAGGTGCTACCGTTATCGGTCATAGTCACCGGTGTACCATTTTCCCATTTACTTACAGTGAAGTGTTGGAAGTACTTGGTCATGACATCATGGGCAAATAAGTTGGTTACATAGCCATTGTAGTCACTTCTTCCTTGCCAGCCTTCAAAGTCTTTCATGCTGTAGCCACCTAGCAGTGGATAGTTGGCTGCACCACCATAACTTCTGTAGTCCCCAACCCAAGCATCTTTTTGGTGGTTACGGATAAAGCGGGTGATGGCACTGTTGATACCTTTATTGGTGTAGCCACCGTAAGTCAAGTCAGCTGCCCAGTGATGGAAGGTAGAGTCGTACTCACCACCATGGCCCCACTCGATCGCAAAGCGCCAGCCTTGTTTGTTAATTTCTTTAGCAAGAACGTGGGTAGCCCAGGCACCGTTATCACCTGATTGACCATTACCCCAAACGTCCACATAGATAAAGTCGAGACCGTCACCAAGTTTTTTCTTCAAATCTTCCCAACGTGCCAAACGACCATGAGCTAGGTCATAGGCAGCATCAATGTTGATACCTTGATCTAGCCAGTTCCAACCATAGCTATAGCTTCCATCTGGATTCTTACGGAGAATTTTTTCATTGAAGTATTTAGACTCAGGATAAGTTTCTGAAGCGTTAACGTGGATACCTAGATGAGCTCCATATTTCTTAGCCTTCTCAATTAGGGTCTTGAAGTCTTCGACACCACCGATACGCTTACCAATATCAGCATAGTTCAAGTGACCAGAGTCATGGCCTTCGCTACCATATCCTTTAAGGAGAACACCTTGCCCAAGACCATCTGTGTGGAGATTGATTTTCTTGATACCATCCAAGGTCATAAGGAATGGGTTTTGTGCTTGAGAACCAAAGTTCATCGCGATACGGTAAGCTGTGATATCCTTAACTTTTTCCCAACCTTGAGGGTTGTTCATAATGCTACGATAAGCAATGGCACCATCTTGCCAATCAACTTTCTTGTCTGCATTGGCATCTTCAGTGATAACAACCTTAGCACTTGGAAGTTCCTTCGTGTATTCTGGGAAAACAATGCCCTTATAAGCTTTTTCCCATTGCCATTCAGAGCTGTGGATTCCTACATAGTTGGCATTTCCGACTGTTTCTTTATAAGCTGTCAAACGAGTCCAGTCATTCGAACCACCACCATAGCTGTTTTGAGAGTTACTCCAAACACCAGCAGCAAGCTTATCTGTAGAAACAAATCCATACATGTAACCCTTAGCCAAATCCTTCATTGGATTGGTTACATCGATATGATCATCTCCGCTGACATGCGTATTGTTTGACATGGTTGCCCCATCAAACTTAGCACCAGTTTGATCACTAGAAACAGAGACTAAAGCATTGCCGAGGAAACTAATAGAAGAAAGTAGTTTTCTTTCGTCATCAATCTTTTGACCTGGAGTGACTTGATTGTGGTTGACAATCTTGGTCACATCAAAGTGCAATTGATTGTCCACAACTTGCAAGCGTACTGTCATTTCCGCATTGATTAAGTGAGCATCATCGCGAATCTTCATCAAGTACTCTGCTGTTGTCTCATTGATTTTCTTATAAGTGACTTCAGGGGTGATTCGGTGGTTATTGATAAAGACTTGGTTGAACTGTTGCACCTGTCCTGGCAAAGTATGTCCATTCAAGCTGTATTCCTTGACACGAGGGAAGGCTTGGTCAATCACTGCTTTGAGGGCCTTAGACTGAATCGTGTCATAAGTCACCTTGCTATCATCAACTTCAGGACCTGTTTCTTTTTCAGCAGGGGTATCCTCTGTTTTTACCCCCTCTTGGTTATCTGTTCTAACGCTAACAACTGTTCGCTCATCGTCATAAGAGCCCGCCTTGAGAAAAATCTTCTTCTCATTTTTAAGATGGTCATTGACCGCAGCTGGTAGAGTCACTGTGTCAAAGAGATTGACATCGTTATTGCTGGCATTTAGCTGACCGTCTGACTTGAGAGTGATAGAGAGACGGTTTGTTGATCCTGTTTCAGGAGCAGCAACACGGTTGCCTTTATACCATGTGCTATTACCTGGAGTTTTGTATTCCCAGAACCAGCCATCCTTGTCATAACCGACAAAAACATTATTCTTGGTATCTTTAAATTTCAAGAAGACACCAAAGCGTGATTTGCCCTTTTCAGAATCATATTTGAAGGTTAAATCAACAGTTGCATTTCCATTGGCATCAACGGTCAAGCCCTTCTTTTCAAACAGGGCTGGTTTACCTGCGTTATCATTTTGAGCAGTTGAGGATAGTTGGTTGTAGCGGACACCTTTTTCTTCTCGGATAGTGACTGTTCCCTGTTGTTCTTTTTTCTCTACCGTTTGCCATTCAGGGGTTACCGTCTTAGGCGTTTCAGGTTTAGCAGCTGCAGGTTTATCCTCTTTTGGTTTTTCTTCAGCCGGTTTTTCTTTTTCAAGTGCTAATAGTTCTTCTTCTGTCTTAGGTCCATCTGTAACTTCTGGAGAACCTTGGTCTTCTCCCACCTTAGGCGCTTCAAAATCACGCCCATCATTCTCTTTTGCTGTTGCAAGAGCAGTAGCTAAATCAGCTGGTAAGTTCGCCGTGGAACCAGACTGCACGCTATCTGCAAGAACCGGACTTGTCCCAAAGAATGCAGCTCCAATCATAACAGAAGCAACACCTAATGAAAATTTCCGAATACTATATTTACAACGTTTTTCAAATAATCCTTTATTCATAAACTTCTAAATCCTTTCATTTTTGAGCAAGCGTTTACATTTTCTTTTTAAAAAATACTCCTTCCTCTGAAAGTGCAATGCTTAACCCTGATAAATAAAAAATAATTATACTTTTAATATAACAAATAATAGCTGAGAAAGCAATAGGAAACAAGTAAAATTAACAAAAATTTTCTCTATTCTGACAAAAAGAGGCTCCAACTTTTGGGGGTCCGTACATTTAGAATCTTTCTTTACAAATGTAAAAAAGGATTCAGCATTCAAGGGAAATACTAAATCCTTTCTTATATTTTGCAACAGTTATTTCACATGTTTTGCGAGATCTTCTTGAGCCTTTTTATTAGACTCTTCTTTTTCTTTCATCCATTTTTCCTGAGCTTTTTGGTATTCATCTACAGTGACTGCCTTGTCTTGAAGTTCCAAGTATTTATACAAGACTGGTTCACTTGTACCTTTATTTCCTGACAATGCAAATGGTATTGTAAATGGTACCATCTTAGACAAGATTGGACGCCCTGTACGAGATGTAGTTGGAATAATCAAAGCACTATCTGTCAACCAAGCTTGGGCTGCAGCGTATTTATCATAGCGTTTAGCAACATCTGTAGTCTCATCACCAGCCTCAGTAACCAATTTTTCGTAGTCATATAGACCTACTTTTTTAGCAGCTACATTATCTTCCCCTGAGTCAAACCCTAAATATGTTTTAGTACTTTCTCCTACAGATGGTTTGATGATATCAAGGTAGGTTGATGGATCGGCAAAGTCTGGACCCCAACCGACATTATCTGATAAATCCCAGTCTTCGCCAGCAGCATTTTCAGCAAAATATGTAATATTGTTTACTTCGTCTTTTTGTAGTTGTTGGATATCAATAATGACATTATCAGCTCCTAAAGTTGCTTCCAAGGATTGTTTCATAGATTGGACGCGCTGAACTTTTGTAGTTGCTGTCTGGTCAACTGGCATATCCAAATGAATTGGGAAAGTCACACCTTCTGCTTGTAAGGCTGATTTAGCTTTAGCAAATTCAGCCTTGGCTTTTTCTGGATTGTAAAGACCATCCTGAGAATCTGCAAGATTAACATCCTTCCATTCATCCCCATAAGTGACCAATTTCTCTTTGACCATATCGCCAAAGTTTTTACCATCTGCTTGAACAAATGTTGGTGGAACAAAGATATTACGTAAGATTTTGCTTGCTCCAGTTTGTCCATTCAACTGAGAGGCATAGGCTGTACGATCAAAACCAAAGGCAATAGCCTGACGGAAATCCTTGTTTAAGAGAGCCTTTTTAGTCGATGCCTTTTGTTCGTCGCTGGTCTTAGATGTGTATTTATAGGACTGACGGTCAATATTTGTACCAACTAAATACGTAATAGAGTCTTGTTGAGTATAGACAATATTGTCCTTCATACTCTTCTCAAGCTCTGCGAAACTTGCACTTGTTGGATAGAGACGAGCTGCTGTAAGGCTACCATCTTTAAAGTTTTCTGCAGGTTTGCTGGTATCTTGACCATCCCAGAATGACAATTTAACTTTGTCAATATGCACATTGTCCTTATCCCAGTAGTTCGGATTTTTCGCAAATTCAACAGAAGATTTGGTCACAATGGATTTCAACAAATAAGGACCGTTATACAAGAGACTACTTGGATCCGTAGCTTTGGCAAAATCATCCCCTTTTGAATTCAAAAACTCTTCATTAACTGGCGCAAGCACACCCATGGTTGTCTTAGAATTCCAAAAGCTTTCTGGTTTGTTCAAAGTGTACTGAACTGTCTGTTCATCCAGAGCCTTAATTCCTACTTGTGAGAAATCTTTGATTTCCCCTTTTACATAGGCATCCAACCCTTTGATTGATTCTTGAACAAGGTAAAGAGCATCTGATTTTTTATCAGCAGCATATTTTAGTCCTGTTACAAAGTCTTGAGCTTTGACTGCCGCGTATTCTTCACCTTCAGAAGTATACCATTTTGCATCCTTACGGATAGTATAAGTGTAAGTCAATCCATCCTTGGATACAGACCAATCCTCAGCCATAGACGGCACAAAGTTCCCGTAGCGATCATTTTCTAGCAAACCATCAACCACGTTACTGGTAATATTTGCTGTCGCAGCCTTAGCAGTTGTCAAATAGTTGAGGTTATCAGGGTCTGTCTCATAAATGTATGAGAATGTCTTCTCACCTTTAGTGCTTGAACCTGATCCAGAGCATGCAGCTAAAGTAGTCGCCGCCAATAATGTCACGCCCGCAAGGGCAAATAGTTTTGAACTTTTCATCATTTTCTCCTTTAAAACTTTCTCTCCATTATAAACTCTTTTCAGAAAGATGTCAACAGAATTTTCAGAATTTTTGTGTTAATTTGGTATATTCTGAAAAGACAAAAAAAGAGAAGACAGTGATTGTCCTCTCCAGATGTTAGTTGACAAAGAGCCACATTATAAATCTAAAATAATTTATTTTAATTTAATATACTTTTGTGGTAATAAAACAATATTCAAAAATGGAATTTTTTTCAATATATAAGTTGCTAGTATGGATAAATACCAGCCTAGCACAATCCCAACAACAACGTGAAGAAAAACTGAGTTTATTCCCACTTTCAACATTAGAATCCGAATCATGCTACAAATTGGTGCATGAAGAATATAGATCCCTAAACTATCTTTCCCGTATTTAGTGAAATATAGGAAAGTTTTAGGAAAATTTTTCTCCATTTTAGGAAAAATCGCAAAAGCAACTAATACACAGACAATAAAAGCAATCCCCCACAAACCTGGGTTAATATAGCTTACATAATCCTTCTTAGACCCTACTTCATAAAACAAGAACCAAGCGAACATATAAATAAAATCAAATAACACAAAGAAAAAAAGAAATTTTTTCAAATTAATTTTATCAAAGTGAATTTCACTCAATACACTGCCAAGAAAGAAACAAATCCCCCAAACTAGCGTTCTTTGAATAATATAAATATCTGTTTGAACAAATAGGGTTAAACAATAAGCGAAAACACTTATCAAAAATAACATTCTACGATTTTTGACTAAAATAGACAATAATCCATAGATTATCAAAATCGACCAGAGTATATATAAATACCATGAAACTCCAAGAGGATGTTTATAGATATTTAGCAAATCAGATATGGTTGTAGGAACACGAACAGATGCCCCTGCAACTTTTTGAAGACCAAAGTGAATGATCGAATAGAAAATATATGGCAGACCAAAAACAATTGTCTTCTTTTTAGCATATTGCCAGAACTCCTTCAAATCCGACACAGGTTTGAAAAAGTATCCTGATAAGGCAAAAAATACTGGTATATGAAATATGTAGACTTGTGCTATCAACAACGATAGTATGTTATTTGCTGTGGGAAATTTTTCCGATTGATACAGTCCAAGCAACACATGTCCTGCTAAGACTAAAAATATGGAAAAGCCTTTTCCAAAATCTATCCAATTGATTCTACTTTTTGTCATATCCAAACTCTTTCTCCACAACCTCAAGCGCCCGTTCAATCACCACATGCATATCGTAATATTTATAATCTGCTAAACGTCCACAGAAAATAACCTTATCATTCTTTGAAGCTTCCTCTTGGTACTTAGCAAACATAGCATTATTTTTCTCATCGTTGATCGGATAGTAAGGCTCGTCCCCACGCTTCCAGTCAGCTGGATATTCACGCGTGATAACTGTCTTTGCCTGTGTTCCATATTCAAAATGCTTGTGTTCGATAATACGAGTATAAGGAATCTCACGCTCCGTATAGTTCACTACAGCATTTCCTTGATAATTTTCCTCGTCCAAAATTTCATGATCAAAGCGAAGGCTACGGTATTCTAACTCTCCGTGCTTGTAGTCAAAATACTGGTCGATCATCCCTGTAAAGACAACTTTTTCAGCTGATGCTTCTAACTCTTCACGATGAGCAAAGAAATCAACACCAAGCTCAACTTCAACGTCTTTAAGCATATTTTCGATGATGACATTGTAACCACCAATAGGAATTCCTTGGTAACGGTCGTTAAAATAGTTATTATCAAATGTTAAACGAACTGGAAGACGTTTAATGATAAATGGAGGAAGTTCCGTTGCTGAGCGTCCCCACTGCTTTTCAGTATAACCCTTGATTAACTTTTCATAGACATCTGGACCAATCAACTTGATAGCCTGTTCTTCCAGATTTTTCGGCTCAACATCCTTCATATCAGCTGTCTGCTCAGTAATCTTATCTTTGACTTCTTGAGGAGTTTTTGTCCCCCACATAGCATAGAAGGTATTCATATTGAAAGGTAGATTATAGAGGCTACCCTTGTAATTAGCTACAGGCGAGTTGACGTAGTTGTTAAATTCAGCAAATTGATTAACATAATCCCAAACTTTCTTATTAGAAGTATGAAAGATATGGGCACCATATTTATGAACATTAACTCCTTCTACATTCTCACAGTAGATATTCCCACCAATGTGGTTACGTTTATCAATCACTTTTACTTTTTTTCCACGCTTGGTCGCCTCATAAGCAAAAATTGCTCCTGACAAACCAGCACCGACAATAAGATAATCGTACATCTTGTTCTCCTTTTTATAATTTGACGATTCGATTGAAGTAAGGAATCTTCATTAACATCCCAACAATAATAAAACTAACACTTAAAGTAAATAGAGCAAAAAGTAAATATGCTCCTACAAAATTAAAACCAAGCACTTTTTCCCACACTTTCATAATATAAGTATGTATTATGAAAACCCCCATTGTTTGATTAGAAAGGGAAACAATCGATTCTCTTCGGTTTTCATTCAAAGTAAGCATGAGGATAGTTAGAAAAATTCCTAAAGTACTGACTTTTACAAATAAAGTATCATAAAAGTATTCAGCAAATAGATTATGGTATATAGTCTTCGCTATGAAAAATAATATTATTGGTGAAATCAATAACAAAAGTATGCTAACTATTTTCATCCAATTCTTAAACCTTGATTCAATTTCTTCTATAGTGAATTGCGCTATATAACCACCTAAAAGATAGTAAAAAAACCACGTCCATAATCTAAAAGTTTGTATTACATATGTTTGTATTGGCATTTGAAGTAGGATATTTGATAACTCAAAAATCAAACCAATAGTCATCAATAAAGATAAACTGTATAAATAGCTTCTTTTTGAATTTAGAAATTGTCTCAAAATTGGCAAACATAAATAGATAAGTATGAGTGCACCGAAAAACCAAAACTGAAAGAAATAACCTCTTTGTATCAAAGAACCTACAATTTTTTTAATAGGATTAGTTGTAAAATCACGCTTAAAAAGCCATACGATAAATGACCATGATGACACTGTTATTAAAATCCATTTTACTTTCTGGAGTATGTAAAGATAAGTTATCTCCCTCTTGCCTAACAACAAATAACCATTGATCATAAAAAACAAGGGAATAGAGTAAGTACCTAAATAATATAAATATGCCAAAAGATTCCATGAACCTGTCTCTTTAAATCCGCCCATTGTTGTATGAAGTAAAACAACTCCAACACATGCAAGCACTTTTAGTAAATCTAGGTTGATATTTCGATTTTTTCTCATTCTAGTTTTTCCTAATAATTTGTTTTAATTCTTTCACATCTACCACTTTCAGAGATAGAATTGCAAAAAGATAAATGATTCCACCAAGCGCTACAAATGCTAGAACATTTAAGGTCGGTGAAAAATGTATAACTGTTTTTGAACTTAGTAAAAGGCCATACATAATGGCAGATGCTAGTATAATTTTTGACATTGATCCGATTATAGGAACTTCTTTTAAATATCTGCGAGTATAGAATAATTGGATTGCCCATACAAGTGCCTCTGTTAAAACAGAGACAATGGCTGCCCCGATATATCCCAGTTTAGGAAGGAATAGTAAGTTCAAACCTACACTGATAATTGCGGGAGTTGTTGTTGAAATCATGAATTCTTTATTTTGATTATGAGGTATCAGTATCTGAATTCCCATTATATTAGTCCAACCGATAAAGAACATACGGAAGATCATAATGGAAATTGCATAGCGTGCATCTTGAAAGTCTTGCCCAAGGAAAAATTGAACAAAATCATCATTCACAATCAACATCCCTGCCATAATCGGAAAAATAACCAAATTATAAATTAAGAAGGATACCTCATGCATCTTATTGACTACCTTATGATCACCTGTCGCTAACAAATGCGCAACGCGTGGCAGCATAACACTTCCCAAGGAAGTTACCAAGGTCAGTAAAATATTAACCAGCTTCAAAGCCTGATCATAAATGCCGACATCTTTTGTAGAAGCTAGCGCCCCTAACATTGTACGATCTAAAGTCACATAAAGCGAGATAGCAATTTGTGGTAAGAATAGCAAGATAACTGGCTTCAGATGATGCCTAGCATATTCTATATCAAAATGTGGTTTTCCAATATATTCACGGGCTGGAAACCACATACTTAACTGACCCAACAATTCAAATGCTGTTAGAAGAAAAACATACAAGTATAGATCACTCGCTGATTTTACAAACAAGAAAATGGCACTTACACCAACAAGCTTCACTGTGATATTTCTGACCGTAATTTTACGAAAATCTTCTAACCCTTGAAACAACCATGAAATATCTAGTCCTTTAGAGACTAAACCCAATCCCAAGATATATGCAACTAGGTTTTTCATCCCTGGGATGAAAAGACAGGCTAGTATATAGAGAAAAATGGAAAAAGTAGTCGCTCCAAACTGTAAAGTATATATTCCCCAGAAATTTTTCTGAATACTCTTCCTATTCCCAGATATCTCCTTCGTTCCATAGTTAGCAATACCCAGAGTAGCAAGTAAAATGAAGTAGGTAACAATGGAATTGAAGTAACCGTATGTCCCTAAATCATCTGAAGAAAATATGCGCGTCACATAAGGAGTCGTAATGATAGGAAGAATAATAACTAATAGTTGATAAGAGAGATTATATAAGTAGTTTTTTAATACCTTCATATAGTTATCTATACCCCAGTTTCATTCATACTTCTCATCATTCGATCATAAGCATCTACAAGAGAGACCCTCGGCTTCCAACCCAATTGTTGAATTTTGTGTGTTGATAACTTCATTTTAGTATCTACAGCATAACCAAATATATTTTTCTTCGGAATATCAAAAACCACTTGACTCGTTTGAGAGAATTGCGAAGTTACCATTTTTGCCATATCTGCTATTGTTGTATGACTCTCTTCATTAGCAATATTATAAGCCTCCCCATTTTCTCCTCTCAATAGAATTGTTAATAATGCAACAACAGTATCAGCTGTGTAGCAGTAATTTCCTTCTGATTGCCCTAACGTATGTAAAACAATATCTTTCCCTTGCATAACACTACGAGCAAATTGAGCAAATACTCTATTTTCACCCGGTAGAGTGCCTGCACCAAAGGTCTGGGATAGACGAGCAATCTTAGCCGGGACTTGATACTGACTTAGAAATGCAATGCACATATTTTCACAAATTCTTTTGCATTCTGGGTAATTTGTTCGAACAGATGTCAAATCAAGATACCCTAACATATTCTCGTTTACAACAGTTGTTCTATCTGACTGAAAGCTACCATATACCTCCATTGAAGAAAGATATACAAAACTTTTCACTTTTTTTTCTTTTGCCAATTCTAACATTTGATACGTTCCATTAAAAGCTACTCGAATTGTATCTACTGGAAATTCAATCATGAGTTTAGAGGTAGTCACGCTTGCTCCGTGAATGATATAGTCAATAACTAAACCATCAGGGATATACGAGTGGAAATCTTCCGAAACATCTCCTAAAACTATTTGTATATCCTTCCGTTTCAATAAATCTCCAAAAATTTTTTCTGCTTTATCCAAATTTCTGACTAGACCAATAATTTTCATATTCAACTGATGGACTCTATTGATACAAGCCAAAGCCTTAAATAATTGAAGGCCTACTAAACCTGTTACTCCCGTGATAAAAACAGTTGAATTTCTAAATTTTCGAAATGGGAGCTCTTCTTTTGCAATTATCTCTAAATCTTCCTGCAACACTTTATCATTAAAACTTTCAATCATTACACTTCCTCCAGTCTAGAAACCTTTAACTGCTTGTTTAGTATAAAAACCTTGTCGAAGCCTTTCTCCAATAATCTCAGTATTCTTTTTCATCAATTCATATTCATCAACGGTAATCATAGAAAGTAACTCAGGTAGTTCACTCAGATTGGATACAAGAATACCACAATTATTCTCCTTAATGAAACTAGCTATTGCTGCCTCTGACCATACAACTACTGGTATGCCTGAAGCTAAATATAGTGAAGTCTTGTGAGGGTTGTTTACACGAAGATACTCTCCATAAGTTTCTATACAAGACTCTGATGACGGACCATCCCATACCAATCCAAAACTTCCTTTTAAAACGAATGGTAATTCTTCTGGCATAAAAGAACCACAGTAGTGCACACTTTTGTCATCTGTCTGTTCATATCCAATTCCATAAAGATTAAACTCCACATTGCTTGGTAAATGATAGACATATCCAGCTTTATGTTGCTTTAAATTTCCAGCAATAACAATTGGAGCATTTAACTGAAAGTTATCCAGATTTTTTCTTTCATGATAAGATGGAATAATATAATCAAAAGTTTCAAGAGGAATAATTTTAGAACTTTCAACAGAGTAGGTCTTAATATAAGATTTCATTTTTTTATTATGAGCAATAATGCCTTCTGATAACCTTAAAACACTATGTTCTTCAATGTTTAATCGAATCCTACTTTTTAATGATATCGATTTTGACTGCGACCATCGCAACGATTCTAAATCATGAATCAAAAAATAAACTTTAACTCCATTCTTACTAAGTTGCTTAATAACCTGATTAAAGAATAAACTATGATTTAGTAAAGGAAATTGAATAATAACTTCATCACCCTTACCAACAACTGAAAGAGTTTTCTTCCACATTTTCTTAACTTTATAATGATGAACCAATCTTTGAACAGCATTTAATTCCTGACGTTCATTCATTTCGGACTCAGCTATTAACTTCTGATAACCTATGGACTCTAAAATATCAGTGACGTCTTGTCTAGCCTTTCCACCCGCATTTTTTTTATCCTGTTCATCAAGTAACGTTTCTTCAACAAAATACTTCATCTTTTCCTCATTATTTTAGTTGCTTATTCTCACGAAGATCGTACAAAGCCCTAAATGTATAAAAATCATCAGGCGTTGTAATCTTAATATTCTCATACGGACCAACAACAACATGTAAATCATGACCATAATATCTCATCATGGTGCATGAATCAATAAAATTATTTCTACCATTATCTACAGAGGCTCGATGTGCACCTAGAATATCTTTTAGCCAAAAACTCTGAGGAGCCTTGGCAAATCGCGAATGTTCACGACTAGGCACTTCGTCTACCTTATTTTCATCATCTACTAAGATAACTGTTTCTTTGGCCACTGTACAAGTAATAGCATTTCCCTTTTCTTTTACGGATTGGATGTTATCTGAAATAGTGTCTGCTGTAATTAAAGGACGGACTCCATCATGGATTAACACAACATTATCCTCTATTCCATAAAGTTGTTCAGCCGCGACTAAACCATTATAAATAGATAATTGACCAGTTGCCCCCCCTGGAACAATCTTAGCAATCTTATCTAATCTATAGCAATATTTCATCTCCTCCATATACGGAATCCAATCTTCAATACAAACAACGATAATTCCATCAATCTCTGGATGGTTCTCAAATAGCTCAATAGTGTGAACAATAATTGGCTTACCATGTACCAAAAGAAACTGCTTAGGTCTATCCTTTGCATTCATTCGCGTACCGGAGCCTCCAGCAAAAATAACTGCTAAATTCATTTCTCTCCTCTTTATTACTAACTAAAATCTAAACCTAAAATAGCATTATAAAAGCTATCTTCAGCAACATTATCTAAATTTTTATATGATAATTTATGAATAGACGTTTTCCTTAAAATATTTTCAAATTTCAAAGTATCATATGGTTCGCTCAAAACTCTCCCTAATAAGTGAGGATAGGTATTGGTATAATAATCCATATCATAAAAACTTTGATTTATCCTATTATCATCTATTAAACAGGAAACAAGTAAATGAAATAAAAAATAATCTGGGATCGTATTATTCTTATTATAAAATGAAATCAAAGTATCACGTATCGATGATATGAACGGGTGTCCTGGATATTTTGAATATAACATCCAATTACTGATTTTAGTAACTGAATAGTCTAAAGGAGAAGCTTGAAACATAAAAATATCTTGGTTCAATATCTCATCTTCAATTTCCCCCGTAATTAGAACAGTTGAATCAATCCATAATCCTCCATAGTTAGAAAGAAGGCTAATTCGACAAAAATCTGAAAATAAAGCTAGTGGCAAACTACCTGACTTATATTTCACATAGAGTTCGTTAGGTACCTCAATATATTCAAATAAATTTTGAGATGTTAACTCAATAACCCTTTTGCCACTGCGTTTAGCATATTTATCTACCGACTCTCTACATTTTTTCACAATAGCTGGTGCATTATCAAGTCCTTGAAACCATAGCCACCAGATAATATCGCATTCCTCCTCACTCTTGATTGAATCCGAAATAACTACATATTTTTTTAACTTCTTTTTGACTTTTTCTTGCCAATTCAAACGTCTGAGTTGTTGACTGGGAAAGATGAGATTGACTGGTAGAACATCATTAATAGCACGTAAAACCACATTTTTCACACCATATCTTTTGATCAAATAAGCAATTTTTTTCATTATCTATCCTCTATATAAATTACAATATTCAGCAATCTTCGCCACGACTCTTTTCGCTGCATCTCCTTGTTCATAAGATTCTAAAAACTGATGATGATTCTTCATTTTTTGTCTATATTCTTCATTATCAAACTGTAAAATATTTTCAACTAGTTCCTTATTTGATTCAGAAACTGAAAATCCCCATGAATGTATATCTTCATCAAAACCTCTTTCATCTAGATAATCCTTCAAATCGGGGGTATATAAAAAACACGGTTTAAAAGAGAGAGAGAAATCCCACATAGACGAAGAATAGTCAGTAATCAGTATATCTGAAAGCAACAATAATTCTTGCATATCACTATACTGAGAGACATCCACAACATCATCATAAGATTGATTTCCATATAGATGCGATCTGAAAAGAACGATACATTTTTTACCAAATTTTTTATCAACGGCTTGAGTAAGTTTTTTTATATCAAGTGTTTCATACTGTTTAGTACCTGATCTCCAGGTCGGAGCATAAAGTGCTATCAATTTATTGTTTGGTAATCCCAATTTCTCCTTTAATTTCTCAACTTGACTTGAAATTGGTAAATTTATTAAAATATCATTTCGAGGCATACCAATAGATAAAATTTCTCCCTTATACCCAAATTGTTTTTTTACTACCTCATTTTCAAAATATTTACTACTTGTAATAAAGAGATCTGTTTCTTCAACGTGCATCCGTTGTCGTTTAACATAAGCAGCCTGGCGTCCTTTTTCAGCCACCCCAACTTTTTTATAGCAACCTCCTCCATGCCAAGTTTGAATCTCTAGTTGTCCTTTACGCTTTGGAATTTCAATTGCTTGCAGGAAATTACAAACATAAACTTTTGAAGTGATTCTATAGATCAGATGATTGAAACTACGGTAACGACAAGTCACAATCTCCTTTGGTAATTCTTTTTTGAATTTGTTTGGATCATTAAAAGCCCAGATAATTTCAACAGAATCACCATACTGTTTTCTTAATTCTTCAGAAATATATTTAGGATTGCAACTATAAGCATCTCCTGAGAAAGATTCAAAAACAACTCTATTCCTTATTATCGGGATAATAAAGAAAATTCTCCTTAAATTTCTTAATAATCGAATATAAATATACTTCAAAAATTCTTTATTCATACTAACCTCTTTGAATTTTTAGATATTGCTTCCATAACAATTTATAAATGCAAAATCCAAGGGAGAGAGCTCTAACAGCTAATCTATCCCGCTTAGGAGTCTTAGGATTTTCAAGTAACGCTTCCTTGTTGTCTTGGATAAAACGAATTATTTCTTTTTTTTCTTCATTATATCCTTGTACATCTAATAATTGGTTAAGGGTACTAAATCTTGCATAGACAGCTCGACGTTTTGTTGCAGCTTTCAAAGATGGATAACGTTGATCAACAAAATTTCGCATTTGATCTGTCATAAATAACAAATCAAATTTTTTTTCACTAAATGATGATGTAACAATCGAATTTTCCCGAATCTCATAATAATATTTTGCGTTAAAACCACAGGCAATCTGCCCAGCAGTACCAAAAAAGCGATAAATTGTTCCAATATCTTCGAATATCCTTCCTTTAGGGAAGCATATTTCACTAAATAGACTTCTATGATATAATTTTGCATAAGCACATGTATCCACCTCATCATGATAGCACATTTTTTCAATACACTGCTCTGCTGTCATCATCAATTCTCTTCCTGTCCCATTATTGATCATTTTATCATTAGAAATATAATGGACAAATATTGAACACATTGACATTTTACAATTATATTTTTTGACTAAGCTATACAAATATTCTACATAATCATCTGTAACATAGTCATCTGAATCAACGAATGTTATAAACTCACCCATAGATTTTTTGACACCGAAATTTCTAGCATCAGACAAACCTCCATTAGGTTTTGTAAATACTTTAATTCGACTATCTTTATTTGCATACTTATTACAAATATCTATTGAAGAATCTAAGCTGCCATCATTTACTATTATAATTTCTATGTTTTTATACGTCTGTCTCACAACAGAATTCAAACACTTTTCTAAATAATTCTCTACGTTGTATACTGGTAAAACAACTGAAATTAACGGTAAATTATCAGTTAAATTAATCTTATTCATTATTTTCCTATCTAATATCCCTCTGTTTAATCACACCTACAAAAAAGGTGAGATTTTGATATCCATTTTACAACTTAATTTTAAAAATTTTACCAAAAAACTTAAATCGAGTTTTCTTGTACATATCTGAATGTCTATTTCCAATGCTTGCTTCTTATTCTATTGTCAACTGCTTTTTATCATAAAATTGATATTTTTTATATATCAACATTCCTATCAAAACCCAAAAGATATTATAATATAGATTTAGTATCAAATCATCAATTAAAGCATGAAAACTCAAAATAACTAAAATAATTCCTAATACCATCTGCCCCTTTTTCAAAAGCTTTACTAAAGTTATAGTTAATAGACTTAAAATAATTACCGAAACTATCAAACCAAAATGTTGAAGAATCTGGATATATAAATTATCCACATACAAATATGTTTCTGTGCTACGCTCCCCTTGTATGCTCAAGCCATTTCCAATCCAATCAATCTTTTGACCTAACAACTTATATCCATATAAAGATAACGAACGATTAGAATAATAAATACGTCCTCCAAGAAATTGATCCGCTTGGTAAAAGAATTGATTCAAAACAACATTTGAGGTGTTTAAGTAAGTCTTCGCAATCCAGTAACTCAAACAGGCATTAATAAAGTAGGTGAACGAAAAAAGTTTTAACAGTCTCCCTACCTTTTCAATGATGGAAGGTGACAATTTCATTATTAAATTAACCAGTAGAAACAAACACGAATTAATAAAAGTCAAACGTGAATCTGTTTCTACGTATAACCATCCTGAAAGTAAAAACAATACAAGAAGACGCGGATATGAAGCGTTTTCTTGCTTTAAAAAAAATGATATAGCTATGATATTCATCATAAGCGTTGATGGAAGTAATGAATATCGGAAACCAAGATAGTGTCTAACTCTGGTAGGCGAAATCTCAATATAATCAGGAATAATACCAAGCTTACTACTCAATACTACTAGGAGCAATACACTAATACTAATGATAAAGGAGACTTTGGCTACGTCTGAAAAAGGGAGATTTCTAAGACTATAAATCAAAAACAGACCTAAAATAAAAAAGTATGCGTAATTCGTGACGGTACCTATGATGAAGCAGAGAGTAAAAATCACGAATAATCCAATCACAGATTTAAGATTATAACTCTCAGATATAAGTTCCTTCAGAAATATTAATAAAATAATGCCAAAAAGTGCAATAAAATATACTTTAATAGATATATATTGGGCATAAAGAGTTATACTTAATAACGAAAATAGTAGGAATATAGCTAATGCTGCTAATCCTAAAATTTCTGGCAGTGAATACCTTTTGATAGTGATTTTCATATTCCCTCCTAGAAACTCTGTCCATACTTCTTTCCAAAAAATTTAGCCATTAAAAAAGATTTTCCTTTTTCAAACAAATCCACTCTCTCCATGTACATAAATGGTACCTCTTTAGGCGTTATTCCTTTTTTACATAACCAAACATTAAACAACAACTCACTAACTCGCCCGAATAAACGTGACTCAAATGAAGTATAGTCGGTCAAGTCCATCTGTTCGTACATAGTATCCAGAATAGAAAAAAGCCACGGTAAATAATCATCTAATAGTCCTTTTTTCATGATAAACATATTGAACATATAACCGCTTCTTTGTTTCATCACTTTATCAAAGGATGAAAGATACTCTGAACTATTTTGCTCAATAATTTTCCTAGCAAGATCCAGATGTTCTCCGTTAAGGGTATGGGCATAATGTGAATAAAGAGTTTCAATATAATACTTTCGCTTCTTTGGAACTATTACGTCAGATTTCTCTAATAATATTTCAACATTAGATCGAGACAAAATGACGTCATCCATATTGACATTTTCATTATACCCTTGAGATTTATTTGTAAAATAACGACGGTAATGAACTAGACCTAAGTAATTATAATCAAGATTCTTCCATGCCCAATAAAGTCCCGTCAACTCACAATAATATGGATTTAGAGAGGATATATTATCGCCAGTATTATCACCGATAAAACCAATATCTGATTTACCGTCTCTTCCAACATGTATTGGAAGGTAAAGACTATTGTCTTGAGGCATTTTAACCTCTTTATGTGTTGCCACAATGATTTTTACATCTATCAATCTACTTCGCTCCATCCTTCATCAATACAACTTTAACTGTCTTCAATAAAATCTCAATATCTTTCCAAATTGTCCAATCGTCTATATAGGCTACATCTAATTTGACAACTTCATCAAAATTCTTAATCTCACTTCGTCCACTGACCTGCCATAAGCCTGTTATACCAGGTTTAAAACTTAGCCGACGTTTTTGTTCTGGGGTATAGTGTTCATACTCGTCCACTGTTGGTGGCCGTGTGCCAACCAAACTCATATCTCCCTTTAGAACATTATAAAACTGTGGTAGCTCGTCCAAGCTAGTCTTCCGTATAAAACGACCAATTTTCGTGATACGAGGATCATCGTCCACCTTAAACATTCCACCCTGCATGGTATTTTGTTCCATGAGTTCTCTTTTTTTCGCCTCGGCATCTACACACATAGAGCGAAACTTATAAAAAGTGAACTGACGACCATTTTTTCCTATACGCGTCTGAGCAAAAATAGCAGAGCCCCCATCCTTTCGAATCAAAGGAACCAGTACAATACTGACTAAACCACATAGTATCAGCCCTACCAATGCACCCATGATATCAATAATCCGCTTAGCCATTATATGACTAGTCTTATAAAATGTTGTAGAAAAAGTCACAACGTTTAATCCTGCCATCTCACGAATTTGCTTGTTACGTGCCAAACTACGATCAAAAGCATTTAGATTAACTGTTACATCAATTCCCATCGTTTCAAACTGAGAAACAAGCTCTCCAATATTGTATTTTTCACTTGGAAGATTGATAAAGACTTCATCGACCACCTCATGAGTCGCAAAGTTTACTATCTCCCCCTCTGCTACTACCTTTAAACAATCATGCTGAAAATCTGGTTTATCTAAGACACTGACGGCTACCAACTTCCCAACAACCTCATTTGATTCTATTAATCTATCCAGTACCTTTTCGACACGAGAAGTTGCTGTAAGTAGGAGAATCTTCTTACTTCCTTTAAAGTTGAGATAAGCCCGCTTCCAATACCACTTGATAAATAGGTTTAGCACATAGACTAAGAGAGCATGTAATGTGAGGAAGTAAATCATGCCTCGTCTGGAAATACTAAATCGATCCTCTAAGAAAAAATTAGAAATACCAATCGCTAGTGCAAAGAATAGGATATATTTCAATGTCTGGACAAGTTCAATCAAATATCTCCTTTTAAAGAAATCCTGTCCATAATCACTGATATAAAAGACAAAATAATGGAGGATATAAAGTGCAATAGCTGTTGTTGAAACAATCTCCGTTTCTCTCACAGCACTAAGTAGATAAGTCAATAAAATAACAAGAAAACTCTGGATTATGGCCAATGAAGACCTTAATATTTTTCCATTCATCTCTATCCCCCGACCTATTTTTTATTTTTCCCGTAATCTCCATAATTTCCATAAGAACCGTATTTGTCTACTGAAGTATCGAATTTATTCAACACAATTCCCAAAAACGGCTTTCCTGTGTGTTCCAACTGTTCTTTTGCTTTTTGAATATCCCGACGATTTATTTCACCTGCCTCCGTCACTAAAATAGAAGCATCGCAGTTTCGCGTAATAATAGCCGCATCAATCACGACACCAACAGGAGCAGTATCTACAATGATGTAGTCAAAATATTTACGCAAGGTTTCAAGCATTGTAGTGAAATTCTTACTTTGAAGAAGAGCTGTCGGATTCGGTGACACAGAGCCAGCCTGAATTACAAAGAGATTTTCGATATTGGTATCACAAAGCCCTTGTGATAAGTCTGTAGTTCCTGATAAAAATTCTGTCAGGCCTGTAATCTTATTCCTTGCTTTAAAGACACCTAACATAACAGAATTGCGAATATCTCCATCAATCAGCAGCGTTTTGTAACCTGCACGCGCAAAAGCCCAAGCGATATTGGCGGAAGTCGTTGATTTTCCTTCTCCTATTTTCACAGAAGTGATAGAAAATACTTTCAAACCATCTCCACTTAACTGTAGGTTCGTGCACAAAGCGTTATAATATTCCTCTGCCTTTTTTACAGAATCCAATTTTGCCTGTGAGATTTCTAATGTTGGCATAACTTCCTCCTATTTTATTTTGTCAAAATCTGGAACGAGCCCTAAAAGTGGAATTTTCAGTACATCTTCAACATCTTCAGGACGTTTCACACGGGTGTCCAGCAACTCAATCAAAAGAACAGCAATTACTGTTACGACTGCTCCTCCAAGAAAACCAAACAAGGAATTGCGTCGAACATTTGGAGAAGAGGGAGTCGTAGCTGGTCGCGCTTCTTCAAGTGTCGTTACATCAGATACTCGCGTTACAGCGACGATCTTTTCTGCAGCAACTTCTCGTAGAGAATTAGCGATACGACTGGCTTCCTCTGGCTGTTTATCCTTGACAGAGATTGAGACGATACGAGTGTCAGCTGGTACAGTCACTTGAACTTTGCTGGCTAACGTTTTTGCTGGCATATCCAACTTCAAATTTGTCGCTACTTTTTCCAATGCATCCTGCGAAAGGATAATCTCACGGTAGTCTTTTACCAGATAAGATCCTGCCTGCAAATCCTGATTTGTCAGCCCCGGCTTGTCTCCTTGATTGCGATTCACTACGTAAATTCGCGTGGTACTCGTATATTCTGGCTTAACAATAAAAGTGCTATATGCAAAAGCCCCCGCACCTGTCACAAGTGCCACTATTAAAATCATTAGCTTGCGTTTCCACAAGGTTTTAAATAATTGAAATACATCGATTTCTATCGTGTTTTGTTCTTTCATCATTTCTCCTAAATTAGTTGATCCATTACAATTTTTCGAGGATTGTCTATAAAAAGTTCCTGAGCCTTCGCTTCTCCGTATTTTTGGGTAACAAGGTCATATGCTTCTGCCATATGAGGAGGTCTACCGTCTAGATTGTGCATATCACTTGCAATGATATGAACCAAATCCTGCTCTAAAAAATACTGAGCTCTTTTTTTCATGAATTTATAACGTTCGCCAAAAAGTTTGGGTTTGAGGACATGTGAACTATTTACTTGCGTGTAACAGCCCCTATCAATCAGTTCTCGAACGCGTTTTTCATTATTTTCAAGAGCATCATAGCGCTCAATGTGGGCAATGACTGGAGTAATTCCCAACATCAAGATCTTGCTCAAGGCGCTATGAATATCGCGATAAGGAGTGTTCATACTGAACTCTATCAAGGCATAACGACTATCATTGAGGGTCGGAATCCGCTTTTTTTCCAGCTTATCCAGAACATCTGGTGTGTAGTAAATTTCAGCCCCGTAAGCAATGACCAAGTCACTCGCCACTTCCTTAGCTATTTCCCGAACCTGAAGAAAGTTTTCTGCTATCTTCTCTTCCGGAGTTTCAAACATGCCCTTGCGACGGTGAGAGGTAGAGACAATGGTTCTCACCCCCTGCCTGTAGGATTCTGTCAAGAGAGCCTTGCTTTCCTCTCTTGACTTGGGACCGTCATCTACATCAAAAACGATATGCGAATGGATGTCTATCATTTCATCTACCCTCCATCACATCCTGTATAGCTGCTTTAACTACAGCTAAACTACTATCATCTATTTCCATCACATAGAGGTTACTGTCTGGCATTGCATAAGAAGGAAGATCCGTCCGACCTGTACCTTTTAAATCTTGAGAATTTACTTTATAATTCCCTCCACTTTCTAACTGAGCATTGACCAAATTTATCATAGTCTCAAGTGGCATATTTGTTTGGATAGAATCTTGCAAGCTATTAATGATCGTGCTATAATTTTTCAGTGCTTCGGTTGACGTTAATTTTTGAAGGATAGCCACAATCACCTTTTGTTGATTGCGCCCGCGGTCACGATCGCCATCTGCTAGTGAGTAGCGCTCACGAACAAAACCGAGAGCCTGTTCTGAATCAAGATGAACATTGCCTGCAGGGTAATACTTTCCATTCGTATGGGCAGTAAATTCTTGATCATTATAAACATCAATTCCACCCAACAAATCAATCAATTTCAAAAACGAAGTGAAGTTCAATCGCACATAGTAATTGATATCCACTCCATAGAGATTTTCTAAGGTGTGAATGGACGAATCAACTCCATAAATGCCCGCATGGGTTAATTTATCTTTTTGATTATTTCCACCATCTGCGATTGGTACATAGGCATCACGTGGCGTTGTGGTCAAGAGGATTTTCTTGGTATCTCGATTGACAGTCATCAGGATATTGACATCTGATCGCGACACCGAACTAATAGGGCCATAGGTGTCAATTCCACTAACATAGATATTGAAAGACTGATTCTTAGACGTCTTAGGAGCTTCTACTTTTTTAGTGAATCCCTTGGTATAAATCTTTTTTATCTTCGATGCGTAGTCTGGATACTCTGACTCGATGATATTTTCAAAGACACTATTTAGGACAATGGCCTTAGTCTCCCCTGCAATCAAACTCTTGTAAGCTGCCAAGTAAGACGAACTCTGGTTGACCGTCAAATCGGTATTCTGACTTGACTTGATATCAGCTAGTAGTTTTTGAATATTTTCATTATCAGTCCCAGTCGGTGCTGTCACACTCGTCAGTTGCGTAACATTTTCGATATCACTATCTGCTAAAACAGCGACACTGATTGAATATTCTGAGTAATTAGAAGTCGCATTTAAACGATTGGTCAGTCCAACAAACTGCTGTACTGCAAAGAGCGACACAGAGCTGACAAGGATAGAGAACAGCAACAGAAAAATAGTAAATTTTTCAGCTTTTTTATAGATAATCAAGAGTAGCCCTACCAAGGCAACTAGTAGGACTAACGCAGTTACCACTAGATTAAGATATCTAAAAGCAAGGATATTGTACTTAAAGATTAAGAACAATAAAAAACAAACTAACAATAAATAAATAGTCAGCAAAACTATATTAACACTTCGCTTCACTTTCTGTGAACGTGATTTTTTAAAACGTCTACTCATGATTAACACCTATACATTGAACATCATACGATTATATCACTTTTTTACGGTAATGTCTACACCTTTATTTTCACTATCTGCATCTTTAAGTATCTTAGTAGACTTCCCGCGAACCAAAAATATAATAAAATGAAATAAGGACAGTCAAATCGATTTCTAACAATGTTTTAGAAGCAGAGGTGTACTACTCTAGTTTCAATCTAATATAGTACACAATGTGGTATAATCTTCTTATGGCATATTCAATAGATTTTCGTAAAAAAGTTCTCTCTTATTGTGAGCGAAC
>ERZ1023189.17-NODE-17-length-98918-cov-30.722586_pt1 | contig 98918 bp, 93 predicted proteins | sample MGYA00380439_ERZ1023189 | MGnify/ENA primary metagenome ERZ1023189 (study PRJEB33173, sample SAMEA4830404) | metagenome | study: EMG produced TPA metagenomics assembly of the PRJEB25223 data set... | reverse complement strand
TTACAGTCTAAAAGCTCTATAATCTCTTTATAAGATTTGCCCATCAGACGAAATATAATAGATTGAAACTAGAATAGTACACCTCTACTTCTAAAACATTGTTAGAAATCGATTTGACTGTCCTGATCGATTTGCCCTGTTCTTGTTTCGTTTTACTATAGAACGATTTGAAGGCGTTTATGATATTTAGCTGTACGAGAGTCTTTTAAAAGTGTTTTGATGGTTTGGATTTCTTCTTTAGTTGATTTCATATTACTATTGTATAATGCTTTTTGATTTTAGTTTAGTATTATCGTAGAAAATGGACTCGGTGCTATGGATACACCGGATGAGAATGGTTATGTAGCAGATGACTATCGGATTACTTACTTAGAGGCCCACATCAAGGCCATGCGAGATGCCATTTACCAAGATGGGGTTGACTTGCTTGGTTATACGACTTGGAGCTGTATCGATCCGGTTTCAGCTGGCACAGGGGAAATGAATAAGCGCTATGGCTTTATCTATGTAGATCGAGATAATGTAGGAAATGGGACTCTCAAACGTAGCAAGAAGAAGTCCTTCTATTGGTACATGTCATTTATAGCAATGGTGTAAGCATCGAGTAGAGCACATTTGTTTACTATTTTTATAAAATCTTCTCCCTGCTTTATAAGATGTAAAAAAGAGTTCAAATGGAACTCTTTTTTTGCTATAATGAGGGGAGAAAAATCAGACAGGAGATTAAGATGTCAGAACCATTATTTTTACAATCAGTTATGCAAGAAAAAATCTGGGGTGGTACCAAGTTACGTGATGAGTTTGGCTACGACATCCCAAGTGAAAAAGTCGGAGAGTACTGGGCTATCTCAGCTCATCTAAATGGTGTTTCTAAAGTTGCCAATGGTCGTTACGAGGGAACAGATCTTGCTACTTTGTATGCGGAACACCGTGAATTATTTGGCAATCGTCCAGAACCTGTATTTCCGCTTTTGACCAAGATCCTCGATGCCAACGACTGGCTCAGTGTCCAAGTTCACCCAGACGATGCTTATGGACTCGAGCATGAAGGCGAACTTGGAAAAACAGAATGTTGGTACATCATTGCAGCAGATGAAGGTTCAGAGATTATCTACGGTCACAATGCCAAGTCAAAAGAAGAACTCCGCCAGCAAATCGAGGATAAGAACTGGGATGCGCTGTTGACAAAAGTGCCAGTTAAAGCAGGAGATTTCTTCTATGTACCAAGCGGTACCATGCACGCTATCGGGGCGGGTATCTTGATTCTTGAAACCCAGCAGTCTAGCGATACCACTTACCGTGTCTATGACTTTGACCGTAAGGATGACAAGGGCAATTTACGTGAACTTCACCTTGAAAAATCTATCGATGTCTTGAACATTGGTGAACCCGCAAATAGCCGTCCAGTGACAATCAAAGCAGATGATCTACGTTCCACTCTCCTTGTATCCAATGATTTCTTCGCAGTTTACAAATGGGAAATTACTGGAAAAGTTAACTTTGAAAAGACAGCTGACTACAGCTTGTTGAGTGTCTTGGCTGGTCAAGGTCAGCTAACTGTTGACGGGAAAAATTATCCAATTCAAAAAGGCAGCCACTTTATCCTACCAAGTGATGTTGAAGCTTGGACTCTGGAAGGGCAAGGTTTGGAATTGATTGTTAGCCATCCATAAAAAGAAAGGGCCTGAGTTCACTACTCAAGTCCTTTTTGATTACATAAATTGGGCAATGAAGACCACAATGATGATGATTGGAATGACGAAACGAAGAAACGAAGAAGGAAGAGCCAGACTTGGAACAGTCCTTGTTTCCATGCTCTTTCATCGAGATGGAGTTCCTCCATTGCAAGAGCCTTTTTAAAGATATAGCCTGTAAAAAGTGAAAGGTAGAGAGCTCCAAATGGCATGAGGAGATTGGAAACCAAGAAGTCCATAGCGTCAAAGAAGGTCTTACCAAAAATGTGAACATCCGCCATGACACCGTAAGATAGGGCTGAAGGAATGCCAAAGACAAAGGTCAAAATTCCTAAAATAACACTCCATTTGGCACGTTTGCTGTTATCCTGGTTGGTGATATTGCCCACATTGATCTCCAGCATCACGACAGAAGAAGTGACAGTCGCAAAGAGGGAGCGGACGTAGAAAATGGTTCCAAAAGGCATCTTGTCAAAGAGTTGAGGCAAGACGATAAAGAGCAGGCTGGGTCCCCCTTCAGACTGGATATTGAAGGGGGATCGAGCTTGGAAAATGGCTAGACCTGCCATGATGGATATCGAGATATTCATGGCTACGATGGAGATTCCTGACTGGACTAGATTGGTTTTCTTGTCCAAGTAAGAAGCATAGGTCAACATGACTGTAACCCCTAGTGAGAGGGCAAAGAAAGATTGTCCCAGAGCATAGAGGAGACCAGCGCTAGTCAGTTTTGAAAAGTCTGGTTTGAGGAAGTAAAGAACCCCTTCCATGGCATTTGGCAAACTGAGAGAGCGACTGATGATAAAAACAAAGACGATAAAGAGCAGGGGCATCATGACTTTCGAAGCTCTTTCAATCCCTTTTTGAACCCCACGTGATACAATGAAGATATTCAATAGGATAAAGGCCGCTTGAGCTCCTAGGGCAATGGCTGGATTTGAAATGATTGAAGTAAATAACTGAGCATAATCACCCGTTCCACCAAGTTGGAACAATTTCCCAAACTCAATACCTAGATAGACTAGAATCCATCCTCCGATAACACTGTAAAAAGATAAGAGGATAAAGAGGGCAAAGGCGCCAATCCAACCGATAAAGTTGTACTTGTTATTCTTGCCCAGTTTTCCAAAGGTTTTGATAGCGGAAACGCCAGCACTACGGCCAAGGGCAAACTCAGCCAGCAGGAGAGGGAAACCGATTAAAATAGTGGAAATGAGAAAGATTAGTAAAAAGCCTCCACCGCCATTAGCAGCAGTCATGTAGGGAAACTTCCAAACGGAACCAAGCCCGATGGCCAGCCAGCAGATGCTAGAATAAAACCAAGTTTCGACCCCCATTGTGATTTTTCTGACATAGTTAAACTCTGATCTCCTTTTTCAAAATAAGAAAAAGCTACTTGAGTTGTCAAATAGCCTTCTGTTTGATTGATAGACTTGACTATCCTATCATGTTTTCTAAGGTCTGTCAAGAAAATCATTTTCAAGTTTTCACACCTTTCTCAAAAAAGTTAAAAAATTTTCTCAAAAACGCTTGACTCTGACCTAAGGGGAGGGGTTATACTATCATTGTAAGGAGGAAATCATGTACCATATAAAAGAAGCTGCGCAGCTTTCAGGTGTCTCTGTCAAGACCCTGCATCACTATGACAAGATAGGACTCTTGGTCCCCTTAAAGTCGGAAAACGGCTATCGAACCTACAGTCAAGAGGATTTGGAACGCCTTCAGGTCATTCTTTACTACAAATATCTAGGCTTTTCTTTAGAGAAAATAGCAGAGCTGTTAAAGGAAGAAAGGACAGATTTATTGCCCCATTTGACTAGGCAGTTGGACTATCTAACTCGCGAAAGGCAACATCTGGATACCTTGATTTCCACCTTGCAAAAAACTATTCAAGAACAAAAAGGAGAAAGAAAAATGACCATTGAGGAAAAATTCACGGGATTTAGCTATCAAGACAATCAAAAATACCACCAAGAAGCGGTAGAGAAATATGGTCAAGAAGTCATGGGACAAGCGCTCGAACGCCAAAAAGGTCACGAAGACGAGGCTACGGCCGCCTTTAACCAAGTCTTTCAAACTTTGGCACAAAATCTTCAAGTTGGTTTACCTGCAACAGCAACCGAAAACCAGGAGCAAGCAGCCAAGCTCTTGCAAGCCATTCGCACTTATGGATTTGACTGCTCTATTGAGGTATTCGGTCATATCGGTAAAGGTTACGTCTACAACCCAGAGTTTAAGGAAAACATTGACAAGTTTGGTTCTGAAACAGCCCAGTACACGTCAGATGCCATTGCGGCTTACGTTCAGACAAATGCAGAATAAATAGGCTAGGAATTTCCTAGCCTATTTTTTACTTCAAATCATAAAGCCAGTCGTCACCGTTTTTGTAGTAAAAGAATTCACTGAGATCTTCTTCTAGAAACACACGAAGCATATCAGACATATCATCGGTTGCAAGTTTTAGATGAGAAAGATTTTCAAAGTCCTCCCACCAAACTTTCCCTTCGTCTGAAGACTGGAGTTCACCAGTAAAGTGTTCTGTCTTGTAAAAAAGGACGACATAACGATAATCCTTGTCGTCATACCAGTTTTTGATACCACAGAGTTGGGGTTTGGAAATGATCAGACCAGTTTCTTCTTTCACTTCACGAATGACAGCATCGACAAAGGATTCGCCACGTTCAACATGACCACCAGGAAAAGTAATGCCAGGCCAGTCGGGACTAACTCGGTCTTGGACCAGGACCTTATCTCCGTTTTTAATCATACACATGTTAACAAATTCGACTGCCTCTCTTCTGTTCATTCTTCACAACCTTTAATCTTTAATCATAATGCAGACTTCCCGCCACCCAGCCGGTACAGAGGGCAGAAGTGATGTTAAAGCCACCCGTGTGGGCATTGATATCCATAACTTCGCCTGCAAAGTGGAGGCCAGGTACCAGCTTACTTTCAAGGGTTTTAGGATTGATTTCCTTGAGACTGACTCCACCCTTGGTAACAAAGGACTTTGCAAGGGACATTTTTCCAGTTACAGGAATTTTAAGTTCTTTAATGGACTGAACAAGTTGTTCTCGTTCCTTTTCAGTCAGCTGTTTGACTTTTTCAGGATATCCTTGTACAAAAAATTCGGCCAAGCGTTCTGGTAACAAGGTTTTTAAAGCGTTTTTCAAGGATTTTTCCCGATTTTCTTCTAGAAATGTAACCAAGTCCTTCTCAGAAAGTTGAGGCAAAACATCGAGTGAGAGAACCTCCCCACCTTTGACAAAGCTAGACATGCGTAGGGCAGCAGGACCTGACAAACCAAAGTGGGTAAAGAGTAAATCATGAGTGATGACATGCTTACCATAACTTAGGGTCACATCGTCCAGAGAAATCCCTTGTAAGGCTTTATGTGGAAAATCTGTTAATAAAGGACTTTCAGCAGCCTCAAGCTCGGTGATGGTATGCTTAAAATGGCGAGCAATCTCGTGACCAAAACCAGTCGAACCAGTCGAAGGATAAGACTTACCACCTGTTGTGACAATGAGTTTCTCACAAGTGAAGGTTTGATCCGCTGACTTAAGGACAAACTGGTCATCTACTTTTTTAACAGAAACGATTTCTATTTGAGTAGCAACTTGACCACCTAGTTCGGTGATTTTCTTTTCCAAAGCTTCGATAATAGTCCGAGACTTGTCACTGGCTGGAAAGACGCGTCCGTGGTCTTCGACCTTAAGTTTAACACCATTTTCTGTAAAAAAGTTGATGATGTCATGATTATCGAACTGGGAGAAAACACTGTAAAGAAAGCGTCCGTTTCCAGGAATTCCAGCTAGCAGGTTGTCTAAGCTACCATTGTTGGTCACATTGCAACGTCCCCCACCAGTCCCAGCTAATTTTTTTCCAAGTTTCCGATTTTTTTCGATGAGGAGGGTTTTCTGTCCATAAAAGCTACTGGAAATCGTAGCCATCATACCAGCAGGTCCCCCACCGATGACAATAGTATCAAAATGTTTCATAGCTCTATTGTACCACAAAAAAACAAGAGATGATGGTCACCTCTTGTCAAGAATGCAATTAATCAATTTCATAGCCCATCAGCAAACCGCCATCTTCTGCATAGAAACTGCAGAGACCAGAGGTTGGTAGAATTTTAATATCCGCTTGTGGGAAGGTTTCACGGATTCGCTCTGAGAGCTGTTGACAACATTTTTCGTTATTGCGTTGGGCCATGACAATACGGCCACCAGCATATCCAGCTTTTACTAACTCATCATAGGCAGCTTGAACTGATTTCTTTGATCCCCTTGCTTTTTGTAGCAATTCGAGAGTCCCAGTTTCACTAGCTTTTCCGACCATACGAATGTTGAGAAGGCCAACGACCGTACCGATAAGCTTGCTCAAACGGCCGTTCTTCACCAAGTTATCGACTTTGGCTAGGACAAAGAGCAACTTAGTTTTTTCTTGATAGGCGGTGATAGCTTCAACCACTTCTTCAAAAGACAAGCCCTGGTCAATCAAGTCATTCAATTTTTCTACGAGTAGGTCAACTTCACCACCAGCAGATAAACTATCAATCACATGAATCTTAGTGTCAGGATGGTCTTCCAGATAAATATTCTTTGCTAGTTGAGCACTATTGTGACTGCCAGAAAGGGTACCTGTGATGGTTACTAGGAAAATGTTTTTGGCACCTTCAAATGCTCGCAAATAGTCATCTGGGCTTGGACAAGCCGATTTTGAAGCTTCTGCAGTTGCATACATGGTTTCCATCATTTGGTCAATATCGAGACTGGCGTCATCAACAAAGACCTGATCAGCTACTTGAATGGTTAAGGGGACACTTACAAAGGTTGTGTTAATAGCTGGTGTTGGCAGTTGACGATAATCACAACCAGAGTCAGCAATAATTTTCCAAGTCATAGAAATTCTCCATCTTTGTCAGTTATACATTGACAAAGGTTCTGTCTTTTTTTACAATTATATCATGAAAACCCTTGAAACAAAAGCATCATCCGTCTGTTGTGACAAGTAGAAAGAAAATGTTATGTCTGAACGTAGAATCTCTGAAAAGTCTCTTGAAAATCTCAGAAAATCAAACCAAGAATCCAATTTATTAACCAGAGAAGCCATTGAAACAGCCCTCTTGCAACTCTTGGAAAAAAAGGAGCTGACCAAGATTAGTATTTCTGAATTGGTCAAACGTGCAGGTGTTTCGCGTGCGGCCTTTTATCGCAATTATGACTCCAAAGAGGAAATTTTAGAGAGCGTCTTTAAACGAACTGTCCACAATATTATGGAACAGCTGCATCATTACGATTTAAAGACAGACCTTTATTTGGTTTGGGTTCACCTTTTCCGGGAGGCCAGAAAGGAAGCTAGAGTGATTCAATTGGCCTTGGATTACCATCTGGAAAAAATCTTTGTCCAAGCCATGCAGGAATTTCTAGAAAAATACCATGGGAAATCAAAAGGTGTCAGCTCTTATCTTCATTCCTTCTGGAGCTCAGCCATCGTCTCTGTCCTTCTAAAATGGATCAAGGATGGCATGAAGGTACCAGCTGAAAAGATTGCAGATTTAGGTTTACCATTTTTTAAAAAATAGAGAAAAAGGAGAAAAGAGATGACTGAAAAAAGACTGGCCTGGGATGAGTATTTTGCAGCCCAAGCCCTACTAATTGCGAATCGTTCCACTTGTAAACGTGCTAAAGTGGGCGCGATTCTGGTAAAAGATAATAAGGTTATTTCCACTGGTTACAATGGTTCGGTGTCAGGGACTGAGCATTGTATTGATCACGAATGTTTGGTCATTGAAGGCCACTGTGTTCGCACCCTTCACGCTGAGGTCAATGCTATCCTTCAAGGTGCTGAGCGTGGTGTTCCCAAAGGCTTTACAGCCTATGTAACCCATTTTCCTTGTCTCAACTGTACAAAACAATTGCTTCAGGTCGGCTGCAAGCGCGTGGTTTATATCAACCAGTACCGAATGGACGACTACGCCCAATACCTTTATCAAGAAAAAGGGACAGAATTGACCCATTTACCACTTGAGACAGTACAGACAGCTCTTAAAGAGGCTGATCTAATGTAAAAATTATCAAAAATAAATGGCTTAGAAAGATTTTTAAACCGTTTTTTGGTATAATAAGAAGAATAAATTGAAAGAAGGAATTCCAAAAATGGGAAAAATTGAAGTTATTAATCACCCACTGATTCAACACAAATTGTCAATCTTGCGTCGTACAGATACTTCTACAAAAGCTTTTCGTGAGCTAGTAGATGAGATTGCAATGTTGATGGGGTATGAAGTACTTCGTGATCTTCCACTAGAAGATGTGGAAATCGAAACACCAATTACAAAAACAGTTCAAAAACAATTGGCAGGTAAGAAATTGGCCATCGTCCCAATCTTGCGTGCAGGTATCGGGATGGTTGATGGTCTCTTGAGCTTGGTTCCAGCTGCTAAAGTTGGCCACATCGGTATGTACCGTGATGAAGAAACACTTCAACCAGTTGAATACTTGGTGAAATTGCCTGAGGACATTGACCAACGTCAAATTTTTATAGTAGACCCAATGTTGGCAACAGGTGGCTCAGCAATCTTGGCTGTTGATTCTCTTAAAAAACGTGGCGCATCAAATATCAAATTTGTCTGCCTTGTATCTGCTCCAGAGGGTGTAAAAGCTCTTCAAGAAGCTCATCCAGATGTAGAAATCTTTACAGCAGCCTTGGATGAACGTTTGAACGAACACGGTTATATCGTTCCAGGTCTTGGAGATGCTGGAGACCGCTTGTTCGGTACAAAATAAGATCGAAAAGAAGAATGACTTGGAAAAGTATTTCCAGTCACGAAAGGAGGTTGGGTTTTTGTTTCTGTCTAATGAAAGCAGAGCAAAAATTTGACCTTTTTTGACCAAGATATTATAATAGTCTTATCTTCAGTCATTTGACCAACAAAATTAAAACTCAAAAGGAGAAATGAATGATTCCTGTAGTTATTGAACAAACAAGCCGTGGAGAACGTTCTTACGATATTTACTCACGTCTTCTCAAAGACCGCATCATTATGCTGACAGGTCCGGTTGAAGACAATATGGCTAACTCTGTTATTGCCCAATTGCTTTTCTTGGATGCCCAAGATAGTACAAAAGATATTTACCTTTATGTCAATACACCAGGTGGTTCTGTTTCAGCTGGTTTGGCAATCGTAGATACCATGAACTTTATCAAGGCAGATGTCCAAACCATCGTTATGGGAATGGCTGCATCTATGGGAACAGTCATCGCATCAAGTGGAGCAAAAGGCAAACGTTTCATGCTTCCAAATGCTGAATACATGATTCACCAACCAATGGGCGGTACAGGTGGTGGTACCCAACAAACTGATATGGCTATCGCTGCAGAACACTTGCTCAAAACTCGTAATACCTTGGAAAAAATCTTGGCTGAAAATTCAGGTCAGTCAATGGAAAAAGTCCATGCAGATGCAGAACGTGATAACTGGATGAGCGCCCAGGAAACACTTGAATATGGCTTTATTGATGAAATTATGGCCAACAATTCATTGAACTAATGATGATAGAAGGCAAACTCGACTGGGTTTGCTTTTTTTGGTATAATAGGGAGAGATTTCTTAGAAAGAGGATTTATCATGTTTGAAAAAGTCAATCGCTCTGGCTTGATTATCTATCTTTACTATAATCGTGATGCCAAAAAATTGCAGGATTATGGAGATATTACCTATCATTCCAAGAAACATCGTTACTTACAACTCTATGTTCCAACTCAAGAAGTGGAGCAATTGGTCGGACGCTTGAGCAAGGAAAAATTTATTAAAAAAGTTAGGGTTTGTCATATCCAAGAGTTGGAAACACCCTTTGTGGGCAATCTTTATCGATAGGAAAACGTTATCATCGAAAAAGTTCAAGGAAAACATTGACAATTTTCTGATAATTCGGTATATTCTTAACAGACTATTTAAGAAATAAGGAGACAAAAAGATGAAGAAAAAATTTGCCCTATCGTTTGTGGCGCTTGCAAGTGTAGCACTTCTTGCAGCCTGTGGAGAAGTGAAGTCTGGAGCAGTCAACACTGCTGGTAACTCAGTAGAGGAAAAGACAATTAAAATCGGGTTTAACTTTGAAGAATCAGGTTCTTTAGCTGCATACGGAACAGCTGAACAAAAAGGTGCCCAATTGGCTGTTGATGAAATCAATGCCGCAGGTGGTATCGATGGAAAACAAATCGAAGTAATCGATAAAGATAATAAGTCTGAAACAGCTGAGGCTGCTTCAGTTACAACTAACCTTGTAACCCAATCTAAAGTATCAGCAGTCGTAGGACCTGCGACATCTGGTGCGACTGCAGCTGCGGTAGCGAACGCTACAAAAGCAGGTGTTCCATTGATCTCACCAAGTGCGACTCAAGATGGATTGACTAAAGGTCAAGATTACCTCTTTATTGGAACTTTCCAAGATAGCTTCCAAGGAAAAATTATCTCAAACTATGTTTCTGAAAAATTAAATGCTAAGAAAGTTGTTCTTTACACTGACAATGCCAGTGACTATGCTAAAGGGATTGCCAAATCTTTCCGCGAGTCATACAAGGGTGAAATCGTTGCAGATGAAACTTTCGTAGCAGGTGACACAGACTTCCAAGCAGCCCTTACAAAAATGAAAGGGAGAGACTTTGATGCTATCGTTGTTCCTGGTTACTATAATGAGGCTGGTAAGATTGTAAACCAAGCGCGTGGTATGGGAATTGACAAACCAATCGTTGGTGGTGATGGATTCAACGGTGAGGAGTTTGTACAACAAGCAACTGCTGAAAAAGCATCAAACATCTACTTTATCTCAGGCTTCTCAACTACTGTAGAAGTTTCAGCTAAAGCTAAAGCCTTCCTTGACGCTTACCGTGCTAAGTACAATGAAGAGCCTTCAACATTTGCAGCCTTGGCTTATGATTCAGTTCACCTTGTAGCAAACGCAGCAAAAGGTGCTAAAAATTCAGGTGAAATCAAGAATAACCTTGCTAAAACAAAAGATTTTGAAGGTGTAACTGGTCAAACAAGCTTCGATGCAGACCACAACACAGTCAAAACTGCTTACATGATGACCATGAACAATGGTAAAGTTGAAGCAGCAGAAGTTGTAAAACCATAATAGAAAAATGTTGAAATAGGGAATGAGCCTTTGACTCACTCCCTGTTTCGATATTTAATACTCTTCGAAAATCTCTTCAAACTGCGTCAACGTCGCCTTGGATTATATATGTGACTGACTTCGTCAGTCTTATCTACAACCTCAAAGCAGTGCTTTGAGCAACCTGCGGCTAGTTTCCTAGTTTGCTCTTTGATTTTCATTGAGTATAAGAACCTATCAAAAAGTGAGGGAAAACCCTCGGAATTATAAATAGAAAGAGTGAATCTTATGCTCCAACAACTCGTAAATGGTTTGATTCTAGGTAGTGTTTACGCGCTGTTAGCCCTAGGATATACCATGGTTTACGGAATTATCAAGCTCATCAACTTCGCCCATGGTGATATTTATATGATGGGAGCCTTTATCGGTTATTTCTTGATCAATTCTTTCCAAATGAATTTCTTTGTAGCGCTTATTGTAGCTATGCTAGCGACAGCTATTCTTGGTGTCGTGATTGAGTTTCTTGCTTACCGACCTTTGCGCCACTCTACTCGTATTGCTGTTTTGATTACGGCTATTGGGGTTTCTTTCCTATTGGAGTATGGAATGGTCTATCTGGTTGGTGCCAATACCCGTGCCTTCCCTCAAGCGATTCAAACAGTTCGATATGATTTGGGACCAATTAGCTTAACAAATGTGCAGTTAATGATTTTGGCCATTTCCTTGATTTTGATGATTTTGTTACAAGTCATTGTCCAAAAGACTAAGATGGGGAAAGCCATGCGTGCAGTATCAGTAGATAGCGACGCGGCGCAATTGATGGGGATCAATGTAAACCGTACGATTAGCTTTACCTTCGCTTTGGGTTCTGCTCTTGCGGGTGCGGCTGGTGTTCTGATTGCTCTTTATTATAACTCTCTTGAGCCTTTGATGGGGGTTACTCCAGGTCTTAAATCTTTCGTTGCCGCAGTACTTGGTGGTATCGGAATTATTCCTGGTGCGGCTCTTGGTGGCTTTGTGATTGGTCTATTGGAAACCTTTGCGACAGCCTTTGGGATGTCAGATTTCCGTGATGCCATTGTTTATGGAATCTTGTTGTTGATCTTGATTGTCCGCCCAGCTGGTATCCTTGGTAAGAATGTGAAAGAGAAGGTGTAAACGATGAAGGAAAATTTAAAAGTTAATATTCTATGGTTACTCCTTTTGTTAGCTGGCTATAGCTTGATTAGTGTACTGGTTTCAGTCGGAGTACTTAATCTATTCTATGTACAGATTTTACAACAAATTGGAATTAATATTATTTTGGCTGTTGGTCTCAACTTAATCGTTGGTTTTTCAGGACAATTTTCACTTGGTCATGCTGGTTTCATGGCGATTGGTGCCTATGCAGCAGCTATTATTGGTTCTAAATCACCAACCTACGGTGCCTTCTTTGGAGCTATGCTTGTAGGGACTTTGCTTTCAGGAGCAGTTGCCTTACTTGTCGGCATTCCAACCTTGCGCTTGAAGGGGGACTATCTTGCGGTAGCAACTCTGGGTGTTTCTGAAATTATCCGTATCTTTATCATCAATGGTGGAAGCCTTACAAATGGTGCGGCAGGTATCTTAGGGATTCCTAACTTTACAACTTGGCAAATGGTTTACTTCTTTGTCGTGATTACAACCATTGCAACCTTGAACTTCTTGCGTAGCCCAATTGGTCGTTCAACCCTCTCTGTTCGTGAAGATGAAATCGCTGCTGAGTCAGTTGGGGTTAATACGACTAAAATTAAAATCATCGCTTTTGTCTTTGGTGCCATTACTGCAAGTATTGCTGGGTCACTTCAGGCAGGATTTATCGGGTCTGTTGTACCGAAAGATTACACCTTCATCAACTCAATCAACGTTTTGATTATTGTTGTATTTGGTGGACTCGGTTCCATTACAGGTGCGATTGTTTCGGCTATTGTTCTGGGAATTTTGAATATGCTTCTCCAAGATGTTGCTAGTGTGCGTATGATTATTTACGCTTTGGCCTTGGTATTGGTAATGATTTTCAGACCAGGTGGACTCCTTGGAACGTGGGAACTGAGCCTATCACGTTTCTTTAAAAAATCTAAGAAGGAGGAACAAAACTAATGGCATTACTTGAAGTAAAACAGTTAACCAAACATTTTGGTGGTCTAACAGCTGTTGGAGATGTGACTCTTGAATTGAACGAAGGGGAACTGGTTGGATTAATCGGTCCAAACGGAGCTGGGAAAACCACCCTTTTCAACCTTTTGACCGGTGTTTATGAACCAAGCGAGGGAACAGTAACCCTAGATGGTCACCTTTTGAATGGGAAATCACCTTATAAGATTGCCTCTTTGGGACTTGGACGTACTTTCCAAAATATCCGTCTTTTTAAAGATTTAACAGTTTTAGACAATGTTTTGATTGCTTTTGGAAACCATCACAAACAGCATGTTTTTACTAGTTTCTTACGCTTACCAGCTTTTTACAAGAGTGAAAAAGAATTAAAGGCTAAAGCTTTGGAATTGTTGAAAATCTTTGATTTAGATGGTGATGCAGAGACTCTTGCTAAAAATCTTTCCTACGGACAACAACGTCGTTTGGAAATTGTTCGTGCCCTTGCTACGGAACCTAAAATTCTCTTCTTAGATGAACCAGCAGCAGGTATGAACCCACAGGAAACAGCCGAATTGACTGAGTTAATTCGTCGTATCAAAGATGAATTTAAGATTACAATCATGTTGATTGAACACGATATGAATCTGGTCATGGAAGTAACAGAACGTATCTACGTACTTGAATATGGCCGTTTAATTGCTCAAGGAACTCCAGACGAAATTAAGACCAATAAACGCGTTATCGAAGCTTATCTAGGAGGTGAAGCCTAATGTCTATGTTAAAAGTTGAAAATCTTTCTGTGCATTACGGTATGATCCAAGCAGTCCGTGATGTAAGCTTTGAAGTTAATGAAGGAGAAGTTGTTTCCCTTATCGGTGCCAACGGTGCAGGTAAGACAACTATTCTTCGCACCTTGTCAGGTTTGGTTCGACCAAGTTCAGGAAAGATTGAATTTTTAGGTCAAGAAATCCAAAAAATGCCAGCTCAGAAAATCGTGGCAGGTGGTCTTTCACAAGTTCCAGAAGGACGCCACGTCTTTCCTGGCTTGACTGTTATGGAAAATCTTGAAATGGGAGCTTTCTTAAAGAAAAATCGTGAAGAAAATCAAGCTAACTTGAAGAAGGTTTTCTCACGCTTTCCTCGTCTTGAAGAACGGAAGAACCAAGATGCAGCTACTCTTTCAGGAGGGGAACAACAAATGCTTGCCATGGGACGCGCTCTTATGTCAACACCAAAACTTCTTCTTTTAGATGAACCATCAATGGGACTTGCCCCAATCTTCATCCAAGAGATTTTTGATATCATTCAAGATATTCAGAAGCAAGGAACAACCGTCCTCTTGATTGAACAAAATGCCAATAAAGCACTCGCAATCTCTGACCGAGGATATGTATTGGAAACAGGAAAAATCGTCCTATCAGGGACAGGAAAAGAACTCGCTTCATCAGAAGAAGTCAGAAAAGCATATCTAGGTGGCTAAAACAATCCAGTGGATTGTTTTAGTCGGCAGATGAAGATTACGAAGTAATCATCAATATAGTCCGGGGGACCTTTTTAGCCGGTAGATTGAGATTGCAAACAAATCTGCATCTACATTGAAAGCTTAATTTCTAATAATTGAAAAAATCGAATGAAACGTATCTTACCTTCATTCAGGGAGCTCGATTTTAGAGCTCTTTTTGCTAGCTTATTCATACTTTTTTGAATTTCGAAAAAGAAATGTAAGCGTTTGATAGATTTACAAAAAGATTGTATAATGGGGATAAGAATAGAAAAGGAGAAGTCTCATGGCAGTTAAAGATTTTATGACCCGCAAGGTAGTTTATATTAGTCCAGATACAACAGTATCTCATGCAGCAGATTTGATGAGAGAGCAAGGATTGCACCGCTTGCCTGTTATCGAAAATGATCAATTGGTTGGTTTGGTGACTGAGGGAACCATTGCACAAGCAAGTCCATCTAAAGCAACAAGTCTTTCTATCTATGAGATGAATTATCTTCTGAATAAGACAAAAGTAAAAGATGTCATGATTCGCGATGTTGTCACTGTCTCAGGTTATGCTAGTCTAGAAGATGCAACTTATCTGATGTTGAAAAATAAGATTGGTATTCTCCCTGTCGTAGATAACCATCAAGTATACGGAGTTATTACTGACCGTGACGTTTTCCAAGCCTTTCTTGAAATTGCAGGTTATGGCGAAGAAGGGATTCGTGTACGCTTTGTTACAGAAGATGAAGTTGGTGTTCTTGGAAAAATTATTTCTTTGATTGTAGAAGAAAATTTGAATATATCCCATACAGTCAATATTCCGCGTAAGGATGGTAAGGTCATTATCGAAGTGCAAATCGATGGATCAATTGATTTACCAGCCTTGAAAGAAAAATTTGAAGCAAATGGTATTCAAGTGGAAGAAATCGCTCGCACTTCAGCAAAAGTCTTGTAAGAAGGGAAGCCCAAAGGCTTCTTTTTTCATGAAAAGGGGATTAGAGCAAAAGATGGAAAGAAATGATAAAATATGCTATAATGAAATAATGTAAAAAAGGAGTATTTATGGACATTTCAGTAATTCGTCAGAAAATTGACGCAAATCGTGAAAAATTAGCTTCTTTCAGGGGGTCTCTTTGACCTCGAAGGGCTAGAGGAAGAGATTGCCATCTTGGAAAACAAGATGACAGAACCTGATTTTTGGAACGATAATATTGCGGCCCAAAAAACGTCGCAAGAATTGAATGAATTAAAAAACACTTACAATACCTTCCATAAGATGGAAGAGTTGCAGGATGAAGTCGAAATTTTATTGGATTTTTTGGCTGAAGACGAGTCAGTGCATGATGAACTGGTAGCGCAGTTAGCCGAACTTGATAAGATAATGACCAGCTACGAGATGACTCTACTCTTGTCAGAACCTTATGACCACAACAATGCCATCTTGGAAATCCATCCAGGTTCTGGTGGTACTGAGGCGCAGGACTGGGGTGATATGTTGCTTCGTATGTATACTCGTTATGGTAATGCTAAAGGCTTTAAAGTGGAAGTGTTGGATTACCAAGCAGGTGATGAGGCTGGTATTAAGTCGGTAACTTTATCATTTGAAGGGCCTAATGCCTATGGTCTCCTCAAGTCAGAAATGGGTGTTCACCGCTTAGTGCGAATCTCACCATTTGACTCTGCCAAACGTCGCCATACCTCTTTCACATCTGTAGAAGTGATGCCAGAATTGGATGATACTATTGAAGTGGAAATCCGTGAAGATGATATCAAGATGGATACCTTCCGTTCAGGTGGTGCCGGTGGACAAAACGTCAATAAGGTTTCAACAGGTGTACGTTTAACCCACATTCCAACTGGAATTGTTGTCCAATCAACAGTGGATCGTACCCAGTATGGAAATAGAGATCGTGCCATGAAGATGTTGCAGGCTAAGCTCTATCAAATGGAGCAAGATAAGAAGGCTGCGGAGGTAGATTCTCTCAAAGGTGAGAAAAAGGAGATCACTTGGGGAAGCCAAATCCGTTCTTATGTCTTCACGCCTTATACTATGGTAAAAGATCACCGAACTAGCTTTGAGGTTGCTCAGGTAGATAAGGTTATGGATGGGGACCTAGATGGTTTTATCGATGCTTATCTCAAGTGGCGAATTAGCTAAGATAAGTGGCGAATTAGCTAAGATAGAAAGGAACTCACATGTCAATTATTGAAATGAGAGATGTCGTTAAAAAATACGACAACGGAACAACTGCTCTACGCGGTGTTTCGGTTAGCGTTCAACCGGGGGAATTTGCTTACATCGTAGGACCTTCAGGAGCAGGGAAGTCAACTTTTATTCGTTCTCTGTATCGTGAAGTAAAAATCGATAAAGGAAGTCTATCAGTTGCTGGTTTTAATCTGGTTAAGATCAAAAAGAAAGATGTCCCGCTTCTACGTCGTAGTGTTGGGATTGTCTTCCAAGATTATAAATTGTTACCAAAGAAAACTGTCTATGAAAATATTGCTTACGCTATGGAAGTAATCGGGGAAAATCGCCGTAATATCAAAAGACGAGTGATGGAAGTTTTGGACTTGGTTGGATTGAAGCATAAGGTTCGTTCTTTCCCAAATGAACTCTCAGGTGGGGAGCAACAGCGGATTGCGATTGCGCGTGCAATTGTAAATAATCCCAAAGTATTGATAGCTGATGAGCCAACAGGAAATCTGGATCCGGATAATTCATGGGAAATTATGAATCTCTTGGAACGGATTAACCTACAAGGAACAACTATTTTGATGGCGACTCATAATAGCCAGATTGTAAATACCTTGCGCCACCGTGTCATTGCCATTGAAAATGGCCGTGTCGTTCGTGACGAATCAAAAGGAGAGTATGGATACGATGATTAGTAGATTTTTTCGCCATTTATTTGAAGCCTTAAAAAGTTTGAAACGAAATGGTTGGATGACAGTAGCTGCTGTCAGTTCAGTCATGATTACTTTGACCTTGGTGGCAATATTTGCATCTGTTATTTTCAATACAGCGAAACTAGCTACAGATATTGAAAATAATGTCCGTGTAGTAGTTTATATCCGAAAGGATGTGGAAGATAATAGTCAGACAATTGAAAAAGAAGGTCAAACTGTTACAAATAATGACTACCACAAGGTATATGATTCTTTGAAGAACATGTCTACGGTTAAAAGTGTTACCTTTTCAAGTAAAGAAGAACAATATGAAAAATTAACCGAGATAATGGGAGATAACTGGAAAATCTTTGAAGGAGATGCCAATCCTCTCTATGATGCCTATATTGTAGAGGCAAACACTCCAAATGATGTAAAAACTATAGCCGAAGATGCTAAAAAAATTGAAGGTGTCTCTGAGGTTCAAGATGGCGGTGCCAATACAGAAAGACTCTTCAAGTTAGCTTCATTTATCCGTGTTTGGGGACTAGGGATTGCTGCTTTGTTAATTTTTATCGCAGTTTTCTTGATTTCAAATACCATTCGTATTACCATTATTTCCCGCAGTCGCGAAATTCAAATCATGCGCTTGGTCGGAGCTAAAAACAGTTATATCCGTGGACCGTTCTTGTTAGAAGGAGCCTTTATCGGTTTATTGGGAGCTATCGCACCATCTGTTTTGGTCTTTATTGTTTATCAAATTGTTTACCAATCTGTCAACAAATCGTTGGTAGGGCAAAATCTATCCATGATTAGTCCAGATTTATTTAGTCCGTTGATGATTGCCCTACTATTTGTGATTGGGGTTTTCATTGGTTCATTGGGATCAGGAATATCCATGCGCCGATTCTTGAAGATTTAGGTAAAATAGCTGCTTTTATGAGGAGATTGTAAAATCTCCTTTTTTGCTACAAGAGTTTTTGAAAAGAGATGCGCAGAAGAAAAGAGCTTCCAAAGAAGTCCCCCAGAGAAGACTTCTTGATGGCTAATTTGAACTTGAAATTTGGCGCACTAGAAATTTTTTAGAAAAAAGTGTAATTTTTTTATAAAAGCCTTTACAAAAAAAATTAAAGTGGTATAATTAAATCATAGAAAGTGCAAACGTTTTCGTAAAACGTTTGCCTAAATAAAAATAAAGGAGATTTGAATGATGAAAGATACATTCAAAAATGTCTTGTCTTTCGAATTTTGGCAAAAATTCGGTAAGGCTTTGATGGTAGTTATCGCGGTTATGCCGGCTGCTGGTTTGATGATTTCAATCGGTAAGTCTATCGTGATGATTAACCCAACCTTTGCACCACTTGTCATCACAGGTGGAATTCTTGAGCAAATCGGTTGGGGGGTTATCGGTAACCTTCACATTTTGTTTGCCCTAGCCATTGGAGGAAGCTGGGCTAAAGAACGTGCTGGTGGTGCTTTCGCCGCTGGTCTTGCCTTCATCTTGATTAACCGTATCACTGGTACAATCTTTGGTGTATCAGGCGATATGTTGAAAAATCCAGATGCTATGGTAACTACTTTCTTTGGTGGTTCAATCAAAGTTGCTGATTACTTTATCAGTGTTCTTGAAGCTCCAGCCTTGAACATGGGGGTATTCGTAGGGATTATCTCAGGTTTTGTAGGGGCAACTGCTTACAACAAATACTACAACTTCCGTAAACTTCCTGATGCACTTTCATTCTTCAACGGGAAACGTTTCGTACCATTTGTAGTTATTCTTCGTTCAGCAATCGCTGCAATTCTACTTGCTGCTTTCTGGCCAGTAGTTCAAACAGGTATCAATAACTTCGGTATCTGGATTGCCAACTCACAAGAAACTGCTCCAATTCTTGCACCATTCTTGTATGGTACTTTGGAACGTTTGCTCTTGCCATTTGGTCTTCACCACATGTTGACTATCCCAATGAACTACACAGCTCTTGGTGGTACTTATGACATTTTAACTGGTGCAGCTAAAGGTACTCAAGTATTCGGTCAAGACCCACTATGGCTTGCATGGGTAACAGACCTTGTAAACCTTAAAGGTACTGATGCTAGTCAATATCAACACTTGTTAGATACAGTACATCCAGCTCGTTTCAAAGTTGGACAAATGATCGGTTCATTCGGTATCTTGATGGGTGTGATTGTTGCTATCTACCGTAATGTTGATGCTGACAAGAAACATAAATACAAAGGTATGATGATTGCAACAGCTCTTGCAACATTCTTGACAGGGGTTACTGAACCAATCGAATACATGTTCATGTTCATCGCAACACCTATGTATCTTGTTTACTCACTTGTTCAAGGTGCTGCCTTCGCTATGGCTGACGTCGTAAACCTACGTATGCACTCATTCGGTTCAATCGAGTTCTTGACTCGTACACCTATTGCAATCAGTGCTGGTATTGGTATGGATATCGTTAACTTCGTTTGGGTAACTGTTCTCTTTGCTGTAATCATGTACTTTATCGCAAACTTCATGATTCAAAAATTCAACTACGCAACTCCAGGGCGCAACGGAAACTACGAAACTGCTGAAGGTTCAGAAGAAACCAGCAGCGAAGTGAAAGTTGCAGCAGGCTCTCAAGCTGTAAACATTATCAACCTTCTTGGTGGACGTGTAAACATCGTTGATGTTGATGCATGTATGACTCGTCTTCGTGTAACTGTTAAAGATGCAGATAAAGTAGGAAATGCAGAGCAATGGAAAGCAGAAGGAGCTATGGGTCTTGTCATGAAAGGACAAGGGGTTCAAGCTATCTACGGTCCAAAAGCTGACATATTGAAATCTGATATCCAAGATATCCTTGATTCAGGTGAAATCATTCCTGAAACTCTTCCAAGCCAAATGACTGAAGCACAACAAAACACTGTTCACTTCAAAGATCTTACTGAGGAAGTTTATTCAGTAGCAGACGGTCAAGTTGTTGGTTTGGAACAAGTAAAGGATCCAGTATTTGCTCAAAAAATGATGGGTGATGGATTTGCAGTAGAACCTGCAAATGGAAACATTGTATCTCCAGTTTCAGGTACTGTGTCAAGCATCTTCCCAACAAAACATGCTTTTGGTATTGTGACGGAAGCAGGTCTTGAAGTATTGGTTCACATTGGTTTGGACACAGTAAGTCTTGAAGGTAAACCATTTACAGTTCATGTTGCTGAAGGACAAAAAGTTGCAGCAGGAGATCTCCTTGTCACAGCTGACTTGGATGCTATCCGTGCAGCAGGACGTGAAACTTCAACAGTAGTTGTCTTCACAAATGGTGATGCAATTAAATCAGTTAAATTAGAAAAAACAGGTTCTCTTGCAGCTAAAACAGCAGTTGCTAAAGTAGAATTGTAATATACTTGAGGTTGGAAGCTGTATTCCAACCTCTTATTTTGGGAGAAAAGAATGAAATTTTTAACACTCAATACTCACAGTTGGATGGAGAAAGAAGCAGAGGAAAAATTCCAGATTTTGCTTGAAGATATTCTTGAAAAGGACTATGATTTGATTTGTTTCCAAGAAATCAATCAGGAGATGACCTCGTCAGAGGTGGAGGTTAATGACCTTTATCAAGCTTTGCCAGCAGCTGAGCCTATTCACCAAGACCATTATGTTAGACTCTTGGTTGAAAAGTTGTTAGAGCAAGGGAAAAATTACTACTGGACCTGGGCTTATAACCATATCGGCTATGACCGCTACCACGAAGGTGTGGCTATCTTGTCTAAAACACCTATTGAAGCCAGAGAAATTTTGGTTTCAGATGTGGATGATCCAACAGACTATCATACTCGCCGTGTTGCCCTAGCTGAAACTGTAGTCGATGGCAAGGAGCTAGCAGTTGCCAGTGTTCATCTCTCTTGGTGGGATAAAGGTTTCCAAGAAGAATGGGCACGATTTGAGGCTGTCTTGAAAAAATTGAACAAGCCACTTTTACTAGCTGGAGATTTTAACAACCCAGCAGGTCAGGAAGGTTACCAAGCTATTTTAGCTAGTCCATTAGGCTTACAAGACGCATTTGAAGTTGCTCAAGAGAAAAGTGGTAGCTATACTGTTCCGCCTGAAATTGATGGCTGGAAAGGGAACACTGAACCCCTTCGAATCGATTATGTCTTTACTACCAAAGAGTTAGCGGTGGAAAATTTACATGTCGTATTTGATGGTAACAAGAGTCCACAAGTGAGTGATCACTATGGCTTGAATGCTATATTAAACTGGAAATAATAACTGAAAAGAGGTTGGAACTATAAAATTCCAGCCTTTTCTTACTAGAGAAGCTACTGGAAATAGCCTAAATAAGTGAGACTACTGTAATGGAATAAAATATGGTATAATTGATAAGATAGATAGAATCGAGGATGTTATGTCATTTACGAAATTTCAATTTAAAAACTATATTAGAGAAGCCTTGGAGGAGTTAAAATTTACAACTCCAACAGAGGTGCAAGACAAGTTGATTCCTATTGTTTTGGCAGGTCGTGACCTAGTAGGAGAATCAAAAACAGGTTCAGGTAAGACTCATACTTTCTTGTTACCGATTTTCCAGCAATTAGATGAAGCTAGCGATAGTGTACAAGCAGTGATTACTGCACCGAGTCGTGAGTTGGCTACTCAAATTTACCAAGTAGCGCGTCAGATTTCAGCTCACTCAGATGTCGAAGTTCGTGTGGTTAATTATGTGGGTGGTACGGATAAGGCTCGCCAGATTGAGAAATTGGCAAGCAATCAGCCTCATATTGTTATTGGAACACCAGGCCGTATCTACGACTTGGTTAAATCTGGTGATTTAGCTATTCATAAAGCCAAGACATTTGTTGTTGATGAAGCAGATATGACCTTGGATATGGGATTCTTGGAAACTGTTGATAAGATTGCTGGCAGTCTTCCAAAAGACTTGCAATTCATGGTCTTCTCAGCGACTATCCCACAAAAACTGCAACCATTCTTGAAAAAATACTTATCAAATCCTGTTATGGAGAAAATTAAGACCAAAACGGTTATTTCTGACACCATTGATAATTGGTTGATTTCGACCAAGGGACATGATAAGAATGCTCAAATTTACCAGTTGACTCAGTTGATGCAGCCGTATTTGGCAATGATTTTTGTTAACACTAAAACGCGTGCTGATGAATTGCATTCATATCTGACTGCTCAAGGCTTGAAGGTTGCAAAAATCCATGGCGATATTGCCCCTCGTGAACGCAAGCGAATCATGAATCAGGTGCAAAATCTGGATTTTGAGTATATTGTCGCAACAGATTTGGCAGCACGTGGGATTGACATTGAAGGTGTCAGCCATGTCATCAATGATGCCATTCCGCAAGACTTATCTTTTTTTGTTCACCGTGTTGGTCGTACTGGACGAAATGGCCTACCAGGTACAGCTATTACCCTTTATCAGCCAAGTGATGACTCGGATATCCGTGAGTTGGAGAAATTGGGAATCAAGTTTAGTCCTAAGATGGTCAAAGACGGGGAATTTCAAGATACCTATGACCGTGATCGTCGTGCCAACCGTGAGAAAAAACAAGATAAACTTGATATCGAAATGATTGGTTTGGTTAAAAAGAAAAAGAAAAAAGTCAAACCGGGTTATAAGAAGAAAATTCAATGGGCGATTGATGAAAAGCGCCGTAAAACCAAGCGTGCTGAAAATCGCGCTCGCGGCCGTGCAGAGCGTAAAGCTAAACGCCAAACATTTTAATAGAAATTGTTGGAGTATTGAGCTCCAACTTTTTTATTTATGAGAACGAACTATCTAAACCGAAACACTACATTAAAGACTGCAAATTGCGATTAAAAATGGTATAATGATAAAGTTATATAGTCCCGATAAGATGGTAGGTATTTATTACGAAGAGTTTTCCTATCAGTACTTTGTAACTCTATAACAATATTTTTTAAGGGGGGACATTTTTATGTCAGAGCGTAAATTATTCACGTCTGAATCTGTATCTGAGGGGCATCCGGATAAGATTGCAGACCAAATTTCAGATGCGATTTTGGATGCTATTTTAGCAAAGGATCCAGAGGCGCACGTTGCTGCTGAAACAGCTGTATATACTGGTTCTGTCCACGTTTTTGGTGAAATTTCTACAAATGCCTATGTGGATATTAACCGTGTGGTTCGTGATACCATTGCAGAGATTGGTTATACCAATACAGAATATGGATTTTCTGCTGAGACGGTGGGAGTACACCCATCTTTGGTGGAACAATCTCCTGACATCGCTCAAGGTGTTAACGAAGCCTTGGAGGTTCGTGGAAATGCTGATCAAGATCCACTGGACTTGATTGGAGCAGGTGACCAAGGGCTCATGTTTGGATTTGCAGTAGATGAAACAGAAGAGCTCATGCCATTGCCAATTGCACTTAGTCATAAATTGGTTCGTCGTCTGGCAGAACTTCGTAAGTCTGGAGAAATTAGCTATCTCCGTCCAGATGCAAAATCACAAGTTACAGTTGAGTACGATGAAAATGACCGTCCGGTACGTGTAGATACAGTCGTTATTTCTACTCAGCATGATCCAGAGGCCACTAATGAACAAATCCATCAAGATGTGATTGACAAGGTCATCAAAGAAGTTATTCCATCTTCTTATCTTGATGATAAGACAAAATTCTTTATCAATCCGACAGGTCGTTTTGTAATCGGTGGTCCTCAAGGGGACTCAGGTTTGACTGGTCGTAAGATTATTGTAGATACTTATGGTGGCTACTCTCGTCATGGTGGTGGTGCCTTCTCTGGTAAAGATGCGACTAAGGTGGATCGTTCAGCCTCTTATGCGGCTCGCTATATTGCCAAGAATATCGTTGCAGCAGGCCTTGCTAAGAAGGCAGAAGTGCAGTTGGCCTATGCTATCGGTGTTGCGCAACCTGTTTCTGTTCGTATCGATACTTTCGGTACAGGAACAGTAGCTGAAAGTCAACTTGAAAAAGCGGCTCGTCAAATCTTTGACCTTCGCCCTGCAGGGATTATCCAAATGCTGGACCTTAAGCGTCCAATTTACCGTCAAACATCGGCTTACGGTCACATGGGACGTACAGATATTGATCTTCCATGGGAACGTTTGGATAAGGTAGATGCTTTGAAAGAAGCAGTAAAATAAGATTTTAAGAGGGGAACGTCCTCTCTTTTTTATAGTTTTTAACTATACTGGGATACTGTTCTGAAAATCCATTTTGCGAAAGTAGAGATTTACATGTATAGTAGATTGAAACTAGAATAGTACACCTCAACTTCTAAAACATTGTTAGAAATCGATTTGACTGTCCTGATCGATTTCTCCTGTTCTTGTTTCATTTTACTATATTTCTTTAAAAATGATAAAGGTTGAGATTTCTCCTCGTAATAGATAATCATGGAGATATTTCAATCCAAAGTTTTATTCGTTATCACTTGACTATTGCAAGGTTTTCTAGAGCAACAGAGTCATGGAATGGACTCATGGTTGAGATTTCTCCTTGTTGCTTGGACTTCATTCAAAAGTCTGTTACCCAAGCCTTGTTCAAACTTCCAATACACTAGCTGTTTTCATAGCATGACTTCTGTACTAGACTTTCTTTTCCGAATAAATAGATAGAACCACAGAATCTAGTAAACCTAGAATTAAAATTATGGTATAATATTAGCAATAAAAGAAATCTGGAGGATTAGAATCATGGTATCAACGAAAACACAAATTGCTGGTTTTGAGTTTGACAATTGCTTGATGAATGCAGCAGGTGTGGCTTGTATGACGATAGAGGAGTTAGAAGAGGTCAAAAACTCAGCGGCAGGAACCTTTGTTACTAAGACAGCGACCTTGGACTTCCGTCAGGGGAATCCTGAGCCACGCTACCAAGATGTTCCACTTGGTTCCATCAACTCTATGGGCTTGCCAAATAATGGCTTAGACTATTATTTGGATTATCTTTTGGATTTGCAGGAAAAAGAGTCGAACCGAACTTTCTTCTTATCTCTGGTCGGTATGTCTCCAGAGGAAACCCATACTATTTTGAAAAAAGTCCAAGAGAGTGATTTTCGTGGTCTGACTGAGCTAAATCTTTCCTGTCCAAATGTTCCAGGTAAACCTCAGATTGCCTATGATTTTGAGACAACAGACCGGATTTTGGCAGAAGTGTTTGCTTACTTCACCAAACCTCTTGGAATTAAATTGCCACCTTATTTTGATATTGTTCACTTTGATCAAGCGGCAGCTATTTTCAACAAATATCCGCTCAAGTTTGTCAACTGCGTTAACTCTATCGGAAACGGCCTCTATATAGAAGACGAATCTGTCGTTATTCGGCCTAAGAATGGTTTTGGTGGAATTGGTGGAGAATACATCAAACCGACTGCTCTAGCCAATGTTCACGCCTTTTATCAACGTTTAAATCCTCAAATCCAAATTATCGGAACAGGTGGCGTTCTGACTGGTCGAGATGCCTTTGAACACATCCTCTGTGGAGCAAGTATGGTGCAGGTGGGAACGACCCTTCACAAAGAAGGCGTCAGTGCTTTTGACCGCATTACCAATGAACTGAAAGCAATCATGGTGGAAAAAGGCTACGAGAGCTTAGAAGATTTCCGTGGGAAATTGCGCTATATTGACTAAATTAAATCGAAAAATCTGAAGAAAGGAGAGACGATGCTAGCCATTGAAGAAAGTCAGAAGTTGACTTTATCAAATTTACCGAGCCTGAGCCTATTTACAGGGACAGATCAGGGTCAGTTTGAAGTGATGAAGAGTCAAATGTTGAAACAGATTGGGTATGATTCTGCTGACCTCAACTTTGCCTACTTTGATATGAAAGAAGTAGTTTACAAGGATGTGGAACTGGAGTTGGTCAGCCTTCCTTTCTTTGCGGATGAGAAAATCGTGATATTAGATTATTTTATGGATATCACGACTGCTAAGAAACGCTTTTTGACAGATGATGAGCTTAAGTCATTTGAGGAATACCTTGACAATCCTTCTCCAACAACCAAGTTGATAATCTTTGCAGAAGGAAAGCTGGATAGCAAAAGACGGTTAGTCAAATTACTTAAGCGTGATGCCAAGGTCTTCGATGCAGTAGAAGTAAAAGAACAAGAATTGCGCCAGTATTTCCAAAAGTGGAGTCAGAAACAAGGTCTGCAGTTTACCAATCATTCTTTTGAAAATCTCCTCATCAAGTCGGGGTTTCAATTTAGCGAAATCCAGAAAAATCTTCTCTTTTTACAGTCCTATAAGGCGAATTCTGTTATTGAGGAAGAGGATATTGTTAACGCAATTCCCAAGACCTTGCAGGACAATATTTTTGATTTAACTCAGTTTATTCTGACTAAAAAGATGGATCAGGCGCGCGATTTGGTGAGAGACTTGACCTTGCAAGGGGAAGATGAAATCAAACTGATTGCAGTCATGCTGGGACAATTTCGGACTTTTACTCAGGTGAAGATTTTGGCGAAGTCTGGCCAAACAGAATCGCAGATTGCAAGTAGTTTAGGTAGTTATCTGGGACGTAACCCAAATCCTTATCAAATCAAGTTTGCATTAAGAGATTCGAGAGGACTTTCTTTGAGCTTTCTGAAGCAAGCTATTTCCTATTTGATTGAGACAGACTATCAGATTAAGACAGGTCTTTATGAAAAAGGTTTCCTTTTTGAAAAGGCACTCTTACAGATTGCTAGTCAGGTCAATTGACATTTGTTGAAACTACAACCCGCGTCAGGATTATCTTGTCGTGGGTTTCTTGCTGATTTGCTTATTTTATTAGAAAGTATGTCAGTGATTTCCTTATCTATAAGCAAAAAACTTGAAAAAAGTGAATGTTTGCGTTATCATTTTCATATAGAAAGAAAAAGAGGTATTACAGATGGCTATTATCTTACCAGAACTTCCATATGCATACGACGCTTTGGAACCATACATCGATGCGGAAACAATGCATTTGCACCATGACAAACACCATCAAACTTATGTCAACAATGCCAATGCAGCTTTAGAAAAACACCCTGAAATCGGTGAAGACCTTGAAGCCTTGCTTGCTGATGTAGAATCTATCCCAGCTGATATCCGTCAAGCACTTATCAACAATGGTGGCGGACACTTGAACCACGCTCTTTTCTGGGAATTGATGACTCCCGAGAAAACAGCTCCTTCAGCAGAACTGGCAGCAGCAATCGATGCAACATTTGGTTCACTTGAAGAATTCCAAGCAGCCTTCACTGCAGCAGCAACAACTCGTTTTGGTTCAGGTTGGGCATGGTTGGTTGTCAACAAAGAAGGGAAACTTGAAGTGACTTCAACAGCAAACCAAGACACACCAATCTCAGAAGGTAAAAAACCAATCTTGGGCTTGGACGTTTGGGAACATGCTTACTACGTGAAATACCGCAACGTGCGTCCTGACTATATCAAAGCTTTCTTTTCAGTAATCAACTGGAATAAAGTAGATGAATTGTACGCAGCTGCTAAATAATGATAGTTGGAGGGAAGAATTGTTCTTCTCTTTTTAGGTTATAAGATTCTGGTCTGACAAAATCGTCAGACTTTTTTCATTTTTATGAGAAATGTGCTTTATTTCAAGTATGACGTGCAAAGCCTTTGATATAGCTACTTTTCACAATTGAGCTAATGGATTTTTAAACTTTTTGTGGACTTTTTAAGAACTTTTTAATTTTTCAATGGCTTTTTCATAAAATGAAGTAGCGTTTTTCTTGTTGTCTTTGGACAAGTGGCTATATGTATCCATGGTTATTGATATTTGAGAATGCCCTAGCCTTGTTTGTATTTCTTTGTAAGGCAGTCCGGCATTGAGCAAGATACTAGCGTGAGTATGGCGGAAGGCGTGGAATGTTAAACGAGGGCAGTCAGAAAGTTTTAAATGTTTCTCAAGTCTATGCCTAAGCGTCCTAGCGTCTCTATATTCGTCGAAGCAATTAGAAAATACTTTTTCATAAGTTAAGCCTATTTCTCTACCAACTTGCGCTTGTCTATTTTTGTAAAGCCGCAGCATGAGCACCGTCTTATTATCCAAGTCAATTACCCTAATACTTGATTTAGTTTTAGGGGTAGTGACTTCTTTTTCACAGTTTAGAGTCTTATTTACGTCTAGTGTACCGTTTTGTAAGTCAATATCAGACCATTTGAGGGCTAAACACTCACGAATACGCAAACCAGTCGCTAAAAGCGTCTTATATAGCACCGTATCGTAGAAATTTTTGTAAGTGTTTGGCAGCTGCTCCAGGTAAGTCAAGAATTTTTTTAAGTTATCATCATCCAGATATTTCAGTTTTTGCCCTTCTTTTGCCTTACGCCGTGGGACGATAATATCACGGGCAGGATTAAAAGGGATAACTTGCAAGGATACGGCATATTTAAGTATTCGTTTATTTAGCGAGTTAAGTTGCGGATATTCTTGGTAACCTTTGCCTAGTTGATTGTACTCTTTTGCCCACTGGTTTACCTGGTGCTGAATAATTGGGGGCGTAAGTTTATCCAGCCTATAGTTTCCGAAAGCTGGAAGTAGATAGTTATTTAGTCTACTCTTGATTATTGTAAGTGTTGCCTTTTTGACTGTATGGCAGTACGTTTCCAGCCAATTCTCCACCAGTTCGGCGTAAGTCTTTATCTCAACTGCTTTATATACTGTAGAACCGTCTTTTTCAAAGTCTATTTGAGCCTGTAGCGCTTTGGCTTTGAGTTCTCTCTTGGTTCGCCCTGATATAGTCGTCTTGACTTTCTTACCTGTTACGGTATCGATACCAAGGTAGACGCTAGAGCGATAGACTGTAGAACCGTCTTTTTTGGTGTATTCTGTTATTTTCATGGTTTTACTCCTTTTTCCATCAGCAGGCAAGCAATTAGAAAAGATTTTGAGTTTATACCATGCGAGGGACTACGAGAATGCCCCTATTTTCGATTTTAAGCAGTCAGACGTAAATTGTACCAGAATATGAAACAAGGCGGATATGGGGCTTATATGAGCTTGTTTGTGATGGGTGTTTTTGATATAATGTTTTCGCCCCCTCAATTTAGAGAAGGGAGGTGTTATATATGCTAGAGTTGTTTTCCCTTTTTCTAGCTCCGTTACTTGTTAACGTCTTATCTGAGCTTTTCAAGTTATAGATAAAGAGACGTAGCAAGTAGCATTTAACCCTTTAAACAGAAAATCAAGATTTTTTGCATCTCAAAAATGAGCAGCAAACAGGACGAGGGGGTCACAACAAAGTTGACCACATCATCAAGCTAGACATGGCCAAGGAAATTGCTATAATCCAGTGGGAGAGTAGCAAAAAACCCCATCGCTGTAACGGTGGGGCTTTTTAGTTACATATGCTAGAAGCACTGTTTTTCCCTTTATGCTTTCATTCTAGCATATGAGCCCCAATATTTCAAGAGTTTTATTTTTTTGATATTGTTTAGAGCGCTTTAAGCGTTCCTAAAATGCCGAAGTGTTGAAAATCGTCTAAATTATACCGCATTATACTTCATTAGAGAGTTATAGACTGATGAGCGTGAGAAATGCCGTCAGTCGCTTTTTAAATGCAAGAGTGGTATAATAATAGCGTAGACTAAGAGGTTTGAAAGAGTCCCAACTCAACAGTAACCAGACCTTTCTGCTTCCAATCTCTCAAGATGCTACTAATCGCCTGAATCTTTCCCGTTATTTCAGTTCAGGCGATATTAGACAAGTCAGCAGCAGCTAGCTTGTCTTTTTTTGTTGTTTTAAAACTGTTTTTTTCGTATTCTTTCGTAGTCCAGTGACTTTTTGAAGAGGTCAGCTAGTCCCGTTACATTTTGGTTTGCGAGGAGTTCCATATAATGCGCCCTTGAGTCTTTTGGGATGATGATAGGAGCGTTTAGATACTTCATAGCCAAGTACATAAGTATCAGGCGACCAGTACGACCGTTACCATCGCTAAATGGGTGAATCCGTTCAATCTGGATATGGGTGTCTGCTAAAATCTCTAATACTTCTTTTTCATTCTGAGCATGCTCCAAACGATAAGCAGTATTATCCGCCCATTGTGTCATCAAGTAGGGCGTTTCTGCTGGGCTAGCCGTTTGAAATTCCGCCCCGATAATGGCATTTTGAACTTGCTTAAATTGTCCGCGATCATGTTGCAGCCTATCCACTAATAAGGCGTGAAAATCTTGAACCAGCCCCACAGTAAGAGCTTGATGGTTTGCCAATGAGTCCAAGAGATAAGAAAAGGCCTGTTTATGGTTTTCAATCTCATAAAACTCACGAATACTTTTGCCGTTGCGTGGCAAGGTGCTTTCTAAGATAATGCTGACGGTTTCGGGTAGAGAGATAGTATTCCCTTCAATACCGCTAGAATGGTAGGCCATGCGTACTAGTATATCGTCCAGATAGTTTTGTGAGTAGGTCATAATTCTCCTTTCTATTTGTCACTTTTGCCCATTTTTGCGCTTTAGTCTGTAAATCGGCTTTCTATTCTTCAAATTTCCCCGTTTTTGCACAATAGACCCATGGGATGGGGTTGCTATTGGCGAATGTGGGGATTTTTTAATTCTCTCTATATATACTCACGACTTCGCCGATGGTGCGTATATCGTTGCTTTCGTCTAGTTGAATATCAGCACATTCAGGGTTAAGACTTTCTAAATACCCCTGACGCAGTTTCTTGACGTAGTTAGCGCCGTCTACTTGGAAGATACCGATAGTGTTATAGTCAACTTGAGGTGTATTCTTGATAAATAGGTAGTCGCCATTCTTTATCTTTGGCTCCATAGAGTTGCCGACGACATAAGCGATAGCGTCGTAGTCGTCTGGTATTTCATCAGTATAAAAGCATTTTTCCATGTTTAGGTTATCGTCTTGGGTTATCCCGTTTCCGGCGGTTACAACTCCGATAACAGGGAGCGTCTTGCTTTCCCTATAGTCGTCCAGACTGATAATGTTTTCTGATACTATGTTTTCGTTTTTCTGCTCCAGCAGCTGCTTTTTAAGATAAGTCAAGGCTTTGGCTTGTCTTGGTGGAGTGAGTTGGTCATAGATGGATTGGATGAGGGAAGTGGTAGGTGTTTCTGCGTTTTTATTTTCTACTAAGTCAGACTTTGAAACGTTGAAAAAATTAGCCAGCATTTCGATTTTATCTATACGTGGGTAAGTTTTAGCATTTACCCAATCGTTGACGGTTGTATACTTAAAATCTAATGCAATAGCTAATTGACGAGGGTTTAAACCTTTTGCACTTAAAAGTCTTTTGATATTGTCCGCCATTATTTGCTTATTTCCTAATGACATAGTGCAACCGCCTTTCTATAATTCATAATTTAATTATACGGTTAAAACGTAGAAAAAGCAAGGGAAACAAAAAAAAAGAAAATAAAATCAAAAAAAGTGTTGACAAGTTATCGGTTTTACCGTATACTGTCATTGTATCCGATTTAAACGGATATCCAAAAGAAAGGAGTGAGGGCTATTTGCGTCTTACATTGAAAGCGTTGCGGGCTAATAGCAACATGAAACAATCAGAGGTAGCACAAAAATTAGGAATTTCTACAACTACTTGGAGTAAGTGGGAAAATGGAAAAAGTTTTCCTGATGTTGCCCAAGTAAAAGAGATTGAAAAACTTTTCGGTGTTGCTTATGACGACATTATTTTTTTAAGCTAATATCCGATTTAAACGGATATAGAAAGGAGTAACCCAATCGCAATACTATATTACATCTACAAGATACTCCACTGGTGCTTTACCACTGGGGATTGACGAAAGGCAGGCAAGCAATGAAGAGGAACTATACAAGGGTCATCGATGAAATGCAAACCACTCACGGGATGAACTTGGTAACTATTGGCCAACGGATAGGCATAAACCCCCGAACAGTTGGCAAATGGGCACAGGGCAAACATAAGCCCAACAAGAAAAGCAGAAAAAGACTAAATCAGTTATACAGAGAGGTTAAGCAAGACATGACAACACAGCAAAAAGATTTATGTGATTTTTTTGGGAACTTCTACCCCAAAGGAGAAACACACAACAAAAAGGAAGTTTTGGAAGTTGTAACAACTCAACGATTTGGATCTAAACACTTTGATGTTTATGGAGACATTCAAAATCCGTTATTTGTAGCGGTAGAGGTTGCTGAGATGATTGAAATCCAAAACACCACGGATTTACTAAAACGGGTAGATGATGATGAAAAGCTGACCTATGTAATATCTAGGGCAGGTCAAAAAAGAGAAATGAATATGTTGACAGAGTTCGGAGTCTATGAAGTTTTATCGCAGTCACGCAAACCACTAGCAAAAGAGTTTAAAAAAGTTGTTAAGCACATTCTGAAAGAAATCCGACTAAATGGCTACTACATGGCTGGGGAATTGGTGGAAGAACCACAGACCACTATAAAAGCCCCTGGCACGTTGGCAGAGGCAGAGCGGTATTATATCGATACACTAGCCAAAGCCATTGCAGAGGCTCAGAATATGGACGAGAAGAGCCGTCTGACAAGCAAGCTAACCAGATTCATGCAGGAGGTAGAACCACAATGGAACTAGTCTATATGGACGGCAAGAAAGAGCCGTACACATTAAGCAGCATTGTTGCAGAATGTGCAGAAATCAAGCACAGACATTTAAAGATTTTACTGAATAAGCACAGAGAGGACTTTGAGAGCTTCGGAAAGGTGCAATTTAAAATTTCACCTTCAGAGAGTGGGCAAAATGTACGAGATTATATTTTGAACGAGCAACAAGCTACTTTGTTAATCACTTACTTACGAAATACAGAACCCGTAAAAGAGTTTAAGAAGAACCTGGTTAAAGCCTTTTTTGAAATGCGTGAGGAGCTTTCTAAACGCTATCTTCAACGGGAACTGGAAAAGCCAAAGCGCAAGACCAAGACCTTAACCGAAGCTATCAAATCATGGGAGAAAGCACCTCAGCATGCCTATAGCACTCTTACAAACCTACTGCTAAAGGGAGCGACTGGGAAAAACAAAGCCCAACTCATGCAAGAGCGAGAAAGTGAAAACGGTATTGACAGTTTAACAAGTGCGGAACTGACAAACTATCAGCGCTTGGAAGATATGGCAATAGCGATGATCAACTTGAATATGAGATATTCAGAAATTAAAGAACTAATTTTTAAAGTATAGGAGTATAGAAAATGGAAAATGAATTTAAGACAGTTACAAATGCCAAGGGAGTAGAAATTCCTAAGTATTTCAAGGATTTTAAAAAGCTAGTTGAGATGGACAGACAACTAGCCGAATATCTTTGTATGAACTACGAGTTATTGGACAGTGAAGACCTAGGTGCATTTCTTGAAACGGTGGAGCAGGGATTCAGCTGGATTCTGGAACTTATCGAAAGTAAAGATTTGCTTTATAGCCCCCAGACAGGGAAGAAAGCATGAAAAAGACAATAAAAAAAGTCACTTGCTGAACGTTTGGCGACTGAAGCAAGCGACTGGATCAAGGGTATAGATATTTTTCTATACCTAGATTATAGCATAATACAGCGGTTTCCGCTAGTACATTGAAAATAAAATAAGGTACGCTGGGAAGATTTTAAATTTTTTTCGGTTTAGGGGTTGACATTTAAGACGACAAGAATTATAATAATTTATGTCGTCAAGAAAGGAGGCAATCCGATGACTGACAAAATAAAGAAAGTAGGACGTCCGAAGGGAGAAAACTCTAATACCGTAAAATTAACAGTCAGAGTTAGCGAACAGCTAAATAGTAAGCTGGAAGAGTACGGTAAAAAGAATGGTTTGACAAAACCTGAAACCTTGAGAAAAGCCTTTGAAAATCTTACTAAATAAAAAATACCTTGCAACTTGTCAAACGCCAATCCGAGAAGTTGCAAAGTATCCGCCCCCACAAATGAGGTACGTAAATATCTTATCATGCGTACTCTTATTTGTCAAACATAGAAATAGAGTGCGCTTTTTGCGTACCCAAAAATGAGGTATACAATGAGAAAGAAACATCAAGTAGTAAAATTTAAAGATATAGCTGAAAAATTGCCAGAATTAGAGGGTAAGTGTCTAGAAGAAATTACTAAAGTATTAGGTTACCGTAACCTAGAGAGTTGCAGAACCAACCTCTGCAAGCTGAAACAAAACAATCGCCTAGATTTTACACTAGAAAAAGGAGTTTATAGCAAGTTCGCACTCTTGGACGGTACGGTAAAAGAGGAATTGGAAGATAAAGAATTGTCAGAACGTGGGCGCTATTTGAAGAGCGTAGACCGCTACAAGGCAATGCTGAATGCTTTTTCTATCGCCTTTGATAGTACGGTCAAGGCGGAAACCAGACAAAAAGCAGAACACGACGGCTTGAAAGCCTTGGACAGAATCCCAGATAAACATTACGCCCTACTTTATGACATGATGGAGGGGTAGGATGGAAGCAAAAACCCACTTCGCTAGATTCATGCGTAGAGGCATGGAGTTAGCAAGGCAATTACATAGCAAAGAAATTCAACGTGATGAATTTGATAGAGCCTGGAAAAGATTAGGCGATCAAATCGAAAACGAAACTAAGAAAAACTAAGAAAACCGAAGTGCAGGCAAGCAATTAGAAAAGGTTTTGAAAAGCATAGAGCGCCAACTCTTAAAACTGGTACTTTCTCACGCTTTCAATTTGGCGAGTCTGAGCGTGAGGCTAGTGGCAAGAAAAACTGTATAAGAAACAACTCAAAAAAGCCCCACGCTCAGAAGTTTGGCGACCGAGAGCATGAGGCATGTGACAGGAAAAAAGCATTAAGAAGCCATCAAGGCGATTACACAAACATAGAAACAGAGGTAAAAGTATGGAAGAAACAACATACGATATTATCGCTAAAAGCTTGGATAGAATTAGTATGGAATTACACCAAGCTGACGAAAATAACGATTTTCTAGAATATGGGTTTTATCAGGACAATTAAAAGGCCAATGGAGGAAAACATGATATCAGATAAATTAGAAGCTATTTCAACAAATTTAGAAGAAGTACAAACAAGCCTTGTAGGGGCTGAAACTGCATTAGCTAAAAGAGAAATCAGTAGAGTGTTGAACGACTTGGATGATGTTTACAGTGAACTAACTAGCACAGAATACCATGAACAACAGCAAACGATAAAGGAACAAACAGAAAAGATGAAACAGAGGGTGATTGCTGAGGTAATAGGTGAACTAGAAGAACGAGAAGAGTCTTATTACAGAAATTTTTGGGGTGATACTCAGTTTATAAAGCTACTTTCCAACTTTGATGGATTTCTTTTCTTAAACACTTACCTAGCTGAAATAACTAAAGAAAATACCTACCCAATGGAACAAAGTCAATTATTGAATTATGTTTGGGAAGTCATAGCGGTTGATATCGCAAAGAAAAAACGAGGGCAAAAGAACCTCTTGGATTTATGGACAAGTTCGACTGAGTACACCCGTAGCAAGATGATTTATGAGGAAAACTGACATGAATGAACTAGATTTAAGTAACACACAGGCTGCTGTCTTAATCGTGATTTTGATTGGCTTACTGCTTTATTTAAACCACCGAGACCGCAAAAAAAGCGCCCAAATTGAGCGAGAAAACCAACAGACGATAAAAACACCTAGCGAGGATTTAAACCCTGAATATGGGCGATATATCCAGCTTGCAGGAGTCAACGTATGGGGAGGGATGGAATGAGTCTATCAGAGAATGATAAACGAGTATTAAGATTAATCAAGGTAGGGGCTGAGAACTCCATAACAGGGTCAGAAATTAGCCTGACAACCAAGCTAACAGAAAGAACTGTACGTGACATTATCAAGTGTCTAGTAGTTAAGCACAACATCCCTATTGTAGGGGTTAGATGTGGCGTTTTTAGTGGGTACTTTATTCCGGCGAATAAAGGCGAGTTACTAGATGGCGCTAAGGCTTTTTACAACCAAGTACAGGAGGAGAGCAAGCGCCTAGCGGTGTTGATGAATAGCGACCTAGAAAGCTACAAAGAAACCTTGAAGGAGGTGGGCGGATATGTTTAGCCTAAGCCGAGAAAGCGAGCAAGACCTAGCGCATGGCATTCTGGAGGTAGTGGAAAGATACCTGGAAGCGCGTGAGAAAGTACCGCCAAGATTGACCAAGTTAATAAATAGAGTTGAACTCAAAGAGGAATTGAAAATTAGTGACAACACGCTGAATAAGTGGGAAAGTCAGGGTTTAAGACGCTATCAACCGCCGGACGATGGTTCAAGAATGATTTACTATTTAGTAACTGACATCTGGAAGTTTCTGGGGGTGGATGAATGACAATTTACGAGGCTAGAGGTTTCCAGAGTAATCTTGTCTATCCATTTGATAAGATTGAGCCGTTCCAGTACATTGAACGCTTTAAGCCTTTGGTAGTCCCTGAAAGTGCTGATCCGGAGGAATACAAAAGAACCCAGGCGCCATATTGTTTAAGTGGTAAGGTTATGCCGGAGAAAAACGGGAGTTACAAACGAAACAACTCCAGTCTAATCTATCGGGATTTGATTTTCCTTGATTATGACGATATACAGGGGACGACTGAGGACTTCATAGAAGCCGTTTCTAGCGCCTTGTTTGGCTACTCTTATATCTTATACCCGACTATCAAACATAGCATAGAAAAGCCCCGTTTTCGCCTTGTGGTGAAATCTAACAACGTGATGAACGAGGCAACCTATAAGCAGGTAGTAAAAGAGATTGCTGACAAGATTGGGCTACCCTTTGACATGGCCAGTTTAACCTGGTCACAACTCCAAGGGCTACCAGTCACAACAGGCGACCCAGCAAGTTATCAAAAGGTTGTGGAGCATGGCCTAGATTATCCAGTCCCCAAGGTTGAACCAAGAGCGAAGCAAGGAACTACTGAGCGTTATAAACCTAGAGTAAGTGGCCAGAGGTCAATGACTATGAGGATTATTGACACGCTTTTCAACGGATTTGGAGACGAAGGAGGGCGCAACGTAGCGCTGACACGCTTTGTGGGATTACTCTTCAATAAGTGGGTTGATTGTGACCTAGAGACCGCCTATGAACTGACAAAGATAGCAAATAGCGTGACAGTTGAACCATTGCCTATTGAAGAGCTAGACCGCAGTTTCAGTAGTATAGCACGGGCTGAATATAGAAAGAGAGGTTAGAACCATAGAACTAGAAGAATTAGAAAACCTAAAAAGTGAAATCATGGAGGTCAGAGAGCAAGAACACCCTCCTAGAACGATGTGGGAACTTTATAGTAGGATTTGGGAGCTTGGGGATCAATGGCGTAAGGAAAACTCCTATATCGTCAATGAAGGAAAGAAAAACGAAAGGGTAGAAATCCCACGACCAAGTGTTGCAATCGTAGCCAAAGCGTTACAGGAAATTTGCCATTTTACCTTTATAGGTGAGGGGGTTATAAGTGATATTAGTAAGTTATATCTTTACCATTTGGATTTAGGCCATTATGTATCAAGTAACGACATTTTCCGAAAATTGCTTTTAAAATATGACTCACGTTTGACTTCTAACAAGTTCTTTTTAGAACTTATCTCCTATATCCGTACAGAAACTAAGATGAAACCACCGCTGGACGATTATCGATATATTCCAGTAGCGAATGGAGTTTATAATATTAAAACTCATAAACTAGAGGAATTTAGTCCTAATTTTGTCATTACCAGTAAGATACAAACGGAATACAATCCATGCGCCAGAAAGCCTATTTTAGATGGTTGGTTTGATTTTGATAGATGGTTAGAGGCTTTAGCAGTTAACGATAAAGAAGTTGTAGCTTTATTGTGGCAAGTCATAAATGAGGCTATCAATCCCAACCGAACACGTAAGAAAATGGTGCTAATGGTTGGAGATGGTAATAATGGAAAGGGTACTTTCCAATCCTTGCTGGAAAATTTAATAGGACGGTCAAATATTAGTAATTTGAAACCTGACCAGTTTGGGAAAGAGTTCTATTTAGGCGCTTTGGAAGGAAAGGTTTGTAATATTGGAGATGATATTTCTAACAAGTACCTGGATGAAGTTTCTGACCTTATGAGTGTAATTAGTGGAGATCCAGTGCAGGTCAATAAAAAAAGCTTGCAACCCGTGGAAGCACGTTTCAGACTATTGTGTATCTTTTCGGGCAATGATTTGCCTAGAGCTAGAAATAAGACCATGGGGTGGTATAGACGGCTTTGTATCATTCCTTTCCGTGCAGATTTTAACGGTCAGAAAGAACGTCATGAAATCAAAGACCGATTTATAAAGAACAAAGAGCTGCTAGAGTGGGTTTTGTTTAAAGTTTTAAATATGCCAGATTTTGATAGCTTTATAGAACCTGAAGCGGTACAAAAAATGCTTAGCAAGTACAAAAACGATAACGATTATATCAAAGTTTGGGTAGAGAATTTCTACATACCAAACGGGTGGCATGAAATAAACCATGTTCCAATGTTTATTGCAAGAAATAAATTAAAAGAGTTTGCTGAGGATATAGGTATAGATAAACCTAAACTTGGACAATTTAGCAATGCAGTAATGGCCGAATTGGAAAAAACAACGTCATATAAGTACTCAGCCAAAAACGGAACGGTTAGCTCTAAGTTTTATGACGTACTTGACCCACAAGGTTTTCAACGTAAAAGATTTGTTAAAGGTATATGGGGAATACACTTAGAAGATGAAGATTTAGGTTAGGAAATTTAATACTAAAAAACCAATTACACCAAGGGTTATAGCAATTTAGGTTATGCAAAAAATAGAAACATAACCTAAACACTAACCTTTGTAAACGTTGATATAAAAGTCTTTGCGAGTATTTAGGTTAGTAGGTTAGTTTTTATTTCTAATATCTCTATATAAAAAATAATATATATACGTGTTATATAGGCGCGAACTTAAAAAGTAAAACTAACCCTAATCTAACACCCTTGAAACGTTGATATAGTAGGCTTTTGAAGGGTTATTTTTTAAAACTAATCAAAACCTAATCTAAGAGAAAAAAGGAGCAAACCAGATGGCGATGAACATTTGTCAAAGAGTGACTAGACTAGAAGAAACCGTTGAGCGGATCAGTGAGGCGCTGGATGGCTTTATTGAGAATGCGAACCATAACGCTATAGTAAGCAATAAAAACATCGAACGGATTCAGGAAGGTTTTGAAATAGTCTTTAAAGAGCTTGATGAACTAAAAACAGTACCTGACAAACACTAAAACATTTAAACAAAATGGGGTAGATAGTACCGCCCCCCTTGCGACGGTGTAACTACTAGTGACACCCTTAAAACAGATGAAAGGATAACGAATGGAGATACAAAATGGCTTTATTTATTTCAAAAGTTATGGTATAATAAAACTGTTAGAGGTTCCAAGGTTTGGGAGTATCACGCTTAAAATACAAGACGGCGAGATTGTCTCCAGCGTGGAATCTAAAACAACAATATTTAAAAAGAATACTGACTGAAAAAATCAGAGGTATAGCATAAAGTAGAGTAATCTATTTTGGCTATGCCTCTTTTGTTTTTGGAAAGATTGGAGGAAAAAGAAATGTCAACATTGCAAGAAGTCAAAAACCAGATGGACAAAGTACGGACTCAATTAGAGATTTTTGATCGCTTTGATGAGGAAATCAAGAAAGCAGAGCAAGAAGTTAAGGCTATTAAAGCTAAGAAAGCGGACTTGCAAACTTTTGAAGATTTTCAAGCTATAAACGCAAAAGAAAAGTATATTGCTGATATGAAAGCACAAAGAACTAAACTCGAAAAAGAACGAATTGACTCAATCGTGGCAGACGCTAGAAAAATCAATGCCTCAGGTTATTTAGAAACAGCATTAGAGCAAGATGAAACAGTGAAACGCCAACGTCAAGAAATCAAACAGAAATCTATTGAGCTTCTGGAGTTGATTGCAAATTATAACGAAAACTACAAAAATACTGCTAAAAGATTGGCGGATGAGGTAAGAGAAACAGGTATCGAAGAGTTATTTGACCGCCTGAATACGTCACCAGAATATAGTGGAGTAAGTAAGCCTTACATTTACAGTGGTGTAGCTGGTTATATGGGAAACCAACACCGCTATTTAGATCCGAGTGATGATTTAGCGTATTTTGTGAATCGTATCAATTTATTTGAAGGAGAACAATAATGAAAGATGAACATAAACAACTATTTCAAGAAATCGAAGAAGAGAAGAGACAAGCTGACTTACTGCAAGAGCTTGCCAAGAACGTAGAAAGTATTTCAAAATCTTATGAAGAGGAAGCTGTGACCCTTGAAGAGTTTAAAGCTATGGGCTACAAGCGTAGACATGAACTATTTGAGAAAGATAAAGCCCTGTATGATAAGCTACTAGGCAAGGAAAAACGCGGTTTGTAATGTGGAGGGGAGCAATCCCCTTTTTTTACATAAATCAGACAGAATTACACACGAGGTAGGGGAATGGTTAGAAGTTCAAAAGCAAGACTAGAAAAGTTAGAAGAGTATGCTGGAAAGACGGAATATGCAACAACTGATGAATGTATATCTTTATATGTGGATTGTTTAAGATTTGCTTTTCAGCAAGATGAAATAAAGATAGATATGGATGATTTTATTAAAACACCATTTAAAGATATTAAGCTAGCAGACTATAAGAAATCAAAAAAACGTATGGATGAACTTAGGGAAATGACTGGGATAAGTGAGTTTTCAGAATTAGAGCAATAAAGCGAGGTGAACAGTATTTGACAGAATTAAGCAGAAAAAAAGAAATATTTATGGCCAATTATCTCATGACTGGTAATGTAAAAAAAGCTAGTGAATTAAGTGAGATTACCAGAAAGACGGCTTACAATTACTTGAACGATGCAACCTTTAAGAGAATTTACCGTGAAAGACGTAGCGAACAACTTAAGGAGTCTACTACGCTGTTACAGAATGCAAGCGTTGAGGCAGTCAATGTATTAAGGGAAATCATGCTTGATAAGACAGTGAGCCCGTATGCGAGACAACAAAGCGCCCAAAGCATTCTAAACATGGCTTATAAGGCGGTTGAAATGGTTGAGGTAGTGGAGCAATTAGAAATATTAGAGGCGAAGATACTAGATGAAGGCGATTAAAAACCGTTTAAATAAGTTGAATAAGTTAGCGGTGGTTGATGAAGTTGATACCGTATTTTTGACGCAGATTGATACTGGACATTTTGAGGTAAGATATAGGATAGGTGGAAAAAATCCCAAAGATATTATAGAAGTCTATCCGACAAAAGAAGAAGCAGAAAAAGCTATTTCAGAAATTAAAAATACAAAAGGATTGCGGATATTCTGGGACAATTTGGCTTTATTGGAGGATAATTAGAGCTTATCATTTATCAAGCAGATAAGAGAAATAATAACCCTCCTTAACTCCTTGAGAAACGACAAGCAGATAAGCAAAGTTTTTAGCCCTCTTATTTCGGTTCTACTCCTTGCAGAATGACAAGGAAATAAGAGAGATAAAAACATCCCTTAATTGCTTATCAAACCACAAGGAGATACGGGGGCTATCTCCCTCCCCACGCACTTCTATGAGCTTCACACCGTCATTGTACATTTTTTCTCACGGGGAAGCATTTGAAGCTAGAGCGAACATAGAGAAAACGAAAAAAGCCAAGACACTCTCTGTCTCAGCTAATAGTTCTCACAAAGACTATTATATCATAGAGGAGGCCGAGACATGACACCAGAGCAGGTAAAAGAAACACTAGAGGGCGTTAAGTGGATAAACAAAGAGATAGAAGGCTTATATTTAGAGCTTGCAGCTTTAGAAAGTGGTATTATCAAAAAGCAAGAACTAAGCAATACCAGAGTACAAACAAGCAGGGTAAATACGGCAGAGAATAATCTTATAAGTGTTCTGAAGCTAAAAGAGGATACGCTTCAGAGGATTGAGCGACTTACTGAGGAGAGAATGGAAATATCTAGGCTGATCGATAAGCTGGCCAATCCGCTTGAGCGTTCTGTTCTCAGGCTGTTCTACTTGAATGTTCTCGAAGCTTGGCAGGTTGCTGAAGAAATAGATAGGTCAAAGACTACAGTATACCTTATAAGGCAAAAAGCCATAGAACACTTAGCTGGTCTGGTACATGCAGATTGATTTAACCTTACCACAGAGACTAATGTGTATAGGGTGCCCTAGGCTTCATATTCGCCTCCCTATTTCGCTTGGTTTCGTACCGGACGATTAAAACACCATGGATAAACTAGAAGCCCTTAGAAACGAATCAGGGGGACTTTTGTGAGGTCATAATCTTATAAACCACGCGCTTCATGGTATAATATACCTATCAGCAACCAGCAATAAAAAAAGCACGTTTGACCGTGCTAGTTTCTTGCCTGCTGAACTCGTCATTTATTGCCCTTTTTGAGGGCTTTTTTTGTGGACTTTTTGAGAACTTTTATGGTCTTTAAAAATAACCTAAAGACCTGCTGTTTTTTAAAACTCAATAATATCAAGGGTTTAGACGCTTTAATGAATCCTAAAAAATTGTCATTTCTATTTTTATGAGAAATGTGCTTTATTTCAAGTATGACGTGCAAAGCCTTTGATATAGCTACTTTTCACAATTGAGCTAATGGATTTTTAAACTTTTTGTGGACTTTTTAAGAACTTTTTAATTTTTCAATGGCTTTTTCATAAAATGAAGTAGCGTTTTTCTTGTTGTCTTTGGACAAGTGGCTATATGTATCCATGGTTATTGATATTTGAGAATGCCCTAGCCTTGTTTGTATTTCTTTGTAAGGCAGTCCGGCATTGAGCAAGATACTAGCGTGAGTATGGCGGAAGGCGTGGAATGTTAAACGAGGGCAGTCAGAAAGTTTTAAATGTTTCTCAAGTCTATGCCTAAGCGTCCTAGCGTCTCTATATTCGTCGAAGCAATTAGAAAATACTTTTTCATAAGTTAAGCCTATTTCTCTACCAACTTGCGCTTGTCTATTTTTGTAAAGCCGCAGCATGAGCACCGTCTTATTATCCAAGTCAATTACCCTAATACTTGATTTAGTTTTAGGGGTAGTGACTTCTTTTTCACAGTTTAGAGTCTTATTTACGTCTAGTGTACCGTTTTGTAAGTCAATATCAGACCATTTGAGGGCTAAACACTCACGAATACGCAAACCAGTCGCTAAAAGCGTCTTATATAGCACCGTATCGTAGAAATTTTTGTAAGTGTTTGGCAGCTGCTCCAGGTAAGTCAAGAATTTTTTTAAGTTATCATCATCCAGATATTTCAGTTTTTGCCCTTCTTTTGCCTTACGCCGTGGGACGATAATATCACGGGCAGGATTAAAAGGGATAACTTGCAAGGATACGGCATATTTAAGTATTCGTTTATTTAGCGAGTTAAGTTGCGGATATTCTTGGTAACCTTTGCCTAGTTGATTGTACTCTTTTGCCCACTGGTTTACCTGGTGCTGAATAATTGGGGGCGTAAGTTTATCCAGCCTATAGTTTCCGAAAGCTGGAAGTAGATAGTTATTTAGTCTACTCTTGATTATTGTAAGTGTTGCCTTTTTGACTGTATGGCAGTACGTTTCCAGCCAATTCTCCACCAGTTCGGCGTAAGTCTTTATCTCAACTGCTTTATATACTGTAGAACCGTCTTTTTCAAAGTCTATTTGAGCCTGTAGCGCTTTGGCTTTGAGTTCTCTCTTGGTTCGCCCTGATATAGTCGTCTTGACTTTCTTACCTGTTACGGTATCGATACCAAGGTAGACGCTAGAGCGATAGACTGTAGAACCGTCTTTTTTGGTGTATTCTGTTATTTTCATGGTTTTACTCCTTTTTCCATCAGCAGGCAAGCAATTAGAAAAGATTTTGAGTTTATACCATGCGAGGGACTACGAGAATGCCCCTATTTTCGATTTTAAGCAGTCAGACGTAAATTGTACCAGAATATGAAACAAGGCGGATATGGGGCTTATATGAGCTTGTTTGTGATGGGTGTTTTTGATATAATGTTTTCGCCCCCTCAATTTAGAGAAGGGAGGTGTTATATATGCTAGAGTTGTTTTCCCTTTTTCTAGCTCCGTTACTTGTTAACGTCTTATCTGAGCTTTTCAAGTTATAGATAAAGAGACGTAGCAAGTAGCATTTAACCCTTTAAACAGAAAATCAAGATTTTTTGCATCTCAAAAATGAGCAGCAAACAGGACGAGGGGGTCACAACAAAGTTGACCACATCATCAAGCTAGACATGGCCAAGGAAATTGCTATAATCCAGTGGGAGAGTAGCAAAAAACCCCATCGCTGTAACGGTGGGGCTTTTTAGTTACATATGCTAGAAGCACTGTTTTTCCCTTTATGCTTTCATTCTAGCATATGAGCCCCAATATTTCAAGAGTTTTATTTTTTTGATATTGTTTAGAGCGCTTTAAGCGTTCCTAAAATGCCGAAGTGTTGAAAATCGTCTAAATTATACCGCATTATACTTCATTAGAGAGTTATAGACTGATGAGCGTGAGAAATGCCGTCAGTCGCTTTTTAAATGCAAGAGTGGTATAATAATAGCGTAGACTAAGAGGTTTGAAAGAGTCCCAACTCAACAGTAACCAGACCTTTCTGCTTCCAATCTCTCAAGATGCTACTAATCGCCTGAATCTTTCCCGTTATTTCAGTTCAGGCGATATTAGACAAGTCAGCAGCAGCTAGCTTGTCTTTTTTTGTTGTTTTAAAACTGTTTTTTTCGTATTCTTTCGTAGTCCAGTGACTTTTTGAAGAGGTCAGCTAGTCCCGTTACATTTTGGTTTGCGAGGAGTTCCATATAATGCGCCCTTGAGTCTTTTGGGATGATGATAGGAGCGTTTAGATACTTCATAGCCAAGTACATAAGTATCAGGCGACCAGTACGACCGTTACCATCGCTAAATGGGTGAATCCGTTCAATCTGGATATGGGTGTCTGCTAAAATCTCTAATACTTCTTTTTCATTCTGAGCATGCTCCAAACGATAAGCAGTATTATCCGCCCATTGTGTCATCAAGTAGGGCGTTTCTGCTGGGCTAGCCGTTTGAAATTCCGCCCCGATAATGGCATTTTGAACTTGCTTAAATTGTCCGCGATCATGTTGCAGCCTATCCACTAATAAGGCGTGAAAATCTTGAACCAGCCCCACAGTAAGAGCTTGATGGTTTGCCAATGAGTCCAAGAGATAAGAAAAGGCCTGTTTATGGTTTTCAATCTCATAAAACTCACGAATACTTTTGCCGTTGCGTGGCAAGGTGCTTTCTAAGATAATGCTGACGGTTTCGGGTAGAGAGATAGTATTCCCTTCAATACCGCTAGAATGGTAGGCCATGCGTACTAGTATATCGTCCAGATAGTTTTGTGAGTAGGTCATAATTCTCCTTTCTATTTGTCACTTTTGCCCATTTTTGCGCTTTAGTCTGTAAATCGGCTTTCTATTCTTCAAATTTCCCCGTTTTTGCACAATAGACCCATGGGATGGGGTTGCTATTGGCGAATGTGGGGATTTTTTAATTCTCTCTATATATACTCACGACTTCGCCGATGGTGCGTATATCGTTGCTTTCGTCTAGTTGAATATCAGCACATTCAGGGTTAAGACTTTCTAAATACCCCTGACGCAGTTTCTTGACGTAGTTAGCGCCGTCTACTTGGAAGATACCGATAGTGTTATAGTCAACTTGAGGTGTATTCTTGATAAATAGGTAGTCGCCATTCTTTATCTTTGGCTCCATAGAGTTGCCGACGACATAAGCGATAGCGTCGTAGTCGTCTGGTATTTCATCAGTATAAAAGCATTTTTCCATGTTTAGGTTATCGTCTTGGGTTATCCCGTTTCCGGCGGTTACAACTCCGATAACAGGGAGCGTCTTGCTTTCCCTATAGTCGTCCAGACTGATAATGTTTTCTGATACTATGTTTTCGTTTTTCTGCTCCAGCAGCTGCTTTTTAAGATAAGTCAAGGCTTTGGCTTGTCTTGGTGGAGTGAGTTGGTCATAGATGGATTGGATGAGGGAAGTGGTAGGTGTTTCTGCGTTTTTATTTTCTACTAAGTCAGACTTTGAAACGTTGAAAAAATTAGCCAGCATTTCGATTTTATCTATACGTGGGTAAGTTTTAGCATTTACCCAATCGTTGACGGTTGTATACTTAAAATCTAATGCAATAGCTAATTGACGAGGGTTTAAACCTTTTGCACTTAAAAGTCTTTTGATATTGTCCGCCATTATTTGCTTATTTCCTAATGACATAGTGCAACCGCCTTTCTATAATTCATAATTTAATTATACGGTTAAAACGTAGAAAAAGCAAGGGAAACAAAAAAAAAGAAAATAAAATCAAAAAAAGTGTTGACAAGTTATCGGTTTTACCGTATACTGTCATTGTATCCGATTTAAACGGATATCCAAAAGAAAGGAGTGAGGGCTATTTGCGTCTTACATTGAAAGCGTTGCGGGCTAATAGCAACATGAAACAATCAGAGGTAGCACAAAAATTAGGAATTTCTACAACTACTTGGAGTAAGTGGGAAAATGGAAAAAGTTTTCCTGATGTTGCCCAAGTAAAAGAGATTGAAAAACTTTTCGGTGTTGCTTATGACGACATTATTTTTTTAAGCTAATATCCGATTTAAACGGATATAGAAAGGAGTAACCCAATCGCAATACTATATTACATCTACAAGATACTCCACTGGTGCTTTACCACTGGGGATTGACGAAAGGCAGGCAAGCAATGAAGAGGAACTATACAAGGGTCATCGATGAAATGCAAACCACTCACGGGATGAACTTGGTAACTATTGGCCAACGGATAGGCATAAACCCCCGAACAGTTGGCAAATGGGCACAGGGCAAACATAAGCCCAACAAGAAAAGCAGAAAAAGACTAAATCAGTTATACAGAGAGGTTAAGCAAGACATGACAACACAGCAAAAAGATTTATGTGATTTTTTTGGGAACTTCTACCCCAAAGGAGAAACACACAACAAAAAGGAAGTTTTGGAAGTTGTAACAACTCAACGATTTGGATCTAAACACTTTGATGTTTATGGAGACATTCAAAATCCGTTATTTGTAGCGGTAGAGGTTGCTGAGATGATTGAAATCCAAAACACCACGGATTTACTAAAACGGGTAGATGATGATGAAAAGCTGACCTATGTAATATCTAGGGCAGGTCAAAAAAGAGAAATGAATATGTTGACAGAGTTCGGAGTCTATGAAGTTTTATCGCAGTCACGCAAACCACTAGCAAAAGAGTTTAAAAAAGTTGTTAAGCACATTCTGAAAGAAATCCGACTAAATGGCTACTACATGGCTGGGGAATTGGTGGAAGAACCACAGACCACTATAAAAGCCCCTGGCACGTTGGCAGAGGCAGAGCGGTATTATATCGATACACTAGCCAAAGCCATTGCAGAGGCTCAGAATATGGACGAGAAGAGCCGTCTGACAAGCAAGCTAACCAGATTCATGCAGGAGGTAGAACCACAATGGAACTAGTCTATATGGACGGCAAGAAAGAGCCGTACACATTAAGCAGCATTGTTGCAGAATGTGCAGAAATCAAGCACAGACATTTAAAGATTTTACTGAATAAGCACAGAGAGGACTTTGAGAGCTTCGGAAAGGTGCAATTTAAAATTTCACCTTCAGAGAGTGGGCAAAATGTACGAGATTATATTTTGAACGAGCAACAAGCTACTTTGTTAATCACTTACTTACGAAATACAGAACCCGTAAAAGAGTTTAAGAAGAACCTGGTTAAAGCCTTTTTTGAAATGCGTGAGGAGCTTTCTAAACGCTATCTTCAACGGGAACTGGAAAAGCCAAAGCGCAAGACCAAGACCTTAACCGAAGCTATCAAATCATGGGAGAAAGCACCTCAGCATGCCTATAGCACTCTTACAAACCTACTGCTAAAGGGAGCGACTGGGAAAAACAAAGCCCAACTCATGCAAGAGCGAGAAAGTGAAAACGGTATTGACAGTTTAACAAGTGCGGAACTGACAAACTATCAGCGCTTGGAAGATATGGCAATAGCGATGATCAACTTGAATATGAGATATTCAGAAATTAAAGAACTAATTTTTAAAGTATAGGAGTATAGAAAATGGAAAATGAATTTAAGACAGTTACAAATGCCAAGGGAGTAGAAATTCCTAAGTATTTCAAGGATTTTAAAAAGCTAGTTGAGATGGACAGACAACTAGCCGAATATCTTTGTATGAACTACGAGTTATTGGACAGTGAAGACCTAGGTGCATTTCTTGAAACGGTGGAGCAGGGATTCAGCTGGATTCTGGAACTTATCGAAAGTAAAGATTTGCTTTATAGCCCCCAGACAGGGAAGAAAGCATGAAAAAGACAATAAAAAAAGTCACTTGCTGAACGTTTGGCGACTGAAGCAAGCGACTGGATCAAGGGTATAGATATTTTTCTATACCTAGATTATAGCATAATACAGCGGTTTCCGCTAGTACATTGAAAATAAAATAAGGTACGCTGGGAAGATTTTAAATTTTTTTCGGTTTAGGGGTTGACATTTAAGACGACAAGAATTATAATAATTTATGTCGTCAAGAAAGGAGGCAATCCGATGACTGACAAAATAAAGAAAGTAGGACGTCCGAAGGGAGAAAACTCTAATACCGTAAAATTAACAGTCAGAGTTAGCGAACAGCTAAATAGTAAGCTGGAAGAGTACGGTAAAAAGAATGGTTTGACAAAACCTGAAACCTTGAGAAAAGCCTTTGAAAATCTTACTAAATAAAAAATACCTTGCAACTTGTCAAACGCCAATCCGAGAAGTTGCAAAGTATCCGCCCCCACAAATGAGGTACGTAAATATCTTATCATGCGTACTCTTATTTGTCAAACATAGAAATAGAGTGCGCTTTTTGCGTACCCAAAAATGAGGTATACAATGAGAAAGAAACATCAAGTAGTAAAATTTAAAGATATAGCTGAAAAATTGCCAGAATTAGAGGGTAAGTGTCTAGAAGAAATTACTAAAGTATTAGGTTACCGTAACCTAGAGAGTTGCAGAACCAACCTCTGCAAGCTGAAACAAAACAATCGCCTAGATTTTACACTAGAAAAAGGAGTTTATAGCAAGTTCGCACTCTTGGACGGTACGGTAAAAGAGGAATTGGAAGATAAAGAATTGTCAGAACGTGGGCGCTATTTGAAGAGCGTAGACCGCTACAAGGCAATGCTGAATGCTTTTTCTATCGCCTTTGATAGTACGGTCAAGGCGGAAACCAGACAAAAAGCAGAACACGACGGCTTGAAAGCCTTGGACAGAATCCCAGATAAACATTACGCCCTACTTTATGACATGATGGAGGGGTAGGATGGAAGCAAAAACCCACTTCGCTAGATTCATGCGTAGAGGCATGGAGTTAGCAAGGCAATTACATAGCAAAGAAATTCAACGTGATGAATTTGATAGAGCCTGGAAAAGATTAGGCGATCAAATCGAAAACGAAACTAAGAAAAACTAAGAAAACCGAAGTGCAGGCAAGCAATTAGAAAAGGTTTTGAAAAGCATAGAGCGCCAACTCTTAAAACTGGTACTTTCTCACGCTTTCAATTTGGCGAGTCTGAGCGTGAGGCTAGTGGCAAGAAAAACTGTATAAGAAACAACTCAAAAAAGCCCCACGCTCAGAAGTTTGGCGACCGAGAGCATGAGGCATGTGACAGGAAAAAAGCATTAAGAAGCCATCAAGGCGATTACACAAACATAGAAACAGAGGTAAAAGTATGGAAGAAACAACATACGATATTATCGCTAAAAGCTTGGATAGAATTAGTATGGAATTACACCAAGCTGACGAAAATAACGATTTTCTAGAATATGGGTTTTATCAGGACAATTAAAAGGCCAATGGAGGAAAACATGATATCAGATAAATTAGAAGCTATTTCAACAAATTTAGAAGAAGTACAAACAAGCCTTGTAGGGGCTGAAACTGCATTAGCTAAAAGAGAAATCAGTAGAGTGTTGAACGACTTGGATGATGTTTACAGTGAACTAACTAGCACAGAATACCATGAACAACAGCAAACGATAAAGGAACAAACAGAAAAGATGAAACAGAGGGTGATTGCTGAGGTAATAGGTGAACTAGAAGAACGAGAAGAGTCTTATTACAGAAATTTTTGGGGTGATACTCAGTTTATAAAGCTACTTTCCAACTTTGATGGATTTCTTTTCTTAAACACTTACCTAGCTGAAATAACTAAAGAAAATACCTACCCAATGGAACAAAGTCAATTATTGAATTATGTTTGGGAAGTCATAGCGGTTGATATCGCAAAGAAAAAACGAGGGCAAAAGAACCTCTTGGATTTATGGACAAGTTCGACTGAGTACACCCGTAGCAAGATGATTTATGAGGAAAACTGACATGAATGAACTAGATTTAAGTAACACACAGGCTGCTGTCTTAATCGTGATTTTGATTGGCTTACTGCTTTATTTAAACCACCGAGACCGCAAAAAAAGCGCCCAAATTGAGCGAGAAAACCAACAGACGATAAAAACACCTAGCGAGGATTTAAACCCTGAATATGGGCGATATATCCAGCTTGCAGGAGTCAACGTATGGGGAGGGATGGAATGAGTCTATCAGAGAATGATAAACGAGTATTAAGATTAATCAAGGTAGGGGCTGAGAACTCCATAACAGGGTCAGAAATTAGCCTGACAACCAAGCTAACAGAAAGAACTGTACGTGACATTATCAAGTGTCTAGTAGTTAAGCACAACATCCCTATTGTAGGGGTTAGATGTGGCGTTTTTAGTGGGTACTTTATTCCGGCGAATAAAGGCGAGTTACTAGATGGCGCTAAGGCTTTTTACAACCAAGTACAGGAGGAGAGCAAGCGCCTAGCGGTGTTGATGAATAGCGACCTAGAAAGCTACAAAGAAACCTTGAAGGAGGTGGGCGGATATGTTTAGCCTAAGCCGAGAAAGCGAGCAAGACCTAGCGCATGGCATTCTGGAGGTAGTGGAAAGATACCTGGAAGCGCGTGAGAAAGTACCGCCAAGATTGACCAAGTTAATAAATAGAGTTGAACTCAAAGAGGAATTGAAAATTAGTGACAACACGCTGAATAAGTGGGAAAGTCAGGGTTTAAGACGCTATCAACCGCCGGACGATGGTTCAAGAATGATTTACTATTTAGTAACTGACATCTGGAAGTTTCTGGGGGTGGATGAATGACAATTTACGAGGCTAGAGGTTTCCAGAGTAATCTTGTCTATCCATTTGATAAGATTGAGCCGTTCCAGTACATTGAACGCTTTAAGCCTTTGGTAGTCCCTGAAAGTGCTGATCCGGAGGAATACAAAAGAACCCAGGCGCCATATTGTTTAAGTGGTAAGGTTATGCCGGAGAAAAACGGGAGTTACAAACGAAACAACTCCAGTCTAATCTATCGGGATTTGATTTTCCTTGATTATGACGATATACAGGGGACGACTGAGGACTTCATAGAAGCCGTTTCTAGCGCCTTGTTTGGCTACTCTTATATCTTATACCCGACTATCAAACATAGCATAGAAAAGCCCCGTTTTCGCCTTGTGGTGAAATCTAACAACGTGATGAACGAGGCAACCTATAAGCAGGTAGTAAAAGAGATTGCTGACAAGATTGGGCTACCCTTTGACATGGCCAGTTTAACCTGGTCACAACTCCAAGGGCTACCAGTCACAACAGGCGACCCAGCAAGTTATCAAAAGGTTGTGGAGCATGGCCTAGATTATCCAGTCCCCAAGGTTGAACCAAGAGCGAAGCAAGGAACTACTGAGCGTTATAAACCTAGAGTAAGTGGCCAGAGGTCAATGACTATGAGGATTATTGACACGCTTTTCAACGGATTTGGAGACGAAGGAGGGCGCAACGTAGCGCTGACACGCTTTGTGGGATTACTCTTCAATAAGTGGGTTGATTGTGACCTAGAGACCGCCTATGAACTGACAAAGATAGCAAATAGCGTGACAGTTGAACCATTGCCTATTGAAGAGCTAGACCGCAGTTTCAGTAGTATAGCACGGGCTGAATATAGAAAGAGAGGTTAGAACCATAGAACTAGAAGAATTAGAAAACCTAAAAAGTGAAATCATGGAGGTCAGAGAGCAAGAACACCCTCCTAGAACGATGTGGGAACTTTATAGTAGGATTTGGGAGCTTGGGGATCAATGGCGTAAGGAAAACTCCTATATCGTCAATGAAGGAAAGAAAAACGAAAGGGTAGAAATCCCACGACCAAGTGTTGCAATCGTAGCCAAAGCGTTACAGGAAATTTGCCATTTTACCTTTATAGGTGAGGGGGTTATAAGTGATATTAGTAAGTTATATCTTTACCATTTGGATTTAGGCCATTATGTATCAAGTAACGACATTTTCCGAAAATTGCTTTTAAAATATGACTCACGTTTGACTTCTAACAAGTTCTTTTTAGAACTTATCTCCTATATCCGTACAGAAACTAAGATGAAACCACCGCTGGACGATTATCGATATATTCCAGTAGCGAATGGAGTTTATAATATTAAAACTCATAAACTAGAGGAATTTAGTCCTAATTTTGTCATTACCAGTAAGATACAAACGGAATACAATCCATGCGCCAGAAAGCCTATTTTAGATGGTTGGTTTGATTTTGATAGATGGTTAGAGGCTTTAGCAGTTAACGATAAAGAAGTTGTAGCTTTATTGTGGCAAGTCATAAATGAGGCTATCAATCCCAACCGAACACGTAAGAAAATGGTGCTAATGGTTGGAGATGGTAATAATGGAAAGGGTACTTTCCAATCCTTGCTGGAAAATTTAATAGGACGGTCAAATATTAGTAATTTGAAACCTGACCAGTTTGGGAAAGAGTTCTATTTAGGCGCTTTGGAAGGAAAGGTTTGTAATATTGGAGATGATATTTCTAACAAGTACCTGGATGAAGTTTCTGACCTTATGAGTGTAATTAGTGGAGATCCAGTGCAGGTCAATAAAAAAAGCTTGCAACCCGTGGAAGCACGTTTCAGACTATTGTGTATCTTTTCGGGCAATGATTTGCCTAGAGCTAGAAATAAGACCATGGGGTGGTATAGACGGCTTTGTATCATTCCTTTCCGTGCAGATTTTAACGGTCAGAAAGAACGTCATGAAATCAAAGACCGATTTATAAAGAACAAAGAGCTGCTAGAGTGGGTTTTGTTTAAAGTTTTAAATATGCCAGATTTTGATAGCTTTATAGAACCTGAAGCGGTACAAAAAATGCTTAGCAAGTACAAAAACGATAACGATTATATCAAAGTTTGGGTAGAGAATTTCTACATACCAAACGGGTGGCATGAAATAAACCATGTTCCAATGTTTATTGCAAGAAATAAATTAAAAGAGTTTGCTGAGGATATAGGTATAGATAAACCTAAACTTGGACAATTTAGCAATGCAGTAATGGCCGAATTGGAAAAAACAACGTCATATAAGTACTCAGCCAAAAACGGAACGGTTAGCTCTAAGTTTTATGACGTACTTGACCCACAAGGTTTTCAACGTAAAAGATTTGTTAAAGGTATATGGGGAATACACTTAGAAGATGAAGATTTAGGTTAGGAAATTTAATACTAAAAAACCAATTACACCAAGGGTTATAGCAATTTAGGTTATGCAAAAAATAGAAACATAACCTAAACACTAACCTTTGTAAACGTTGATATAAAAGTCTTTGCGAGTATTTAGGTTAGTAGGTTAGTTTTTATTTCTAATATCTCTATATAAAAAATAATATATATACGTGTTATATAGGCGCGAACTTAAAAAGTAAAACTAACCCTAATCTAACACCCTTGAAACGTTGATATAGTAGGCTTTTGAAGGGTTATTTTTTAAAACTAATCAAAACCTAATCTAAGAGAAAAAAGGAGCAAACCAGATGGCGATGAACATTTGTCAAAGAGTGACTAGACTAGAAGAAACCGTTGAGCGGATCAGTGAGGCGCTGGATGGCTTTATTGAGAATGCGAACCATAACGCTATAGTAAGCAATAAAAACATCGAACGGATTCAGGAAGGTTTTGAAATAGTCTTTAAAGAGCTTGATGAACTAAAAACAGTACCTGACAAACACTAAAACATTTAAACAAAATGGGGTAGATAGTACCGCCCCCCTTGCGACGGTGTAACTACTAGTGACACCCTTAAAACAGATGAAAGGATAACGAATGGAGATACAAAATGGCTTTATTTATTTCAAAAGTTATGGTATAATAAAACTGTTAGAGGTTCCAAGGTTTGGGAGTATCACGCTTAAAATACAAGACGGCGAGATTGTCTCCAGCGTGGAATCTAAAACAACAATATTTAAAAAGAATACTGACTGAAAAAATCAGAGGTATAGCATAAAGTAGAGTAATCTATTTTGGCTATGCCTCTTTTGTTTTTGGAAAGATTGGAGGAAAAAGAAATGTCAACATTGCAAGAAGTCAAAAACCAGATGGACAAAGTACGGACTCAATTAGAGATTTTTGATCGCTTTGATGAGGAAATCAAGAAAGCAGAGCAAGAAGTTAAGGCTATTAAAGCTAAGAAAGCGGACTTGCAAACTTTTGAAGATTTTCAAGCTATAAACGCAAAAGAAAAGTATATTGCTGATATGAAAGCACAAAGAACTAAACTCGAAAAAGAACGAATTGACTCAATCGTGGCAGACGCTAGAAAAATCAATGCCTCAGGTTATTTAGAAACAGCATTAGAGCAAGATGAAACAGTGAAACGCCAACGTCAAGAAATCAAACAGAAATCTATTGAGCTTCTGGAGTTGATTGCAAATTATAACGAAAACTACAAAAATACTGCTAAAAGATTGGCGGATGAGGTAAGAGAAACAGGTATCGAAGAGTTATTTGACCGCCTGAATACGTCACCAGAATATAGTGGAGTAAGTAAGCCTTACATTTACAGTGGTGTAGCTGGTTATATGGGAAACCAACACCGCTATTTAGATCCGAGTGATGATTTAGCGTATTTTGTGAATCGTATCAATTTATTTGAAGGAGAACAATAATGAAAGATGAACATAAACAACTATTTCAAGAAATCGAAGAAGAGAAGAGACAAGCTGACTTACTGCAAGAGCTTGCCAAGAACGTAGAAAGTATTTCAAAATCTTATGAAGAGGAAGCTGTGACCCTTGAAGAGTTTAAAGCTATGGGCTACAAGCGTAGACATGAACTATTTGAGAAAGATAAAGCCCTGTATGATAAGCTACTAGGCAAGGAAAAACGCGGTTTGTAATGTGGAGGGGAGCAATCCCCTTTTTTTACATAAATCAGACAGAATTACACACGAGGTAGGGGAATGGTTAGAAGTTCAAAAGCAAGACTAGAAAAGTTAGAAGAGTATGCTGGAAAGACGGAATATGCAACAACTGATGAATGTATATCTTTATATGTGGATTGTTTAAGATTTGCTTTTCAGCAAGATGAAATAAAGATAGATATGGATGATTTTATTAAAACACCATTTAAAGATATTAAGCTAGCAGACTATAAGAAATCAAAAAAACGTATGGATGAACTTAGGGAAATGACTGGGATAAGTGAGTTTTCAGAATTAGAGCAATAAAGCGAGGTGAACAGTATTTGACAGAATTAAGCAGAAAAAAAGAAATATTTATGGCCAATTATCTCATGACTGGTAATGTAAAAAAAGCTAGTGAATTAAGTGAGATTACCAGAAAGACGGCTTACAATTACTTGAACGATGCAACCTTTAAGAGAATTTACCGTGAAAGACGTAGCGAACAACTTAAGGAGTCTACTACGCTGTTACAGAATGCAAGCGTTGAGGCAGTCAATGTATTAAGGGAAATCATGCTTGATAAGACAGTGAGCCCGTATGCGAGACAACAAAGCGCCCAAAGCATTCTAAACATGGCTTATAAGGCGGTTGAAATGGTTGAGGTAGTGGAGCAATTAGAAATATTAGAGGCGAAGATACTAGATGAAGGCGATTAAAAACCGTTTAAATAAGTTGAATAAGTTAGCGGTGGTTGATGAAGTTGATACCGTATTTTTGACGCAGATTGATACTGGACATTTTGAGGTAAGATATAGGATAGGTGGAAAAAATCCCAAAGATATTATAGAAGTCTATCCGACAAAAGAAGAAGCAGAAAAAGCTATTTCAGAAATTAAAAATACAAAAGGATTGCGGATATTCTGGGACAATTTGGCTTTATTGGAGGATAATTAGAGCTTATCATTTATCAAGCAGATAAGAGAAATAATAACCCTCCTTAACTCCTTGAGAAACGACAAGCAGATAAGCAAAGTTTTTAGCCCTCTTATTTCGGTTCTACTCCTTGCAGAATGACAAGGAAATAAGAGAGATAAAAACATCCCTTAATTGCTTATCAAACCACAAGGAGATACGGGGGCTATCTCCCTCCCCACGCACTTCTATGAGCTTCACACCGTCATTGTACATTTTTTCTCACGGGGAAGCATTTGAAGCTAGAGCGAACATAGAGAAAACGAAAAAAGCCAAGACACTCTCTGTCTCAGCTAATAGTTCTCACAAAGACTATTATATCATAGAGGAGGCCGAGACATGACACCAGAGCAGGTAAAAGAAACACTAGAGGGCGTTAAGTGGATAAACAAAGAGATAGAAGGCTTATATTTAGAGCTTGCAGCTTTAGAAAGTGGTATTATCAAAAAGCAAGAACTAAGCAATACCAGAGTACAAACAAGCAGGGTAAATACGGCAGAGAATAATCTTATAAGTGTTCTGAAGCTAAAAGAGGATACGCTTCAGAGGATTGAGCGACTTACTGAGGAGAGAATGGAAATATCTAGGCTGATCGATAAGCTGGCCAATCCGCTTGAGCGTTCTGTTCTCAGGCTGTTCTACTTGAATGTTCTCGAAGCTTGGCAGGTTGCTGAAGAAATAGATAGGTCAAAGACTACAGTATACCTTATAAGGCAAAAAGCCATAGAACACTTAGCTGGTCTGGTACATGCAGATTGATTTAACCTTACCACAGAGACTAATGTGTATAGGGTGCCCTAGGCTTCATATTCGCCTCCCTATTTCGCTTGGTTTCGTACCGGACGATTAAAACACCATGGATAAACTAGAAGCCCTTAGAAACGAATCAGGGGGACTTTTGTGAGGTCATAATCTTATAAACCACGCGCTTCATGGTATAATATACCTATCAGCAACCAGCAATAAAAAAAGCACGTTTGACCGTGCTAGTTTCTTGCCTGCTGAACTCGTCATTTATTGCCCTTTTTGAGGGCTTTTTTTGTGGACTTTTTGAGAACTTTTATGGTCTTTAAAAATAACCTAAAGACCTGCTGTTTTTTAAAACTCAATAATATCAAGGGTTTAGACGCTTTAATGAATCCTAAAAAATTGTCATTTCTATTTTTATGAGAAACGTGCTAACTGCTAGAAATTATGGTAGAATAAAGTATTAAGTAATCGTGGAAAAAGGATATCTATGCGAAAAGAAATTGCACCTGAATTATACAACTATAACAAGTTTCCTGGTCCGGAGTTCCATTTACACGGGGACAAGGTCGAAACGGAAGGGATAGCTTTTTCCTTGGTTGAAAATATCAAGGATGCCTTTGATGTGACGACTTTTAATCAGCGTTTTTCAGAAGTATTAACCAAGTTTGATTATATCGTGGGGGACTGGAGCAACGAACAGCTTCGCCTACGAGGTTTTTACAAGGATGACCGAACAGAAGAAAAACTTGAAAAAATCAGTCGTTTACAAGACTACCTTTTAGAGTATTGTAGTTATGGTTGTGCCTATTTTGTCTTAGAAAATGAAGCCCCTAAGCGAGCATTATTTGACAAGAAAATGCGTAAGACGGAAGAAGAAACACCTTCTAGAAAAGGAAAGAAACCGACTCAAACCAAACGAAAGTCGAATGCAGATAAGAAAAATAGACGTCGTCAGAAAGACCAGCATTCTCAGAAAGAGGACAAGGGACAACGTCATTTTGTTATTCGTCAGAAGTGAGTAGAGAATAAGGAGAAGAAATGAAACCCTCAATTCATAGTTTGGCACATCAAACCATGCAGGAATGGGTATTGGAGCAGGGAGAAAAGAAATTCCGTGCAGATCAAATCTGGGAATGGCTCTACCGTAAACGTGTGCAGTCATTTGAAGAAATGACCAACCTTTCCAAGGATTTGATTGCTAAGCTCAATGACCAGTTTGTGGTCAATCCCTTGAAACAACGTATTGTGCAAGAGTCTGCTGATGGTACAGTCAAATATCTCTTTGAATTGCCTGACGGTATGTTAATTGAAACTGTACGCATGCGTCAACACTATGGTTTATCTGTCTGTGTGACCACTCAGGTCGGCTGTAATATCGGTTGTACCTTCTGTGCCTCTGGTTTGATTAAGAAGCAGCGTGACCTCAATAACGGTGAAATCGTAGCGCAAATCATGCTGGTTCAGAAATACTTTGATGAGCGTGGTCAGGATGAACGCGTCAGCCATATCGTTGTCATGGGAATCGGTGAGCCCTTTGATAATTACAACAATGTCTTGAATTTCTTTCGTACTATCAATGATGATAAAGGAATGGCTATCGGTGCTCGTCACATCATGGTTTCAACCTCAGGTTTGGCTCATAAAATTCGTGACTTTGCTGATGAGGGGGTTCAGGTCAATCTTGCCGTGTTTCTTCATGCACCCAACAATGAACTTCGTTCAAGTATCATGAAAATTAACCGTGCCTTTCCGATTGAAAAACTCTTTGCTGCTATTGAATACTACATTGAGACAACAAACCGTCGTGTAACCTTTGAATATATCATGCTTAATGAAGTCAACGACGGTGTAGAACAAGCCTTGGAATTGGCTGAATTGCTCAAGAACATCAAGAAATTGTCTTATGTAAACTTGATTCCTTATAACCCAGTTAGTGAGCATGACCAATATAGCCGTAGTCCCAAAGAGCGCGTGTTGGCTTTCTATGATACGCTTAAGAAAAAAGGGGGCAACTGTGTGGTTCGTCAAGAGCATGGTACAGATATTGACGCAGTTTGTGGACAATTGCGCTTTAACACAATGAAACGTGACCGCCAGAAGGCAGTCGCAGCGATAAATCCTTAATGATGAAGAAGACTTATAATCATATTTTGGCCTGGGGAGTCATTTTCTATAGCATTTGCATTGTCTATTTTTGCTTTACTCCTCAAGAACAATCTACCGTGGGAGTGGGAACTCCAGATATTCAGCATCTTGGACGCCTGGTTTTTCTTTTGACTCCTTTCAATTCTCTCTGGAAACTGGGCGAAGTGAGTGACATTGGACAATTATGTTGGATTTTTTTACAAAATATCCTCAATGTCTTCTTGTTTTTTCCTCTGATTTTCCAACTCCTTTATCTATTTCCAAATTTGCGGAAAACAAAAAAGGTCCTTCTTTTTAGTTTTCTTGTGAGTCTTGGAATCGAGTGTACGCAATTAATCTTGGACTTTTTCTTTGATTTCAATCGCGTCTTTGAGATTGATGATTTGTGGACCAACACTTTGGGTGGCTATCTGGCTTGGCTCCTTTATAAACGATTACATAAAAACAAGATAAGGAATTAAAATGAGTATTTTAGAAGTTAAAAATCTGAGTCACGGTTTTGGTGACCGTGCAATTTTTGAAGATGTGTCCTTCCGTCTCCTCAAGGGAGAACATATCGGCCTGGTCGGTGCCAATGGTGAAGGAAAATCAACCTTTATGAGTATCGTGACTGGTAAAATGCTGCCAGATGAAGGAAAGGTTGAGTGGTCCAAATATGTGACGGCTGGTTACTTGGATCAGCACTCTGTCCTTGCTGAAAGACAGTCGGTGCGTGATGTTCTCCGTACGGCTTTTGATGAGCTTTTCAAAGCTGAAGCTCGTATCAATGACCTCTATATGGAAATGGCTGAAGACGGTGCGGATGTTGATGCTCTCATGGAAGAAGTGGGAGAACTTCAAGACCGTCTGGAGAGTCGTGATTTCTATACCTTGGATGCTAAGATTGACGAAGTAGCGCGTGCTCTTGGTATTATGGACTTTGGCATGGATACGGATGTAACTTCTTTGTCAGGTGGGCAAAGAACCAAGGTGCTTTTGGCAAAACTTCTCCTTGAAAAGCCTGATATTTTGCTGTTGGACGAGCCGACCAACTACTTGGATGCTGAGCATATTGATTGGCTCAAGCGCTATCTCCAAAACTATGAGAATGCCTTTGTTCTCATTTCGCACGATATTCCATTCCTCAATGACGTTATTAATATTGTCTATCATGTGGAAAATCAACAGCTGACGCGTTACTCTGGTGACTACTACCAGTTCCAAGAAGTTTATGCTATGAAGAAATCTCAGCTAGAGGCAGCCTACGAACGCCAGCAGAAAGAGATTGCAGACCTCAAGGACTTTGTGGCTCGTAATAAAGCCCGTGTTGCAACTCGTAATATGGCTATGTCTCGTCAAAAGAAATTGGATAAGATGGATATTATCGAACTCCAAAGTGAGAAACCAAAACCATCCTTTGATTTCAAACCAGCTCGTACACCAGGGCGCTTTATCTTCCAAGCCAAGAACTTGCAAATTGGTTACGACCGTCCTCTTACTAAGCCTTTAAATCTTACCTTCGAACGCAATCAAAAGGTTGCGATTATTGGTGCTAATGGTATTGGAAAAACAACTCTCTTGAAGAGTCTCTTGGGCATTATCTCGCCAATCGCTGGGGAAGTGGAGCGTGGAGATTATTTAGAACTTGGTTATTTTGAGCAGGAAGTAGAAGGCGGTAATCGCCAAACTCCTCTTGAAGCTGTCTGGAATGCCTTTCCTGCCCTTAATCAAGCAGAAGTCCGTGCAGCCCTTGCCCGTTGTGGTTTGACAACCAAACATATTGAAAGCCAGATTCAAGTATTATCAGGGGGAGAGCAAGCCAAGGTTCGTTTCTGTCTCTTGATGAATCGTGAAAACAACGTTTTAGTGCTAGACGAGCCGACCAACCATTTGGATGTGGATGCAAAGGATGAGCTCAAACGCGCTCTCAAAGAATACAGGGGATCTATCCTTATGGTCTGCCACGAGCCAGACTTTTATGAAGGTTGGATAGACCAAATATGGGATTTTAATAATTTAACTTAAGAATGAGAGTAAAAGAAATACAGTACCGAATGTGGATACTGTATTTTTTTGGTTTTTAAGATTTAAAATCGTAGTCTTTCACCACTTCGATGCTGTCGATTGTGATAGCAGTAGTTGGCTTGTCTTTTTCATCTTTTTCGGCTTTAGCAATCTTATCCACAACATCCATACCGTCAATCACTTGACCAAAGACTGGGTGTTTGCCATCTAGACTAGGGTTTCCACCTTCTTTGTAGGCTTCGATAATTTTCTGTGGATACTTGCTTGTAGGGAGTTTAGAAGAGGTATCTGTAGAGTTTTGGTTGATGAAGAACTGGCTGCCATTGGTGTTTGGTTGACCAGTATTAGCCATAGCAAGAGCACCACGGATGTTATACAAATAAGGAGTAATCTCGTTCTTGAAACCAGTTCCTTTGTCTTTAGTCTTATCCTTGTCATGCCAGATGGACTGACCACCTGTACCGTCCCCTTTTGGATCTCCAGTTTGGACCATAAAGCCATCGATGACACGGTGGAAGGTAATACCGTTATAGTAGCCTTCTTTGGCGTGAGTGAGGAAATTTTCAACCGCTAGAGGAGCGAGTTTAGGGAAGAGTTTAATGCGAATATCACCTTGGCTTGTGTGGAGAATCACTTCGGCTTCATCTTCAGCAACTTCCTTAGATAGTTGTGGGAAATTGGCGTTTTCGTTTGTTAAAGCATCGTTTAACTCCTTGGCAGATTGGGCAGCTACTTTGGAACTTTCTTCAGCAGCAAGACTGGAATCAACATAATCATCACCACGCAGACTGCGTTGGACGCTGCTACACCCAGCTAGGGCTACAGTAGACAGTAAAAGAAGGGTTGCTAGTTTTTTCATTCTGATCCTCTCAAAAATTCATTTATACCATTGTACCCTAAAAGGAAGTGGATTTCAAATATTAGTAGTTTACAGAACTGGCTTAGATAATAGTTGGGATTTCATCATCATCTTGAAAATCTTCAACTTCTTCAACTTCTTCAACTTCTTCCCCAGTAAATGGTTTCTGAAAAGAACTTAGTATAAAACGGGCAATTGGTTCAACAATTAGGAAATTTAGAGGAAGAGCTGCAATAAAGTTTACGAACCAGGCGCTTAGATAGGTATTGGGTGTGATAGCAATGCCATTGTAAAAAAGTCCATAGAAGGACATGAAAGTGACCAGCTAATTCTTCTTCTGAAAAATGCTCATGAAGGGCTTGATCCAGGTCGCAAGATTTCATTTTAGAAAGTCCAGTAACTCCCTTCTTCTTCAGGATATTCTTTTTCATGGTAGTATTTAGATGGTCAAGTGAGTCAAAAGAAGTTTCGACAAGAGCATACCCTTTTTCTACCAGAGTTTTTAGATGTTTAGGGGCATCAATACCATAAGTGTACTCAAAGTATTTTGGAAACCAGATCTTAAGAAAGCTCGTAAAGCTAGCCAGTTCTCTAAACGCTAAGAACTAGCTACAACACAGCATTTACAACACTTCATGGTTCACACCATGGGGTGTTTTTTAATGATTTTAAGCAAAATTCACACTTAATTGAAAGTTATTTAAATTAGATGAAAATTTATTTTTTGAAAAAGTGGGAAAACATTGATTCTAAGCGAATTTTGAATCATATTCGAATGGGAGTTTTTAAAATCATGTTTCAGTGGTAAAAGTACCAAACTGGATTCTCCATAGTAAAATGATATCTCCTGCTAGTGAATCATCTGCTAATAAGTCCATATTTCGCTTGGGAACGGGCTTGGGACTTAGAAGCCAAGTATCCAACTCTCGTTCAGGCGATATGAAGGGTTTGACTTGGTGTTCTTTATAAAATTTTTCTAAAATAGTATTCACGGATAGCATCTTTCAAACATTTATTTCCTATTCTAACAAATTTCTAAATGCTTTAAGAAATTTATAGTCTGTCAAGTTTTTTTCTTGACACCTGCCAGAAATCTGCTATAATAGAACATGTGCTAAATAGCTCAGCTATTTCACCGAAATAAAAAATTAAAGAAATGAGACTTTAAAAATGGCAGTTAAAATCCGTTTGACTCGTATGGGTTCTAAGAAAAAACCTTTCTATCGTATCAACGTAGCAGATTCACGTTCACCACGTGACGGACGTTTCATCGAAACAGTTGGAACTTACAACCCACTTGTTGCTGAAAACCAAGTAACTTTGAAAGAAGACCGCGTTCTTGCATGGTTGGCTAATGGAGCTCAACCTTCAGACACAGTACGTAACATCCTTTCAAAAGAAGGCGTATTGAAAAAATTCCACGATTCTAAATTTTCAAAATAAGTTTAAAGTAGGTTGACAGATGGATACGATTGAAAATCTCATTATTGCGATTGTGAAACCCTTAATTTCACAACCAGATGCCTTAACTATCAAGATTGAGGATACACCAGAATTTTTGGAATATCATTTGAATCTTGATCAAAGCGATGTGGGTCGTGTAATCGGTCGTAAGGGTCGCACTATTTCTGCGATAAGAACGATTGTCTACTCTGTCCCAACTGAATACAAAAAAGTAAGAATCGTTATTGACGAAAAATAAGAAGGGCGGGACGGATGTCTCGCTTTTTTGTGTGGAATAGAAGATATAGTAAAATGAAACAAGAACAGGACAAATCGATCAGGACAGTCAAATCGATTTCTAACAATGTTTTAGAAGTAAAGGTGTACTATTCTAGTTTCAATATACTATAAAAGATTGAACGTTTAGGCAATTCCAAGACTACTTACTCGAACATTAACAGCAGTCTCGGACTGATGAAGGTCTCTTTATGAAGTTAGTGGAGGAAGTCGGAGAAGTAGCCGAGGTTTTGAATAGGCGCTCTGGTCGAAAAGAAGGGATAGGATTCGAACGAGGAACCTGCCAGAGAACTGGCTGATATCATTTACTACACCGTCGCAATCGTAGCTATTAATCATATTGACCTTACCAAGACTGTCTTTGAGAAAGACAAAACCGCAGCCGTTAATTACCAACATAAACATAATTTGGAAGGATTCTTGAAGGGAAAGTAGAGATATTGTCCCCTTCCTCCAACTTGAGAAAATCCTTGGAACGTGATAAAATAAAGGATAAGGATTTTTAATAATTCATTATATAGAATGAGTGGATTTCTTTATGAAGAGGTTTGAAGTATCTACAGAAATTGGTAGCCTCTCTGTTACTTATCAAAAGCAAAAGAAAGTGCTAGTTTGTCTAAACGGAGCAGGTTTGCTACCAAGTTATGAAAATTTTTCACTTATACTTGAAAAACCTCCTCCTACAATTGGTTATTTGACAATTGATTTTCCGAACACAGGTAGGAGTCCGATTCATGACCAAGCTGGAAAAAATCTAGATAATCTTGCAGATGCGGTTTATGAAGTACTTGAAGAATTAGGAATTTCTGAATATATACTTTGTGCACATAGTTGGAGTGGAATTTTAGCTTGCAAATTACTCGAGAAACCAATTAAGTGTCAGACTTTAGTAGCAATTGAACCGACAACTAAAAAAGTCATGTTTGCTGATTTTTCAGAAAATCCTTATCCAGAAATGGAAGAGCAGATGAGGCTGATTGACGAGTGTGGTCCTGAACTTTATTTTAAGAACTTAACTCAAGCAACATTTAGTCCTGAAACGAATAAAAAAATCTGGGAATTAATGCAAGAAAAAGGCTTAGAGTTGGAAAATCAAGATCCAGAATTTCAGATATCTGGAGAGATTACTGAGGAAGATTTTGAGAATTTGTCGATAGAATCTCATGTCCCTGTTTTTATTTTTTGTCAGACTTATAGAGAAAAAGAGTACAGAGAATCAGAATATTGGACTTCCAATACTAAACTCATTTTAGGAGGGAATCACCATTATTTACAATGGTCAGAATCGGAAAAAATTGCGGCTATTATTCGAGAATTGTCAGAATAAGATGGAAAAAAGGAGATTACAGGAGACAAGATGAACTACTTTAATGTTGGGAAAATCGTTAATACGCAGGGATTACAGGGTGAGATGCGAGTCTTGTCTGTGACGGATTTTGCAGAAGAACGGTTTAAAAAAGGAGCTGAGCTGGCTTTGTTTGATGAAAAAGATCAGTTTGTCCAAACAGTGACCATCGCTAGCCACCGTAAACAGAAGAACTTTGACATTATTAAATTCAAAGATATGTACCATATCAATACTATCGAAAAGTACAAGGGATACAGTCTCAAGGTCGCTGAGGAAGATTTGAATGACCTAGACGATGGTGAATTTTACTATCACGAGATTATCGGTTTGGAAGTCTATGAGGGTGATAGCTTGGTTGGAACCATCAAGGAAATCCTGCAACCAGGTGCTAATGATGTCTGGGTGGTCAAACGAAAAGGCAAACGTGATTTGCTTTTACCTTATATCCCACCAGTGGTTCTCAATGTTGATATTCCAAATAAACGGGTCGATGTGGAAATCTTAGAAGGGTTAGACGATGAAGATTGATATTTTAACCCTCTTTCCAGAGATGTTTTCTCCACTGGAGCACTCAATCGTTGGAAAGGCTCGAGAAAAAGGGCTCTTGGATATCCAGTATCATAATTTTCGAGAAAATGCTGAAAAGGCCCGTCATGTAGATGATGAGCCCTACGGAGGCGGTCAGGGCATGTTGCTCAGAGCACAACCTATTTTCGATTCCTTTGATGCTATTGAAAAGAAAAATCCGCGCGTTATTCTCCTTGATCCTGCTGGAAAGCAGTTTGATCAGGCTTATGCTGAAGATTTGGCTCAAGAGGAAGAGCTAATCTTTATCTGTGGGCACTATGAGGGTTATGATGAGCGCATTAAGACCTTGGTAACAGATGAGATTTCCCTAGGTGACTATGTCCTCACTGGTGGAGAATTGGCAGCTATGACCATGATTGATGCTACAGTTCGCCTGATTCCAGAAGTGATTGGCAAGGAGTCTAGCCACCAAGATGATAGTTTTTCTTCAGGTCTTTTAGAATATCCTCAGTACACACGTCCCTATGATTATCGAGGCATGGTCGTGCCAGATGTATTGATGAGTGGCCATCATGAAAAGATTCGTCAGTGGCGATTGTACGAGAGTTTAAAGAAAACCTACGAGCGCAGACCGGATTTACTTGAACATTATCAACTGACAGTAGAAGAAGAAAAAATGCTGGCAGAAATCAAAGAAAACAAAGAATAAAGGAGAAACCTATGCAAGTAATCAAACGTAATGGCGAAATTGCTGAATTTAATCCAGATAAGATTTACCAAGCCATCTTGAAGGCAGCCCAAACTGTTTATGTTTTGACAGATGATTTGCGTCAAAATCTTGCTCAAGTCACTAAGAAGGTAGTTTTGGATTTACAAGAAGCCAAGGTGGAACGTGCGACTATCAGTATGATTCAATCTATGGTTGAACATCGTTTATTGGGCGCAGGTTACATTACCATTGCAGAACACTACATTTCCTATCGTTTACAACGTGACTTGGAAAGAAGTGGTTATGGAGATCATATTGCAGTTCATTTACATTTTGAACAAATTCGCTAAGAAAAAAGAGTGGGATGAAGCAACTACATCTCACTCTTTCTTAAATCTATTTTTTTGGGCTGTTTGGACAGTTGAGGGGACAAATCGCAGGCGTTGAATATCGCTTATACGGATAATCCGGCTCACATTTTTGGCAAAATTTTTCACGATAATTTGCTGGCCTTGCTGATCATATTTGATGATATCACCTGTAAAACTTGTCTCAGACAAGATAAGGTGAACAGCGGTTTGTTTCTGGATAGCCTCTTCAATAGTGGCTGTAAGGGAGTTGGTTTCAGTCTGGTCAGGTTGGTCATGTCCATTTAAAAAATCATGTATTTTATCTAGAACTTGCTGGAATTTATGTCTCATATTGGCCTCCCTTCTTTTATATCAATATTATATAAAATTTTCCTAAAATCTACAAGATTTTACGAATAAACTAATGAAACTAAAAAAGGAGAAGAAAATGGCAGAATTTACATTTGAAATCGAAGAACACTTGTTGACTCTTTCTGAAAACGAAAAAGGTTGGACCAAGGAAATTAACCGTGTGAGCTTTAATGGTGCCCCTGCAAAGTTTGATATTCGTGCTTGGAGTCCAGACCATACTAAAATGGGCAAAGGGATTACTCTCTCAAATGAAGAATTTCAAACGATGGTGGATGCCTTTAAAGGCAACTAATACTCTTCGAAAATCTCTTCAAACCGCATCAGCTTTGCCTTGCCGTATGTATGGTTACTGACTTCGTCAGTTTCATCCACAACCTCAAAACAATGTTTTGAGCTGACTTCGTCAGTTTCATCCACAACCTCAAAACAGTGTTTTGAGCAGCCTGCGGCTAGCTTCCTAGTTTGCTCTTTGATTTTCATTGAGTATAAGTTTTCAAAATAAAAAAAAGGATATTGAGTCATGATAACTCGATATCCTTTTTTAGTTAGTAAAGTAAGCCTGATTTTTAAGGCGTTGAAGTAGGGGACGGCTAATAAAACTAATAGCCAGAAGTTTGCCAAGGTCTGGAATGATAAAGGGAAGAACCCCCACAACAAGAGCTTTTTCAAATGCCATTCCAGCTAGGAAATGCAAGCTGAGAATCCCGCCGACAAAGACAAGGGCATCACCCAAGAGGTTTGCAAGAAAAATCTTAACAACACCACTCTTGCTGTTGGTTAGAGAGGAAGTAAGTCCAGAGTAAACGAGATAAAACCAAAGATAGCCTGCAGTAGGGCCAACTAAAGCCTGAAAACCAGCTCCACCTCCTGCAAAGACAGGAAGACCGATAGCACCTAGAAGAAGATAGAGTCCAGCAGAAAGTACAGCCTCTCTCGGTCTAAAGACAGTAGCAATCAAGCCGATTGCAAAGTTTTGCAGAGTGAAGGGAACAGGTCCAATTGGAAGACTGATTTGTGCCAAAACAGCAATGAGAGCAGCCCCAATAGCAGGGATAGCATAAACGTGAGCTTTTTTCAAAATAGTTAACCTCTTTTCTAATGTATAGTAACTATTATACTCATATAGGAGTCGATGTCAACCATTTTTTAAAAACAAGGTAACAAAAACTGTAACAGCCGATTTTCGTGACTAGTCAAGTTGGATAATTTTTTTGTTGATTCGAAAATCATTAAAAAAGAAGCAGACATATTTATATCAGCTTCTTTTGTTTCGATTAACGCATGGTTACAAATTCTTCAGATGCAGTTGGGTGAATTGCCACAGTTGCATCAAAGTCAGCCTTGGTTGCTCCCATTTTGATAGCAACGGCAAATCCCTGAATCATTTCATCAACGCCGTAGCCAATTCCATGAAGTCCGACAACTTTTTCTTCTGAACCAGCTGTTATGAGTTTGAAACGGGATTCTTGACGGTTGCGAGTGCAAGCAGAGTACATAGATGCAAAGCTTGATTTATAAACCTTGATTTGGTCTTGACCGTATTCTTTAATAGCTTGCTCTTCTGTCAAACCAACAGTTCCGATAGCAGGGTGTGAAAAGACAACAGTTGGAATAGTTGAGTAATCCATTTTTGCAGTAGTTTTTCCGTTAAAGAGACGTTCAGATAGGGTACGTCCGGCCTTGATTGCAACTGGAGTCAGTTCTTTCTCGCCCGTTACATCACCTAGAGCATAGATTCCCTCAACAACAGTATTTTGGTATTCATCCACTTGGATAAAGCCACGTTCGTTCAGAGTCACTCCAGCTTTTTCAAGTTGCAAGCCCTTAACGTTTGGACGGCGACCTGTAGCCCAGATAACTTGGCTAGCTGTGTGACTAGTACCATCTTCGAAATGAATGGTAATGCCGTCAGTAGTTTTTTCTAACTTGACAGGGACTTTGTGAGTGTGAAGTGGTAAGTTTGTTCTTTCCATTTCCTTGACCAAACCTTCAACGATGTAGGAATCAAAACCACGTAAAGGACGATCGCGGCGAACAAAGAGATCTGTCTTGACACCAAAAGTGTGGAGTACGCCAGCTAATTCAACGGCGATATAACCAGCGCCTAGAATGGCAATTGACTCTGGAAGTTCTTCCCAGGCAAATACATCATCAGAAGAGCCACCTAGCTCAGCACCAGGAATATTAGGAATACTTGGATGGGCACCTGTAGCAATCACGATATGTTTAGCACGAATCAGTTCACCATTTACGCTTACAGTATGAGAATCTACAAATTCAGCATGACCTTCAATCAAGTCTACACCGTTGCGTTTAAAACTACCATCATAAGAAGAACGAGCGCGATCAATGTAGGCTTCACGATTGCGACGTAGGGTTGCAAAGTCAAAGTTAAGATCAGTAGTCTTAAAGCCGTAGTCTTCTCCAAATTGATGGAAAGTCTCAGCGATTTGCGCCCCGTACCACATGATTTTTTTAGGAACACAACCGACGTTGACACAGGTTCCACCTAATTTCTTTTCCTCAATAACGGCTGCTTTGGCTCCATGTTCACCAGCACGGTTCATGGTAGCGATTCCTCCGCTACCTCCACCGATAGCAATGATATCATATTCTCTCATTGAAAACTCCTTTGTAATCTTTTAAATAGTAGAGTGTCTTTTTTGATAGTTATATTTTATTCTTTTTTTGATTTGATTGCAAAAATCTGCTACGCACAAAAAATTGCAAAAAAGCTTGCCAAATAAGTCAAGATAGTGTATTATATATCTAGTACAATAGAAAAGCAAAATTCCGAACGATTGTTTAATCCTGAACTGCCATTATTTCCATCTGAACTGCATTGTTTGCTGGAGGGAAATTTGGTATAATAGCAAAGTATTGTAAAAAAGAAAAGGAGTTTCATTATGAAGAAAAAGAATGGTAAAGCTAAAAAGTGGCAACTGTATGCAGCAATCGGTGCTGCGAGTGTAGTTGTATTGGGTGCCGGGGGGATTTTACTTTTTAGACAACCTTCTCAGACTGCTGTAAAAGATGAGCCTACTCATCTTGTTGTTGCCAAGGAAGGAAGCGTGGCATCCTCTGTTTTATTGTCAGGGACAGTAACAGCAAAAAATGAACAATATGTTTATTTTGATGCTAGTAAGGGTGATTTAGATGAAATCCTTGTTTCTGTGGGCGATAAGGTCAGCGAAGGGCAGGCTTTAGTCAAGTACAGTAGTTCAGAAGCGCAGGCGGCCTATGATTCAGCTAGTCGAGCAGTAGCTAAGGCAGATCGTCATATCAATGAACTCAATCAAGCACGAAATGAAGCCGCTTCAGCTCAGGCTCCACAGTTACCAGCGCCAGTAGGAGGAGAAGATGCAACGGTGCAAAGCCCAACTCCAGTGGCTGGAAATTCTGTTGCTTCTATTGATGCTCAATTGGGTGATGCCCGTGATGCGCGTGCAGATGCTGCAGCGCAATTAAGCAAGGCTCAAAGTCAATTGGATGCAACAACTGTTCTCAGTACCCTAGAGGGAACTGTAGTCGAAGTCAATAGCAATGTTTCTAAATCTCCAACAGGGGCGAGTCAAGTTATGGTTCATATTGTCAGCAATGAAAATTTACAAGTCAAGGGAGAATTGTCTGAGTACAATCTAGCCAACCTTTCTGTAGGTCAAGAAGTAAGCTTTACTTCTAAAGTGTATCCTGATAAAAAATGGACTGGGAAATTAAGCTATATTTCTGACTATCCTAAAAACAATGGTGAAGCAGCTAGTCCAGCAGCCGGGAATAATACAGGTTCTAAATACCCTTATACTATTGATGTGACAGGCGAGGTTGGTGATTTGAAACAAGGTTTTTCTGTCAACATTGAGGTTAAAAGCAAAACTAAGGCTATTCTTGTTCCTGTTAGCAGTCTAGTAATGGATGATAGTAAAAATTATGTCTGGATTGTGGATGAACAACAAAAGGCTAAAAAAGTTGAGGTTTCATTGGGAAATGCTGACGCAGAAAATCAAGAAATCACTTCTGGTTTAACGAACGGTGCTAAGGTCATCAGTAATCCAACATCTTCCTTGGAAGAAGGAAAAGAGGTGAAGGCTGATGAAGCAACTAATTAGTCTAAAAAATATCTTCAGAAGTTACCGTAATGGTGACCAAGAACTGCAGGTTCTCAAAAATATCAATCTAGAAGTGAATGAGGGTGAATTTGTAGCTATCATGGGACCATCTGGGTCTGGTAAGTCCACTCTGATGAATACGATTGGCATGTTGGATACACCAACCAGTGGAGAATATTATCTTGAAGGTCAAGAAGTGGCTGGGCTTGGTGAAAAACAACTAGCTAAGGTCCGTAACCAACAAATCGGTTTTGTCTTTCAGCAGTTCTTTCTTCTATCGAAGCTCAATGCTCTGCAAAATGTAGAATTGCCCTTGATTTACGCAGGAGTTTCGTCTTCAAAACGTCGCAAGTTGGCTGAGGAATATTTAGACAAGGTTGAATTGACAGAACGTAGTCACCATTTACCTTCAGAATTATCTGGTGGTCAAAAGCAACGTGTAGCCATTGCGCGTGCCTTGGTAAACAATCCTTCTATTATCCTAGCGGATGAACCGACAGGAGCCTTGGATACCAAAACAGGTAACCAAATTATGCAATTATTGGTTGATTTGAATAAAGAAGGAAAAACCATTATCATGGTAACGCATGAGCCTGAGATTGCTGCCTATGCCAAACGTCAGATTGTCATTCGGGATGGGGTCATTTCGTCTGACAGTGCTCAGTTAGGAAAGGAGGAAAACTAAGATGCAGAATCTGAAATTTGCCTTTTCATCTATCATGGCTCACAAGATGCGTTCTTTGCTTACTATGATTGGGATTATTATCGGTGTTTCATCAGTTGTTGTGATTATGGCTTTGGGTGATTCCCTATCTCGTCAAGTCAATAAAGATATGACTAAATCTCAGAAAAATATTAGCGTCTTTTTCTCTCCTAAAAAAAGTAAAGACGGGTCTTTTACTCAGAAACAATCAGCTTTTACGGTTTCTGGAAAGGAAGAGGAAGTTCCTGTTGAACCGCCAAAACCGCAAGAATCCTGGGTCCAAGAGGCAGCTAAACTGAAGGGAGTGGATAGTTACTATGTAACCAATTCAACGAATGCCATCTTGACCTATCAAGATAAAAAGGTTGAGAATGCTAATTTGACAGGTGGAAACAGAACTTACATGGACGCTGTTAAGAATGAAATTATTGCAGGTCGTAGTCTGAGAGAGCAAGATTTCAAAGAGTTTGCAAGTGTCATTTTGCTAGATGAGGAATTGTCCATTAGTTTATTTGAATCTCCTCAAGAGGCTATTAACAAGGTTGTAGAAGTCAATGGATTTAGTTACCGGGTCATTGGGGTTTATACTAGTCCGGAGGCTAAAAGATCAAAAATATATGGGTTTGGTGGCTTGCCTATTACTACCAATATCTCCCTTGCTGCGAATTTTAATGTAGATGAAATAGCTAATATTGTCTTTCGAGTGAATGATACCAGTTTAACCCCAACTCTGGGTCCAGAACTGGCACGAAAAATGACAGAGCTTGCAGGCTTACAACAGGGAGAATACCAGGTGGCAGATGAGTCCCTTGTATTTGCAGAAATTCAACAATCGTTTAGTTTTATGACGACGATTATTAGTTCCATCGCAGGGATTTCTCTCTTTGTTGGAGGAACTGGTGTCATGAACATCATGCTGGTTTCGGTGACAGAGCGCACTCGTGAGATTGGTCTTCGTAAGGCTTTGGGTGCAACACGTGCCAATATTTTAATTCAGTTTTTGATTGAATCCATGATTTTGACCTTGTTAGGTGGCTTAATTGGCTTGACAATTGCAAGTGGTTTAACTGCCTTAGCAGGTTTGTTACTGCAAGGTTTAATAGAAGGTATAGAAGTTGGAGTATCAATCCCAGTTGCCCTATTTAGTCTTGCAGTTTCGGCTAGTGTTGGTATGATTTTTGGAGTCTTGCCAGCCAACAAGGCATCGAAACTTGATCCAATTGAAGCCCTTCGTTATGAATGAGATCAACAAGATGGACACTCGTCTATCTTGTTTTTGTATGGATTTCCCTATCGAAATTCATTAAAAATGTGATATAATGAAGTGTTAGAAAAACAGGTTTCATTTGCCTGGAAAGGAAAAATTATGTCTGAAAAAAATTTTTATATTACAACGCCGATTTACTATCCATCTGGGAAACTTCATATCGGTTCTGCCTACACAACTATCGCATGTGATGTCCTAGCACGTTACAAACGCCTGATGGGCTACGATGTATTTTATCTGACAGGTCTTGATGAACATGGTCAGAAAATCCAGCAGAAAGCGGAAGAAGCTGGTATTACACCTCAAGCCTATGTTGATGGAATGGCGGTTGGAGTTAAAGAACTCTGGCAATTACTAGATATCTCATACGATAAATTTATCCGTACAACTGATGACTACCATGAAAAAGTTGTCGCACAGGTCTTTGAACGCTTACTTGCTCAAGATGATATCTACTTGGGTGAATACTCTGGTTGGTATTCAGTATCAGACGAAGAATTCTTTACAGAAAGCCAGCTGGCAGAAGTTTTCCGTGATGAAGCTGGAAATGTGACTGGTGGTATTGCTCCATCAGGTCATGAGGTTGAATGGGTTTCTGAAGAATCATACTTCCTTCGCCTTAGCAAATACCAAGACCGTTTGGTCGAATTTTTCAAAGCTCATCCTGAATTTATCACGCCAGAGGGTCGCCTTAATGAAATGCTACGCAACTTCATCGAGCCAGGTTTGGAAGATTTGGCGGTATCTCGTACAACCTTTACATGGGGAGTGCCTGTCCCATCAAATCCAAAACACGTTGTCTACGTTTGGATTGATGCCCTTCTTAACTATGCGACAGCTCTTGGCTACGCTCAAGACGAACATGGTAACTTTGACAAGTTCTGGAATGGAACAGTCTTCCATATGGTAGGAAAAGACATCCTTCGCTTCCACTCTATCTACTGGCCAATCCTTCTTATGATGTTGGATGTTAAATTACCTGATCGTTTGATTGCCCATGGTTGGTTTGTCATGAAAGACGGAAAAATGTCTAAGTCAAAAGGGAATGTCGTTTACCCTGAAATGTTGGTAGAGCGTTATGGACTAGATCCACTTCGTTACTACCTCATGCGTAACCTTCCAGTTGGTTCAGACGGAACCTTTACTCCTGAAGACTATGTCGGCCGTATCAACTATGAATTGGCTAATGACCTTGGGAACCTCCTTAACCGTACGGTTTCCATGATTAATAAGTACTTTGATGGACAAATCCCTGCCTATGTAGAAGGTGTGACTGAATTTGATCATGTTCTTGCTGAGGTTGCAGAACAATCAATCGCAGACTTCCATACACACATGGAAGCAGTTGACTATCCACGTGCGCTTGAAGCAGTCTGGACTCTGATCTCTCGTACCAATAAATACATCGATGAGACCGCACCATGGGTCTTGGCCAAGGATGAAGCTCTTCGTGACCAATTGGCAAGTGTCATGAGCCACTTGGCAGCCAGCATTCGTGTAGTTGCTCACTTGATTGAACCATTTATGATGGAAACTAGTCGTGCAGTTTTGACTCAACTTGGTTTGGAAGAAGTTTCTAGTCTTGAAAACTTGAGTTTGGCTGACTTCCCAGCAGATGTGACTGTAGTTGCCAAAGGAACACCTATCTTTCCACGTCTAAATATGGAAGAAGAAATCGCCTATATCAAGGAACAAATGGAAGGCAATAAACCAGCAGTCGAAAAAGAATGGAATCCGGACGCAGTTGAGCTCAAACTAAACAAGGATGAAATCAAGTTTGAAGACTTTGACAAGGTTGAAATCCGTGTCGCAGAAGTCAAAGAAGTGTCTAAAGTAGAAGGTTCAGATAAGTTGCTTCAATTCCGCTTGGATGCTGGTGATGGAGAAGATCGTCAGATTCTTTCAGGAATTGCAAAATACTATCCAAATGAACAAGAATTGGTCGGCAAGAAAGTTCAAATCATTGCTAACCTCAAACCACGTAAAATGATGAAAAAATATGTCAGCCAGGGTATGATTCTCTCAGCTGAACATGATGGCAAATTAACCCTTCTCACAGTTGATCCAGCTGTACCAAATGGAAGTGTGATTGGGTAAAAGTAGACAGGACTAGTTCAGGCTAGTTCTGTTTTTTTATTTATACTCAATGAAAATCAAAGAGCAAACTAGGAAGCTAGCCGCAGGTTGCTCAAAACACAGTTTTGAGGTTGTAGATGAAACTGACGAAGTCAGCTCAAAACATGTTTTTGAGGTTGTAGATGAAACTGACGAAGTCAGTAACCATACATACGGTAGGGCGACGCTGACGTGGTTTGAAGAGATTTTCGAAGAGTATTAACTATTATGCTTTACAAACTAGTGTAGAAGTGATATACTATAGGTGAAGTTACTAGTAGGTATTACAAAATAGATTAGAAGGGAGAAGTGATGAAAGAAACTCAGCTATTAAAAGGTGTTCTTGAAGGTTGTGTCTTGGATATGATTGGTCAAAAAGAGCGGTATGGTTATGAGTTGGTTCAGACTTTGCGAGAGGCTGGATTTGATACTATCGTTCCAGGAACTATTTATCCTTTGTTGCAAAAGTTAGAAAAAAATCAATGGATAAGAGGCGACATGCGCCCGTCGCCAGATGGTCCAGATCGGAAGTATTTTTCATTAATGAAAGAAGGAGAAGAGCGTGTCTCAGTCTTTTGGCAACAATGGGACGATTTGAGTCAAAAAGTAGAAGGGATTAAGAATGGGGGTTAAACCATGAAGAAAATGAAGTATTACGAAGAAACAAGCGCTTTGCTACATGAGTTTTCTGAGGAGAATCAAAAGTATTTTGAGGAGTTGTGGGAAAGTTTTAATCTTGCTGGATTTCTCTATGATGAAGACTATCTCAGAGAGCAGATCTATTTGATGATGCTAGATTTCTCAGAAGCAGAACGAGATGGCATGAGTGCAGAGGATTATCTAGGTAAGAATCCTAAAAAAATAATGAAAGAGATTCTCAAGGGAGCACCTCGCAGTTCTATCAAAGAGTCCCTTTTGACGCCAATTCTTGTCCTGGCGGTATTACGTTATTATCAACTACTAAGTGATTTTTCTAAAGGTCCTCTCTTAACAGTCAATTTGCTCACATTTTTAGGGCAACTTCTTATTTTTCTGATTGGATTTGGACTTGTGGCCACAATTTTACGAAGAAGTTTAGTCCAAGATTCTCCTAAAATGAAAATTGGCACTTACATTGTTGTTGGGACTATAGTTCTTCTAGTTGTTTTAGGATATGTAGGAATGGCAAGCTTCATACAAGAAGGAGCCTTTTATATTCCGGCTCCCTGGGATAGTTTGTCTGTCTTTACGATTTCGCTAGTTATCGGTATTTGGAATTGGAAAGAAGCGGTCTTTCGTCCATTTGTCAGTATGATTATTGCCCATCTTGTGGTGGGTTCTCTGCTCCGTTATTATGAGTGGATGGGAATTTCAAATGTTTTCCTTACAAAAGTTATTCCTTTAGCTGTCCTCTTTATTGGAATCTTTGTCTTGTTCCGTGGGTTTAAGAAGATAAAATGGAGTGAAGTATAGTCAAAAAGCCGTTGCAAAGCGGTTTTTTGTTATAATGAAGGGAAGAATGTTAGAAATTAAAGGAGAAAAATTTGATGAGATACATAACTCTTGGTCAAGATGACAAAGAATTATCAGAAATTGTTCTCGGAATGATGAGAATAAAAGATAAGTCTGTAAAAGAAGTTGAAGAGCTTGTAGAAACAGCACTTTCTGTTGGAATCAATGCCTTCGACTTGGCTGATATTTATGGTCGTGGTCGTTGTGAAGAACTGTTAGGTCTTGTCCTAAAAAATCGTCCAGATTTAAGAGAAAAGATGTGGATTCAGTCCAAATGTGGCATTCGCATTGAAGAATTTACCTATTTTGATTTTTCTAAGGACTATATTATAAAATCAGTAGACGGTATTTTGCAAAGATTGAAGATTGATCATCTAGATAGCTTGCTCCTTCATCGACCAGATGCTTTGATGGAATCTGACCAAGTAGCAGAAGCCTTTGATCTCCTTTATAAACAAGGTAAAGTTCGAGATTTTGGAGTTTCTAATCAAAATCCTATGATGATGGAGTTGCTTAAAAAAGATGTCAAGCAGCCGTTAGCTGTTAATCAGCTACAATTGAGTGCGGCTTTTACTCCAGGATTTGAATCAGCTTTTCATGTTAATATGGAAGATAGTCAAGCAGCTATGCGAGATGGCAGCATTTTTGAATATTGCAAATTACACGATGTGGTCATTCAAGCATGGTCTGTCTTGCAATTCGGGTATTTTAAAGGGAACTTTGTTGGAAATGAGAAATTTCAAGCTTTAAATCAAGTACTTGATCGTTTAGCTATTAAATATGGAGTAACCTCTTCAACTATTGCCATTTCTTGGATATTGCGTTATCCAGCAAAAATGCAGGCAGTCGTAGGTACAACAAATCCTAAGCACTTGAGAGAAGTTAGCCGAGCGGCAAACTTTAGCTTAACAAGAAAAGAATGGTATGAAATTTATCTTGCTGCAGGGAATAATTTGCCGTAAGTAGTAGCAGGTTTGAATAACTCACAGTCAAAAAGCCGTATAAAGTGGTTTTTTGCTATAATTAAATGAAGAATGTAGAATTAAAGGAGAAAAACATGACATTTGAAGAGATCCTGCCTGGGTTAAAGGCTAAGAGAAAATATGTACGAACTGGTTGGGGAGGTGCGGAAAACTATGTCCAACTCTTTGATACCATCGAGCAAAATGGGCTTGCACTTGAAATGACACCTTATTTCCTAATCAACGTTTCTGGAGAAGGAGAAGGTTTTTCCATGTGGAGCCCGACAGTTTGTGATGTTTTGGCAACGGATTGGGTAGAAGTGCATGACTAAACGTGTACTCATTACAGGAGTGAGTTCAGGGATCGGATTGGCTCAAGCTCGCCTCTTTTTAGAGAAGGGCTATCAAGTTTATGGAGTTGACCAAGGTGAAAAGCCACTCTTAGAGGGTGATTTTCACTTTTTACAGAGAGATTTGACCTTGGACTTGGAACCTATTTTTGACTGGTGCCCTCAGGTGGATGTTTTGTGTAATACTGCCGGAGTTTTGGATGATTACAAACCACTGTTGGAACAAACGGCGCAGGACATTCAAGAGATTTTTGAAATCAACTACATTATTCCAGTAGAGTTGACTCGGTATTATTTGACACAAATGCTGGAAAATAAAAAGGGAATCATCATCAATATGTGTTCCATTGCTTCTAGCCTAGCAGGTGGAGGTGGTCACGCCTATACTTCATCCAAGCATGCCTTGGCTGGCTTCACCAAGCAGTTGGCTCTAGACTATGCTGAAGCTGGGATTCAGGTCTTTGGTATCGCTCCAGGAGCAGTCAAGACAGCTATGACCGCTGCGGATTTTGAGACAGGTGGCTTAGCTGACTGGGTGGTTAGTGAAACACCAATCAAGCGCTGGATTGAACCAGAGGAAGTGGCAGAAGTCAGTCTCTTTTTGGCCAGTGGAAAGGCATCTGCCATGCAGGGACAAATTCTGACAATAGATGGTGGCTGGTCTTTGAAGTAGGAGGAGTTGGATGGAAATCAAAAATCACTTTGGGGTCTACTGTGTTTGCTTTGAAAATGGAAAGTTACTTTGCATTGAAAAAACGAGAGGCCCTTATCAACATCGGTATGATCTACCTGGAGGCAGTCAGCAACTTGGTGAAGGACTGACGGAAACGCTGACTAGAGAAGTTATGGAAGAGACGGGATTTACTGTTAGAAGCTACTCTAATCCTCGAATCTACGATGTTTTCGTCAGGGAAGAGTTAAAAAATTTTATGGTTCACCATGTCATAGCCTTGTATGATGTTGAAATGAATGAGAGTGCACCTCAAGTTACGATTTCGGAAGCTGTGTCTGATGGTGCGAATGATTCACTTGGATATATTTGGATGGATATTCAAGAGATTACAGAAGAAAATGCATCGCCATTAGTCTTGAAGGTTAAGTCTGAATTATTAGGATTGCCAGAACTGGACAAGACTTCTTACATGAATTGGAAGGTGAAGTAGAGGGATAATGGAACTATTTAAAACATGGAAGAAAAATATGGTTCTCTATGGTCTTAAATCTCAAATTGGAACTGTCTACCGAAACAATGATAGGACAACAAGCTTTTATGATGTTGGGAATTTTCTATACCTAGCAGGGGAGTTGGATTCCAGATTTTGGGAAGATTTTGTTAGAAAATATGGTTTAGATTATAAGATTATTATTTCAGAAAATACTAATTGGCAAGATTTTCTGCATCGAAAAGTGGGGCTAAATTCTTTTACTCGCTATTCTTTTAAAGATAAGGCAAATTTTCAAGTTGAATTTTTAAATAATCTAGTTACTCATTTAGAGGAAGGTTACAATATTGTGCCTATTGATAATCATATTTATAACTGCTTTTCTACGGAAGAATGGTCACAGGATTTACAGGGGGATTTTGAGTCCTATCAGGATTTTGTTTTAAAAGGTGGATTTGGCTTTGTGATTCTTAAAAATAATGAACTGATTGCTGGGATTTCCTCAGGGTTAGTTTACCGTAAAGCAGTTGAAGTGGAAGTTGCAACTAGACCAAACGAACAAGGAAATGGATTTGCTAAAAAGCTTGGTGCTGCAATGATTCTAGAGAGTTTAAATAGAGATATGTTTCCACTTTGGGATGCTCATAATGAGGCTTCCAAAAAAGTAGCAGAATTTTTAGGATATGAGTTATCTGAACCTTATGAAGCTTTTGAACTAGAGGAAATTTTGATATAATTATATATGATATTGTATCTTTTAAGACGAGGTGAATGGCTATGAGAAATCAACTTGCCCTTAGTGGCGAAAAAATTCTTGAAAAAATTTATCCTCAACTATTTCACCACGTCGGCATGATTCGTGGGGAATATTTGTTGAGAGAGCTTAATCAAAACATCATATTAGCAAGTTGTCAGCAATTTGTAAAAGATTATCTAGAGACTATCTGCTCCCTGTACTCAGATGAAGAAGTTTGGTATCGTTTTTCTGAATTAACGAATACAGAAGCCAATTGTTTAGTGGGGACTAGAGAGTTTTTTGACGAAGGGCATCCCTTGTTTGGCTATAGAGGAACCAGGCGTTTACTGGCGTGTTTGGATGAATTTCAGGCTGAAGCACATGTCGTTACAGAAGTTTATCAAACCAACCCCAATCTATCTGTTATCTTTCCTTTTGTCAATGATGACGACCAATTAAAACAAGCTATTACAGTATTGCGTCAGCAGGGTTTTACTGGGAAAGTCGGAACGATGATTGAATTACCGTCAGCGTATTTTGACTTATCTAGTATACTGGAAACGGGCATTTCAAAGATTGTAGTTGGAATGAATGATTTGACTTCCTTTGTTTTTGCGACTATGAGAAACAGTCAATGGCATGATATGGAAAGTCCAATAATGTTAGATATGCTAAGAGATATGCAGGATAAAGCAAGAAAGAACAAGATTGATTTTGCTGTAGCAGGCTATCTGAATACTTCTTTCATACAAAAAATGAATCAGTTGGGTATCAAGTGCATTATCCACTACAGTTCTATTCCAGAGATTTTTGATTTAGAGATTGACCATCCAGATCATCTTAAACACATAAAAGAAGAAAGTAAAAAATTACAAAGGAGTACCCATGATACCGCAAGAAATGTGGAATAAATACAAGCAAATCAATCCTTTGATCGGAGATGAAATCGATGCTTGGGCTTTTGGAGTTGAACCAGATCTTTTAGCGGATTTGGTGTTTAAAGGAGAAAAGACAGCAACAGCATCAGCCTATGACCTCTATGTACTAGAAGACGAACCACTTCCCCAAGTAGGGACCTTCGATATCATTTTAGATAGTCAAAATCAGTCTGTCTGCATTGTCGAAATTACAAAGGTTTCTGTTGAACTCTTCAATCAAGTTTCTGCGCAACATGCCTTTAAGGAAGGTGAGGGAGACAAATCACTTGCCTATTGGCGCCAGGTTCATGAGGACTTTTTCACAGACTGTTTGGGTGAAGTAGGGCTGACTTTTACATCTGAAAGCAAGGTTGTTTTAGAAGAATTTCGCAAGGTCTACCCACTGTAGACTATTAGAAGGAAGAAAGTTTTGGAAATCGCTGTCCAATCCTTTTTTTTCAAGCAAAATATGATATAATAAGTTTGTTTGAAGAAGAGCAGCAGCTCTTAAACTTAGAATAGGAGAAAACTATGCAAGCAGTTGAACATTTTATTAAGCAATTTGTTCCTGAACATTATGATTTATTTTTAGATTTGAGTCGTGAGACCAAGACTTTTTCTGGGAAAGTGACCATCACTGGTCAAGCACAGAGTGACCGCATCTCCCTCCACCAAAAAGACTTGGAAATCACCTCTGTAGAAGTTGCAGGTCAAGCTCGTCCATTTACAGTTGACCATGACAATGAAGCCCTTCATATCGAATTGGCTGAGGCTGGTCAAGTTGAATTGGTTCTTGCCTTTTCTGGTAAAATTACAGACAACATGACAGGGATTTACCCTTCTTATTATACAGTTGATGGAGTCAAGAAGGAGGTCTTGTCTACTCAGTTCGAGAGCCATTTTGCGCGCGAAGCTTTCCCATGTGTGGATGAGCCTGAAGCCAAAGCAACTTTTGACCTCTCTCTTCGCTTTGACCAAGCAGAAGGTGAATTGGCCTTGTCAAACATGCCAGAAATCGCTGTTGAAAACCGTAAGGAAACAGGTATCTGGAAGTTTGAGACAACACCTCGCATGTCTTCTTACTTGTTGGCCTTTGTTGCTGGTGATTTGCAAGGGGTGACCGCTAAAACTAAAAATGGTACCCTGGTAGGTGTCTACTCAACCAAAGCACATCCACTTTCAAATCTTGATTTCTCACTGGATATCGCTGTTCGCTCTATCGAGTTTTACGAAGATTACTATGGAGTTAAGTATCCAATTCCTCAATCTCTCCACATCGCCCTTCCTGACTTCTCAGCTGGTGCTATGGAAAACTGGGGTCTTGTGACCTACCGTGAAGTTTACTTGGTTGTCGATGAGAACTCTACATTTGCTAGCCGTCAACAAGTTGCCCTTGTTGTGGCCCATGAATTGGCTCACCAATGGTTTGGGAACCTCGTGACTATGAAATGGTGGGATGACCTTTGGCTCAATGAAAGTTTCGCTAATATGATGGAATACGTCTGTGTGGATACCATCGAACCAAGCTGGAATATCTTTGAAGATTTCCAAACAGGTGGAGTACCTCTTGCTCTTGAACGTGACGCTACTGATGGCGTTCAGTCTGTCCACGTCGAAGTTAAACATCCAGATGAAATCAATACACTCTTTGACGGCGCTATCGTCTATGCCAAAGGAAGCCGTCTCATGCACATGCTTCGCCGTTGGCTAGGAGATGCTGATTTTGCTAAAGGTTTGCATGCCTACTTTGAAAAACACCAATACAGCAACACCATTGGTAGTGACCTTTGGGATGCCCTTGGTCAAGCGTCAGGACGTGATGTCGCAGCCTTCATGGATTCTTGGTTGGAACAGCCTGGTTACCCAGTTCTTACTGTCAAAGTTGAAAATGATGTCTTGAAGATTTCACAAAAACAATTCTTCATCGGTGAGAACGAAGACAAGAACCGTCTCTGGGTGGTGCCCCTCAATAGCAACTGGAAAGGCTTGCCTGATACACTCGAAACTGAAAGTATCGAAATCCCTGGCTACGCAGCTCTTCTTGCTGAAAATGAAGGAGCTCTTCGTCTCAACACTGAAAATACTGCCCACTATATTACCGACTATCAAGGAGACTTGTTAGAAGCTGTTCTTGCTGAGCTAGAGACACTTGATAACACAAGCAAACTGCAAATTGTTCAAGAACGTCGTTTGTTGGCTGAGGCAGGGCACATTTCTTATGCAGACTTGCTTCCAGTTCTTGATAAACTTGCTAAGGAAGAGTCTTATCTGGTGGTTTCAGCTGTTTCTCAAGTGATTTCAGCCCTTGAGCGCTTTATTGATGAAGGAGCGGATGCTGAAACAGCCTTCAAAGGACTGGTTGCTAAATTGGCTCGTCATAACTATGACCGTCTTGGTTTTGAAGCTAAAGACGGAGAATCAGATGAGGATGAATTGGTTCGTCAGCTGGCTGTTTCGATGATGATTCGCTCAAATGATGCAGAAGCTCGTCAAGTCGCTAGCCAAATCTTCGCAACACACAAGGAGAATCTTGCAGAACTCCCAGCAGCTATTCGTTCACAAGTTCTGATTAATGAGATGAAACATCATGAGACTAAAGACTTGTTAGCACTTTATCTTGATACTTATACTCACGCAACAGATGCTGTCTTTAAACGCCAGTTGGCAGCAGCTCTTGCATACAGTACAGATGCGGATAATATCCAAAACTTGATTACTTCTTGGAAGGACAAATTTGTGGTCAAACCACAGGACTTGTCTGCTTGGTATTACCAATTCCTAGCTCATCAAGCAACTCAGAAAACAGCTTGGTCTTGGGCGCGTGAAAACTGGGCTTGGATTAAGGCAGCCCTTGGAGGAGATATGAGCTTTGATAGCTTTGTTATCCTTCCTGCTCATGTATTTAAGACTCAGCAACGCTTGGCGGAATACAAGGAGTTCTTTGAGCCGCAACTTTCTGACCTTGCTCTTAGCCGTAACATCGGTATGGGAATCAAGGAAATTGCAGCACGTGTTGACTTGATTAGCCGTGAAAAAGCTGCAGTCGAAGCAGTTGTTCTTCAATACGGAAATGCATAAATAAGCCTAAAATAAAAAGAAAACTCAGCTATCTCATGTAAAATGCAGAGAGTTGAGTTTTTTTTAAGGCAAATTTGGTATAATAGTTTTAATAAGGAGGAGTTTCTCATGATAAAAATCTTATTGGTTGAGGATGACCTAGGTCTGTCAAATTCAGTATTTGACTTTTTAGACGATTTTGCGGATGTTATGCAGGTATTTGATGGAGAAGAAGGTCTCTACGAAGCTGAGAGTGGTGTCTATGACTTGATTTTGCTGGATTTGATGTTGCCAGAAAAAAATGGTTTCCAAGTCTTAAAAGAATTGCGTGAAAAGGGAATTACGACACCAGTTCTGATTATGACTGCCAAGGAAAGTTTGGATGACAAGGGACATGGATTTGAACTGGGAGCGGATGATTATCTGACCAAACCTTTCTACCTAGAAGAACTTAAAATGCGAATTCAGGCCCTTCTCAAACGTTCAGGGAAGTTTAATGAAAACACCTTGACTTATGGGAATATCGTGGTTAATTTATCAACCAATACCGTTAAAGTTGAAGATACTCCTGTCGAATTGCTGGGGAAAGAGTTCGATTTACTAGTTTATTTCCTTCAAAATCAAAATGTGATTTTGCCTAAGACGCAGATTTTTGACCGTCTATGGGGATTTGATAGTGATACAACGATTTCGGTTGTCGAAGTCTATGTTTCAAAAGTCCGTAAGAAATTAAAGGGAACCACTTTTGCAGAGAATTTGCAAACCTTGCGTAGTGTTGGGTATCTTTTAAAAGATGTTCAGTAAACTTAAAAAAACATGGTATGCGGATGACTTTAGTTATTTTATCCGCAACTTCGGTGTCTTCACCCTGATTTTTTCTACAATGACTCTGATTATTTTACAAGTCATGCATTCGAGTCTTTATACTTCGGTGGACGATAAGCTTCATGGACTGAGTGAAAATCCTCAAGCAGTTATTCAGCTGGCTATAAATAGGGCAACAGAAGAGATTAAAGATTTAGAAAATGCTAGGGCGGACGCTAGTAAAGTAGAAATAAAACCTAATGTCAGTTCCAATACGGAAGTCATTCTCTTTGATAAAGACTTTACTCAACTTCTTTCTGGAAATCGATTTTTGGGCTTGGATAAGATTAAGTTAGAAAAGAAAGAACTAGGACATATCTACCAGATTCAGGTTTTTAATAGCTATGGGCAGGAAGAAATCTATCGTGTGATTTTGATGGAGACCAATATTAGTTCGGTTTCAACCAATATCAAGTATGCTGCTGTCTTGATTAATACCAGTCAGTTGGAGCAGGCTAGTCAAAAGCATGAGCAATTGATTGTGGTCGTGATGGCTAGTTTCTGGATTTTGTCTTTACTTGCCAGTCTCTATCTAGCTAGGGTCAGTGTTAGGCCCCTGCTTGAGAGTATGCAGAAGCAACAGTCTTTTGTGGAAAATGCCAGTCATGAGTTACGAACTCCACTCGCAGTTTTGCAAAATCGCTTAGAGACCCTTTTTCGTAAGCCAGAAGCTACCATTATGGATGTGAGCGAAAGCATTGCATCGAGTTTGGAAGAAGTCCGAAATATGCGTTTTTTAACGACAAGCTTGCTGAACTTAGCTCGGAGAGATGATGGGATTAAGCCGGAGCTTGCAGAAGTTCCAACTAGCTTTTTTAATACAACTTTCACAAACTATGAGATGATTGCTTCGGAAAATAATCGTGTCTTCCGTTTTGAAAATCGTATCCATCGAACAATTGTCACAGATCAGCTTCTTCTGAAACAACTGATGACCATTCTTTTCGATAATGCCGTCAAGTATACTGAGGAGGATGGTGAAATTGATTTTCTTATCTCGGCGACCGATCGCAATCTTTATTTACTTGTTTCTGATAATGGAATCGGTATTTCGACAGAAGATAAAAAGAAAATTTTTGACCGTTTTTATCGAGTAGACAAGGCTAGAACCCGGCAAAAAGGTGGTTTTGGTTTAGGATTATCCCTAGCCAAGCAAATTGTAGATGCTCTAAAAGGAACTGTTACTGTCAAAGATAATAAACCCAAGGGAACAATCTTTGAAGTGAAGATTGCCATTCAGACACCATCTAAAAAGAAAAAATAAAAATATCGCTCCAACTGGGGCGATATTTTGGATTTATCTTCTACGTTTTCGTTTGATAATAGACCGTTGAACTTTTAAAACAAGTAAGCTGAATCCGATTGCTGCGGCAAAGGCAAGAGCAGTTGATAATTTTAATGCTAAAAAGATAAAACTAAAGATAGCAATACAGATGCAAAAAACAGCGATATTAATAAAAAATAGGATTTCCTTGAGATTGGCATCAGATTGCGCTTCAGGTGTATAAGCTTGGTAATGAGGAAGCTGCTGGTTTAATTCTTCTTGATAGTCTACCTCATAGGATTGTAATTTTCTTACGGGCATGATTCTCTCCTTAACAGTACATACCTATTTTATCATTTTTTCGGCAGAGAATTATTACAGAAAGGTTACAAAAAGAATAAAGTCCCTTTTCATTTTCAAAGCATGGCTGATTTTGGAGAAATGTGGTATAATTTTTCTTATGGAAAAGATTGTCATTACAGCAACTGCTGAAAGTATTGAACAAGTTGAACAACTACTCGAAGCTGGCGTAGACCGTATCTATGTCGGTGAGAAAGATTTTGGCCTTCGTCTGCCAACGACCTTTAGTTATGACCAATTACGTGAAATCGCTAAGTTGGTTCATGATGCTGGTAAGGAATTGCTCGTTGCGGTCAATGCTCTCATGCACCAAGATATGATGGACCGTATCAAGCCTTTCTTAGACTTCTTGGAAGAAATCAAGACAGACTATATTACGATTGGGGATGCAGGCGTCTTTTACGTAGTTAACCGCGATGGTTATTCATTTAAGACCATCTACGATGCTTCAACCATGGTAACTAGCAGTCGTCAGATTAACTTCTGGGGACAAAAGGCTGGCGCATCTGAGGCTGTTTTGGCGCGTGAAATTCCATCAGCTGAACTTTTCAAAATGCCAGAGATTTTGGAAATTCCTGCTGAAGTTTTGGTTTACGGTGCTAGCGTCATCCATCATTCTAAACGTCCACTCTTGCAAAACTACTATAACTTTACACATATCGATGATGAAAAGACGCATAAACGTGACCTCTTCTTGGCTGAGCCAAGTGATCCAGAGAGCCACTATTCCATTTTTGAAGATAATCATGGGACCCATATCTTTGCCAACAATGACCTTGATTTGATGATCAAATTAACAGAATTGGTGGAGCATGGCTTTACTCGCTGGAAACTAGAAGGGCTCTACACTCCTGGTCAGAACTTTGTTGAGATTGCAAAACTCTTTATCCAAGCGCGTAACTTGATTCAAGAGGGCAACTTTAGCCATGATCAAGCCTTCTTGCTGGATGAAGAAGTTCGTAAACTTCACCCTAAAAACCGTTTCCTTGATACAGGATTTTATGACTACGATCCTGACATGGTTAAATAAAATACATGATTCGTTGAGAGAAGGAAGATGAAAACATTTCTTCTCTCAATTTTTCGTATTTCTTCACTATTTTAAAAAAATCAGCAGGCTAGAATGCTCTATTCGATGGGATTTTTAAGAAAAGTAGTGTTCTTGAGTTTGAAAATTATCCTATGTTTGCAGGTGCCAAATGGCCCTTTTTTTGGTATAATTTTTTATAATGAAAACGATTGGTAATCGCTATGTTGTGGTGGATTTAGAGGCAACTAGCACAGGTAGTAAGGCTAAAATTATCCAAGTGGGAATTGTCGTGATTGAGGACGGAGAAATCGTCGATCACTATACGACGGATGTCAATCCACATGAACCCTTGGATGCTCATATCAAAGAACTGACAGGATTGACAGACCAACGTCTGGCGCAAGCACCTGATTTTTCGCAAGTTGCTAGAAAAATCTTTGACTTGGTGGAGGATGGGATTTTTGTAGCCCATAATGTTCAGTTTGATGCTAATCTCTTGGCGGAAAATTTATTTTTTGAAGGCTATGAGCTAAGAAACCCTCGTGTTGATACGGTCGAATTGGCCCAGGTCTTTTTCCCTGAACTGGAAAAATATAGCTTGCCGATTTTGTGTCGAGAATTAGGAATTCCTCTTAAACACGCACACACAGCCCTTTCAGATGCCCAAGCTACAGCAGAATTACTTCTTTTTTTACGGGAAAAGATGACCCAGCTTCCTAAAGGTCTCTTGGAACGCTTGCTGGAAATGGCTGACGCTCTCCTATATGAGTCCTACCTGGTTATTGAGGAAACTTATCGCAACCAATCTATCCTGAGTTCTCCAGACTTGGTCCAAGTTCAAGGTCTATATTTTAAGAAAACGGAAGCTTCTCTGGAGCCACGAAAACTATCTCAAGACTTTTCTAAAAATATTTCTCTGTTGAACCTTGAAGTGAGGGAGGAACAAGAAAGTTTTGCTAAAGAGGTTGGCTTGCTATTGAAAGATGAACCTGTCTCTCTGATTCAAGCGCCGACAGGGATTGGGAAAACCTATGGCTATCTCTTACCCGCTTTATCTCAATCCAAAGAGCGACAAATTGTTCTTAGTGTTCCGACAAAGATTCTTCAAAATCAAATCATGGAAGAAGAAGGTAAACGTCTCAAGGAAGTGTTCCATACAGATATTCATAGCTTAAAGGGACCACAAAATTATCTGAAGTTGGATGCCTTTTATCATTCCTTGCAGGAAAATGATGAAAATCGCTTATTTAGACGCTTTAAAATGCAAGTCTTGGTCTGGCTTACTGAGACAGAGACAGGAGATTTGGATGAAATCGGGCAACTCTACCGTTACCAACATTTTCTAGCAGACCTTCGTCATAATGGGAATTTATCATCCCAGAGCTTATTTGTGACGGAAGATTTTTGGAAACGTAGTCAAGAAAGGGCAGAGACTTGCAAGCTTTTAGTGACTAATCATGCCTATCTCGTAACCAGACTTGAAGATAATCCTGAATTTGTCAGTGACCGTTTACTGATTATTGATGAAGTCCAAAAGATTTTGTTAGCTCTAGAAAATCTGCTTCAAGAGACCTACGATATACAATCTATTATCGATTTAATTGATAAGGCTTTAGTAGGAGAAGAAAACAGGGTTCAACAACGGATACTAGAAAGTATTCGCTTTGAGTGTCTCTACTTGATAGAACAATTTCAGTCTGGTAAATCTAGGAAAAATATCTTAGATTCTCTGGACAATCTCCATCAGTATTTTTCAGAATTAGAAGTAGAAGGCTTTGATGAGCTGGTTCGCTATTTTACAGCTGAAGGTGATTACTGGCTTGAAGTAACTGAAACGAGTCAAAAGAAAATTCAGATTTCTTCTACAAAATCAGGCCGTACTCTTCTGTCCTCTTTACTTCCTGAGAGTTGCCAAGTCCTGGGAGTATCGGCTACTCTTGAGATTAGTCAGAGGGTTTCTTTGGCAGACCTTTTAGGCTATCCTGAAGCTAAATTTGTCAAGATTGAATCTCGGGGAAAACAGGAACAAGAAGTGGTTATGGTCAAAGATTTCCCTCTGGTAACAGAAACCTCCTTAGAAGTCTATGCCAGAGAGGTAGCTGCTTTACTAGTGGAAATTCAAGCTTTCCAGCAACCGATTTTGGTTCTCTTTACCGCTAAAGACATGCTTCTAGCAGTATCGGATTTACTTACAGTTAGCCACTTGGCCCAGTATAAAAATGGGGATGTTCATCAGCTAAAGAAACGCTTTGAAAAAGGTGAACAACAAATCTTGCTTGGTGCAGCAAGTTTCTGGGAGGGAGTTGATTTTTCAAGCCATCCTTTTGTGATTCAAGTTGTACCGAGGCTTCCTTTCCAAAATCCTCAAGAACCCTTGACGAAAAAGATTAATCAAGAACTGAATCAAGAAGGGAAAAATGCCTTTTATGATTATCAATTGCCAATGGCCATTATTCGTTTAAAACAGGCTTTGGGAAGAAGTATGAGACGTGAATACCAACGTTCCTTAACTCTTATTTTGGATAGGAGAATCGTCGGAAAACGATACGGCAAACAAATAGTAGCATCTCTAGCAGAAGAAGCGACTGTTAAAACCATCTCTCGATCCGAAGTTGACGAGGCTATTGATAGATTTTTTAATGAACTTTGATAAATAGTATTGTATGAAAGTATAAGGTTAGTATATATGAAACGTTCTCTCGACTCAAGAGTCGATTACAGTTTGCTCTTGCCAGTATTTTTTCTACTGGTCATCGGTGTGGTGGCTATCTATATAGCCGTTAGTCATGATTATCCCAATAATATTCTGCCCATTTTAGGGCAGCAGGTCGCCTGGATTGCCTTGGGGCTTGTGATTGGTTTTGTGGTCATGCTCTTTAATACAGAATTTCTTTGGAAGGTGACCCCCTTTCTATATATTTTAGGCTTGGGACTTATGATCTTGCCGATTGTATTTTATAATCCAAGCTTAGTTGCATCAACGGGTGCCAAAAACTGGGTATCAATAAATGGAATTACCCTATTCCAACCGTCAGAATTTATGAAGATATCCTATATCCTCATGTTGGCTCGTGTCATTGTCCAATTTACAAAGAAACATAAGGAATGGAGACGCACGGTTCCGCTGGACTTTTTGTTAATTTTCTGGATGATTCTCTTTACCATTCCAGTCCTAGTTCTTTTAGCACTTCAAAGTGACTTGGGGACGGCTTTGGTTTTTGTAGCCATTTTCTCAGGAATCGTTTTATTATCAGGGGTTTCTTGGAAAATTATTATCCCAGTATTTGTGACTGCTGTAACAGGAGTTGCTGGTTTCTTAGCTATCTTTATTAGCAAGGACGGACGAGCTTTTCTTCACCAGATTGGAATGCCGACCTACCAAATCAATCGGATTTTGGCTTGGCTCAATCCCTTTGAGTTTGCTCAAACAACGACTTACCAGCAGGCTCAAGGGCAGATTGCCATTGGGAGTGGTGGCTTATTTGGTCAGGGATTTAATGCTTCGAATCTGCTTATCCCAGTTCGAGAGTCAGATATGATTTTTACGGTTATTGCAGAAGATTTTGGCTTTATTGGCTCTGTCCTGGTTATTGCCCTCTATCTCATGTTGATTTACCGTATGTTGAAGATTACTTTTAAATCAAATAACCAGTTCTACACTTATATTTCCACAGGTTTGATTATGATGTTGCTCTTCCACATCTTTGAGAATATCGGTGCTGTGACTGGACTACTTCCTTTGACGGGGATTCCCTTGCCTTTCATTTCGCAAGGGGGATCAGCTATTATCAGTAATCTGATTGGTGTTGGTTTGCTTTTATCAATGAGTTACCAGACTAATCTAGCTGAAGAAAAGAGCGGAAAAGTCCCATTCAAACGGAAAAAGGTTGTATTAAAACAAATTAAATAAGGAGAAAATCATGGTAAAAGTAGCAGTTATGTTAGCTCAGGGCTTTGAAGAAATTGAAGCCTTGACAGTTGTAGATGTCTTGCGTCGAGCCAATATCACATGTGATATGGTTGGTTTTGAAGAGCAAGTAACGGGTTCGCATGCAATCCAAGTAAGAGCAGATCATGTCTTTGATGGAGATTTATCAGACTATGATATGATTGTTCTTCCTGGAGGTATGCCTGGTTCTGCACATTTACGTGATAATCAGACCTTGATTCAAGAATTGCAAAGCTTCGAGCAAGAAGGGAAGAAACTAGCAGCCATTTGTGCGGCACCAATTGCCCTCAATCAAGCAGAGATATTGAAAAATAAGCGATACACTTGTTATGACGGCGTTCAAGAGCAAATCCTTGATGGTCACTACGTCAAGGAAACAGTAGTGGTAGATGGTCAGTTGACAACCAGTCGGGGTCCTTCAACAGCCCTTGCCTTTGCCTACGAGTTGGTGGAGCAACTAGGAGGGGACGCAGAGAGTTTACGAACAGGAATGCTCTATCAAGATGTCTTTGGTAAAAATCAGTAAAACGGGAGTTATTCTCTCGTTTTTTATGTGGAAAACTCAGGGAAATCATCGCTTTTTTCATAAAAAAATGCTATAATGAAGGGTATGAAATATCACGATTACATCTGGGATTTAGGTGGAACTTTACTGGATAATTATGAAACTTCAACAGCTGCATTTGTTGAAACATTGGCACTGTATGGTATCACACAAGACCATGACAGTGTCTATCAAGCTTTAAAGGTTTCTACTCCTTTTGCGATTGAGACATTCGCTCCCAATTTAGAGAATTTTTTAGAAAAGTACAAGGAAAATGAAGCCAGAGAGCTTGAACACCCGATTTTATTTGAAGGAGTTTCTGACCTATTGGAAGACATTTTAAATCAAGGTGGCCGTCATTTTTTGGTCTCTCATCGAAATGATCAGGTTTTGGAAATTTTAGAAAAAACCTCTATAGCAGCTTATTTTACAGAAGTGGTGACTTCTAGCTCAGGCTTTAAGAGAAAGCCAAATCCCGAATCCATGCTTTATTTAAGAGAAAAGTATCAGATTAGCTCTGGTCTTGTCATTGGTGATCGGCCGATTGATATCGAAGCAGGTCAAGCTGCAGGACTTGATACCCACTTGTTTACCAGTATCGTGAATTTAAGACAAGTATTAGACATATAAGAAAAAGGAATAAGATGACAGAAGAAATCAAAAATCTGCAGGCACAGGATTATGATGCCAGTCAAATTCAAGTTTTAGAGGGCTTAGAGGCTGTTCGTATGCGTCCAGGGATGTACATTGGATCAACCTCAAAAGAAGGTCTTCACCATCTAGTCTGGGAAATTGTTGATAACTCAATTGACGAGGCCTTGGCAGGATTTGCCAGCCATATTCAAGTTTTTATTGAGCCAGATGATTCGATTACTGTTGTGGATGATGGGCGTGGTATCCCAGTCGATATTCAGGAAAAAACAGGCCGTCCTGCTGTTGAGACCGTCTTTACAGTCCTTCATGCTGGAGGAAAGTTCGGCGGTGGTGGATACAAGGTTTCAGGTGGTCTTCACGGGGTGGGGTCGTCAGTAGTTAATGCCCTTTCCACTCAATTAGACGTTCATGTCCATAAAAACGGTAAGATTCATTACCAAGAATACCGTCGTGGTCATGTTGTTGCAGACCTTGAGGTGGTTGGGGATACAGATAGAACTGGAACAACGGTTCACTTCATACCGGACCCAAAAATCTTTACTGAAACAACAACCTTTGATTTTGATAAATTAAATAAACGGATTCAAGAGTTGGCCTTTCTAAATCGCGGTCTTCAAATTTCTATCACTGATAAGCGCCAAGGTTTGGAACAAACCAAGCATTATCATTATGAAGGTGGGATTGCTAGTTACGTTGAATATATCAACGAGAACAAGGATGTAATCTTTGATACACCAATCTATACAGACGGTGAGATGGATGATATCACAGTTGAGGTAGCCATGCAGTACACAACAGGTTACCATGAAAATGTCATGAGTTTCGCCAATAATATTCATACCCATGAAGGTGGAACGCATGAACAAGGTTTCCGTACGGCACTGACTCGTGTTATCAATGATTATGCTCGTAAGAATAAGTTACTGAAAGACAATGAAGATAATTTAACAGGGGAAGATGTTCGCGAAGGATTAACTGCAGTTATCTCAGTTAAACACCCAAATCCACAGTTTGAAGGACAAACCAAGACCAAATTGGGAAATAGCGAAGTGGTCAAGATTACCAATCGCCTCTTCAGTGAAGCCTTCTCCGATTTCCTCATGGAAAATCCACAGATTGCCAAACGTATCGTAGAAAAAGGAATTTTGGCTGCCAAGGCTCGTGTGGCTGCCAAGCGTGCGCGTGAAGTCACACGTAAAAAATCTGGTTTGGAAATTTCCAACCTTCCAGGGAAACTAGCAGACTGTTCTTCTAATAACCCTGCTGAAACAGAACTCTTCATCGTCGAAGGAGACTCAGCTGGTGGATCAGCCAAATCTGGTCGTAACCGTGAGTTTCAGGCTATCCTTCCAATTCGCGGTAAGATTTTGAATGTTGAAAAAGCAAGTATGGATAAGATTCTAGCCAACGAAGAAATTCGTAGTCTTTTCACAGCCATGGGAACAGGATTTGGCGCAGAATTTGATGTTTCGAAAGCCCGTTACCAAAAACTCGTTTTGATGACCGATGCCGATGTCGATGGAGCCCACATTCGTACCCTTCTTTTAACCTTGATTTATCGTTATATGAAACCAATCCTAGAAGCTGGTTATGTTTATATTGCCCAACCACCAATCTATGGTGTCAAGGTTGGAAGCGAGATTAAAGAATATATCCAGCCGGGTGCAGATCAAGAAATCAAACTCCAAGAAGCTTTAGCCCGTTATAGTGAAGGTCGTACCAAACCGACTATTCAGCGTTATAAGGGGCTAGGTGAAATGGACGATCATCAGCTGTGGGAAACAACCATGGATCCCGAACATCGCTTGATGGCTAGAGTTTCTGTAGATGATGCTGCAGAAGCAGATAAAATCTTTGATATGTTGATGGGGGATCGAGTAGAGCCTCGTCGTGAGTTTATCGAAGAAAATGCTGTCTATAGTACACTTGATGTCTAAAAAATAGGGAGAAGTAGTTCCCTTGGTCTAAAAAATATGATATAATCGTTACGATTGTTTCAAGTAAAAAAGGAGTTTGATATGTCTAATGGACAACTAATTTATTTAATGGTTGCAATTGCAGTCATTTTAGTTCTGGCTTATGTAGTGGCAATCTTTCTACGTAAGCGAAACGAGGGGAGATTAGAGGCACTAGAAGAAAGAAAAGAAGAACTATACAATCTTCCAGTAAATGATGAAGTAGAAGCTGTAAAAAATATGCACTTGATTGGACAAAGTCAAGTGGCTTTCCGTGAATGGAATCAAAAATGGGTCGATTTATCTCTCAACTCTTTTGCCGATATTGAAAATAATCTCTTTGAAGCAGAGGGCTATAACCATTCATTTCGTTTTCTCAAGGCCAGTCATCAAATTGACCAAATTGAGAGTCAAATTACTTTGATTGAAGAAGATATTGCGGCAATTCGCAATGCTTTGGCAGACTTAGAGAAGCAAGAATCTAAAAATAGTGGTCGTGTTCTTCATGCTTTGGATTTATTTGAGGAACTTCAGCATAGAGTTGCTGAAAATTCAGAACAGTATGGTCAAGCCTTGGATGAAATTGAAAAACAATTAGAAAATATCCAATCTGAATTTTCACAATTTGTAACCTTGAATTCATCGGGTGACCCTGTGGAAGCCGCAGTGATTTTGGATAATACAGAAAATCACATTTTGGCCTTAAGTCATATTGTGGATCGTGTTCCAGCCTTGGTTACTACGCTTTCTACAGAATTGCCAGATCAATTACAGGATTTGGAAGCCGGTTATCGTAAACTAATTGATGCTAATTATCATTTTGTTGAAACGGATATTGAAGCGCGTTTCCACTTGCTTTATGAAGCATTCAAGAAAAACCAAGAGAATATTCGTCAGTTGGAATTGGATAATGCCGAATATGAGAATGGACAGGCACAAGAGGAAATCAATGCCTTGTATGATATTTTTACTCGAGAAATTGCTGCTCAGAAAGTAGTGGAAAATCTACTTGCAACTCTTCCAACTTACCTTCAACATATGAAAGAGAATAATACTTTATTGGGAGAAGATATTGCACGTTTGAATAAGACCTATTTACTTCCTGAGACAGCTGCAAGCCATGTTCGTCGTATTCAGACAGAATTAGAGAGTTTTGAGGCAGCTATTGTTGAGGTAACTTCAAATCAAGAAGAACCAACCCAAGCTTATTCAGTTCTTGAAGAAAATCTTGAGGATTTACAAACTCAACTAAAAGATATTGAAGATGAGCAAATTTCAGTTAGTGAGCGCCTGACACAAATTGAGAAAGATGATATTAATGCACGTCAAAAGGCCAATGTTTATGTCAATCGTCTCCATACTATCAAGCGATACATGGAAAAACGCAATCTGCCAGGTATTCCACAAACTTTCTTGAAGTTATTCTTTACGGCAAGCAATAATACCGAGGATTTAATGGTTGAGTTAGAACAAAAAATGATTAACATTGAATCTGTTACCCGAGTTCTTGAAATTGCAACGAATGATATGGAAGCTTTAGAAACGGAAACTTATAATATTGTACAATATGCAACTTTGACAGAGCAACTCTTGCAATATTCTAACCGCTATCGCTCATTTGATGAACGCATTCAAGAAGCATTTAACGAAGCTTTAGATATTTTTGAAAAAGAATTTGATTATCACGCTTCATTTGACAAGATTTCTCAAGCATTGGAAGTGGCAGAGCCTGGTGTAACTAATCGCTTTGTTACCTCATATGAGAAAACACGTGAAACGATTCGTTTTTAATAAAAGAAAAAGATTTTATTGTGTGAGGAGCAGAATCAAATCTTTTTCTATAGTTGTGGGGAGATTTACTTCATTTTCTCCTGAGATTGAGTTTTTGCCCAGCCGATTTATCCACTACCTCAAAACAGTGTTTTATACTCTTCGAAAATCTTTTCAAATCACGTCAGCGTCGCCTTACCGTACTCAAGTACAGCCTGAGGCTAGCTTCTTAGTTTGCTTTTTGATTTTCATTTAGTATTAAAGTGATTTCGTCAGTCTTATCTGCAGCTTCAAATCTGTACTTTGAGTAACTTGGTAACCGTCCAATAACGAAGTCTATTGAAAAATCTCCAGACTAGAGAACTCACGGATAGTTCCTAATCTGGAGATTTCTTATTTGCACTTTTCTTGTACAACTTTAGTCCACGGTAAATAGGCCTCTAAAACCTCTTTGTTTACGAGAGTTTCCTCGTTTGGAAGACATTCTAGAAGATAGGATAGATATTTCTCGCTATTTATACTAGACTAAAATCAAAAAGCATTATACAATAGTGATATGAAATCAACTAAAGAAGAAATCCAAACCATCAAAACACTTTTAAAAGACTCTCGTACAGCTAAATATCATAAACGCCTTCAAATCGTTCTATAGTAGAATGAAATAAGAACAGGACAAATTGATCAGGACAGTCAAATCGATTTCTAACAATGTTTTATGAAGTAGGGGTGTACTATTCTAGTTTAAATCCACTATATTTGGGGAGTGATAGAAAAGCCCTTCATCAGCCAGTCTACTTGTTCTGGTGTGAGAGCTTTGACATCCTTTTCTGTACTTGGTCAAGTCAGTTTTCCGTTCTCAAAGCGTTTATATAGTAGCCAAAATCCTTGACCATCCCAGTAAAGGGCTTTAAAGCGGTCTTTACGTCCACCACAAAAGAGAAAGACTTGACCGGAGAAAGGATCCAATTCAAAGTGGGTTTTAACTACATAGGCTAATGAGTCTATTCCCTGCCTCATATCTGTCTTGCCACAAACAAGGTGAACTTGACCTAAATCACTTAGTAGAATCATCATAGTACAATACCTTTCCTCTGATAATTATTTTTTATCTAGTATACTGGAAGTTGGGGAATTAGGATAGATACCTTGTTATGACGCGCTTACGTAACTTGTAACTAGCTGCCTAGTTTGATCTTTGCTTCTTCATTGATTAGCAGCAGATTTCAAAATGATAAAAACGTATAATAGTGGGTGTAGAAACTCTTGTTACTATGCGTTTTATTATGGAAAGACTTATTGGACTTTCTCTCAAATCGAGTTTTTACTCAATTTTCTTACTTGATTGGGATTGAAATTCCAATTAATTTCTCTGAGTAGAGTGTCTTGATATTGGCTTCATCAACAGAGGCCTTATCAATTTTACGTTTCAAGAAAAATTCTTGAATGGTTTCGATTTCAGGCTCACGAATAGCACGGTGTTTGTTTGAGATGAGGATTTCATAGTGAAGCGGAGCTTGGGTAAAAATAACATCTGTATTCCCTGCAGAATAAACCTCAACAAGGGTTGCATCGGTACTTTCTAGCTGACTTTTTACAAGTTGCGAGTGTGAGTTTGTCGTATTGATAAGCTTCATAATATTTCCTCCGATTTTCTAATTCTATTATAGCACTTTTTGAATAAAGTCGCTTGATTTATACTCAATGAAAATCAAAGAGCAAACTAGGAAGCTAGCCGCAGGCTATACTTGAGTACGGTAAGGCGACGCTGACGTGGTTTGAATTTTATTTTCGAAGAGTATTAGCCAATCTTATGCTGTTTTTTCCAAGATTCAATGGCCCATTTATGGCTACCACGTTTAAGGTTTTTGATAGCCTCGTCAATAGGGAACCAGGCAATATGATTAAAGTTTTCTAGTGGCTTTTGTACTTCTTTGAAAGGAGTTGCTTCATAGAGGTAGGCAGGATTGTAGTAGTAGGTATCACGATGACGAGAATAGAAATATTCGTCAGCTTGTCCGTAATAGGTACCAATTTCTGCTGTGAAACCAAGCTCTTCAATCAACTCATGCTTTAGGGCTTCCTGATGATTTTCACCTGCTTCAATTTCTCCACATGGTAGGAACCAAGCACCATTTGGTTCTTGAACAAGAACAATTTGTTTTTGTTCAGGATTAGGGATAACTGCATATACGCCATAGCGAGCAATATAGTCTGTATTCACTTTTTTTCTCCGAAAGTTGGGTTTGCCATTGCATTTTCCTCATTATCTAGTATCGTTATTATTATAGTAAAATGAACCAAAAATAGTACACAATGTGGTATAATCTTTTTATGGCA